>Ga0315280_10011459_pt1 | contig 10895 bp, 9 predicted proteins | sample YL17G06_40_MG_FD_203697 | JGI IMG/M metagenome (GOLD analysis project Ga0315280, IMG submission 203697) | Sediment microbial communities from Yellowstone Lake, YNP, Wyoming, USA - YL17G06_40 | ecosystem: Environmental > Aquatic > Freshwater > Lake > Sediment | place: USA: Wyoming | collected... | reverse complement strand
ATGATAAAGTCCACCGTGATGAATTGGGCCGCCATAGTGGTCATAATGAGGTAAAACCCTTTCACTTTTGCCGAAGGCAGGCCAAATAGCACAGACCATAGCCCAGCGACGATGGCCGCAGCAATCAAGCTGATGGGATATACTAATCCTGCTTGGACGAGGAATACCGGCCATTTAACCTGAAGCATCAGGATAGAACTTGTGTATGCCCCCACGGCAATAAAAGCCGCATGGCCCAAGGTCACCTGGCCACAATAGCCTATGAGCAGTTGGACACCCATAGCCGCAAGGATCGTATAGCCAACAATATTAAAGACCGAAACCAAATAGAGTCCGGCAAATTGGGGGAAGAGGTAAAAAATCACTAAAAATAAGAGGATCATTTTCCCCCAGACAAACTTGGTCTGCCACCAGGCATGATCCTGACTATAATATTGGTGGTAGATGCCGCAAGGTCGATGACCCATAAATCCTCCCGATGCTTCACCGCAGAGCACGCGGAGAACACAGAGAAATATAGGCAAAAGTCATTCGTCATCAGAAACTTTCATTTCCTCTCGGCGTTCTCTGTGCTCTCCGCGGTGAAGAGGCTTTTAAACTCTCTCGATCCGGATCCAGCCCCAGAGTCCATAAGGCTTAAATAGCAAGATGATGACCATTACGGCAAATGGGAACACATCCTTGACCCCTCCGGGGGTGAATGGGCTGATATATCCATCTGCCAAGTTTTGCAGAACTCCAATAATTAATCCACCAACAATAGCTCCGGGAACCGAATTCAACCCGCCCAATACCACTGCGGGTAAGACCAAAAGCCCCAAATAGCCCACTGAAATGTTCAACCCATTAATATTTCCGAGAAGAGTTCCGCCCACTCCTGAAGCCATGAAGGCAATCGCCCAGGCAAGGGCATAAACAATCTTGGCGTTCACTCCCAAAGAGAGAGCAGCCATTTCGTCATCAGCGGTGGCCTGCATGGACAAGCCCCATTTGGTATATTTGAAGAAAGAGACGAAGGCCAGGAGAAGGATAATAGATGCTACAAAGGCCCATAAATAGACCTGGCCGACAACGATTTTTCCAATATAAACCGGTTCAATTGGAAATACCGTGGGGGTAAAAACCACTGTATCCGTTCCCCAGATTAACTCGACAATCCCTTTGAAAAAGAAAGAGAGTCCAACCGTCACCATAATGACGCTCAATATGGGTTCTCCAACCATCGGGCGGAGAAAGAGATGTTCAGTCAGGAGTCCCAAAACAAATCCCACCACCAGGGTGAAGATCAGCGCCGGGATGAAGGGGATGCCCCACTGGTAGAAGCTGAGGCAGACGTATGCTCCGATGAGGGTGAGTTCCCCCATGGCCAGGTTGAGGACGCCAGAGCATTTGTAAATGAGAGTCCACCCTAAGGCCACTAAGGCATAGATACTTCCAACCAATATCCCGGTGATAAAGAGCTGTAAAAATAGTTCCATAAAGCCTCCTGTTTTAAATCACAATGCAAATTGCCCCCAAACACTTCCCCTCCCCCCAAACCCTCTCCCGTTCAAGGGAGAGGGGGAAACATCTCATTTTCATTGTTCGTGCTTGCCCTGCCAACCGCTGGCAAGCGGCAGGCAATGATTTTTATTCCGGTACTTCCATTACCTTAAGGTCGGTTTTGATATGGACAACTCTTCCGTCTTCGTAGGTAATGGTTGTGTCCATGTGAATTTTATCCGTATCAGAGTAAAGGCCGTGGACAATATCTTTATATCGATTTTCGACGAAGGCTCTCCGGAGTTTTCGAGTTCGGGTTTGTTCATCATCATCGGCATCGAATTCTTTGTAAAGGTTAACAAACTTCTTAATTTTGGCCAAAGGGGGCAAATCTTTATTCATTTTTATAATCTCTTTTTTTACTAATTCATAAACCCCGGGCATCTGGGATAGTTCAGGATAACTGGTGTAGGCAATATTTCGGTCCTCTGCCCATTTACCCACCACGCCGTAATCAATGCAGATCACACTGGTGATATAGGGTTTGTTGTCCCCGATGGCCCAAACATCTTTTATATAGGGGCTAAATTTGAGTCGGGTTTCCAGATATTGGGGAGCGAATTTTGATCCATCGCTCAAGGTCATGATGTCTTTGGTTCGATCGAACACGACCAGATGGCCATCAGGATCGATAAAACCGGTATCTCCGGAATAGAGCCATCCGTCCCGCAAGCTCTTGGCGGTCTCTTCGGGCATTTTGTAGTAGCCCAGGAAGACTGAAGGGCTGTGGGAGATGATCTCGCCTTCGGGGGTGACTTTTACTTCGGTTTCCGGAATGGGTTTGCCTACCGTGTCGAACTTGATATCGTCATCCCGATGAAGAACCGAAATTCCAGCAATTTCTGTCTGGCCATAGATCTGTTTCAAGTTCACTCCAATGGCGTGGAAGAAGCGGAAATGGTCTGGCCCCATTGCCGCTCCTCCTGTATAGGTATCCCGTATCCTGGAAAGGCCAAAATGATCTTTCAACTTTTTATGAACACCCAGATAGGCGAGATAATTAAGAGCTTTCCAGTGCCAGGGGATGGGCTTTTTTGAAAATTTCAAGTCGGCCACATGATAGCCGATCTTCATCGCCAATTCATAGGCTTTTCTTTTTGACCAGGAAGCATCTAAATATTTGACCTGGACATTTCGGACCATCTGTTCATAAATGCGAGGAGGAGCAAACATCACGTGGGGGCCAATTTCCCGAATGTTCTCCTGAGCGGTCTCAGGCTCTTCTGGAAAATTGAGCGTGAAGCCTGCCTGAATTCCGCAGGAGATGGACATCATCTGTTCTCCAATCCAGGCGAAAGGGAGGTAAGAGACAAAGTCGTCCGTTTCAAAATAGGGGTCTACCCGCATTAAATTGAGACCCATAGTTAACATGTTATAATGAGTGAGGAGAGCCCCCTTAGGAAGGGCGGTGGTTCCAGAGGTATAAAAGAGAAGACAGACATCATCTCCTTTTCCTTTCATGATCAAATCCTCAAAGAGACCCGGCTCTTTCCTATCCACTTCTTCTCCAATCTTCATCACCTCTTTGATGCTGATGAAAATGGGATCATCATAATCCCTCATCCCTTTTGGGTCATCCCAGATCATCCGCTTGAGCTTTGGACATTTGTCTTTAAGCATTAAACACTTATCAACCTCCTCCTGGCCCTCACCCACCATCAATTTGGCGTCGGAGTGGTTGATAATATATTGCACCTCATCGATGAGCGAATCCTGAAATAGCCATACTCCCGCCCCACCAACACACATCGCGGCCATCTCTGCCCAGAGGGCCTCAGGACGGTTATCCCCAATCATGGCCACCTTATCCTCTCTCTCCAACCCCAAAGAAACCATTCCTAAAGCAATCTGCTTCACATTTTCATAATATTGCTTCCAGGTGATGGGCATCCAGACTCCAAATTCCTTCTCCCGCATGGCCACCTTTTTGTCCCCATATTTTTTAGCGGATTGGAGAAAGAGTTTGGGGATGGTCAAATCCTTTGTTATCTCAATTTCTTTCCAGCTACCGACGTGTGGCATAGAGATCCTCCACCTCACCCAGATAGGCCTTGATCACATTGGGGTTGTTCTGAACCTCAGAGGGGGTTCCTTCTGCGATCTTCTCGCCAAAGTTCAGAGCCATCACCCGATGCGAAATATCCATCACCACACCCATATCGTGTTCAACGAGAACACAGGTCGTCTGCCACCGTTCCTCTTCGTTGATATCTAAAATAAATCGCGCCATATCCTCCACTTCTTCTAAATTTAGACCCGCAAGAGGTTCATCCAACAGGATGATCTTAGGATTGAGGGCCAATGCTCTTGCCAATTCGACTCGCTTTTGAAGCCCGTAGGGAAGCATTCCCACAATCTTATCCCGTATATGTTCAATCTCAAGGAGATCGATGATCTCCCTTTCGATAAAATCCCTATGTTCGATCTCCTCCCGGGCCGTCTTCCCCAAATAAATGGAACCACTGATCAATCCTGTCTTGAGATGAATATGACGACCGAGTCGAATATTATCGAGAACCGTCGTCCCTTTAAAAAGTTCGATCTTTTGAAATGTCCGAGAGATTCCCATTCTGGCTCTCTGGTAAGGCCTCAACTTGGTGATCTCTCTCCCTTGGAAATGGATTTGACCTTCTTGGGGGTGGTAAAGACCATTGATACAGTTGAGGAGAACCGTTTTCCCGGCGCCGTTGGGGCCAATGATGGAAAAGATTTCGCCTTTTTTAACCTCCAAGCTCACTCCCCGGAGGGCCTTCACTCCGCCGAAGGAAATATGAATATCCTCCACCTTCAATTGGACTTCATCGCTCAAGACCATTGTCCAGAACCCCTCAGTGATTGGCTGCCGATCATTGGAACCTTGCGCATCAAGCAAGCCAGCGTTTTCTTCTCTTGTAATGTTTCACATCCCGGTAGCTCTTCTTTCCGATCTCTGTCAGGCCCAGGTAAAATTCCCTCACGTCCTCGTTGTCGCGAAGGGTATCAGAATCACCGTCCAGTACCAGGCGTCCGTTCTCCATGATGTAGCCGTAGCGGGCAACTTGGAGGGCCATAGCCGCGTTCTGCTCCGCCAGGAGGATGGCCACCTTCTCTTCTCGGTTTAGGCGAACGACGATGTCGAAAATCTCCTGGACCAGCAAAGGAGCCAAGCCCATGGAGGGTTCGTCTAAAAGCATCAGCTTGGGACGGGCCATCAGGGCTCTTCCGATGACCACCATCTGCTGCTCGCCCCCGGAGATATAGCCGGTTTTCACGTTGCGGCGCTCAGCCAGCCTGGGGAAATAGCTGTAAACCAGATCCAGGTCCTTTTTGACTAAATGCGCATCTAGCCTACTGTAGGCCCCGGTAAGGAGATCATCCTCCACGGTCAGGTGCTCGAATTTGCGCCTTCCTTCCATTACTTGCACGATGCCTCTTCGCACCACCTCCGCAGCATCCTTACGGTCAATTCGATCGCCCAGGAATTCGATAACCCCCTTTGTGACTTCACCCCGCTCTGCCCGTAAAAGATTGGAGATGGCTTTGAGGGTCGTGCTTTTGCCGGCCCCATTGGCCCCGAGGAGGGCTACAAGGCCCCCCTCGGGCACCTCCAGGGAGACCCCTTTCAGGACCAGGATGACATGCTCGTAGACAACTTCAATATTGTTGACCCTGAGCAAAGGATTCTGGTTCATAACGCATGCTCATTTTAGCTTGATGTGCTTACTTTAAAGCTTCACTGGTTCTCGGCGTTATCCCCTTCTCTTTGGCATATTTAGCCGCTGATTTCTCGACCTCTTCCCGGACAAATTCCCTCATGGGAGCCACCCAGCCACCAACTGGAACCCACTTCTGACCATCCCATTGCTGGAACCGGACCCAGCCGCCGCCCTCATGGTCTTTCCAGGAGGTCTTGATCGGCGGCATCAATCCCTCTGCCCCTATTTCTTTAATCCTCTCCTCTGTAATGTTAAGATTCTCCAGGGCCCACTGCATTTCCTCACCGGTAACCGGATGAACACCAAACTTCTTGTGGGCCGTACGAATGGCCTCATCCATGGCTATTCCGGTAACGACTCCCCGATTGTAGAATACGGTACCCACACGGGTAAAGGAGATGTTGCCTTTCATGGCGCCATAAACCTTGTCAATAATCTCTTGGATGATGGGGAAATCCCGGCCAACGCCGTTGAAGTTGGTTGAGTAATAACCCGCAGCGGCCGGTCCAGCTGGCATGACGTCCTCTTCAGACCCGCACCACCAGACACCAAGGACCCGGTTTCTGGGAAAACCGAGCCTGGCAGCCTCTTTGAGGGGGACGGTGCAGGAGACGCCCCAGTTACGATTGATGACCCAATCAGCTTTATAGCGCCGGACAATATCCATCCACTGGGCTTTTTGATCGATCCCGGGCCAAGGCACGGGGAAGTGTTGAACTTCAAAACCGTACACCTTGGCCATTTTATCCAAGAGGGGTCGGGTCTCCTGTCCATAAGGGACATCAATGTAGAGGTTGGCGATTTTTACTCCCTTGAGTTTGTCCATTCCTCCCATTTGCTGACCGATGAACTTTATTTTAGCCGTGTTTTGAGACCAGTAGTTGGTAGGAAAGGTAAAGGCCCAGGGAAAAACCCGGCCGTCTGAGGCATCGGCGCGGCCGTACCCCATAAAAATCAGTGGGATTTTGTCCCGGGCGGTGCGGTCAAGGAGTGCGTAAGAGATCCCTGTGGCAAAGGGGTGCATATAGGCGGGGTTCTTGGATTTAACCCGTTCATAACACTCCACCCCCCTGGCAGTGTCGTAGGCTGTCTCGCACTCCTCATATTTGTATTTGATCCCGTTGACCCCGCCCTTCATGTTTATGAGTTCCATGAAGTCCTCCCATCCGCTGCCAGTCCCGCTGCCCCCCGGGGCAAATGGGCCGGTTCGATAAATCAGGCAGGGGACATATTGCTCCGCTGCTCGCACCAAGCCGGGCGCGAACATGAGCTCAACTACTAAAACCATTGATAAGAGTGTTAACAAAGTATTCATAAAACGTCCCATGGTAAATCCCTCCTTTCTTGATCTTTGCCCTTCTTTTAAATTAACTTCTGATAGGTCAGCCTGGCGCATAAAATTCTCACCTCCCTCTCCCTGAGCGTTATCATTTTTCTACCATCAACCATGTGTTGCCTTAATAAGGAAAAGGCCATAAACGGAGTTTCTCTTTCAATGTTAGCCATAATCGAGCCAAGCCATAAGGCTCAACGATAAGGAAAAAGATGATCAGCCCTCCGAAAATAATCAGTTCAATGCAGGCCAGAAGGTCAGATTTGAGCACAGCCCCAAAAGATCTGGAATACTGGTTGATAAAGATTGGAAGCAGGGTAATGAACCCTCCCCCGAAGAAGGAGCCGAGGACACTCCCCATGCCCCCGATAATGATCATTCCCAGAAGATGGAAGGAGACCATAAGGTTAAATGCCTCGATATTGGCCGCTCCATAATAGGTGAAGGTGATCAAGCCTCCAGCCACACCCGCATAAAAGGAGCTCACCGCAAAAGCCATAAGCTTGTTACGAAAAAGTGATATGCCAATAATCTCCGCCGCCACGTCCATGTCCCTGATGGCCATCCAGGCCCGGCCCAGTTGCCCCCGTACCAGATTTTTGCCAAAAAGTGTCAATACTACCGCAAAACAGAGGACCAGATAATACTTTTTCACTGGAGTGTCGATAGGCCAGCGGAAGACCTGCATGGGAGGGGTATCCACCGTTCCAAAAACCCCACCGCTGATCCATTTCCAATGGGTCAATCCCCACTCGATGATGAACTGAGCCGCCAGAGTGGAAACGGCCAGATAAAACCCTTTGATCCGCAATGAAGGGATGCCAAAAACAGTGCCGACCGCGGCGGCAAGCAGACCACCGCCCAAGAGGCTGAGGAGGAGCGGAACTTCGTAACGCCCGTATAAAATCAGGGATGTATAGGCCCCCACGGCCATGAAGGCGGCATGTCCTATAGAGAGCTGCCCGGCGTAGCCCGTGAGAAAATTCAGGCCCAGTGCAGCCAAAGAAAAGACCAGGAAAGGGATCAATATGCTGCTGAGCCAGTACTCGCTGGCCAAAAAAGGGACCGCCGTAAAGGCCAAAAAAAGAATGACGGTAATGCCCCACCTGTCCAACGGAATGGGAAAGATGGCCATATCTGCCCAGTAATTAGCCTTGAACACGCCGCACTCTCGGTAAATCATAGAATTAACCCATCATTCTATTTAGTTCGAGTAATTTCTCATCCTTAACCCAGCACAACCAGAACCAAACAGGTATGCCGGAAATCCGAAATCCGAAAATCGAAATCCGAAACAAATTCAAAATCGAAATATCAAAATCCTAAAACTTTTTTCTGTTTGGAAAATTTGTATTTTGAACATTCGTGCTTGTTTAGCATTTCGTGCTTCGAATTTCGAATTTCCCTTAGACCCTCTCAATGATCTCCCTCCCAAACATTCCATAAGGTTTGAACCAAAGAACCAGCAGGGCCAAAAGATACGGAAAGAAGGTCTGGATTCCTCCCCCAACATAGGGACCAAGGAATACCTCCGCCAGATTCTCAGAGGCTCCCACGACGAGGCCGGCGACGATCGCTCCCGGGATGCTGTCAATACCGCCCAGAATCAGAACCGGTAGAGCTTTCAGGGCAATCAGTGAGAGGCTGAACTGCACTCCGAGGCGGCTGCCCCACATGATGCCGGCAACCAGGGCAACCACCCCGGAGATTGCCCAGGTAATGGCCCAGGCCTTTTTAAGAGGAATGCCCACGGAGAGGGCGGCTTCATGGTCATCAGAAACTGCTCTGAGCGCGCGGCCCGTCCGGGACTTTTGAAAAAACCAAACCAAGCCGAAAACCAATCCACCAGATAGAGCGGCCCCCACCAGATCGAATTGACTGATCATCAATCCCTTAACCTCAAAAGGGACGTCAGAAATTCCAATATTAAGCCCTTTGGGGTCTGTGCCCCAAATCCCCTGGCCCATCCCTTGCAATAAAAATCCCAGTCCTATCGTGGCCATGAAGAGGGTAAGGGGGGGTCGGGCTACCAGAGGACGAAGCACTACTGCCTCAATGGCGATGGCCAGCGCAATCATGATGACCAGGACGGCAAGGATGGCAAGCCATAGAGGCAAGAAAGTGAGGAAACCCACTAAGGCCAAGGCGGCCAGGAGGGTCATATCTCCCTGAGCGAAGTTAAAAACGCCGGAAGACTTATAGATGAGGGCAAATCCCAGGGCCACCAAAGAATACATGACCCCAACGAGAAGTCCACCAATGACCACCTCTATTGCGAAAGTCACAACGTATCCTCCTTATTTTTGAGCTGTGGTTCCGAGATAGGCTTTGATGACTTTTTCATTATTTCGAATCTCCTCCGGCGTCCCCTGCCCAATTTTGTCCCCGTAGTCCAGAACCACCACCCGATCGGAGATGTCCATTACCACCCCCATGTCATGCTCGATCAGGGCAATCGTGGTCCCCAACTCCTCGTTGGCATCCAGAATAAAGCGAGCAATATCCTCCTTTTCCTCCAGGTTCATTCCAGCCATGGGTTCGTCTAAAAGAAGAAGCTTGGGCTCCGCTGCTAAAGCCCGACCCAGCTCCACCCTCTTCTGGAGTCCGTAAGGAAGCATCCCCGCAGGCGTTTTCCGAATATGCTCGATCTCCAGCCAATCGATGACCCGTTCCACCACCTGACGGTGTCGGACTTCTTCTTTCTGACTAAAACCCCAGTAAATACCCTGGGAAAGGAAAATGGAGCGCATGCTCAGGTTTCTGCCCACCAGGATGTTATCCAGAACTGTCATCCCCTTGAAGAGAGCCACGTTCTGAAAGGTTCGGGCAATCCCCAGGGCGGCAATCTGGTTGGGATGCATCATCGTGATCTCTCTACCTTCGAAAAAAATACGGCCTCGCGATGGGTGATAAACCCCGTTGATGACGTTAACCAACGTGGTTTTGCCTGCGCCGTTGGGGCCGATAATGGCCAGGATCCCCCCCTTATGGATCTCCAGGCTCACTCCATTAAGGGCCTTTAAAGCACCAAAGCTAATATGAATATCTTCCACCTGGAGCATGGGATGGCCCCCATTTTCCTTCGTAATCCACGGCCCCTTGACTCATTGGATCATATGGTTTTTTCTTGAAAAATCTCCACCTCTCGAATCTTTAGAAAGGCATGGATGGTTGCCGTGCGGCCATCTTCATAGGTTACTTTGGCTTCTACGTCGATACCTTCTTTGTCCGAATAAAGAGCATCGATGAGCTTTCCGTATTTTTGGGCGATGAAACCTCTGCGAATCTTGCGGGTTCGGGTGACTTCGGCATCGTCGGGATCCAATTCTTTATGCAGGATCAGGAATCGCTTAATCTGGGCGCCCCTGAGCTGTTCTTCATCATAAAGGCTGGCGTTGACCTTTTTTACTTCGTTAAAGACCAGCTCATGGACTTCCGGCTTTTGTGATAAATCCGCATAAGATGTATACCCAATATTTTTTCTTTCTGCCCAGTTGCCCACACTCTCCATGTCGATGTTGATCATGGCCGTCACATATTCCTTACTTTGACCCAGAGTTACAGCTTCCTTAATATAAGGGCTGAACTTTAGCTTATTCTCTATGAATTGAGGGGCGAATATGGTTCCGTTGGCCAGGGTGCTCACGTCCTTGGCCCGGTCGATGATGATCAAATGGTTGTCTTTATCGATGATACCGGCATCTCCAGTGTATAACCACCCATCCTTCAAGGCTTCGGAAGTCGCCTCTGGATTTTTGTAGTATCCCCGAAAGACCCCGGGGCTTTGGATGAGAACTTCTCCCCCGTCGCTGATCTTGATCTCTGTCCCGGGGAGGGGTATCCCCACAGTCTCCAACTTGACCTCATCGTCTGGCTGGTACGTGCACATCGCGCTGGTCTCTGTCAGCCCGTAAACTTGCTTTAAGTTCACCCCAATGGACCTGTAAAATTGGAACACTTCCGGGCCCAAGGCCGCCCCGGCCGTATACGCATAGCGAATCTTTCTCATTCCCAGGTTGTCCCTGAGAGGGCCGTAAACGAGGAACTCTCCGAGGGCATAAAGGAGGCGAAGTCCCAAAGAGACAGCCTGATGTTTCAACTGATTGGTCGACACCCGTTGGGCCACATCTATGAAGAATGCATACATCTTCCGTTTAATCCAGGCAGCGTCTTCCATCTTGACCCGGATTGTCGTCAGAATGTTCTCCCAAATCCTTGGCGGGCAAAAGATGACGGTGGGGCCGATCTCGCGCATATCACGCATGACTGTTGTGGCCGCCTCCGGACAGTTAATAGTAAACCCAACATCTAAAAGCATTGCTAAT
>Ga0315280_10011457_pt1 | contig 10896 bp, 6 predicted proteins | sample YL17G06_40_MG_FD_203697 | JGI IMG/M metagenome (GOLD analysis project Ga0315280, IMG submission 203697) | Sediment microbial communities from Yellowstone Lake, YNP, Wyoming, USA - YL17G06_40 | ecosystem: Environmental > Aquatic > Freshwater > Lake > Sediment | place: USA: Wyoming | collected... | reverse complement strand
GCACACCAGTCCGCGACAGCCAGGGCCCACTGTCGAGCCAGCGACAGCGTGGCCAGGAGCACGGCCAGAACCAGGAAGACAACCCCAGCCACCAGAGCAGGGGTGGCGGCCCAGGCCGGCACGTCGATGAAGGGCAGAAGCAGGATGAGCATCAGGACCACCGTCAGCACGTCCAGCACTCTTTCCACGACAATGGTGGAGAGCGCGTGGACAGCGCTCACTCTCTCAGCCTCGCCGATGAGGTAGGCGCGCACCAGCTCCCCTACGCGCAGGGGCAGCAGGTTGTTCACGGAATAGCCAATGTTCATGGTGCCCATCAGGGCGCCCACACGCAGGTCAGTGCGTGGGTGGAAGAGCACACCCCAGCGGATGGCCCTGAAGTAGAGGCTGAAGAACATGACGATGGCCGCCGGCAGCAGGAGGAAGTAGTTAGCGTGGCGCAGCGCGGTGCCCACCTCCGCCCAGTGGAGGCCGCGCAAGGCGAGAATAAGGGCGCCCAAACTGACGAGGAGCCCTATCCAGAACAGAGGGTTTCTCAGGAACCGCATCGAGTCAGTCCAGCCCGAAGCAGGGTGCGCTCATGATAGCATAACGCCTCGATTGCCAGATCCCTGCCGTGGCCTATCGGAAGGCCCCAAGGGATTCTCGGTCGCTGGGCCCTCCATCTGCGGTTCGGACGCGTGGCACTGCCAGTACTCTGGCCCCGGGACCCACTCCAGGGTCTGTTGAAGAACCTCTTCCGGCAGCCGACCACGTTGCGCGTGCCACAACCCGCAAATATACTTCCACTACAGATGAAGGTTCTCGAGCTAGAGCCCCTATCCGTTGCCTTTCGCAGGGCCACCCATACAAATGTCTCTAATCGATAAGCTATCCGTCCCGTCGCTCCGTCTCCAGGCGGAGCCCCTGAGCTTGTTGCGTCTCTATCTGTATCGGCACAACTACCGTGGAGTCATTGCCGACTTCTTCCTGGCAGGCATCATCGCTGCTGTTCTTTTCATTCCTCCCACGTTCTTGGTGGCCGTGGAAGCCTTGCTGCTCTGGCTGGCTGCATCTCACTACCGACACCGGCTAGTGCACCTGGTTGCGTGGACAGCCGGGCACCTGGTGTGCCCGCGAGAGCGGCGGCGGGCCTGGGTTGGCTCTTCCGTCGGCCACAGGCAACAATCGATCATCTGCGCCATTGCCGCGAGCGACCGCCCGCTGGCACTCCAATCAGGGGGAGTCTGCCGTTCGTGCGATACGTCCTCTCCTTCGACGCGCTGAGGACCTCTAGCGATAGCTGGCGCCGGGCAGGCGCTCTGCTAACGGCCTCGCTGGCGTTGGGCGCCGCCATCCGAGGTCAGACCCTCCTGCCGGAGCATCCCATCGAGGCGAGTCTCTGGTACGCGGGTGCGGCGGCCGCTTTCGTAGCCAGCCTCTGGCCCTGGGCCACCTCACCCGTGGCGCCCGCCGGCATTCCCGGCGCTGACACGCCCCTGGGCCGCCTGTGGTCCCTGGCAGTGGCCGTGGTGCTTGCTGGGGTGGGGCTTGCTCTCTTTTCCCGGCGCACGGCACCAGCACTGGTCGTTGCCCTCTGGGCTGCCAGCATCATCACAGCAGTGGTGGTGGCCTGGCGTCTAGATCGGCGCCAGCCCGCTCGCGATGGGAGCCTTCCCTGGTTGCCCGCCGACTCGTTGCTGATGCTTGGGGTGGTGGCGCTGGCGGCCTTCTTCCGGCTCTGGCAGCTAGACCATCTGCCGGGCATCTTCGAGGACGAAGCGCCCCACGTGGAGTTCGCCTACAAGGTGCTGGACGGCGAGATCTCCACCCCCTTTCAGGAGGGCTTCTGGTCCAACTCGGCCATGATCCATTACGTCACCGCCAGTCTCATGCTCCTGGGCTTCGACGACATCTGGGCGCTGAAGCTCACGGGCGCCCTCCCCGGCATCCTCACCGTCGTCTTTCTCTATCTCCTCCTCCGGGAGCTCCTCAACAGGCCGGCAGCGGCCCTCGGTGCGGGCATGCTGGCCGTCTCCAGCTGGCAACTGGTAAACAGTCGCTTCGGCTACGCCGTCGCCATCGACGGCCTGTCCGTGGCTGCTGCCCTGTACTTCCTGCTGCGGGGCCTGCGGAGAGCGCGGCACCTGGACTTCGCTATCGCCGGCTTGTGGCTGGGCCTCGGTCTTATCATGACCCGAGTCGCCGTGGTAGCTCCGGTCCTGGCGGCGATCCTGGTGGCGCTCTTCGGCTGGCAGCGAGGCTGGCGCCGGGCCTGGGACTTCCGGGTGCACGCCCTCCTCCTGGTCCTGGTGATGGCGCTATTCTTCGCGCCGCGCGCCCTCTACATCTTTCAGGAAGGCCCCACGAATGTCCTCTCCCGGCACGAGGAGGTCTTCCTGTTCAGCAAGAGCGAGTGGGCCAGCCTCAAGGAGAACCCGGTCCAGGCCGTGGCGGAAAACGCCAAAGACTACTTCCTCCTCTTCAACTACCGGTCTGGAGGGCACGCCCGCTGGAATGCCCGTCCCTTCAGGCCAGCCCTGGACGTGGCTGCGGCCGCCCTGGTAGTGCTGGGGCTAGGCTACGCCCTCTCCCGGCCGCGGTCCTGGTTGACCGCCGTCCTCCTGTCCACGCTGGTCGTGATGCTCATACCTGGGTCTCTAAGCCTGGCGCTCGAGGACCAGCCGATGCAGTACCGAGCCATAGGGGTCATACCCGCCGTCTTTGGCCTGGCGGCGGTACCCCTCTGGCTCTTCTGGGAGGCCACCCCTAAACCCTGGGGCCGGGCCGCCGTGGGCCTGGCCGCCCTCGGCCTGCTGGCCTTCAGCGCCTTCGATAACTATGACGCCTACTTCAATGCCTACGGCAAGAACCCCCTCGTCTACTACAACACCGGACGACCGGAGACCTGGGCCGCCAAGGAGGTGCTCCGCCTCAACGGCGACTATGAAGTGTACCTGACCTCCACGCAGCTCTTCACGCCGACAGTGGACCGCCTGGTGAAGGAGCACGGCACCTACAATGTCCTGGACGGCACCGACGACCTGCCCGTGGCGCCCCCCGCCGACAACAGGAACCTGGCCTTCGTCGTAATGATAGGGCCCAACAACTGGTCGCTGGGTGAGCTCGGGCCTCAGATCTTCGACCGGCTCCGCGCCCTGTACCCAGGCGGCCGCACCCTCCGCGAGGAGCGCGACCCGGTGGGCAAGCTCGTGGGGCTCAGCTACGCCGTTTCCCACGCCGAGGCCCAGAGCCGGTTCGGACCGTGACCGGCGCGCCAAAGAACGCCGCCACCGCACCCCTGGGGGGAGCTACTGCGTTTAAGGGGGCGACAGGTACTGGGTGGGGATGACCTCGCGCTGGCCGCCCGGAGGCGTCCAGTACAGGAAGACCTGCGCGTAGCCGCCGCGATTCCGGAACCGTACCTCCAAGTCATGAGGGCCCGCCGTCAGGTTCACCTCCGCCGCTCGCTGCCCTGAGATCGCTATCACCTCCCGCCCGTCGATGGCCACGGACGCGGAGTCGACGGCCTCCACCTCGAGAGTGTAGGAGCCGTCGGTAGGCGCTTCCAGCCAGCCGCTCCACACCGCGGAAAAAGGGCTGCCGAAGGGAAGCTCAGCGTGGTAGCGGAAGCCGATGAACGGGTTCATCTCCTGGAGCGCCGGTTGCCCGGACCACTGCTCGTTGGTGTAGAAGGTAGCCAGCAGGCCGCGCCCAGCGTCCGGCGTCGAGAAATAGGCGGAGGCGGGCACCGGCTGCCCCTGGTCGCTCAGAGAGACGCGGCCCAGCCTGTCGACGCTGGCCTCCACCTCCAGCCGGTGGTCGCCGCGGAAGAGCATCAGTTCGACCTCCACCCGACGGTCCCCTTCGCCAACGAGCTCGCCGTCGAGGCGCACCTTCAGCCGCCCTGGCGCTTCCACCACAAGCCTGTGGCTCCCGTACTCCGCCACCTTGAGGAGACCGGACCAACGGGCCTCGAAGGGCAGGGAGACCGGCGTCGTCGAGGTCCAGTCCAGGTCCAGGGCCGGCTCGCGGCGCTGCAGGGGAGGGCCGTCCTGGGGCTGGTAAGTGGCCTCCAGGCCCCGAATCCTGTCGATGCTCTCCGGGGAAACCAGGATCTCATAGACCATTGTCGGCTGGCCGGGGCCCGGCGGCTTCACCTCGATGACTTCGGCGTCGGGGTAGAGCGAGCGGAGCCAGCGGGCGTAGGGCGCCTTGGTAATGTCCAGGAAGATAGCCGTCGGCCGGCTCTCGCCTAGCGGCAGGTCCGAGGCCACGTTGAGTTGGATGCGGTCCAACTCCTTCACCTTCGGGTACACGAACTCCACCGCCGGATGACCGCCCACGAGACTGGAGACCAGGAAGCGATGATCCTCGCCGAGCCGCTTCATCTCTTCGGCCACCACGGTGGAAGGGGCGTTGAACTCCATCCACACCCTGGGGTCATTCAGCTGGACGTTGAAAAAGGTGTCGAAGTTGCGATAGGCGGTCTGGGCCAGGAAGAAGAGAAGCGTAACCCCCACGGCCCCCGCCGCGAGGTACCGAAGCGGTTCGCCACGCAGTCTGCTGAGCCAGCGACGCCACACCTGCCCGGCGTCGCCCGCGGCGGCGACCTCCGGCGACGCCTTGCGTTGCCGCACAACCATCTCCCACAGGGCCCCCAAGGGAAGAGCAGCCAGCAAAGCCACTGCCGGCGTGACCAGGATGGCCCGCAGGGCCTGAGGCGCCTCGAACTCGACCGACCAGATGGCCGGCTGCAATAAGGCCACCACCCAGGCCAGCACCAGCAAGTACCGGGGCTGCCAGAAGCGAGACAGACTCATGCCCAGGCCCAGGACGAAGAAGATGCCCGTGAACGTATCCAGCATTGGTGCTCCGGGGAGGTTGTGGCGCCCGTTCCGGTCGCCCGCCGAGTTGAACATGAGGACGTGGAGCCGAGTGGTTCTCTGCACGGCTCGGATGGTCTCCTCCAGATCCTTCCCCTTGGTGATGCTCACCGTGTTCGCCCGCGCCTTGTACTGGTCAGGATGCTGCACTCCGTAGACAGCCACAGGTGAGTAAGCGGCGAAGCCGACCACGGCCACCAAGAGGGCGCCTACCGCCAAGGAGACCAGGCGCACCGACTGTCGAACAAGGAACGAATGGGCCGCAAAGAGGGCATAAAGGAGCGGCACCAGGAGAAAGGCCCAGTAGAAGTGAAGGCCCAGGCCAAGGAGCAGCCCGGAGGCAGCAAAGTCATACCAGCGGCCCCGCCGTACCCCCCGCACCAGGAAAAAGACGGCGCTTACAGCGAAGAAGGGAGCCCAGATGGGCTCCATAGCCACGCGGCTGAAGTTCAAGTGCCACCGCATGACGGCCAGGAAGAAAGTGGCCAGAGCGGCAATCCGCAGACCGAACAACTCGCGCGCCAGGAAGAACAAAGGGACTAGGGTAAAGGCACCCGCGATCGCGGAGACCGAGCGCAAAGCCAGGATGTCCCGGCCCATGAGCTTTACACCCACGGCGAACACATACACCGGCAAAGCCGGCCGGTTAGTCCCGGTGTAGCCCGTGATGAAGACCGGGCGGTAGTCGGAGTCGTTAATCATGCGGTCGGCGATGATGCCGTTCTGGGCTTCGTCGAACCAGATGCCAAACGGGTCCGTAGGCAAGCGGTACACACGGAAAGCAACGCCCAGACCGAGGGCCACCAGCAGGAGGGCTATGGGAACCGCCGCCGACCGCAACGGCTGGCGTAGGTTGTCTGGCCCAGCACCCTCGTGAAACTGGACATCTTCGTTGAGGCGCTGGCGCCAAGTGGCGGCCGCTATCAACACGGTGGCCACGGCCATGTAGACCACTGCGCGGCCCAGATGGCGCTCGTCCAGGAGCACCTGCCCCTCAAAGGCGGTGACGAAGGCGGCCGCCCAGAGGGCGAGACGCCCCACTAGGGTGAGCGAGACCCACTGACGGACGGTCGCGACGGCCCGCAACAGGGGAATTGCCAGCCTTGACTCCCTATGAGACATAACCTATCTTGCTTTCGCGGCCCGGGCACCGGCAGGCGGCGCCCGGGCACACCACAGGTATTATACTGCCAGCGGACGGCTCCACCAGCGGCGCCGCCGGTAGGCATGCCCTCTGCCAATGCACAGAGCGTCGAACGTGCGAGAAGAAAGGGGCCTCGCGCCACCATTGGGCAGGGGCGCGCCCCTGCTGACCAGGGTGCTCTCGGGCATGTGGGCGGCGCCCGGTCAAATCCTCCGCCCGTGCTACGCCGCGGCGGGCGTCCGGGTCCCGCGGTTCGTCCTGGTGGGGATGGGCTGCGCCCTCGCCCAACTCGGCCTGCTGCAGATGCTGGTCCAGGGCGGCGTCCAGGAGAACCTGGCCAACCTTATCGCCTTCGGGGCGTCGGTGCAGATGAACTTCGCGGCCAGCCAGTTCTACACCTAGCGCGACAGGTGGACGGCCGCCCTGGGGCCGCGCAGCCTGCTGCGACGGCTGCTCCTGTTCAACGCTTCGGCCGCCACCACCGGCGTAGTCAACCAGGGTGTCTTCGGTCTCGCCAACCTCGTCATCTGGTACTTGCCAGCGGCGGCCCTGGGCATCGGCAGCGCCGCCGTGTCCAACTTCCTCCTGAACGACCGGCTGGTCTTCCGCATGCCCAGATCACGCCGCCTGCCAACGGCCGACTAAGCTTGACCCTGCGTCCGGCATGGCTTACCCTGCCTTCACAGGTTGTAGGCCCCACAATCGCGGACGATCCCGCGCCGAACAATATGCCAGGCAGTGCCCCTTCTGCCCGTGAATCCGCCTCACCCAGGGGCCCGAGGGCAAGAGGGACTGGCATGCCTGATCGGAGTTGAAGTGGGCGAACGAGGCGGTCTGACACGAGGGCTGAGCCTGAGGCTTCCCGGCCTCGAAGCCGCCTCCCTGAGGTACAGGGCGATCATAGGGCTGTCGGCGGTAGGCCTCGCTTTCCTGCTGGCGGCGCTGGGCCAGACGAGCATCACCCGCTACGTCCGCGGCAAAGCCGACTGGATCGGGGCCCTGGCCGACCCCCTGCGCGGCATCTACGTCGATCCCAAGTCCGTGATGCTGGGTGCCATCTTGCTGGCCGCCGGCGCCCTGGTGTTCGTCCTCGCCACTTCCCGGCGCGAAGAGGACCGCCTGGCCTCGAGCCAAGGGGCGCTCGATCTCCGTTCCTGGCTGGCCGCCGGTCGCTCGCCGTGGCTGGCCGTGGGTCTGGCCGGCCTCGGGCTGTGGGCCTACCTGCTACTCAGGCTGAACGGCGACTCCTACGAGGAGTACTACCCACACCTCCTGATGCTCGCACTCCTCCTGATGGCAGCCTTCTTATGGCGATGGGACCGGCGGCTTCGGGTGCCGCTGGGCCTGCGGGTGCACGCCTGGGAGTTGGGCTTCCTGGGCGCCGCCGTCGGACTTTTCGTCGGACTGAACGTGCGGGACCTGGACAACTGGCGCTACAGCGCCATTGGCGATGAGTACGCCTTCTTCGACCTCGCCAAGCGCATCGCCTCAGGCGTCCCGACGAACCTGTTCAGCGCCCACGGGGTGTACGATTTCAGGCCTGTGGGCAGCTCGGCCCTCCAGGCGGTGACCATGAACCTCTTCGGCGAGGACCAGTTCGGCTGGAAGATGTCGAACGTCGTGGTGGTGTCCGCCACTCTACCCGCCCTCTATTTCCTGACCAGGCAGCTCTTCCATTGGGGCGTGGCCGTAGTGGCTACGGCGACCCTGGCCTTCTCCCACTACGTTTTCGCCTACACGCACACCGGCTACGACAACCTGCTGGTCATCCTGCCCTCGGTGCTGGCCTTGGCCCTCCTGGTGCCGGGGCTCAAGCGGTCCAGTTCCCTTTTGCTCTTCTCGGCGGGAGCGGTGGCCGGCCTCAGCGCCTACGCCTACCCCTCGGCGCGCATGGCACCCCTGGCCATGGTGGTCTTCCTGCTGACGCTGGGGTGGAGGAAGTGGCGGGTCCAGACTCTCCTGCCGCTGGGGCTGGGCGCCCTCATGGCGGTGATACCCATACTGGTGGTCAGCGGCGAAGAGTTCTGGACCAACATGTCCGACCGCTCCGTCTTCGGCTTCACCGACTCCCCCACCGAAGGGGTCGGGCGGCGCATCTTGGAGAACATCCCCAGGACCCTCTTCATCTTCAACTTCAGCCCCGGCCACAGCGACCACTACGTGTCAGGATCGATCCTCGACCCCGTCTCTGCCGTCTTCTACGTAATGGGGCTGGCGGTGGCCCTGACGCGCTTCCGACACCACTCCTACCGGCTGCTGCTGCTCTGGCTGGGCCTTGGCCTGCTGGCCTCGGGCATCTTCTCGCCATATGACCGGCCAGCCGAGGACCGCGTCCAGTTCGACATGCCGGCCGTGGCCATCGTCGTAGGGATCGGCGCCTATGAGGCCTTCCGCCACGTGGCGGCACTGTCCCCGGCGAAAGCGGCCCGGTACGTCATGCCCGTGTGCCTGGCAGGCCTCTTGCCCACGGTCCTGGTGCTGAACTCCCTGCGCTTCTGGGTGGAGACTCCGGGCAGCACGCCCACCAGCGTCGAGTCGGTGGTGGCGCGGGCGGCATTCTCCTCGGAGTGCAACGACGCGGGGGGCCGGACCGTCGTTATCGCTCCCGAGCCGGTTCCGGTGCTAGAGCCCCTCTTCCGCTCCTACAACCTCGGGGACCGCTCACCCCTCCTCCTGCGCTTCGAAGAGGCCCTGCAGCGGCCGAGCCTGGGGACCAGCGGGTGCTTGATCCTAGCCGGCCTGCATGACCAGAGGGCGCAGATCCTCCAGAGCCGCATCAAGACCCAATATCCGGAGAGGTCCGAGTACGCGCTGCAGGACTACTCGGGGCAGCGTCAGGTGCTGGTCTACCGCTGAGGAAGAAGAAAACGCGGTTGACAGGGCAGCGGCCCAATCAAGGGCCGCTCTCGGCTTTGAAGAAGACCTCCATACCGAAGAAAGTGTACCTCTGGGCTCTGATACGGAACCCCGCCTCCTCCAGAAGCCTCCGCAAGGCCGGGGGCTTCAAGGGGTTGACGTGGGCGTGGTCCCAGACACGGCCACGGGTCTTACCCCACACCCACCACACCGTCCTGAAGAGGAGGCTATCGGTGTCCTGGACCACGACTAGGAGGCCACCTGAGCGGAGGCCGCGTTTCATCTCCTGGACGGCCCGCCTGGGATCGCTCAAGTGCTCGAGGGTCTCGAGGCAAGTAATGAGGTCGAAGCGCTGGCTGGCAAAGGGCAGCTTGTGGGCGTCGCCAACGACGAAGCCAACTTCCCTGTGGACTTCGCTACCGTGGGCCACGGCCGCCTGGTAGGCGTCCACACCCGTCACGCGGGCGGAGGGAAACCAGCCAGCGACGTGGGAGGTGGTAAGGCCGCTGGCGCAGCCGACGTCCAGCACCTCCGATACTCGGGGCGCACCGTCCTGGGTCAACAGCCGTTGCAGCATCCGCCACTTGCGACCGTGCCAGATCCACTGGAGGACGTTGCCCTTGGTGCCCCCTTCGTAGTAGTCCGGGGGGACCCGCTCCAGGATCTCGCGGACGATCCCCGGCGTCTCTCTGCTCAATCCAACCTCCCGACATCACCGTCCATCGGCGACGACCCGGCCCCCCGTCGTCGAATATGTTGCCGCTCTCCCTTGGCTTCGGCGACCCTGAGGCGTAGCTTCGCCCAGATCAACTCTACCACCCGCCCTCCCAGGAAATAGTTCCAGAAGAGCGCCGGCAGGATGCCCAGGGCCTGAGCAGCCACGAAGTGGACGTCCCAGAGAACAGTAAGAAGCAGGAAGGCGGCGAAGGTCAGGATGAAGGGGGGGACGGAAATGAGGTGGAACAGGGCGAACCGGTAGAGCACGTTGGGGGCAAAGGCCCTCCGGGCGGCCACCGTCCAGAGCCGGTTCCAGACGAAGCTGTAGACCACGCCGACTTCGAGGGCGAAGGCGGAGGCCAGGGCCGCCGGAACGCCGATGAGCCCGTGGAGCAGGGCCAGGGCCCCCAGGTTGGCCGCCACCCCAGAGAGCCCGCCCGAGGCTGCGCGGAAGAACCTCTCCCTGCGGTCGTAGCGGATCCACCAGGTGTTGATGAAGAACTCCACCGCGTCGCCAATGCGGAGCTTACTCTCCCCCATCGAGCGGTTGCTGAAGGTGACGGGCACCTCCACCACGCGGGCGTCCAAGCTCAAGGCCTGATATATCAAATACGTCAGGATCGCGTAGCCCCTCGGCGGCGCCTCCAGGAGATCGATGCGTTCCAGGACGCTGGCGCGGATGGCCCGGAAGCCATTAGTACAGTCGTGGACACGGTAGAGCCCGGCTATGAAGCGAGCTCCCAGGTTCGCCATTAAGGAGATGCCGCGTCGAAGAGTTCCCCACTCGGCGGAGGCACGCCCGCCCTTAACATAGCGCGAGCCGATGACGAAGTCCGCGCCGCCGTCCAGGGCCGCCACCAGACGGGGCACGTCCGCTGGATTGTGCGAAAAGTCAGCGTCCATCTGCACCACGGCGTCCGCCGCCAGCCCATCCAACGCGTGACGGATCCCACGCGCGTACGCCACCCCTAGACCCCGCCTCTCACCTGTCAGAAGATGCACATTCCCCCAACATCGCTGTGCCTCCTTCACCACCTGGGCTGTCCCATCCGGTGAGTCGTCGTCAACCACCAGCACATGCATGTCGTGGTCCATCCCGGCGAACTGCTCCTGAAGAGCCTCCAGCAGCAGACCTATGTTCTTCCGTTCGTTATAGGTGGGGATGACCACGACGACTTTCATAAGGGCTCGCTAGGGCACGTACACCTGGCTGAAGTCGCCCAGAACCAGCCGGTAGCTACGGGGGAGGCGGTTGCTGCCGTAGACCGCTACGCTGCGACCGATGAGGCTGTCCTCGATGCGCTGGCCCATGTT
>Ga0315280_10011455_pt1 | contig 10897 bp, 13 predicted proteins | sample YL17G06_40_MG_FD_203697 | JGI IMG/M metagenome (GOLD analysis project Ga0315280, IMG submission 203697) | Sediment microbial communities from Yellowstone Lake, YNP, Wyoming, USA - YL17G06_40 | ecosystem: Environmental > Aquatic > Freshwater > Lake > Sediment | place: USA: Wyoming | collected... | reverse complement strand
CTCTCCGTCTTCTTCAGCTACGATAAAGGTCTCGGGAAATCGTTCGTAAAGATCCATAAAGAAATATGTAGCGTAGTTTTCTGGAAGACAAATCCTATTGATGTACATGACTCGCTCTAAGTCATCGGGTTGAAAACGTCTGAGGCTAAACATTGTTTGCACCATAGAGCGCAAACGCCAGCTTAAAAGCAAAAATAGTTAAGAGGCATGAGTTAAACGTTTTGATAATTTTTTTCTATTCAGAAGCTTTCACAACAGGCAACGTTATGTTTCCGTGAGGCATGACCCATACCTTTCCGTCTTTGCCGGTTACGTCAAAGGCGTCTCTCAAAGCGTCGTTCAAGGCTCGAGCAGTTCGCAGTTTGAACACGCCTGTGGCATAGTACTCGGGCATGGTGGAAACCAAGATGACTTGAGCCCGCTGTAGCGTTTTTAAGAGGTAGTAGGCTTTGTGTCCGCCGAGTTGAAAGTGCCGCTTTATTTCTGTCTCCATGTCCCTAAGTTCTTTGAACTTGGTCATCCACTCGTAGAACATTTGGTTTCCGTGACCTTCAGGGCATTCAGCCACCCAGATGATTACGCCGCCTCTTTTAACGGCTTCGAGGGCGTTGTCGACTCCTTTATGGGCTTGGTAGAGGTCAATGTCGTGAGGGTGTCCGCCTGAACTGACAACGATAATGTCAGCTCGTTTTTCAATGGGCACCTTGTACATTTCATCTACGAGTTTGACGCCTTCATAGAACGCTTGATGGAGGTCGCCTGCAAAGGTGCGAACTAATTCTCTTTTGCTGTTGGTTACAATGTTTACTATGAAGTTTGGTTTGGCTAATTCGGCGGCTTCAACCATGTCTTCATGAATTGGGTTGTCTTCTAGGATGCCTGTTCGAGATTTTGGATGTAGAATCATGGCGTGGTTGTGCTGTATGGTTTCTTCGCCTGTGACTGCTGGGAGGACGCTTTTTCTTCCGCCTCCGTAGCCAGCGTAATAGTGGAGTCCTATGTCGCCTGTTAGGATTCGTATGTTGGCTTCAGCGAAAATTTTGTTCACGTAAACTTTGGTTCCGTATTTGGTTCTGCCTAGATATGTCAAGTCTTTTGCTTTGCAGTTGTGGCTTACGGTTTTAACTCTTTGGAGGACTTCTTCACCGACTAGAGTTTTCATTTCTTCAGTTGTGACGGGTCTGTGGGTTCCGCAGCCGAAGATTAGTGTTATGTCTTCGTCTTTGACCCCAGCCTTATTTAGTTCGTTTAAGATTGGTGGAATCATGAGGTGGCTGGGTGTAGCGCGTGTTTGGTCGTTGACGACAATGGCTGCTTTGTTTCCTTTTTTGGCTGTTTCACTTAGGCGTTTGGTTCCTATGGGTTCGTTTAATGCTCGTTCGATTTCTGCTCTTGTGTCTTTGACGCTTGGTTTTTCTTTTGGTTCTATGTTGCCTAGGTAGTTTTTTGTTGGGATGCGTGCGCAGACTTCGGTTTTGCCGTAGGGTAGCCATACATCGACCATTTTATTTGATGCCTTCTAATGATTTATGAAGGGTATGGGTGGGTTTCATTTAAGCCTAACGGAGTGAAAACAAATTTTTACGTGTGTGTGCGCACTTGTGATTATGGAGAAGGGCATGGAGTATTGACCAACTTAATGGGACAAAACCTTAGTCAAAACTAAAAGCTTTTTTTGATGCTGTATTTACCATGAGTCAGAAACCTCAACACTCCATAAACCGTCGACGAACAGTGTTAAGCCATGGACAAACTAAGCTAAACCGTCGACAAACCGTCGACCATAGAAAAGCATGATACAGTACTGCTACGAATCGCTTGAGAGTTTCAGTATTCGTAGGGCGCGACCTTCTTTTTCTCAACGGGTTTTACCCTGTGGCTTAGAATGAAATCCTGAATCATTTTGATAGTAGGGGGTAAGGGTTCAGTTCGCTTTAGAATTTCGTCGAGTTGTTGCCGATCCTGTTCTGTTCCGATGCCTGCCCTGAAATATTCATTTATTGCCTTGTGGATGTCGCTGGTTTCTTTGAAGAGGACATCGACCTTTTCTTCAAATTGTCCAAATTCAACTTTTCCGCGTAGTCTGTCCACTTCCGCCGTGTAGAGTTTTATGAGGCGTAATTTTTCATGCATTATAATGTCTTTAGCCATTAGAGCTTTGTCACCGATACGGGTAACGTAGCAGTCAATGCATATCGCTCCAACTCCTCTACCATAAAGCGCCCACTCGCCTACGTTGAGTTCTTTTCCACAGTCTTTTTTGATACATCTTGTGGGATATTTTAGAGTAATCATTTTCATCTGTGGTAGTAGAGCGTCGCCGTCACGTTGACCAATACAATAGGTGAAATGCTTGTTAACTTCTTGTCCGACGAATTGTCCTTTAGCCATTTTCGCATCGGCTGCGAGCTTCACAATTATGTCGTCCACGAAAGCGTGAACTCCGTCAGCTGCAATATCCTTATCGTCCCATCTAGTTTTTCGACCATCAGTCTGTTTCTTTTTCTTTTCCTCATCTGATTCAGTCATATTCCTTTCACCTATTAATCACCGTAATCTCCCAAGTAACTTCAGCGAGTTTCTTAAACCAGTCAGGAGCTATCTCTTGATAATAAGTAACGGAAAACCAGATGCCTTCTTTAGGTTTTTCAAGCCAAGCATCTGTGGGCAATGATACCATAGAAGAACTTTGGTTATGGTTGCTGTTGTTGCCGATCCACCATTTGACGTGGGTTGCATTAGGATAGGGTGGCACAGAGTAAGAAGTCAAGGTAGCTTTCTTAGATAAGAAGCTAAAGGAAAACGCATCAAACCATGCTGCCACAGTTATTGCGACAGCCACAGTCACAGCAATGAGGATGATCGCTGCAACAACTGGGCTCATTGCTTTTTGAGACTTCATGGTTTTAATTTTCATCTCCATTCACCTCAACCGAGAGGCTATTAAAATCTGTACTCTGTGCAGTTTCGAGTTCAACTGGCACAAAATCTTATATGCAAAAATTACCATATTTTTGTATGCCATAATCTAATCGCCTCATAGCGGCTGCGGATTGACGCCAAGGGGCTTGGGATCCTTACGCCAATCCGCAACCCATTAAGCTGGAACCATCACCTCTTTCTTGAACAATTTCTCATAGAGTGCGGGAGCGTCTCGTTTGATTTTCTCCCGCAAAGCTTCTTTTGTCAACTCAGTAATGTCCAACTTCTCATAGAGCTTGGGAAAGTTTCGTTTGATTTTCTCCCATAAGGCTTCTCTTGTCAATTCAGAAAGGTCTTTGTGACTGCCTAATTCAATGACCTCTTTCATAAGGTTCTTGAGACTTCGAGGTATCTTCACATTTAGCGGAACAAGTTTTTCTTTTTCCGTAACAGTCACCGTAATACTAGTTGTAACATTCATTTTTGAAATTATCGTTTTGCCAAAACTAAGGCTATGTGTCAAAACTCCATATTTCCTCCATATTTCTCTTGTGCATGTTTTGAAGCATGTACACTCACATTTTGTACATGAATTTGTTAATTATTGCGATAAGCAGCTACGTAGTAAGGCGCCATGTAACCAATCATTAGAGGCTTTATCTCCATGTTGCCTCTCTGAATCGCCCATGTGCACTGCAAATTACGAAGTATATATACTTCGTTTTTAAAAAGATTCAAGCCTTGGCAGTACGAAAATCTTGTTGGCGATGTACCTCGAGAGTGTGGATTATGTTCTTTTGATGATGATTCAGAAACCCTCGAAAGTAGTATCTTACTCGTAGTATCATACTCGTTTTCAGAATAGCAATATTCCCGTGGTCGTTAATCGGCATAGACTTCTGAATAGATATAGAAGCCTAAATATTCAAGGTTCATGGGCTTATTATCGAGCAACAATTCCATCCAAACCACATGCCAATCAACGTCAACAGAAATATAAATAGCATCATAAGTTCCACGTGAACTATCTTTTTCATCGTAAATTCGTTTGAACTCCTCAATATCTGTGATTCGTTGAAGGTATTTTGCATGTTGTAAAGTAGCTTCACTTAAACTAGCTCGATGAACTCCATAAATTTGTGATTCTCTTAACCTATCAAAAATCGTCTTTTTTGGTTGAAGATACGGAATCAAAGAGATAACCAAAACACCAACACAAAGACCGAGAAGGAAAATTGCAGCAATCTTCACATTAATTTTAAACAATTACTTAAGACCTCATTCCTTTTCTTATGTTCAATGATTCTAATTAGTTCTTTTGGCTCGGATATTCCCGTGGTGAACTTCCAACGCCTGAAAACGCACTTCCAAATTCCGAGGTTAAAATACCATGACTAAACGACTTCAAAGTTTGCTCTCCTTGTTTCAGCATGAGAAGAGAAGCACACTGAGATGAGGCTAAAAGTTGAAAGGTGATGAAGTTATGGTTCAAAGGCACAAGTCTGAGAAAGTCTGGGTTGTCGGCTACTTTAGGGTTCGTAGAGCCGAGTTCTATATTTGCCTCTTGATCCAGACGACTACATGCACGCTAATAATATTCTTCGCGCCATGAACCACAAACCAAACTTCAATGAATACCACGTAGCTACGTAGTAACTTATTCTTTCCGCGTTCACAGAGTAGATGCGACACTTAAACACAAAATACCATGATCAAATAACTTCACTTTTGGCTCTCGTTCTTTTCTATGGAAACTCTACGCCGATTTTTCACTGTTTCAACGCAAAAACAACCTTGTTAAGGTGAACGCTTAATGTTCAATTCTAAAACTGAAAAAAAGGGAAGGCGGGCCCGCTCATAACTTGCGGCGCCTAATCCAGAAGTACGCCGTAGTGTTTGAAAGCCAGCTTCAAACTCTCATTGAGCGTCTCGGGATCAGTCAAGATGCCAGCGTCCAAATCTGCACGTATGGCGTCCATGATACTGTACTCTAGATACTTCGTAGGATCTTTCTCTAAAGCCCGAAGCAAATCCATGACAGCCTTAGGAAGCTTCAGTTTGACTTCAACCATTTCTTCTTCGCTCATGTTTTTATCCCCGGTCGTAGTGTAGCTTGAACATTCTTTATTAGCTTAACGGCGTACTGTACGGTATTTTACGGTCTTTTTCAAAATGAGGCTTAATTATGGTTTATTTGGAGTTTTCAGCTTGCAGAATCCGTTTATTTATTACTCAATTTTTAGAAACCTTTAATTTAACAGAATCTTCTACTTGATTTTTGCGGATAGCGTGCGGGTTCGGGTTTTGAAAGCCTAGCTTTCCTTATCCGAGCGTTCTCAACCGTGCGCTATCCGCTTTTGATTTCTGCGGAACATGGTACCGTACTCTTTATAAACAAGGTCAGACAGAGGCACTAAGTGAGAACGCTTGGAAGGAAAGAAAAATGACATCATTAGAAACGTCATTCGTAAATCTAGAAATAACGTCTCAATCTGTCCGATCCGCCTCAACGGGTGATTTAATTGATCGGGACACGAGAATCGCGTGTTTAGAACAGTACGTCGCCACAAAACTTCAAAAGAACGACGCGGGCGGACGTCCACATTTTATAGCTGAACTCGCAAAAAACGGTCGAGATCCTAAAGAAGAACTCTTAAACATCTTCGAAGCCGTATGGATTAAAAACCGTTCAATCGCTTCCGTTGCCCATCAATACAAAACAGGGTACAAAACAATCGCCCGAATCCTTCAAGATTGCGAACCCTTCAAAAACGACATAATCATTTTTCTTCAACAAACACCACGTAGAAAACGATTTTTCAACCGCGAATTAGAAACAAGCGATTTTGAAACAGTCCAAAACTACATAAAACGTGCGACACGCGACGGCTTAAAACGTTGGAAAGACACGGTAATCTACGCTGAAAACTGTTGGCGATTCCTCAATTACCACGATCCTGCTGATTGGACGGCGGAAGATGTCTTAAGTTACTTCAAGACTTTAACAGTCGGCGCTCAAGCACACATGGTTGATTGCCTTCGCCAGGTCGCGCCTCAACTACGAGAAAAAGGCGGTGAACACGAACTCAAAGGCGGCCGTTTCCGCGCTCAACTTATGCGACGAAAAAAAGACATTTTCAACGAAGAGATTAACCTCATCATTGAAGCGCTTAAAGCCAAAAACATAGGCTTCGAACTCTTAATCTTCCTATTGCATACTGCACTTGGTGCCCGTGAAGGATCACACGGCGTAGATCGCCGAAGCGGCATGACGGGTTTAACATGGGATCGCTTCCACGGAAACTTCACGCTTTGCGATGATTATGAATCCAAAGTTCACGGCGGGATTTGGTGGCGCGATTGTCCGCTCGATCTACTCTTTAGAAATTTACCTCACGATTTATGGGCGCTGTGGATAGAGCGCGGAAAACCCACAAGCGAATACATCATTAAAGGCGGATACACTGAACTATTAGCTATTTACAAGCGAATCAATCAAGCCGTCGCCGAATACTACACGGGAAAACTTGATCCCGCACTCTACAAAGAATTAACAACGCTTCATCCGCACGACGCCGATAAAATCCATGTAAACCTTTTATGGGAAGCCGAGGTTCCGCTTGAAGTTGTCGCGGGCGAATATATCGGCGGCAATGAAGGCGTCGGATCAGTCGGGCGCGGTTGGCTAAGCACAGACGTTATCAAAAAATACTATTTGAGTTTAAACCGCCGATCCGACCGCTATAAGAAAATTTACGCCAAAATCATTGAGTACAGCGCGCACTTCAATGTAAACGCTCAAGTCACGGCGGTCGTGCCCGCCGCGCCGATCGCACGGGAACTGATCCCGCTTAAGGTCGCCTTGCCAACTATGTCCTAGAACGGTCACCACGGGAAAAGATCATGTATTTCCGTGGTGTTCCTTCTTTTTTAAATTAGTCTGAAAAAAAGAGAATAAGAATATCTGAATAACTGTACTAAGAAAAGCGATCACTATTAAGAACTTGTTCAGCAAGTTAATGTTTGAATTGACGATTAAGCCTCCTATCATGGAAGTTTCAAAGTAAAGTAGAATAAGAGGAAAATAATCTATCTCTATTTTCCGTTTGAACCATGATTCCTTTTTTAGAATCTGTGGTTCATTGAGCGTTTCTCTTTCAGTTTCGTCGCGTCTTATTTCAGAACCCACACGGGCGCCTCCTCAATTTTATTCTCAATAATCCCGCTCACGCGATCCAACTATTCAAGCGCTTCAATCTTTCTCTTTTTTCCACTTCAATTCTCCTTCAATAGTTTTCACAATTTGTTTAGGTTTCTCATAAGCACGGGCACGAAGCACCTTTCGACTATTAAATCTAACATATAGAATCAATGTTGGCACTATGAAAATGAAGCCAGCTATTAAAATACCACTGAATAAAGCTGTTTCAAAAGGTCGCCACCCAAAAGGCGGTGGATGACTAGGCGGTATGCCTCCAGCTACACCTCCTCCTTTTCTATGTCTAACCACCATGTAAAAATCTACATAGCGTTGTGAAACGATTTGAATGCGTTGATTTGGATTATCATGTAGCCGAGCAAATTGTTCTTGGCTTTTGAAAATTCCATTAGACTCTACAATTATGCTATCTGCAATCCATTGATTGAATCGGTTATACCCAACAATCAAAATTCTAATTGGTTGTTCACTGAAATCAGTGATAACCAACTCTATTTTTACTTCCATTTCACCAGCTAACTCAATTTGTTCAACATTTGGAATATGATCCCAAAATTGGTTCACCACACCTTCCCATAAAATCACATAATTTTTATCTTCATTGGAAGCGTTGGCTACTGGGAGAGAGAAAGAAAAGAGACCAACAGCCAACGCTAAAGCGACGATTAATATTTGAGTTTTCAAACGCTTCATATTATGTCCCTCCAAAAAGGATGCCGAGAACCCGCAAGATTATAACAAACTCCGAATTAGTCAAAGGCGGTCACTTGTCTTCGGTCAATTTTAATCAGAATATTTCTGTGGCAGCTTCGGCAATGCCATAATTCTAAGCCTTGAACTGCATGGTGTCTAAGTAAAAGCGTAGGGCTATCTATTCGACAGTGAGGAATACAAGGCAAGGCGTGTCCCGGATTAACCGAGTATGTACCCTTGATTAATCTGCAGCTTGGCGCCGTCTCTATGTACCCATATTTTCGCAAAACCTTGAGCATGAGCTTACTGATCTTCCGCTCTTTTGTCATATTTGGGCGCCTCAGTTACTTCTATTGAGAGTTTCTCAGATAGCTCCAGAGGTAGCCAATCAGTAAAGGAGAACCCATCAACATTAAAAAAAACAGATAGAAAATATCTTGGAAGCCAAGCAGAACGAAGTTCAAAGGCACCATGATAAGGTAAAGTATGGCAACTGTTAATGCTGTTGGAACCAAGGTCTTTTTGAGTTTAGCCATAAAAAAACCTATGTAGAACAGAGTCACCCACTCGGGAAAATAATGTGTTGGAAAAACTCCGAGAATTTTTCCTCTTAACCCTTGAATGTCCAAGATGTTCAAGAACCAACCTATTATAGTAAAGCCAAACAAAAAGATAATGGAGGGTACATGAGATTTGCATACGTTCTTGTTCTCTTGCAGAAACTCTCTAAATGTGGGAAGGCTTGAAGGCTTCATTATTTACGCTTCCTTCCGCCCATGAATATGGCGATTATGGCGATTAAGAAGCCTGGCGCCACCAACATTATGATCAGAAAGAACGCCGCCATACTTAGAAGAGTGAGTAAAGCTTGCACGCGCGGATCGCTTAAGTAGTCGATTAGAGAAGGCGGCATGAAGGTTTGTGATGTTCTTCCAAAATCTTCAGGTATGTTTTGAATGTCTTTTACGTCCCATTCTCCAATCACAAAAACTGTCATGTCGAATCCTATAGTTGCAACGTCGCCTTTGGTTTTTACCACTGGAAATTCATACCAACTTGTCACACCAAAATTGTTTAAGTCAAAATGCGCGTAGACTTTGTTCTTGAAAAGCGCTGGGTTCAAAAGTTTACCTTGATAATAAGAAACTTCTTGTTCTGCCTGAGAAGTAGTTCCCCATAATCCATAATAAATGTACAACATTGCAGTTGGGCTATAGGGAGAAACACTCATTTCTGTATCTAAAGAAACTTCTTTGCCTTGAATATCCTGAGCAGTTTTTTTAAACTCAGCTACTTGAATCTTGCTTATCGCAAAATAAGCGGTGCCTTGACCTTCAATATACCATGTTGGTGTTAAATCTAATTCGAGCCACGCTTCTAGATTGGAATAGAAATTTCTATTCCTTGGATTAAACAATCCTACGCCTAAAGGTTGTTCACATTCAAATCCATCCCATTCACCGCTGAAGCTTAAATAAAATCTGAGAACCCATTGCTCCATTTTGTAAGTTTTTCCGCTGATATTCCAACTATATTCTTTCTCAGGGTTCGGAATTACTGAAGCTCTTTTGAGCCACTCTTGGGGAAGAGCCTTCGCTCCTGGCCACAAAATAACATTGCTGAGGGATTCTTCAGGAATGAAAACTGAAGTCATTTCACCGACTATGTTAGGTTTGCCCCTGTCCCAACTGTCGGGATCAAACTTCAGAGTAGTGTCGAAAGACGCTAGAGAGGCGCCTCGAGTTTCCGTCCGGGTGTAGGTTTTTCCATTATAACGTACTCCTGCAAACTTTGCTTTTGGACCTTGAAATCCTGAAGAATAACCTATGTCGCCAGTCGAAAAAAGGGTATAGTTATAGATTCCTCCTAAACTCGAAAGAATAATGGTTCCCAGAATAAGTACGACAATGGTTTGAAGCCTACTGTCTCGGAATAGTTTAGCCAATTTATTCACCTATTTTGTTGAAATGAAGGCGTGGCGCCAGCTTGGCGTGCCGTAAAAACCCGCCTTAACTCCAAGCAAGGTGTCCAATAAGGAGAAAAGGCAGTGGCGATAATTACCACCCTCTTTTTTCTTCAAACTAACGACACACCTTCAATTCAGATAATCTGCTGATTAAAAATATAAAACTTGCCATAAATTTTGAACAAATATAAAGAAAGTACGGTACTTTAAGGTACGTTTGTTCAAGCTGTTCCATACGGTACTGTATATTACGGTACAGTCAACGGACGCATCAAACCCAAATTAGCCGAGATTGAGGAACCACATTCCCATTTTGCGCAACCTCTCTCAAACAGTCTGATCGGGGTTCTCTCTATTTTGCATGTACACGTCCAATCTGGGGCTTTAGCTACACTTTGAAGCCCTGTCATTATTTCAACTGTCAAGAAACTGCAAGATTCCGCTTGAAGGAATATGTAGCTAGAGTCTTTCAACATGTGTAATAATCGACCGCGCAACATGAAAAATCCGCTACTATGAACACAGTTGCCACAAACCTTCGCGATATTGACTTCAGCTTGAGCGATCTGTTTTAACAAAAGTCGTCATAAAGAGTATGCCAAAATGGGCTTAAATCTCTTTACCACATCGCTATGATCCGCGTCGCCGTGACGCTCAGATCACGCAGAGAAACGGCGGTTCGGGCGTCGCGCTCTACTCAAAAACGTCCGTCTGCGTCGCGTGGTATTAGGTTTTGACACATGCGTTCAATTTCTTTTTCGCCGACGCGGCGCACACTACTAACCTACTGTATGCAATCTTTCTCTAATAATAAGACATGGTGTCGAAGGGAAAAGCTTGACAAACGTAAACGTATTTATTTACCTCGGCTACTACCACAAAAGCAGAATTTGAAAAGTAAATGTTTTTTTAGTTTTGACAAAACTATTGTGTGTGCGCACTTGTGACCTAGCCCCTCTATTAGGATCCAAATAGGCTCCAAATATGAAATGTATCATTTGAAAGGGGAATCTGAGGCTAGGGTAACAGAAGGCTCAAATAGTTTTTCTCTTATTCGTATGCGTATGACTTAGCGCTCTATGGGCGGGTAGATCAGT
>Ga0315280_10011454_pt1 | contig 10898 bp, 7 predicted proteins | sample YL17G06_40_MG_FD_203697 | JGI IMG/M metagenome (GOLD analysis project Ga0315280, IMG submission 203697) | Sediment microbial communities from Yellowstone Lake, YNP, Wyoming, USA - YL17G06_40 | ecosystem: Environmental > Aquatic > Freshwater > Lake > Sediment | place: USA: Wyoming | collected... | reverse complement strand
ATTGCTTCCGTCTATGAAGATCGCGACTCTATCGTCCATAACATTCTCCCTTAAGACCTGCCAATGGCCTTTGATGGTTGACATTATACCATTGTCTATTGGGAGACGTATATCACACAACCTGACGAAATGTGACCTGCTCAACCGTGGAATTTCTTGTACCACCTACTAAAAACCCATTAACCTCCTAGTTTATTTTCTTCTACCTATTGACTTGAACAAGTAGCTGGGATATATTTGTAGCAAATCTTCAGTATATCCAATGAGAGGACTGATGAAAAAGGAAAATCTGAACGAGACAAAGAATCGTATGATCCACGTTCGTCTGCCGGAGGATCTACACAAACGCCTTCGAATACGCGCTGCTGAGACTGACCAGACTATCCAAGACTGGGTAGTAGCCGCATTGCAAAAAGAGATAGACCGCCAGATCAGAAAGAGGGGGTAATCATGACTAGTAAACAGCCAAGAGGCGAACCCATATCCAAGACAGCACCAAACTTGTTCGCTGAGCGAATAGAAGAGTTCAAACAGTTCTTCCCAGAAGTGGTTACCGAAGGGAAGGTTGATTTTGACAAAATGAAGATGGCGCTGGGAGAAGAAATTGACGGCAAACCTGAGCGCTACACGTTCACTTGGGCTGGCAAGAAAGATGCCATTCGACTCTTGCAGGTACCGAGTCGCGCTACTCTGATTCCAGTTAAAGAAGAATCTATCAATTTTGATATCACGCAAAACATATTTATTGAAGGTGACAATCTGGAGGTACTCAAGCTTCTCTGGAAGCCGTATTTCGGTAAGGTCAAAATGATTTATATAGACCCACCATACAACACCGGAGAAGACTTAATATATCACGATGACTACACTGATCCTCTTGGCACGTATCTCATGCTCTCTGGACAGAAAGATCTTGAGGGGAATCTACTCACTAGCAATCCTGAGACCAGTGGCAGATTTCATTCGACGTGGCTATCGATGATATACCCACGTTTATTCCTTGCGAGACAACTTCTTAAGGAAGATGGCTTGATATTTGTCAGCATTGACGATACAGAATTCGCGAACCTTCGGCTGGTCATGAATGAGATATTTGGAGAGGATAATTTTATCGCCTCAATTGTGTGGAAGAAACGATATCAAGGAGCAAAGGAGAAGTATCTGGTCGCGATTCATGATTATATAGTCTTATACGCTAGGGATAAGCAGATTCTGCCGCCCATATACATACCGAGTGATAAAGAATACATCGAGCAGTATTACACAAACAAGGATGAGATGTATGAAATACGGGGGCCTTATAGAACTCAACCACTAGAAGCGGGTAAGAGTATGGGAGACAGGAAGAATCTAGCCTATCCTATCCCAGCTCCTGACGGAACAGAGGTATGGCCTAAGAGGCAGTGGATTTGGGAAAAACCAAGAGTAATGAAGGCACTGGATAGAAAAGAGCTTGAGTTCTCTCGCGGGAAAGATGATAAGTGGACGGTCAGTATCAAGCAGTACCTCAAGAATGAAAAGGGTGAAGTGAGAGGCAGCAAGGCATTTACCATTATTGATAACATTTATACACAGCATGGGACTGCCGAAATTACAGAAATGTTTGGCGATGGCCAAATATTTCCATTCCCCAAACCATCTGGTCTAATTAAGACGCTGTTGAATGTCGGCTCGTCGGCCGAAGACGAAGACATTATCCTTGATTTCTTTGCTGGTTCAGCACCATCAGCTCAGGCGATATTGGAGTTAAATCACGAGGATGTTGGAAATCGTCGCTTCTTGTTGGTGCAATTACCTGAACTGACTCCGGAAGACTCGGTGGCTAAGAAAGAGGGTTATGACACTATAGCTGAGATCGGTAAAGAGCGTATTCGACGTGTTATAGCTCGAATTAACAAAGAAACTAAAGGAAAGATGAACTTGACTAGCCGAGAAGCACCTGAGGATTTAGGATTTAAGGTATTTAAGCTAGGGGAATCTAACTATAGGCCTTGGGTCGGTGTTGAAGATAAAGACCCGGAAGCATATGCCAAACAAATGGAGCTTTATCTTGACCCACTAATTGAAGGCTGGCAGGAAGAAAATGTGATATATGAGGTAGCACTTAAAGAAGGTTACAGCCTCGCTTGTATCATTGAAAAGGTTTCAAAGACTCCCGAGAACACTGTCTGGAAAGTAACTGATGAAGACAAGGAGCAGTCATTTTATGTTTGTCTTAACGATAATATAAGGGAAGATGCAATCAAGTCTCTAGAACTAAACACTGACTGTTTGTTCATTTGTCGTGACAAAGCTCTTACCGATGAATTCGCAGCTAACCTAGCACTCCAGTGCAACTTGAAAGTAATCTGAGGGAATCTGAATGCAATTTAGGTTCGACGCCAACCAAGAATTTCAGGTTAGAGCTATTGAATCAGCCGTAGGCCTTCTCTATGGTCAGAATCGCATTGAAGTAGAATTATCGTTCGGACTAGAATCTGGTTTCGCTGCTGTCCCTAATCGTCTTGACCTTGATGGAGAAAGGCTTCTGAAGAATCTGCAGACTGTCCAGGCTCAAAACGGAATCGAACCTGATGAAACTCTCCAACTAATCGAGGAGAGTACCGAAACGGCCAATGGCTCCAAGACGGTCCGTTTCCCTAATTTCTCTATCGAGATGGAGACGGGTACCGGTAAGACGTATGTATATCTACGCACGGCTCTCGAGTTATTCAGACATTACGGTATGCGCAAGTTTATTGTGGTGGTTCCATCAGTGGCTATAAGAGAAGGTGTTCTGAAGGCACTGAAAATCACCGAGAAGCATTTCGCTGAACTATTTGGAAATATACCATACCGCTATTACGTTTACGATTCTTCAAGCCTCTCACAGGTGCGTCAGTTCGCTCTATCTAACAGCGTAGAGATTATGGTAATGACCATAGACTCATTTAACAAGGCTACTAATGTAATACGACAGTCTACAGACCGGCTGCAGGGTGAAACACCTATCTATTTAGTCCAGGCTACTCGCCCCATCCTCATCTTAGATGAACCTCAGAATATGGAGAGCGAGCTACGTGTAAAAGCACTGTCAGCGCTAGACCCGTTGTTTGCTTTGAGATACAGCGCAACCCACCGAAATCCCTACAATTTGATCTACCGACTAACTCCCTATGATGCGTATAGACAAGGGCTTGTGAAGCGTATAGAAGTAGCTTCGGTGGTCAAAGAAGACGATGTCAACCAAGTATTTCTCCGGTTAGACAATATTTCGACTCAAAAGAACACGATCACAGCTCGTATTGCGGTGCACAAATTGATGAAGAGTGGAGTAGTAAAGGAGCAGGTGGTAACTGTAAGACCGGGAGACAGATTGGAAGAAAAGGCTAGCCGACCAGAATATGCTCCGTTTGTCGTGGACGAGATAAATCCTGGCCATGGGATAGTTGTCTTTGGTAATGGCATTGAACTCAGGGTGGGAGAGTCACAAGGAGCGGACAAAGAGGCGATTTTCGAGGCGCAAATACGCTATACAGTAGAGGAACACTTCCGTAAACAACGCAGATGTAAGGACGATGGCATAAAAGTACTTTCTCTTTTCTTTATAGATAGGGTTGACAACTACGCGCCAAATGATGGGCTTATCAGGAAGCTATTCTCAAAGGCCTTTGAGGAACTCAAGCACACCTATATTGAATGGAAGGATAGTTATGCTGAAAACGTTCAGGCAGCCTACTTTGCTGAAAGACGGCATAGAGGAGGAATAATCGAGTCCATTGATTCGTTCACTGGCAAGACTAAGGAAGACGAAGCTGCTTACAACCTGATCATGCGAGACAAGGAAAAATTGTTGTCTTTTGACGAGCCGGTTTCGTTTATTTTCTCTCATTCAGCATTGCGGGAAGGTTGGGATAACCCTAATGTTTTTCAAATCTGCACTCTAAACCAAACAGCCTCAGAAATAAAAAAACGGCAAGAAGTGGGGCGTGGGGTAAGATTGGCCGTTGAACAGACCGGGGAGCGTATACACGATGAAAGAGTAAACGTTTTAACCGTAGTGGCTAATGAAAGTTATGAGAAATATGTTGAGAGGCTGCAACAAGAAATCGAGGACGAATATGGCAAAGAAGGGTTACCTCCCAAGCCAGCAAATGCGCGCAAGCGGGGGGTTGCTAAACTTCGCAAGGAATTCACTCTAAAGCCCGAGTTTAAAGAACTGTGGGATAAGATAAAGCACAAGACGCGTTACACCGTCAAAATTGATACTCAGAAGCTAATTGACGAAGTAGTATCAGAACTGAATAAGGTTGAGGTGCAGCCACCACGTATCGCCATAACTAAAGCGCAGATCCAGGCAGGAAAAGAAGAGGACATCTTTCAGGCTCTGCAGACGAGTGCAGCTAAGTCAGTGCGCGACCTGTCAGGACGTTTTCCTTTGCCGAATCTACTAGAGATCATGTCGAATCTTATGGAACACTCATCGCCTCCAGTCCGCATTAGTCGAAGGACGCTGTTGGAGATCTTTAAGCATATTAATAACAAAACAGCAGCAACCAACAATCCTCATGGATTTGCCACTGTCGCTGTTCAAAAAATAAAAGAAAAGCTAGCTGACCACCTAATTGCAGGGATCAAATACTACAAGATAAATGAGTGGTACGAGATGACGCAACTAGAAGCGGCAACCGATAGTTGGTTTGATTATATGGTGCCGACTCAGAGAGCAATTTATGACCACGTGGTTTACGAATCTGAGATTGAAAAGAAATTTGTAGAAGGCCTAGAACAACTTGATGCCATAAAGCTCTATCTAAAGCTCCCCAATTGGTTTAAGGTGGCAACTCCCGTAGGAGACTACAATCCGGACTGGGCCATAGTTATGGAGGAACGGGATGAGCATGGACAACCTATGGATAAACCACTACTGTATCTGGTAAGAGAGACTAAGGATACTCATAATCTTGATGATCTTCGTCCAGATGAACGGCGAAAGGTTCAATGCGGCGAGCAGCACTTTAAGGGGGCATTGGGTGTAGACTATAAAGTTGTCACAAGTGCCAGCGAGTTGCCTTAGTGATATCTACCGCAAATCCAAGGATTCATTTTAAACAGCCATACCCTGAACGAAACTGACAAATGTGCAGCGATTATCTGCTCACACTACACAGATATGTTCCATTGCACTTTAGCGCTTTGTACAACTAGACAAAATTTCTGACCTACACCCGAATCTGATCTAGCTAATTTTCATCTGTTGCTCGCGCAACCATAGCCTAACTGATTCACCTCACAAATAGCTTTGGCCCTATCTATCAACCTTTTGATGGCGAAAATTGCGAAGACAGCCTGCTCGGCAACAGAGTATTGCACACAAAGGACAGCTCTGGAAGCGCTGCTCGGCATACGGATTATCAGCGTCCATTTTACATGTGCTTGAATTTAAGCTAGTATTAAGAAGATTTAACCAACCAAGAGGCGCTCACATGAACAAGCTGCTTATTGTGGTTACAATGTTGCTTGCTCTACTACTTCTGGCTATGGCAGTAAACTGCTATCATCCCAATGCAGCACCAACTCCAAGTCCTAAACCTCAATCAACTCCATCTCCATTTCCATCTCCTACGCCACAACTAGCTCCTACACCACCTCTAACATCAGCATCAGCATCAACACCAGCCCCAGCCCCCTCTCCGACTTCAGCACCTCTGTTTCTCACTATACTGGAGCCAGCTGATGAAAGCGTTGTTGAATTGAGCACTATTACCATACGGGGGAAGACGCTTGCTGACGCCGTCGTCAGTGTGAACGGCGAGCTCACGGATGTTGACTCAAATGGCAACTTCTCCTTGCAAGTCACTTTGGAAGAGGGCCCTAATGTCTTTGACATCATCGCCACAGATGAAGATGGCAATGAGGTAGATGCCCAGCTCACGGTATCTTTCTCACCCTAATGATAATCTAAACAAAATGCCCATGTCGTGCGTTTTATATTCAAACAGGACAGATTATTGGAGGACGTAAAAGGGTAGTTGTGTGGTATCTTCGCAAGCCCAGTAAATAAGGCCGCTGCTAAATGGAGGTTTAAAAATGAAACACCCGGTAAGAATTGTTTTGATGCTGGCTATAGTTGCGATGCTTACTTTCGTCAGTGCGGGTACGGCTCTGGCAAAGGCACCTCAATCCGAACTTGAGGTGAAGGGAATAATAAGTACCATAGACAAGTCGGCTTCGCCGTCTACGCTGACCATTACGTTGAAGGATAATTCCTCCATTACCTTGAAGATAACATCGTCTACCATGATCACAAAGGCCGGCTTGGGCAAAGCTATTATCGATGACTTGGTACAGGACGATCGTGCCATAGTTATATACGACAAAGATACTCTGGTAGCGACCAGAATCGTAGTCAGCCGTCCCATCGTGAAACACCATTCCTTTGTGGGCACCATTAAAACCATATCATCTGCCAGTTTCGTCATAACCACAAAAAAACAGGGGGACGTGACTATCGTCGTCAATGCTGAAACAAAATATAAGGTTCCTGGTGTAAAGAACGCGACATTGGCCAGCTTCAAAGTGGAGGATAAGATTGCTGTGCTCGCTGTAGAGGTTTCTGGTGGCAACCTGGCACTCCATGTTAATTTAATTCCTGGCAGACCAATATTTATTCAGCGGGTAGGGACTATTGAAGCCTATCAGCAGGGTACGAGCATTACACTCAAGGATAAAAAGGGCGAACTCTCCGTATTTACCATTAATAGCAATACCAAGATACTATTCAAGAAGGGGGCTACAGAAGTGAAAATTGGTGAGCAAGCCACTGTAATTGCTAGCCGGGACCCCGGAACTGATCAATTTACCGCCAAAGATATCCTGGTCTTTACCTCCCAACAGCCGAAGCCCGGAAAGTAATCTAGGAGCCACATGAACAATGGTACCGCAATCTAGCCATTACCATTTGTGGAGTGCCATGTACCAAATTCACACTAACTCTCCAATGTTTCAGAAATAGGACAAGTTCTATGCTATTGATAACAGCAGCTACAACCCAGCAGTGAATACCAGTGTGTTATGAACACGTTGCGCTTAGCGGTTTGAGAGGTGTGTTATAATATATCATGAGTTTATTGAAGTCCGGTTAGGAGGTACAAAAGAATGAAGAAGATTTGTTGGGTTGTGCTATTGGCTATTATTGTAGTACTGGTAACAGCTATGCCGGCTTTGGCTGCCCCGCCTGCGGACAACCCGGGCAAGGGCCCTATGGATAAAATTATATTCGTTCACTATCCAAAGCATGAAGCAGCCAGGTCATCACCAGCGGCACGCGGCATAGGGGTATTATGCCCAGACTATAAGTATACGGGAATACATTGGGCGAAACCAACGGTATCCTTCTCTGTAAATCCCGATGGTAGCGGATTTAATACAGATGATCCTATCATCGCTGTACAAGCTTCATTTGCTACTTGGAGTAATGCTGGTAGTTCTTTGCAATTTGTGTATGGGGGTACAACTTCGGCGGAGGCAGGGATTAATGACGGATTAAATGCTGTCTCCTGGGCGGACATCAGTAAACAGTTTCCGAATGCCATAGCGGTAACGAGTGTTTGGTACTTCAGGTACTCTAAAGAAATTGCTGAAGTGGATACTCAGATGAATAATGGCAATGGTTTTTCATGGAGCTACACTATTCCGAATTCCACTACTGGTTATGCAGACCCGGACAATCCTGGTATCACAGGCACATATGATATCCGTAATATAATGACGCACGAAGCAGGCCATTGGATAATGCTCGGTGACCTCTATAATAACAAGGATAGTTTCCTCACCATGTATGGCTATGGCTCAATGGCAGAATTGAAGAAAGACACCCTAGGATATGGGGATGTCTTAGGTATGAAGCAGGCTTACCCGTAGCCACATTCAGATGGCACAATACAAAAGAGAGACCTTAACCAAGGTCTCTCTTTATTTTGTTAGAGCAATAACCAAATAAATAGTTTGGGGTGTTTGAATTAAACTGTGGAGCTCAAGGAATTGGCGCCACATATTAGTCTTGCTTAAGGATTAGGGAAACTTGATAAAATGGAATCTCAACTGTGACGCGGAGAGAATCTGATTCCACTACATTACATTCGCCCCGGACGCGCGGTTTGTTGAACAATCACTCAAAGTGTTCAATCTTGGATCACCCCATCCGTATTGTATTATTAAGACAGTTTTATGTTATAGTTGATATTGTTCGGACAAACACATACTGTTGTATGAGGAGGAGGAGATCATGAAAAAGCTGTTGGTTTTTGTAGTGGTGGTCTCGCTGGTTTTCAGTTGTTCCTGCATAAGTATAGTAAAAGCCCCTTCGACTGCCGAACAACCGGTTATAAACTCCTTTGACGCTAGCCCGCAGAACATTCAGGCTGGTAAGTCTGCAAAACTTGTTTGGAATGTAAAAGGAGCTGCGAAGGTTAACATAGACCAGGGTATAGGTGATGTTTCATCGATTGGGTATATAGTTGTGTCGCCGGGTAGCACTACTGTCTATACGCTGACGGCGACCGGCTTAGACGGTACCAAGGTTACTGCTATCACACAGGTCGCTATATCAATCGCTGGTTCACCAGTTATCAACTCCTTCAGTGTTAGTCCATCCACTATAACTACTGGCAGCTCGGCTACTTTGAGCTGGAGCATTGACGGCGCCACTTCGGTAAGTATTGATAATGGAATAGGTACTGTGCCTGCCAGCGGCAGTAAAACTGTTTCGCCCACTTCTACCACGGGTTATACCCTGACTGCCAGCAATGCCTCAGGTACTACGGGTGCCAGGACTCGGATTACCGTTCTTCCGGGTAGTTCGTCTCCTACTCCTACTCCCCCTCCCCCACCACCAGGTTCACCCACTATAAACCAGTTTATCGCAGACTCATACACCTTAACCGGCTCCTCGGTAACTTTGTCCTGGAATGTATCAAATGCAACTACGATAACCATCTATCCTGCATTCGGTGCCGTAGCTGCTACTGGCAGCAGGCCGGTGTCACCCACCTCGACTACGGTATATACGCTAACAGCAACCAATTCAATCGGAAGTGTATATCAATCATTACAAATTATTGTTCCCGAATCAGGTATCACGGGGCCAGGTGTTACCCACCCGGGAGTGACTATGCCCGGGACTACACTTCCATCCCAAGTAACCAGCGTTATTACCACCGTGTCACCGACTACCTGGGACGGCGCTCGTCCCTACACCTTCCGCTGTTCTGCTATGATCAGGGTTAGCGGTGCCTGTACAGTAACCTACGTCTGGGAGAGGAGCGACGGCGGAAGCTCCCCTCAGCAAACAGAGTATTTTACAGCAGCAGGTTCAAAAGAGGTCACTACTGGATGGCCCCGTGAAGAAAATGGTTCTTACTGGGTACGTGTCCACGTTCTTACACCTAACGATGTGGTGTCAAATCAGGCTAACTTCACGCTCGCACCAGTTGAAGGTGTTGCAAATAGAGTAACAGCAGTCAGAGTGTATTGCGATGTCTATCAGGGTGCTTCTTATTCTAATGTTTATATGAGTGTAAGTGGTCCATGCACAGCAACTTTTGTTGTGGAAAGAAGCGATGGCTGGACTTCTACTGTATATACGCAAAAGTTTAATTATGCAGGGGATGGGTTTGGGGTCGGCACCAGATTATGGTGGACTCCTAGTACGAGCGGCACCTATTGGTGGCGTGTCCACGTTTTCACACCCAACGAGATGTGGTCGGATAAGTGCAATTTCACTTTCGGCACGTCAGTTGAAGGTACTGCTATTGCCGTTACCTCCGTTATTGCAGGTGTCATTCCAACCTCATATGTTGGTCATTGTCCACACGATTTTGTGTGCTACGCTGACATCACGGTAAATACTCCGTGTACGGTTCGATATGTATGGGAACGAAGTGATGGGGGAACGTCTCCCGAACAAACAATAAACTTCACGTCGGCTACGACGACGAGGGTAAATACAGGGTGGTCTCGAGGGACAACTGGAACCCACTGGGTACGCGTCCGTACGCTAAGCCCCAATGTGGTAGTATCGAATCCGGCTACTTTTTCGCTACAGTGCCAATAAGAGTTGCTAATGCTATATAGGCATAATATTTGATTAGGGCTGATCTGCCCCCAAAAAAGTCTAGTATCAATACTAAACTCGAAGATTTACAATAAATTTAATGGGTATGCACTTTACTCAACCGTCCACAAGACGTAGTACATGACTATGGAAGAGCGAAGGTAACCCATTTTCGTCATTTACTATCCTGGAACTTTTTAGGAGTTTGACGAGGGGTTTAATCGCGAACATGCTTCCATTAGCTATATCGCGGTAGACCGTCCACAAAAATATATAAGTAAAAATTCCCCCATCTTTGCACAATGTAGCGGAAAGTTCAGTTGTGAGCATACTCGCCTTTTCGTTTGTCACCAAGGAATCCCTCGGTGTAAAATGGGAGGCATAGGCAGAAGGAGGTGGTAATGAAAATCACAAGTCAACAAAAGGGGAAGCGCGCCGAGTTTTTAGTCTTTGGCGAGCTAATTAGCAGAAGGGCTGACCTTTATCTTCCAGTCATAGATATAGGAATTGACGCCATAATAAGGAAGGAAGACGGCACTTGTCTACAGATTCAAGTGAAATCAACTGAGGCATCGGAACAAGCAGGGTGGTTCAATGTCTGGGACCTCGAGCTGTATGAAGGAAAGGGGTTGTCCATAGTTTGTGTTGATATGTCAAAGGAGCCAGCCGATATTTGGATTTTACCATCTGAAGTCTTCATGGAATATGCTACTGTCTCAAAGTCAAAAGAAGGCTGGAATAAGTATACTCTGGGTATAGACTCAAAAGATACAAAGCATGGGAACGAACTGCGAAGAAACCTGCT
>Ga0315280_10011453_pt1 | contig 10898 bp, 8 predicted proteins | sample YL17G06_40_MG_FD_203697 | JGI IMG/M metagenome (GOLD analysis project Ga0315280, IMG submission 203697) | Sediment microbial communities from Yellowstone Lake, YNP, Wyoming, USA - YL17G06_40 | ecosystem: Environmental > Aquatic > Freshwater > Lake > Sediment | place: USA: Wyoming | collected... | reverse complement strand
CTCGGCGAAGCTCATCCGGTCGGCGTTGCGGAGGACGGGGACGACGAGCCCCTTGCGCCCCCCGACGGCGATGCCGACGTCGTAATAGTAGCGGTAGGCGATGTCCCAGCCGCGGACCTCGGCATTCAGTTCGGGGAAGCGTTTCAGGCCCTCGATCACGGCCTTGACAAAGAACGACATCAAGCCACGTCTGGCGCCGTACTCCCCCTGGAATGCGTCGCGGTACTGCTGCCGAAGCGCGATGACCGCCGACATGTCGATCTCGTTGAAGGTGGTCAAGAGCGCGGCCGTTTGCTGGGCCTGAACGAGGCGCTCGGCAATCCGCCGCCGGATCGGACTCATCGGCACAATCTCCTCCGGCCGCGCTGCGGCCGCAGAAACCGACGGCGCTTCTTCCCGCGGCGCTACCGCAGGCGTTGCGCCGGGCGCGGATGGGGCTTGCGCCGCCTCGTCGAGGTAGCCGATCACCGCGCCCACTTCGGCGATTTCGCCGTCGTGCTTTAGAATCGCGGTCAGGACGCCGCCGACCGGCGCCGGCAGCTCGACGGTCGCTTTGTCGGTCTCAAGCTCGACCAGGGGCTCGTCTCCCTCAACCCGCTGGCCTTCATGCTTGAGCCAATGGGCGATCTGGACCTCGCGGATCGATTCGCCGACCTCGGGGACGATCAGTGCGCGTGCCGTCGCCATGGCGGTTCCTCTCGGTCAAAAAGGGGCTCCTCAGCAGAATCCGTGGGTGACTTGGACGGTCTGAAACCATCGCGAGCCAGAAGTCCTCGGGAACTCCCTGTAGAAACCAAGGTCGTCTTTCCAAAACCGGAAACGCTTCGCCAAGACGCAACAGAGAAGAGGAATCCGTACTTGCCGGGGGAATACGGGTTCCTCTTCTCTGTTCACCGTTTTCCCCGCAGATGTCAGATCTGTAGCCATCAATCTCTCTCACCCGCCAGGCAAGCTGGCGGGGGTCACCTCGTACCCAATAACGATGCTACAGTATCGACAGTCCCCTTAGCCCAACGCCCGATGGAGCAGTTCCTGCTACTCCGCGCGATACCTCTTGGTCGAGCCGGTGGCGGGGCTGCCCGAGGCAGGCCGCCAGATCCCCGAAAAGGGAAAACACCCGAAAAGCCGCTCGCCAAAACAAGACGCGAGGTAACAGCGGGCCCCCATGTTCTCGGGCTCCTCCTGGACCCACTAGACCGGCGTTCCGTCGGGGTACGGCTGGAGGGCCGCGGCCAGTTGCCCGCAGGGCAACGGGTAGAGTTGCTCCAGGCGCACCAGGACCACGTCGTCGCGCTGTTGAGCCTCGCGGAGTTCGGCCAGCTCGTAATAAACCTTCCCGCTACAGAGCAAAATGCGATCGGGCGCACGCTCATCGGCCGAAGGCTCATCGGCCAACGGCTCATCGGCCAACGGCTCATCGGCCAACGGCTCATCGGCCAACGGCTCATCGGCCAACGGCCGATCCGCCGGCACGCGGTCCGCCAGCACCCGCTCGAACCGGCCCGTGGCAAGGTCGTCCAGCGGCGACACGTTGCGGGGATGGCGGAGCAGGCTCTTGGGGGTCAGCACCACCAGCGGTTTCTGCCAGCGGCGCATGGCCTGGCGCCGCAGGCAGTGGAAGTACTGCGCCGGAGTGCCGGGAACGACGATTTGCAGGTTGTCGTCGGCCGCCAGTTGCAGGAACCGCTCCAGGCGGGCGCTGGAGTGCTCCGGCCCTTGCCCTTCGAAGCCCTGCGGCAAGAGGAGCACCAGCCCGCTCAGATGCTGCCACTTGTCCTCCGCGCTGGCGATGAACTGATCGACGATGACCTGAGCGGCATTGACGAAGTCGCCGTACTGCGCTTCCCAAATCACCAGCCCGTCCGGGTAACCCAGACTGAAGCCGTATTCGAATCCCAGCACTCCAGCCTCGGAGAGCGGGCTGTTGTAGATCTCGACGGGAGCCTGATCGGGCTCCACGTGCTGCAGGGGGACGTAGGTGCGCCCATCTTCGGTATCGTAGAGCACGGCGTGACGCTGGCTGAACGTGCTGCGGGCCGAGTCCTGCCCGCTCAGGCGGACGCGATATCCCTCCGCGGCGAGCGAGCCCAAGGCGAGGGCCTCGGCGGTGGACCAATCCACGGGCTGCTGGCCACGGGATTGACGAATTCGAGGTGGCTGGGATTGGCGCAGAGGGTGAGGTGGATCTTGCAGCCGGAGAGCGTGGTCCAGTCGTTGTAGTAGCCCAAGTGGTACTTCACGTCGCCGCGGCCGCCGTGCAGATCCGCCTCCGCGTCTTCAAACTCACGGAAGATCTCCTGCGGGCTCTTGCCGATGATGTTGGCCAATACGTTGAGCCGGCCGCGGTGGGCCATGGCCACGACGATCTCCTGGACTGCCTGGTCTCCGGCCTTCTCAATGACGCGGTCCAGGAGCGGGATCAGGCTCTCCGCCCCTTCCAGCGAGAACGACTTGGCGCCCACGAACTTGCGGCGGATGAACTCCTCGAAGATCACGGCGTCGGTGAGCCGGGTGAGGATGCGGATCTGCTCCCCGCGGGAAAGCTTCAGGCGGTTCCCGGTGTCCTCCATGCGCCGTTGAAGCCACTCGCGCGCGGCCAGGTCGACGATGTGCATGAACTGCGCGCCGATGAACCCGCAGTACGTGTTCCGGAGGCGCTCGAGGATGTCGCGCAGCGTCTGTGCGTCCGAGCCGTGAAGCGCGGTGGTCGAGAACGGCCGGTCGAGATCGGCTTCGGTGAATCCGTAGAACCCGAGTTCCAGCTCGGGGAGGCTGGGTCGGGGCGCGCCCAGCGGATCGACCTGGGCGATCATGTGCCCCCGGACCCGGTATTCCCGGATCAACTGCTCCACGCGCTCCTGGCGCTTGGCAGTTTGCAGGTCCTCGCGGGCGCGAGCGGCGGCTCCGTCGGCGGGCGGGTGGAAGATGCTGACCGGCCGGATGGACGGGAAGAAGCGGACCGGCGTCGGCTGGCCATTGCCGGCGCCGAGCTCATCGAAGTAGCGGCGCCACTCGGGAGGGACTTGGGTCGGATGCTCGACGTACTCGGCGTAGAGCCGCTCCAGGTACTCGAGGCTCAGCGTGCTTAGATTAGGTTCCGTCATTGCGCCAGCTACGGATTGTCCCGGTTTCCGGGTTCCCATCCTCCCATGATTCATTATATGCACCCCTTCCAGGTGGCGATTTTCCACCCCGGTTTCGAAGGTCCTGGTTGCGGATCTCGGCTCGCGAAGGGCCCGGAAAACAATAAGTTGGGCAATTCATGGTTTTCCGGGCCCGAAGATCCGCGCCGCGCGTCTGCCATAGGGGCCATATAGGAGATTCGCTGAGCGCCGATTAGGGATACTCCCGACCGGCCTTTCGCCATTCTCCCGGTTCAAGGGCGGTCCCGATTGTGTTAGAAACGTTAGATATTGCGGAAAACGCCATTTCTTTGTACTGCCGGACGCGTGGATCGCCTGAACGTCGTGCTGTCGGGAGGACCAGATGATGCCGAACCACACGTACAGCTACTTGATTGTTGGCGGCGGGATGACTGCGGATTCCGCGGTGCGGGGCATTCGAGAGGTGGACCGCCGCGGACCGATCGGGTTGATTGGCCTACAGCCCGATCCACCGTATGACCGCCCGCCGCTGTCCAAAGGGCTCTGGAAAGGCAAGCCCCTGGAGAGCATCTGGCGAGCGAGCCCAACCGACGGGGTCACCCTGCACTTGGGCCGAACGGCACGGACCCTGGACCCGCGGGCGAAGTGCGTCACCGACGACCAAGGAAGCGTTTACAGTTACCAGAAGCTGCTCTTGGCCACCGGCGGCAGGCCCCGACGCCTGCCTTCCGGCAACGGCGAGATCATCTATTTCCGCACGCTGGCCGACTACCATCGCCTGCGATCCCTGGTGGAGCGGGGCCAGCGGTTTGCGGTGATCGGGGGCGGGTTCATCGGCTCGGAGATCGCCGCCGCGCTGGCCACCAGCGGCAAACAGGTGACGATGATCTTCCCCGAGAGCGGGATCGGCGGCCGCACGTTCCCTTCCGACGTGGCCGAGTTTGTCAATGACTTCTACCGCCAGAAAGGGGTCGAGGTGTTGGCGGGGGAGCTGGTCGTGGACGTGCAGTCGCGCAGCGGTCAGTCGGTTGTGAAAACCCGCAACGCACAGACTCAACAGGAGCGGGAGATCGTCGCCGACGGCGTGGTGGCAGGCTTGGGCATCCAGCCCAACGTCGAGCTGGCTCAGGCGGCGGGTCTGGAAATCGACAACGGGATTCGCGTGGACCGATCGCTGCGCACCAGCTACCGGGACATCTACGCGGCCGGGGACGTCGCCAGCTTCTACGCTCCCGTCTTGGACAAGCGCCTCCGCGTAGAGCACGAGGACAACGCCAACACGATGGGACAATGGGCAGGCCGGGCCGTGGCCGGCCGGGCGGGCCTCTACGATCATCTTCCGTTTTTCTATTCGGATCTGTTTGATTTGGGGTACGAGGCGGTCGGGGAAGTGGATTCCCAGTTGGAGACCGTGGCCGATTGGAAGGAGCCTTATCGCCAAGGCGTGGTGTATTACCTGCGAGGCGGTCGCGTCCGCGGCGTGCTCTTATGGAACGTCTGGGAGCAGGTGGACGCGGCCCGGAGGCTGATCGCCGAGCCCGGCCCGTTCCGGCCCGAAGACCTCAAGGGACGATTGCCGGCCTGAAGCCCTCCGAATGGCGAGGCCGATGATGGGCGGAGTTGGCTCCAGCCCACGTTGCTCGAGGCTCGCTGCTAGCACTGCTAGCAGCCCCGAAGAAAAGCAAGAGCCCCCGAGAAGAACTGTCCCAGCCCGGGCGCTCTCAGGTGACTTCAATGCGATTGGTCAACTGACGCCCCGAGCCGCAGAAGCCCATGGCGGCGTGCTGGGCCTTCTGCTTGGTGTAATACGTGCTGCAACGGCCGTTGAGCACGACGCCGTGGCGCTGGACTTCCACGCGGAGGCTCCGTACTGCTCCGCCGGTCTCCCGCTGCACGGCCCGCTCAATTGCCGTACCCAGCACGTCGGCCTCGCTGCTTGGTTCGGGCGGCGGGGGTCTCCTCCCCACTTCCACCGGCACCACGGCTGCCGTGCCAGACAACGGATGGTACATGGCTTTCTCCTCGCGCATTGCCGACTCCTCGTTTCCCTACGCCGACAACCGCGGAAAAACCAAGGAACCTCCGTGTTCCTCACCCGCACTTCATGGGCCAGTTGCCTGCAACTGAACGTCTGTGGACAATGCGTTGGCCATCGAGCCCCGCTCCCTTCCCTGGGCGGATGATTCCCTTAGCAAGCCAACTCAAAGCGCCCGGGAAGCCGAGCCAAAATGCCAAGATGAGCCAACGTCCTCGGCCGCCTTCGCCAGCCAACCGAGGGAGCGTACGCGCCCTGATGACAGACCTCACGAGTAGCCGAATCCTTGGCGCTTTGCCCCCGGGGTGACTAAGGCGCACGCGGCCGTTCCAAACAACGGATAGTGTCGCAGGAACCAATTTAACGCTTGGCCCCAGCGTAGGTCAACCCCCTTCTCCCAAAAACGGGGAACTTATTCCCCCAAAATAATCCCGCCGCATCGCTCCGCCGGGCGCCGGATTGGCTCCGACGTCGGAATCTTCTTCTTTGCCCGCAGGCAGGCGATCACTTGGTCTGCCAGCGGTTCCGGGGGCGAGACCGCGGCATTCAGGATAAGCTCGGGGCTGTGGGGGGGTTCGTAGGGATCGTCGATCCCAGTGAACCCTCTGACCTCACCTGCCCTGGCCTTTTGGTACAGGCCCTTCGGATCCCGCAATTCGCATACCTCCAAAGGGGCATCCACGAAGACCTCGATGAAATCCCCGTCGGCCAAGCTGGCGCGGACGCGGTCGCGGTCGATGCGGTAAGGGCTGATGAAGGCCGTAATGGCGATGATCCCCGCATCGCAAAACAGCTTGGCCACGGCCCCGATCCGGCGGATGTTCTCCTCCCTGTCCTGTGCGGAGAACCCCAGTCCGAACCGCTTGGCGTACTCGTCACCGTGCTGCTGCCGCAGGATGGCCGGCCCCGCGTTCAGGCCGTGCCGGATGTTGTCGCCGTCAAGGACAAAGCTGCGGACCCCGATCGCATGGAGCTTGTGATCGACCAGATTCGCCACCGTGCTCTTGCCGCTCGCACTCAGCCCAGTGAACCAGACGACGCAACCCTTCTGTCCGCTATCCTTCTCCCTCTCTTGGCGGGTAACCGCGTGCTCGTGCCAGTAAACCTCAGTCATCGTGGGCCCTACTCCTCGCTGACAAAACCGCCCGACGGGCACCGGCAGCGGCCACCATCGGGGAAACGCTGCATCATACCGCCCCAGGGACGCCCGCGGCAACAGGAATCGCTCGATGGGACCCGCCGCGGCGGCTCGCAACGGGGTCGCTTCATTCCGCTCCCTCCGCTATAATGCTGCCCTTTGGTCGCCCCCGAAGCGGGCGATCCGGTATCTGCGGCCTCCGCAAGTGCCCTGCGGCAGCACGGGCCTCAGCTCCCGGCCGGACTGCCCACGTTGAAGGGAATGAAGGGGAGCAAAAGCGGAACTCTCGCCATGAGTCAGACGGATACGGCTCCTGCGGCACCGGCACGCCCCCCGGCGCCGGGTCAACTAACCGCGGAAACCCTGTACGACAAGTGCATGGCCCTGGCCAGCAACTTGTGGTGGAGCTGGCAGCCCGAGGTGATCAACCTCTTTCGCGACCTCGATCCGATCCGTTGGCGGCAATTGGATCACAACCCCATCGCCCTGCTCAGCGAGTTTACCCCCGAACGCCTGGAGATGCGGGCGGCGGAGCTGGTGCTCTACAGCCGCATCAACCATGCCTTCCGGCGGCTGAAGGAGTATCTGGCCGAGACGCCTCTCTGGGGCAGGACGCGTGCCGGGGTCCTCGGCTCCAAGCCCGTCGCCTATTTCTCCCTGGAGTTCGGCGTTCACGAATCCGTGCCGATCTATTCCGGCGGCCTGGGGGTCCTTTCCGGCGACCATATCAAAAGCGCCAGCGGCTTGGGCGTGCCCCTGGTGGCCATCGGGCTGTTCTACGACCAGGGCTATTTCAAACAACACCTCGATATCAACGGCTGGCAGCAGGAAGAGTACCTCGACATCAAGGTCGAGAACCTCCCGATGGAGTTCGCCCGCGGCACCGACGGCAAGCCCATCACCATCGAACTCCACACCCGCACCGGCCGGCTCCTGGTCAAAGTCCGCCTGATGCGGGTCGGCCGCGTCAATCTCTATCTCCTCGACTGCGACGTGGAGGGCAACAGTCCGCAAGACCGCGAACTGACCTCCCGCCTTTACGGCGGCGACAACCGCACCCGCATCCGCCAAGAGTTGGTGGCCGGGGTGGGCGGCGTCCGCGCCCTGCGCGCCCTGGGGATCACGCCCGGCGTCTACCACCTTAACGAGGGCCACAGCTCGTTTGCCACCCTGGAGGCAACCCGGGAACGGATGAAAGACGACGGTCTGAGCTTCGACGAGGCCCTTCGCGAGGTGGCCGATCGCACCGCCTTCACCACCCATACGCCGGTCCCCGCCGGGCACGATCGCTTCGATGCCGCCTTGATCGAAGAGCACCTCGGCCCCTTGCGGGACGAGCTGGGCATCTCGCCCGACCAACTGATGGGCCTGGGCCGCGTCGAGCCGCAAAACCAGCGGGAAGACTTCTGCATGACCGTCTTGGGGCTCAAGCTCTCGCGCCGGGCCAACGCCGTCAGCAGCATCCACGGCCGCGTCAGCCGGCGCATGTGGGCCCACCTCTGGCCGTGGCGGGTCGAGGAGGAAATCCCCATCGGCCACATCACCAACGGTGTTCACATCCCCAGTTGGCTGGCCTACCAGATGCTCCAGCTCTACGACCGCCAGTTTCCCGCCGGCTGGCAGAACCGAATGGGCGAGCCCGAGATCTGGCAGACCATCCACAACGTCGATCCCGGCGAGTTGTGGGAGACCCACCTCGCCCTGAAGAACCAGCTCTTGGCGTTTGTCCGCCGGCGGGTCAGCCGGCAGTGCCGCCGCCGCGGCGAGAGCGACGAGGCCGTCGAGGCCGCCCGCAACATGCTCGACCCCAACATCCTCACCATCGGGTTCGCCCGGCGTTTTGCCACCTACAAGCGGGCCGACATGATCCTCAGCAACCTGGACCGACTGGCCGCCATCATTAACGATCCGGACCGGCCACTGCAGGTCATTTACGCCGGCAAGGCCCACCCGGCCGACGAGCCGGGCAAGCGGCTCATCCAGCAGATTGCCAACCTTCGCCACGATCCCCGCTTCGCCGGGCGGGTCGCCTTTGTGGAAGACTACGACATCAACGTCTGCCGGCACCTGGTTCAGGGCGTCGACGTGTGGATGAACAACCCCCGGCGACCCCTGGAGGCCTCCGGCACCAGCGGCCAGAAGGCCGTGCTCAACGGGGCCCTCCATCTCTCGATCCTCGACGGCTGGTGGGCGGAAGCTTACGACGGGACCAATGGCTTTGCCATCGGCAAGGGAGCCAGCCACGTCCGGGTCGAGGTCACCGACCAGCGCGACGCCGAGGCCCTCCGCCGTGTCCTCGAAGAACAGGTGATCCCGCTCTACTACGACCGCGACATCGACGGCCTCCCCCGGCAGTGGATCAAGCGCATGATGAACTCGATCAGCTCGCTGGCCTGGCGGTTTAGCGCCGACCGCATGGTGGCCGATTACGTCAACCACGCCTATCTGCCCGCCGCCGGCGGCCTGAGCTGCGAAATGAATTTCCACTAAGAAGCAGTAGGTGGCAGGTGGTAGGTGGCATGTCGGGTCCCCACCTACCACATGCCACCTGCCACCTGCCTGACCCCTGAACCCCGACCCCTGAACCCTGCCCCATGAATGTCCTCATCCTCCTCGGTCACCAGCGCCAAGGCAGCTTCTGCCACGCGATTGCCCAAACCGCAGTCGACACGCTACAGTCCGCGGGCCATGAGGCGATTTATCACGACCTTTACGCCGAGCGGTTCGATCCCATCCTGCCGCACGAAGAGATCGACAAGGACGCTCCGCTCAGCCCGGTCATCCAGCGGCACTGCGAAGAGGCCGCGGCGGCCGACGGCTACGTGGTGGTGCATCCCAACTGGTGGGGCCAGCCCCCGGCGATCCTCAAAGGCTGGGTCGACCGCGTGCTTCGCCAGGGCGTGGCCTACCAGTTCGGGCCCGACGGAGGCGTCATCCCGCACCTCAGCGGCAAGACCGCCGTGGTACTGACCACCTCCAACACCCCGCGGGACATCGAGGTGGAACTCTTCGGCGACCCGCTGGAGAACCTCTGGAAGACCTGCATCTTCGGCTTTTGCGGGGTGCGGAGCTTCTGGCGCCGCAACTTCGAGCCGATCGTCGTCAGCACGCCCGACCAGCGGGCCCAGTGGCTCGCCGAAGTCCGCCAGCTCATTGGCACCTGCTTCCCCCAAGCCAACCGCGTCACCCGCTGACGCCGTCCTCGCGCCTGACCAGGAGGGCAGACATTCCTGTCTGCCTCCTCTCACCCGACCAGGAGGACAGACATTCCTGTCTGCCTCCTCGCCCCTCATCCTCCTCGTGCCGAAGCTCCAGCTTCGCAACGCCATCCCCAATCCCCCAATCCCCAGTCCCTCGCCCCCTCAGGCGTCCTTCGCACCCTTCACACCCTTCTTCCTTACTTCCTCTTTCACTTTGCCCTTTGCACTTCCCACTTTCCACTCTCCCCTCTTCCCCCTACCTCCCCACCCCAAACCCGACATACCACGTACCACCTACCACCTACCGCCCCCCCAATCGGCAAGACTCGCATACTCCTCATCAATTCCCCCCCCCATAGCTGCATTGCAGTTTTTCTGGGGCGTGGTAGACTGAGCGACAGGTTTCCAGCGGTGGCGATCCTCAATTCCCGGGGGAGCAAGTCATGAAGACCTCGTCTGCCTACTACCGGAGGCGTCCGCGGCATTCGGCATCCCAACGGGCTTTAGCGGGGGGGGATTGCTCCCCGGCGACGTCGCCTGACCCTCGAGCGCCTTGAGGACCGATGTCTCTTATCTCTCCAGATCGACCTGAACGAGATGGCTGCCGGCCGCGTGATCGTGGGGTTCGCCGATAACGTCGACCTCGCCGACGCCGGCAGCATCGCACAGGCCATGGGCGATTCGGTGCTCAACCTCTTGCCGATCATTCACGGCGCCGTCATCGACGTAAGCGCCCACTCCGGCACGCAAGAACAGGTGCTCGCCGACGGCCTCGACCGCTGGAACGCCAGCCCATCGGTTCTTTACGCCGGACCCGACTCTCGCGTCCACCCCGACGCGTCTCTCCACCTCCCGCCCGACGACTTTTCTTCTAGTACTCTCTGGGGCCTAAGCAAGATCCGCGCGGACGATGCCTGGGCATTATCGACCGGATCGAAGGGTGTCGTCGTCGCCGTGATCGACAGCGGGGTCGATTACACGCATCCCGACCTCTACCGCAACATCTGGATCAACCAGGGGGAGATATATCAAGACCTACGCACACACTTGACGGACGTCGACGCCGACGGAATCATCACCTTCCACGACCTCAACGATCCGGCGAATTTCAACGTCCCAAACGAGCCTTGGGTTAAGGATTGGAACGACAACGACTATATCGACGCTGGCGACTTGCTCTACTACGACGAGTATAACCCCACCGCGAACCCGTGGAGGAATAATGTCGACGACGATCCGGACGCCGACCCCTACCGCACCGTCGGCCACCTGACCGACGACATCGTCGGTTGGGACTTTCTCGAGAACGACTGCACGCCCAGCGACTCCTGGGGGCACGGGACGCACGTCGCCGGCATCATCGGCGCGATGGGAAACAACCACTCGGGAAATCCCCCGCAACCGGTCGGCATTGTGGGAGT
>Ga0315280_10011452_pt1 | contig 10898 bp, 12 predicted proteins | sample YL17G06_40_MG_FD_203697 | JGI IMG/M metagenome (GOLD analysis project Ga0315280, IMG submission 203697) | Sediment microbial communities from Yellowstone Lake, YNP, Wyoming, USA - YL17G06_40 | ecosystem: Environmental > Aquatic > Freshwater > Lake > Sediment | place: USA: Wyoming | collected... | reverse complement strand
TAAGTTCATGATAGCTACATACATAATCATAGTATCCACGCTCGTTGTTGGAATTATGCTCTTGAAGTATAACGATAGAAAAGACATGGTCAAGTCCGAAAGGATTCATTACTATTCGATTCGGATATTGCCGCTGCTAGCCTTCTTGATTTACGCACTCACCTTCCTATTGTTCCTGTGAGCCATCTGCGCATTTGAGGACGAGGCTGCAAGCACCATGAAACCTCAGACCTAGCAGCCATCTCAAGGTCCGAAAAGATTTTCTTTCTACGAATAGAGGAACACGCAGGCGAGGTTTCTGCATCTACCTAACAGAACATTGATTTCCTGCTTGCTTCTCTCAGCAATTATTCCGATTTTGATTTCTTCTCCGACGGTAAACAGCCAGAGCTTGACCACGGTAACCAGCTTTCAGACGATGACAATTTCTTATACCAGTTCTGCAACCTCGACAAGTCTCCAACCAGTTCAATACGTCCACTACCCCAACGATTATGACAGGAACACGAACGCATTCCATTTGTCAAACGCCCGGACACGAGTTGTGGTGGTCTTTGCCCCGGGCGAGTTCCAGGAAATACCCTGTGGGTCTTACGATTACTTCACGTTCACTGCAGTAACCTCAGAAGAAATTCGTGGCCAACTAACCGCTGATCCATACCCTGTAAACTTCTACATCATCCCTAAAGCACAATTCGATAAATGGGAGAATTCGGCCTATCGCATGTGCGGACAACCGGGGACGGTGCTTGTCAACGGAACCGGTTCTTCGTACTCTTTCGATTGGATCGTCCCGACGAACGGAGAATACGTGCTCCTCTTTGATACTCGATTCCATGGTGGAACAGGTCCCAATTCAATAACAGTTCACTTCAGCGCAGACGTAGCCTCAAGCTCCATCGTCGCTAATACGGCCACATCGACATTAACGCAGGCCATTGCGAGCACATCCACAGTGGTTTCCTCATCTACTTCCACGATCCAACCTGCTGAAACAGTCCCAATCCAGTTCATCTTGCTCCCCGTCGCTGTAATTCTCGCTGCCGCCTTTCTGGTTTGGACGGTTCGTCGTAGGCCGAGAAAGTAGCTCGCGACAATTCAAACACACGCGATGTCTGGAAGCCGAGTAGGGCGTCTAATCGGGATTGCGGATGACTATCATTCAGATCTAAGTCAACCCTGCGAAGAGTATTTTCGAGATGGGAAGGCATATCTTATCTCTGGATTGGATTATGGGCCTGTGATTATCATGGAAGTGAAGCGTGTAGGCGTTTTGGGTGCCGGGCTGATGGGCCACGGCATAGTTCAGGTTTGCGCCCAGACTGGCAGATTCGATGTGACGATGCGGGATATAGAGCAACGTTTCATCGATAACGGAATGAAGATGATCAAGGACAGCCTCCAACGTTTCGTCAAGAAAGGAACCATTATCGAAAGTGAATCGAAAGAAATCATCAGTCGGATTCATTCCACCCTCGACTTGAAGGAAGCTGTTCAGAACGCCGACTTGGTCATAGAGGCTGTAACGGAGAATCCCCCCCTCAAGAAGTCGGTGCTATCCGAGGCTGACAAGTATGCTCCCCCGCATGCAATAATCACCTCGAATACTTCTTCGATCAGCATCACTGAGATTGGGGCCGCCACGAAGAGGCCTGAGAAAGTCTGTGGGATGCATTTCTTCAACCCACCACAATTGATGAAGTTAGTTGAGATCGTGCGCGGCTTGAAGACATCAGACGAGACCGTTCAGACGATCAAGCAGATTTCTGTGAAGCTTGGCAAGGAGCCGGTTGTCGTCAAGAAAGATACGCCCGGGTTCATTGTAAACCGAATTCTAGTTCCCGCCCTCAACGAAGCCGCCTTCCTCGTAGCCGAAGGTGTCGCAAACCCTGAGGATATCGACAAAGCATGCGTCCTAGGATTGAACTGGCCTATGGGTCCGTTGAAACTGCTCGACTACATAGGTATCGACACCACACTTTTCATCACGGACGTGATGGTGAATGAAACTGGTGACCCGAAGTTCCGTCCTAGTAACCTGCTAAAACAGATGGTGCGCGCGAATCTCTTGGGAAGAAAGACTGGTCGAGGATTCTACGACTATACAGAGAAGAAATAGAAACAGGAATTGATAGAAAAGAGTGAGAGAGAACAACCCATCAGTCCGAGGAACCTCTGAACCGTGGCGGGAAGCGAGTTAGCGATCAGGACTGGGCGTTCATCGTTCCATGTCTTTTCTCAATTTTTCTGAGCGATAGGGGTGAGTTCGGCAAGGTCGCCAGTAAAAGGGCGCCCATCGTGGAGGCGACCAAAGCTGCGATCATTACTCCAAGATCCAGGGACTGGCTGACTGTCGGTATTCCGAAGATCGTGGCTAAAGTGTTGGGTATGGCTATCACGAAGGTTATCCATGTCAATGTTAACATGATCCATGTTAAGCTGGCAAGCCGTCTGTTCAGCTGCTCGTTTGAAGCGGTTAACTTCACCATCGCCGTGATCATTCTATCTTCGTGTCTCTCGATCCTCAGTAGTTCCTTGAGCAACTTCTCCTCAGCAAGGTTCTCATTCAATTTTCCGTGCCTCACATTGCAAGCGCCCGTAGCGCGATAGGATAATAAAAGGAGTCAGAATGAACACCTTAGCCTAAAAGCAAAATAGACTATGCAGAATACGGCTATTACAAGTGCGGAGCCATTGTAACTTGCTCTGGCGAAATCATTGCGGCTGACTCGCAGTAGAAGAGTTGCGCTATATGTAGTATTGTTCCTCTTCGTCTCGCTTGTTTTTCAGCCCGCCGCATACGCTTGGAGCAATGGCGGCTACAGTTCCGATGCAAATAATCCAGATTACGGTACGCACGATTTTCTAGCTCAACACGCGCTCGACTATCTCCCGGTCAACTTGACTAGTTGGCTCAGGAATAACATGAAGATCTTCCTGTACGGCACCGAGCTTCCCGACAACGGGAAAGCGCCGCTGGGTGATGGGATTGGCGATAGTATACTTCATCACGTTTACTACTATGCCAACGGACAATTGCAAGATGATTCTGAAGCTCGTCGGGCGAAGGAAGCTTATCAACAAACTTTGAACTTTCCAACAGCAAAGGATTATCGTAACGCCGCGAAGTGGATGGGCATCACTACCCATTATGTGGATGATCTCGGTGTTTTCGGGCACGTGATGGGAGCAGGCACGGATTGGGGTTCGGAGCTTCATCATCCACGATGCAGACTTCAAATCCTGTCTAAGTTTCGACGGTAAGCTCGAACAAATAACCGCCTATGATGCCGCGCTCAAACTTGCACATGACTCAACGTTCGACGACACTGGCAAAGGTCACACGGCAAAATGGATGGATGCCAACTACGACCCATCGGATCCAACTTTCAGGGCGCGTGCCTGCGAATCGCTCAACAGTGCGGTCAACCTGTTAGCCGACCTCATTTACAGCGCAGGAAAGGCGACCAACATACCAGAATTCAACAGTAGCGCAATCCTAACCGTCGTTCTAGGGATTCTCGCGGTGTCGCTTGCGATCAAACGAGCAAAGTGCACTGGCCATTTCCGAGCTTCGTGGACAGCACACGCCGTCTAGGTGTTAAACAGCTGTGTGGTTTTCAGATTCATCCCGCAAGATTCAGTCCGATCAAGGCTACAAGGGCCATGCGAATGATGCGGCCCAGGAAAACAGGGACAAGAAACAGCCAAAGCGGCAGGCCGAACGCCCCTGCTAGGAGGCCTGCTATGTCGAAGGCGGGGTTGGGTGGGGCCGATAAGGCGAACAGAACTAACCCAGCACGCCATGGATGATGCATCTGTCGCTCCATCCAGTTATTGATTCGAGTTTCCACAATCGCATCGTGGCCTGATCGCCCCACAAAGAAGGCCACGCATTCGCCCACAGCTGAGCCTCCTGCTGCTGCTAGAATAACTCCCCATACATTGAGCGCTTGCGCGAGCCTAGCAATCACTGGATAGTAGGGAACGGGTAGCAGCACAGTGGCGTTGGAGATAGCAGCTGCGCCGAACGCCCCGAGGTATCCGAACCCCTTTAGGTGAGTCAAGAGTTCCGGAGGCAACAGCAAGTAGGCAAGCACGTTCAGCAGAAGCGCGACGGCACCAATCAGTATCGGCTTCCACCATAGGCGCCAACCTGATTGCACTGGCTCAACGAGTGTCGGTGCCATGAAACAGTCATAACCTGTTTAGCGTCGATGGTTCCGAGCGAAGGACCATATAACATCCTTGTCTGAATCCAGGCGCTGAAGATGGTCAAAGCCCAAATAGGACAGAAACTCGCCATGGGCGAATGAATGCCAATTGAGCAAGAGCCCTGACGTTCTGCATGAGCAGAAATGGCATGCAATGGAACTACCGTCCGCCTTCGCGGCTTTGGACTCGGATCCTAAGCGGGGGCTCTCCGATGGTGATGCAAGGTCACGGCTTAGCGTCTATGGTCCGAACGAGATAGAAGAAGCGAAGAGAGTTTCCTCTTGGAAACTGCTTCTGGCTCAGTTTAAGGAAACTCTCATTCTCATTTTGATAGCTGCAGCGATAATCTCGATTCTGGTTGGGGAAGCCATAGACTCAGCCGTAATCTTGGCGATTGTTATCGCATCCGCGGGGTTGGGTTTCTATCAGGAGCATAGAGCGGAACAATCCTTAGCGCTTCTCAAGAAAATGGCTGCGCCCACGGCTACGGTGGTAAGAGATGCGCAAGCAAAGGTGATTCCTGCAAGAGAACTCGTACCCGGCGACCTCATCACGCTCGATCCGGGCGACAAGGTTCCCGCGGACGCAAGAATAATCGAGGAAATGAATCTACAAATCGACGAAGCAGTCTTGACCGGTGAATCAGCGCCCGTCAGCAAATCTCCGCCAAGGCTCGAAATTGAAACGCCTCTGCATGAGAGGAGCAACGTAGCGTTCTCCGGGACGGTCGTGACGTATGGCCGAGGTCTGGCGGTCGTCTATGCTACGGGCATGGGGACGGAGTTTGGAAGGATAGCACGCCTGATCCAGACCGATGAACAGGAACAGACTCCTCTAGAGAAGCGGATGGATGAACTCGGGAATTGGATGGTGAAGATACTTCTCGTGACCGTCGCGGTGGTTTCGCTGTTCGGGATATTTCACGGCCGGGGGTTGTTGGAGATGTTTCTTTGGGGTGTGAGCTTAGCGGTGGCGGCTGTCCCAGAGGCTTTGCCAGCCGTAGTGACGGGAGCCTTGGCGATCGGAGTCTATCGCATGGCTCGAAGAAACTCTATAGTCCGGCATTTGCCAGCCACCGAAACACTTGGTTCAACAACCGTAATCTGCTCCGACAAAACTGGGACCTTAACCAAAGGCGAGATGACCGTCAAGAAAGTCTACGCACAAGGCGAGATGTTCGAAGTCACGGGCGCGGGTTATGAGCCGCGGGGAGAGTTCAAACCGCCTCTCACAAACCTCGACGATGACCCCGTCCGATTCACGTGCCTATGCGGAGTTCTCTGCAACGATGCGAAGCTCACTAAACAGGCCGAGTCGTGGAAGATCATTGGCGACCCCACAGAGGGTGCCTTGGTAGTGGCCGCGGCCAAGGCGGGCATTGATGTGGAAGCTGCACGAAATGAATCGCCACGGGTTGGCGAGATTCCTTTCACCTCTGAAAGGAAGATGATGACGACAATCCATCGGACCAAGCAGGGCCAGTACCTGGTTGCGAGCAAAGGCGCAGCCGAAGTTATCGTAGGAAAATGCGGCAAGCTTCGAAATCAATCTTCCAATTTGGTCCTTGACCAAGATTCAAAGGAGAATATTCTCAAAACCAACGATGCCTTCGCCGCCGATGGCTTTCGAGTACTTGCCGTAGCTTACAAGCTGTTCGACGGTCTCCCGGCGGAGATAGATGAGAAAATTGAGGGAGACATGGCATTCCTCGGCCTGCTATCTATGATTGACCCACCGAGGGAAGAAGCGGCCGAAGCAGTGAAACTCTGCGAGAAAGCTCGCATACGAGTCGTCATGATAACCGGCGACCACAAGCTGACTGCCACCTGGGTCGCCAAACAACTAGGAATCCTGAAACAAGGCGACTTGGCACTGACAGGTACAGAACTGGACAAACTGAGCGATGAAGAGTTCGCCGCGATCGCTGAGAAAATAGCCGTCTACTCTCGAACTTCGCCTGAGCATAAGACAAGGATTGTTGAGGCACTCAAGAAGAGGGGAAACGTTGTCGCAATGACGGGTGATGGGATAAACGATGCGCCCGCCCTCAAGAAGGCAGACATTGGTGTAGCGATGGGAATTACGGGAACTGACGTAACAAAAGAAGCATCTGACATGATCCTCGCCGACGACAATTTCGCAACAATCGTTGCGGCCGTGTATGAAGGAAGAGGAATTTTTGAGAACATCAGGAAATACTTGACCTATCTACTTTCAGCAAACATTGGCGAAATACTAATCATGGCTGCGGCTGGGCTGCTCGCGCTGCCACTTCCACTGTTAGCTAAGCATCTTTTGTTTGTCAACTTAGCCACGGACGGTCTCCCCGCACTGGCCTTAGGGACCGACCCACCCGACCCTCTGGTCATGGAGAAACCGCCAAGAGACCCCAAGGAGAGCATCTTTGCGACAGTGCGTGGATGGTTGGCGGGAATAGCAGTCCTGCTCCTCCTGACCGCTGGCGTCGCCTTTGCGTACGGTCTCCTGGCATACGGATGGACCTTCGCCCACCCAATCGAGCTCGCTGAGCTGAAGGCGCGAAGCATGGTTTTCGCAACAATAGTCTTCTTCGAAATTTTCTTCGCGCTCAGCTGCAGATCCTTTAACAGAACGTTCTTGGCAACTGGTCCGCTCGGAAACAAGTCTCTAGTCGTCGTGGTTCTGGGCCAGGCCATCGTAATGCCTTTCATATTCCAAATTCCGTTGTTGGCAAATCTCTTTAGTGTCACAGCGCTGCAACCGGTCGAATGGCTGATCGTGATCGCGCTTGGTTCATTGGGTTTCGTTGTGAGTGAACTCGCTAAGGTTCTGCTCAAGAGAAACAGATAGAACACGGACTCAAGAATGCGGGAAGACTGGGCCATGCGGCTGTTTGGGAATCCGGTTATGGATACGCTCTCGTGGTAATTCTTAGCTTGATCTGGGGTTTGGCTTTCGTAGCCATAAGACGAGCAGTGTTGGAGCTAAGCCCAGTAAGCCTCACGTTACTCAGGTGGCTAATTGCCTCAGGAGGCTTCCTGATCCTTGCGCCTCTGATCGGGAAACCAAAGGCGCAAATAAGGAAGGAACACGTCCCACGAATTCTCCTAGTTGCCTTCGCAAGTGTTGGCGGTTACCATCTCTCCCTAAACTATGCAGAGACGATAGTGTCATCGGGCCGCGTTCATACTTGCCGCGCTTGTAGTTTGGCGACAGCGGTTATCTGGGGAGGCCGCGTTTTGATCGTCTATCAGACTGGGAGGTTGATGGACCGGATAGGGAGGAAGAGTGTGCTTCTGATTGGAATAGCCTTAGGCTGTCTGTCGCTATTCGTGATGGGGTGGGCAGTTATCCTGTCTTTGCTGGAATTGTTCTGGATCTCTCGGTTTCGGGTCCGGTGTCATTCAGCAAAGCAGAGTGGCTGTTATGGACATGTATCCCGCAGAACGCCGCGGTGAAGGGTTGGGTTACCTGATGACAGCAAATATCGTTGGTTCATTCGCATCCCCACTCTTCACGGCAGCGATGATTCCACTTGCGGCCTTCGCGCATTTGGACCAGTATGCCGTGATTCTGCTGGTTTCGTCTCTGCTATTGACACTGGCTGCGGTCTTTATTGTCAGGATCAACCCGGATACGAAAGAAATCGGCAAGAACCTCTCATCCTACTACCCGGGCGTATCCGTAAACGAGCTCGCTGACGATAGCCCTACTTCCGAGGGCGGTTCTTCGGCTAAGTCTATTCTCTTCTTTCCAATCTTCGCGGCCTTCATCGCGTCGGCCTTCGCTTGGGGGAATATGACGATGATGATGTCGCTTGTTTCTATAGTCTTGCATCAGCATGATGTGGTCCTAACGCTGATCAGTTTCGCGATAACCCTCCACATCTTCGGCATGTATGGGCTTTCAGGTCCTTTAGGCTGGCTGTGTGATAGGATGAGAAGGAAACCGGTGACTATGCTTGGTGGGTTAATCCTAGGCATAGGAGCGCTCTTGACACCGCTTACGTCTAGCTATCCGATCATCGTGTTCGCCATCTTTCTGGTCGGTTTAGGTTGGAGTGCGGCCAACGTAGCGACCAGCGCGCTCATCAGCGACGTAACCCCAGCAGAACGAAGAGGGCGCATACTTGGGGCGAATGATGTTTCAATAGGGCTAGCGTCGCTCTCTCTGCCCGCAGTTGGCGGGGTGGTTCTTTCAACCTTGGGTTTCGTAGGGTTCGGGATATCAGGCCTACTGCTCGCTCTACCCGCGCTGTTGATCATCATTCCCTTGCGAGAAATTAGGCCCGGAAAATATGCGTAACGCCATTTGGCGGTAGTCGATTCGCCTTTCGGTTAGGTTCGCTCTCATTCCAGACGCCTGTGACTCTTAGACCGTCAACTTCGACCAGAACTCCGTTCTTTCCCTCTTTGTCCAAAGCTGAAGGAAACTTACCAGCTATGATATCTTCGATTGAAAGGACGATTGAACCTAAGACAGCAAGAGCAACTACCACGATCACGGTCTTAGTCCGAGGCTTCATGTTTTACAGTTCCTTCAAGTCTTCAGGCGTATCCACATCTCTCAGAACATTAGGTGAGCCTGTTTCAACCAATCGCGTTTCGCCTTCATGTTTCTTGACCACAGACTTCAATCCGAATGTTTGTTCGTCGATCTGTTCGATTTCTTTGAAGAGTTGCCTATCCAATAGAATCGGGTGACCAGACTTGCCCTCATAGGCAGCAACTACTATGGGATATTTCCCTTGATCGTATTCGTCTACGACTAGGTTGATTGATCGTGAGTCTATCATGGCTACATCACCAGGAAGAACGAGTATGGCGCGCGTCACGTCGCCAACTTCTCCTAGTCCAGTCCTAACCGAGCTACTTTGGCCCTTCTCGTAATCTTTGTTCACAACGAGACGACAAGGTAAGTCAATCAGCGCTTTTCGAATTTTCTCGGCTTCCCAGCCAAGCACTACGATAACCTCGTCCACTTTCGAATTGAGTGCAACTTCAACCACTCTCTGGATCATGGGTTTGCCTTCGATTTTGGTGAGAAGCTTGTTTCTTCCGCGCATGCGAGTGGATTTTCCTGCCGCTAATACTATGAGGGAAAGCATCGTCGAATCCAACCGATCTACAATGACATTGGCAGAAACTGCGCGGCTCCGGGTTTACCGACTAATTGTTCGTCCTCGAAAATGATCTCTCCTCGGCGCATGGTCAATACAGGCCAACCCTTCAAAATCCAACCTTCGTACGGGGTCCAACCAACTTTGTAATGGAGATGTTCTGCGCTAACTTTTCGCCTCATTCTTAAGTCAACCACCACAAGATCTGCGTCAGAACCCCTCTGAATCGCGCCTTTCCTTGGATATATGCCAAAAATCTTGGCGGGATTTTCACAGCAAACTCGCTGCAGACCCGCAAGGCTCAGTCGGCCTATGTTTACCCCTTCGCTCAGCATGACAGGAAGCATAGTCTCAATCGCTGGTACGCCTCCCCACGCCTTCCAGATATCTGTCCAACCAACCTCCTTCTCTGCCCGTTCCCCAGGGGCATGCTCCGAGGTTACGATGTCAACGGTTCCAGCTCGCAGTCCCTTCCACAGGGCTTGCACATCTCTGGGACCTTTGAGTGAAGGGTTCATCTTCAGGTAGGGGCCCTGCTTCTCCATATCCTTGCGCGTAAACGTAAGATAGTGAGGGCAGGTTTCAGTCGTCACGCCAACCCGCCCCCGCTTACCCTTTCTGACAGTATGGACACCTTCAGCAGTTGACATGTGCGAGATGTGAAGTCGAGCCCCTGCGCCACGCGCAAAATCCACAACCTTCCCAACCGCCAGCTCTTCAGCTAGGTTAGGCTTCCATTCTACGTGCGCCATAGGATCTTTCCTCTCGTTCGCCACAAGTTTCCGGAAGTTCTCGTTGGCCGTTTCCTCATCTTCAGCGTGTACGTTCAGAATTGAGTGCTGCATCGTCGTTTCGCGCATTAGGGACATGAGGGTGTGGTCGTCAGCGTAGTAGGGTTTGCATGTGAACGTCTTGAAGGATCGCACGCCAAGGTTTGCGATTGCTGGGATATTCGGGAGGTTGTTCAGACTCATCATCCCTGCGTGGAGAGAGAAATCAATCAAAGAGCTTCGTCGCCCTTCATCAATCTTAGCTCTGACACGGTCGGGAGTGTCGACTGGAGTTGAGAGAACCATCTCAATTACCGTTGTAACCCCGCCTGCCGCAGCCGCCGAGCTACCGCTCGTGAAGTCTTCGCGGTTTGTGAAGGCGGGGTCGTAAAGGTGAGCGTGGCCATCCACTAAACCTGGGATCACAAGCCTGCCTTTCGCGTCGATCCGCTCGTCGGCCTCCGAAGTTCTCCTTCTGCTCACGGATTTGATCTTTCCATCCTCGAGCAGAATGTTGATGCGGGTAAGCCGACCCGCACGAACTATTCTTGCATTCTCAATTACAATGGTCGGCAACATTTCCACGCTACAGCATCTGGACGTTCCAAGGGACGAAGCTTTTTCTCCCCCGGTCTAATCAAGTTAATTGCTGGAGGCTATCGAGTCCGACGTTTGGTCCACACCTATTCCGCATTGTGGCGGTGTTCTTTCTTATTCTATTGATACCTTCTAGTAACTTCCCTACCCTAGCCTCTGTCAACCTTTCGGGGGCATTACGAGACAGTCTCCCCACACTTGGCTTCGGGGAATATCAT
>Ga0315280_10011451_pt1 | contig 10899 bp, 9 predicted proteins | sample YL17G06_40_MG_FD_203697 | JGI IMG/M metagenome (GOLD analysis project Ga0315280, IMG submission 203697) | Sediment microbial communities from Yellowstone Lake, YNP, Wyoming, USA - YL17G06_40 | ecosystem: Environmental > Aquatic > Freshwater > Lake > Sediment | place: USA: Wyoming | collected... | reverse complement strand
CGATCGGATAACCGCGGTATTCCAGGATGCCCTTGTCCCCGTCGATGAACGTGACCGAGCTCTGGCAGGAGGCCGTATTCATGAATGCCGGGTCGTAGCCCATTACCCCGAAATCATCGGCGTCCTTCTTGATCTGCCGCAGATCCATCGAGCGGATGTTGTCCTTGAATATGGGAATCGTGTAGGTCTTGCCTGTCCGATTGTCGGTAATCGTCAACGTTTCTTCCATGGATCCTTCCTCCTCTCAGGATGGCGAATTCGCGCAGATAGCGGCGGTCTGGGCCGGCACCGAATCCTTGCCTGTCGCCAGATGCCGCTCGGAACTGTAGCAACCGTTTCCAAAAACCATGCCGCACCCGCGGCGGCGGCTCCCGAACACGATATGGGCGTACAAGTGCGCCTGTCTTGCAGCAGGTAACATACCACGTCCGCAGCCCGCGTGGCACAACTTGGTGTGACGAGGCATTAGACGCAACCGGCTTCGAGCGGGCTGAAAAGCCGACACCTCACTCGCTTGTTCCGGCGGCTGACGGCTGACGGCCGGAGGCGCCTGCTGCCTACTGCCTCCTGCCTCCCGCCTACGGTGGTGGTATGCTAAAGGCACCGTGGGCATGATCGCACTGCTGGTCGTGGTGTTGTTTCCCCAGGTGGCCGCGCCTGCCGCCCAGAATGCGGGTCCTCCGCTTCGGGAGCAGGAGCTGCTTTTCATGGTCCGCTCCAGGACGATGTTCACCGAAGACCAGGTCGTGGAGCTAATCCAGACGCGCGGTATCGGGTTTCGGCTGACCGACGCCACGCGCAAGGCCCTGAAGAAAGAAGGCGCCGGGGCGGCCGTGATGGCGGCGGTGGAAAAGGCCGCCGATCGTTTGAAACGCTTGAGCAGCGCCGAGGAAGCCAAGGCCGCCGCGGCCGCCGCGCCGAAACCCGTTCCCCCGCCTCCGCCGCTCGATGACGCTGGCCAGAAAAGGCTCCTGGAGCAGGTCCGGGCCAACGCGCTTCAATATACCGACAAGCTGCCCAACTTCCTCTGCCTGCAGGTGACGCGGCGCTTCGTCGATCCGGCCGGCACCGGCAGCTTCCAGCCGTACGACGTGATTCAGGCCCGGCTGGCTTACAACGAGCACAAGGAAAGCTACCAGGTGGTGCAGGTCAACGAGCAGATGACCAACCGCAGCTATGATTCCTTGGGTGGCGCCTCCTCCACCGGCGAATTCGGAACCTTTTTGAACTACCTGTTCCGCCCGGAAACCCGGACGTACTTCCACTGGGTGGGGCCGGCTTCGCTGGGCGACCGCCCGGTGTATGCCTGGGATTACGAAGTGCCGGTCGTGACTTCCCAATGGCACCTGATCTGGGAGCCGCGCAAGCCCGAGGAACAAAGCATCGTCTCCGGTTACAGCGGGCGCGTCATCGTGGACGCCGAAAAGGGGCAGGTCCTGCGGTTGTGGATGCAGGCGGATGACATTCCGGCGGGTTTCCCCATCCGCCGGGCGCTCACCACGCTGGATTACGGCTACGCGAAAATCGCCGGCCAGCCCTTCCTGTTGCCGGCGCGGGCGGTGATGGAGATGAAGGAATCGCGAACGGCCACGCGCAACGAGATTTCGTTCCGCCAGTACCAGCGGTTCTCGGCCGAAGCCAAGCTGGTGTTCGAGGAGACGCCGCCGGAGGAGCCACCGCCTCCGCAGTTGCAGCCCGCCAAGCCCCCGGCGCAGCCTGCCGGCAAGCAGCCCAAACGGCAAAAGCCATGAGTGTAGCGGCGGTTCTTCAGGGCCGCCACCTAACTCGTCATTAACTGTTGCATGCGTTCTCCTCCCTAACAGGTTGCTGAAAAAGGGCCTCACAGGCTGGAAGCCTGTGCCACCGCCGCCCGCAAGTGATTGAAAAGTGGCACAGGCTTCCAGCCTGTGCAGCCGTCAGGCACGGTCCGCGGGCCCTTTTTCAGCAGCCGGGTAAAGACCGCCGCTACAAGTTTGTTTTCGGTGTTGGTGATGAGCCGCCTTTAGGCGTACAATCCAGCCCCAGAAAGGGAGGTGGGGCATGATCGTGAAATTTCGTCCCGTCCTGTTGTTTGTTCTTTTCCTGCTGTTCGCAGCGCTTCCCGCGTTCTCCCAAACCGGCGGCATCCAGGGGACCGTGGTGGACCAATCGGGCGGCGCCATCCCGCAGGCCAAAGTGTCGGCCTTCGACGAAGCCAAGGGCATCGTCGTACGTGAAGCCGTCACCTCGTCCGAAGGCTTCTTCCAACTGCTGCCGTTGCTCGATGCTACTTATACGGTCCGGGTAGAGCGCGACGGCTTCAAGACGCTGGAGCGGAAAGGCTTGGTGCTCGACCCGAACCAGTTGATGAACCTGGGCAACCTGACGCTGCAGGTCGGTGAGACGACCACCTCGGTGACGGTGGAGGCGCAGGTGCCGCTGGTTGAGGACGCCACCTTCGACAAATCGTACGTTGTCACCTCGCAGCAGATCAGCGAGCTAAGCCTGAACGGGCGCGATTTCGCTTCGCTGATCCTGACGCTGCCCGGCGTGGCCACCAGCGACCAGTCCGACTTCCGCATGGGTTTTAACCTGACTACCGGCTTCAACGTGAACGGCCAGCGCACCAGCATGAACAACGTGGCCTTCGACGGCAGCCCCAACCTGGACGTGGGCGACAACGGCAGCCAGTACACGCAGCCCAGCCTCGATGCCATCGGCGAGTTCAAAGTGAAGACCAGCGCCTTTGCCGCCGAGCACGGCCGCAACTCCGGCGTCATGATCTCGGCCACCACCAAGGCCGGCGGCAAAACGTACCACGGCACGCTCTATGACTTTCTGAGGAACGATGCTTTCGATGCGCGCCCGCCATTCGACACCACCGGGCTGAAGACCAAGCTGCGCTTCAATCAGTTCGGCGGCAACATCGGCGGGCCGCTGGTGATTCCGGGGCTCACCTCCCGAATCAATAAGAAGGCGTTTTTCTTCTTCAACCACGAATCCACGCGCGGCATCCGGCCGCAGGGCGGGCAGTACGTCGATGTGCCGAACTCGCCGCTACTGGAAGGCGATTTCCGTTCCGTGCTGCAAAGCGGGTGGATCACAACAACCACGACGCCGCAGAAGTTTCACGCCGGGCAGATTTTCGTTCCCGGAACTCTCACCTTCAACAGCGGGGGAAATATCACCGACGGCGTGGCCTTCCCGGACAACATCATTCCGCAGGCCTACTGGAGCAAGAACGCACCGGCCTTCCTGAAAATCCTGAAGAGCCTGGACCGCTCGAAGGCCACAGTGACGCCGAACACGCTGGGGCAGGTGCGCGTGCCGCTGCGCGAGACCTACCAGTTGAAAAAAGACAGCGAGTTGTTGCGTGCCGACTGGAACCTGAACCCCCGCAACAACCTGTTTTTCCGCTGGGCCGATGACAAGCAGTGGGAACGCAACGGCTTCGGCATCTGGGCCAGCGCGCCCTACGCGGCCTACCCGATGATGCACAAGAAGCCCGGCGCGAGCTGGTCCTGGAATTCGGTCAACATGATCGGACGGAATATGATCAGCGAGTTCATCTTCGCTTACACGCACCAGTCGCAGAAGGTGGACGTGGCCGAGGACGCGGATCCGGCCACCTACGACCGTGACAAGCTCGGCTTCACCTACACTCAGTTGTTCCCCAAGTCGAATGTGCGCAACCGCTTCCCACGGTTCAACTGCGGCGTCGGATCTTGCAACTTCGCGGGTTTTTCGTCCAACTGGCTCAACGACGGCAAGGACTACTCCTGGACCGAGAATGCCACGCTCATCCGCAAGGCGCACACCTACAAGTTTGGGTTGATGTTCAACCTGGACGACAAGCAGCAGCAGCCGTCCTGGAACGACGCCGGCACGTTTGACTTCACGTTCAGCACCACCACCGTGAACCCCAACGGCACCAACAACGGCCTGGGCAACCTGATTACCGGCTATTACACCAGCGTGCAGCAGGCCAACGGCATCTTCTACGGCGATTTCCGCTTCATCGGGTGGGAATGGTACGCGCAGGACAGTTGGAAGCTCTGGCGGCGCTTTACATTCGAATATGGCGTTCGCTACAGCTACTTCGGCCCCACCTACACGCGCCACAAGTTCCTGATGAACTACTTCGACGCCACCCGCTACGACCCCGCCCAAGCGGTGAAGCTGCAGACGGCCGACGGGCTGACCAAGGGCAGCATCATCCCCGGATCGGGCAACCCCTTCAACGGCATGGTCGAGGAGAATTCGACGGGCATCGTCAACGGTTTCGGGAAGCACCACATGAACCAGTACGCGCCGCGGGTGGGCTTCGCCTGGTCGCCCTTCCGCCAAGGCAAAATGGCGCTGCGCGGCGGCTTCGGCGTCTACTACGAGCGCATGCGCCAGAACATCAACAGCTTCGACGCCTTGGGCAACCCGCCGCTGACTTACACGCCGCAAGTCTACGCCGGCAACATCGATACCATGAGCTCGGCGCTGGTCGCCGGCGGCACGCGCTTCCCGGTCAATGTCACGGCCTTCAACAAGGACTACTTCACGCCGACCATTTACAGTTGGCAGTTCGGCATCCAGAAAGAGCTGCCCAAGAAGACCAGCCTGGACGTGGCCTACGTGGGGAACACGGGCCGGCACCTGCAATACCAGATGAACTTGAACCAGTTGCCGCTGGGCACGACCACCAGCACCACCATCCTGGCGGCCAACAACAACGTCAACAACGCCGTGCGGCCTTACAAGGGCTACAGCAACGTGAACTATACCGATTACGGCGCCAACAGCAACTATCACGCGCTGCAGGCGCGCGTCAGCCGCCGCTTCAGCTCCATCTTCACTGCTAACGCCAACTTCACCTGGTCGAAGACGCTGGACTGCGTGGACGTCGACACCACGGTGATCAATTATTACGCGGACCGCACCCGCGAGTGGGGGCCGGCGGGATTCGACCGTACCCGCGTGCTCAACATCGACTACGTCTACTATCTGCCAAAGGTCGGCACCAGGTTGACGCACTGGTCGCCGGCGCGGAAGCTGCTCGACGGCTGGCAGGTCTCCGGCATCACCCGCTTCTGGGACGGCCTGCCCTTGACCATCAACTCCAACGGCAATGCCGGCACGCTTTCCGGCAGTGTCCGCTCCAACTACCTCGGCGGGCCGGTCTATCCGGAGACGAGGACGCGCAACGAGTACTTCACCCCGCTGGTCTTCGGGCGTCCGTTCGACGGCCAACTGGGCAATACCGGCAAGGGCATCCTGAGAGGCCCGGGCGTGAGCAACTGGGATTTCTCGCTGTTCAAGAACACCAAGATCGGGGAGCGCTACAGCCTGCAGTTCCGGCTGGAGACATTCAACGTGCTGAACCACACGCAGTGGTACGGGGTCAGCACCTCGGTCAGCGGCAACAACCCGGGCTCCCCGGTCACGCAGGGCTCGCGCGGCACCTCCGGCCAGGTGACCACCACCCGCGACCCGCGCAACATCCAGCTCTCAATGAAGCTGTATTTCTAGGCTGTAGGCTGTAGGCTGTGGGCTTCTGGTCAGCGGTGTTTCGGCGCCGCTTACAGCCTACGGCCGCTTCTTCAGCGCTTTTTCAGGGTGATGCCGAGGGTGTTGCCTTCGCCGGCGAAAACGGTGTCGAGGTCGGGGTTGGCGGTGACGGCCCTGACGTAGTCGGGAGCCGAGTTGGTGTTGTGGGCCAGAATCAGGCCGCCGGGACGCACCAGCGGCAGCACCTTGTTCAGGTAATCGACGTAGCCTTCCTTGTCGGCGTCGATAAAAACCAGGTCCAGCGGGCCCTTCAATTTGCCGATGGTCCGGTGGGCATCGCCCTCGATAATCGTGACCATGTGCTCGACGCCGGCCTGCTGGAAGTGCTTGCGGGCCACCGCGATGCGGCCGGGATCAATGTCGAAGGTGGTCAGTTTGCCGCCGGTCTTTTCCAGCGCCATGCAAAACCACAGGCCGGAATAGCCGGTCGAGGTGCCAAACTCGGCCACCTGTTTGGCGCCGACCGACTCGGTGAGCAGCCGCAATATCCTGCCGTCACCCATCGGAACGTTGGCGTACATCTCGTTGACCTTCACCATGGCGTCCAGCACTCCCAGGATCTTCTTTTCTGTTTCCGTCTTGGCCTGCGGCGGGTTGGCGGCATCGGAAAAGCGGCCGAAGCCGGGGCCGGGACCGCGCCGCTGCGCGACAGCGGCGGAAATGACCGCGAACATGATCAAGGTGACCACCAGGGCACGTTTCATGCGATCTTGTTCCTTTCATTCAGTTGTCAGACTGCTCTTCTGAACACTAACACGGACGGGCGGGCGAATGTCTCGCTGCCGGACGGGGAGAAAAGCGGTGCGGCATCCGCGCCCATCCGTGTAGCAGTCGTACCATTCGTTGTTTTTCCAGCAGCGAATTCAGGCAGCCCCTCCCCCCTCAAGGACGGACCAAACAACCGACCCGCAGATTTCGCAGATTACGCAGATCAAGATCCAATTCTGGAATCTGCGAAATCTGCGTAATCTGCGGATAGGTTCCGTCCCGCCCTGCGGGATCCGTGGTGAATTATCCAGGTTAGCCTTCTTCCACGACCTTGAAGCCCATCAAGGCGCTGACGGTTTCCACCTGGGTTTTCAGGTCGCCGTAGAATGTGACCCGGTGCCAGCCCCAGGTCCAGCCGGCCGCCAGTTTGCGCGCGTCCTTGACCTCGGCGGCGAGCTTGGTGCGGCATGCCCGGTCCTCGTCGATATTGGCCACCGCCTTGCCCTGGTGGAGGACCACGGTCTTCTGTTGGGGAACGAACTTGAGCGTGGTGGTCATGTGGTTCAGCGGCATCAGGGAACGGACGGCCGCGCCTTTGCGGTCCTCGAAATCGACGCCGGATACGGCTTGGACTTCGCCGAAGCGCTTAGCCAACCCCTCAACGGCGATGGCGCTCATGGCCTGGATACCTCACCGCGGATCTCTCTACCATAGCGGCTTCCTTTACCCCGATAAAACCACCAAAGGCCTGCACAGTCAGCCACAAGCATGCCAGCAAGAGCAATCCCTCCTGCCACAACGAGATCCATGTTCGGACATCTCCGCCCGGGTCCGTGGAAAAACAGCCGCAGTGCAGCCCGACGCCTCGGGTAAGAGCGATCGAGAGGCCACCAAGAAAGAGGACCGTGAGCCCAGTACCCATGAGCGCTGCCGCCCTCAGCCACGCACCCAGAATGAGGCAGATGCCCAGCACCACCTCGAGCCACGCCAGCCATAGCGCCGCCCCGTTGACCACCATTTTCGGCAGAATCTCGTAGTCCTGCATGATCTCTGCAAACTGGTCCGGGTGAACGACCTTGTCCACGCTTGCATAAAGGAAGACAAGCCCAATCCCGATCCGGAGTACGAGAAGCACGCTGCGACTGTTGCGCAGCCATGGCCAGAGGTTAGGCATAGGCTTTCGTCCAGGCTCAGTTATCATCGTGTTCTCCCGGTGTTACCAGTGGCAGGTTTGCCGCTTTCCAGGCGTCGATTCCACCGCGCAGAATCGTCACATCCGTATACCCATAAGTAATTAATCTCTTCCCAACGCGCGATGCCAATCCACAGTCCGTGCCATAGCAGTACAGCAAGAGCGGCATGTCCTTCGGGACGCTCTCGGCAAACTGGGGATAGTGCTCGTTAAAGCCGTGATACGGAAGCGATATGGCCCTGGGGATGTGCCCATTGAGGAAATCCTTTGCGTCACGCGTGTCTACCACGAGCACTCTGGGATTCTGCACCAGGCGCAGCGCTGATTGTGCGTCCGCCTGACGGAAGCGACTCGTTACCCAGCCCGGAAGTCCTGGCTGACCCTTAGTTGTAAGCAGAGGCAACCGCATGGGGTGCACGGCGTTCGCGGCAATTGCCAATACCAGTGCCCCCAGTGCGATTGCTGCTATTCTGGGAAGCTCTCTCAGAATCGCGGTGACAATCGCCTTACCATGCTTCATGTTCCTGCTCCGTGGATCTGGATCCCCAGGAGGCGCGCTCCTCCCTGGGTGCTCATTGCAACAGTAGCCGGCTCGGTAACCAGACACTGTCCCCGGCAAACGGTCATTTCTTCCCCGCCGACGCCCACTTCCGCCTCGCCTTCCATGCAAACAAAGACGACATAGGAAGCCATCTTGCGTTGCGGCAGGCTCTCTCTGGGTGCCAGGTCTATGACCCGCAGTTTGAACTCGGGCGTCTCATAAAACACGTTCTTTCCCCTTTGGTCGTATTCATGGGCCTGCATGCGGACAATATCGAACTTCCTCATTAAGATCTCCTTGGCTTTGTTTCATTCTTTGCCACACGGGGATGTTTCTTTGACGGCCCTGACGTAGTCGGGAGCCGAGTTTGTGTTGTGGGCCAGAATCAGGCCGCCGGGACGCACCAGCGGCAGCACCTTGTTCAGGTAATCGACGTAGCCTTCCTTGTCGGCGTCGATGAAGACCAGGTCCAGCGGCCCCTTCAATTTGCTTATGGTCTGGTGGGCGTCGCCCTCGATTATGGTAACCATCTGCTCGACGCCGGCCTGCTGGAAGTGCTTGCGGGCCACCGCGATGCGGCCGGGATCAATGTCGAAGGTGGTCAGCTTGCCGCCGGTCTTTCCCAGCGCCATCGAGAACCACAGGCCGGAATAGCCGGTCGAGGTGCCGAACTCGGCCACCTGTTTGGCGCCGATCGACTCGGTGAGCAGCCGCAATATCCTGCCGTCACCCATCGGAACATTGGCGTACATCTCGTTGGCCTTCACCATGGCGTCCAGCACTCCCAGGATCCGCTTTTCCGTCTCCGTCTTGGCCTGTGGCGGGTTGGCCGCATCGGAAAAGCGGCCGAAGCCGGGGCCGGGACCGCGCCGCTATGCGACAGCGGCGGGAATGACCGCGAACATGATCAAGGTGACCACCAGGGCACGTTTCATGCGATCTCGTTCCTTTCACTCAGTTGTCAGACTGCTCTTCTGAATACTAACACCGAAGCGTGGGTGAATGTCTCGCTGCCGGACGGGGAGAAAAGCGGATGGGGCATCCGTGGTGAATTATCCAGGCTATCCTTCTTCCACGACCTTGAAGCCCATCAAGGCGCTGACAGTTTCCACCTGGGTTTTCAGGTCGCCATAGAACGTGACCCGGTGCCAGCCCCAGGCCCAGCCGGCCGCCAGTTTGCGCGCGTCCTTGACCTCGGCGGCGAGCTTGGTGCGGCACGCCTTGTCCTCGTCGATATTGGCGACCGTCTTGCCCTGGTGCAGGACCACGGTCTTCTGCTGGGGAACGAACTTCAGCGTGGTAGTCATGTGGTTCAGCGGCATCAAGGAACGGACGGCCGCGCCTTTGCGGTCCTCGGAGTGGTCGCGGATGTGGTAGGGGTTGCTCGGTCCCGAAGGGCCGAAGACCTTGCTGGGCGCCACGCAGTGCGCATAGATGATCTGGTTCTTGGAGGTGTCGATCACCGGATCGGAGATGTAACCGGGGCGTCCCGCCAGGTAGGTCATCAGCAGCATGGTGGCCGCCGACTGCAGGTCGGCCTCACAGGCCCCCACCAACCCGTCGTTGTTCAACTGGAAGAAGCCCAGGCAGGGATAAGCGCTCATTTTCCCGCCGTAGAACAGGCGGAGACAGTCGATGGCAATCCCCTGGGCCTCCTGGCCGGCCAACAGGCTGCGCATAGCAATGTACATGGCGCCCGATTTCTCGATCTCGGCCGCCGACGGCTCCAGCACCCTGGCCGCCTGGCTGCTCCAGGTCTTTGCCCAGCGGCGGGACTCGGCGGCGTCGGCCTTCTGGTAAGCCGCATTCAGCTCCTCGGCCGTCACGGTCTGGATGGTAACGCCCATGGTCTCGCGGAAAATTTTCGGGGCCTCCCCCAGGTCGCGGTCCACAACATCCAACAGCGTGGACGCGCGCATTTTCCGGATGGATTCCAGCGCCCGCACCGCCGCCGCTACGTCTTCAAAGCGCGTGGAGGACACCCCGGCCACCCGCAGGCCCTTGCGCACCGCTTCGCTGTAGACTCCCAGGAACTGGCCGGTGCCGCCGTACAGGTCGTCCACCAGGATGGTGGGCTGGTTGGACAAGGTGATGGCCCGGGCGGCGCTGGAGGGAATCCCCAGGATGTACACCAGGTATCCGTCCACCTCGCCCGCCTCGAGCACCTTCTTCGCCTCCTCCTCGTCCTTCGCCCAGACGGGCAGGAACTCGACGTTCGGGCAGGTCTTGGCGAGGAGCGCGCTCAGCTCTTTCTTCCGGCTCTCATAGTCATAGCCCTGGTAGGGCCAGCCCTGCCGCTCGGGCGACGGATGCGTGTAGACCAGCCGGACGCGGGTTTTCACGTCCGGCAGCAGCGATTGCGGCGAAGAATCGGCCGCGGCGGCCGCGGCGCACAAGCCGGGACAGGAAGCACAGGCGGCGGCCGCGGCGCAGCCGCTCAGAAAGCGCCGCCGGGAGAGAACAGGCAGTCGATGCGGAGAATTCATATGAAACTCCTTAAACCGGCTGACGGCTAGCGGCCGGCGGCCCCCGTCAGCCGCCACTCGCCAAACGCCGGCCGGAGGCAGTTTAGCAGGACGCGCGCCGAATACCGGTGTTAAAATGCACACCGCAACCATAAAGAGACAGCCGAAAGGAGTTTCGTTCATGGCGGACTACAATCGTCGCGATCTTCTGAAGATGATGGCCTCCGGCGGCGCGGCCGTGGCCGCCGGCCTCGGCACGGCGGGCGCCCTGCGCGGCGCGGCGCCGGCGCGGCCCAATGTACTGGTGATTCTGACCGACGACCAGGGTTACGGGGACTTCTCCTGCCACGGCAACCCGGTGTTGACGACGCCCAACATGGACCGCCTGCACAGCGAGAGCGTGCGCTTCACGCAGTACCATTCGGCGCCCATGTGTACGCCGACGCGCGGGCAAC
>Ga0315280_10011450_pt1 | contig 10899 bp, 8 predicted proteins | sample YL17G06_40_MG_FD_203697 | JGI IMG/M metagenome (GOLD analysis project Ga0315280, IMG submission 203697) | Sediment microbial communities from Yellowstone Lake, YNP, Wyoming, USA - YL17G06_40 | ecosystem: Environmental > Aquatic > Freshwater > Lake > Sediment | place: USA: Wyoming | collected... | reverse complement strand
ATTTTCTTGCGTCAGATATTCCTTCCATGTACATTAGTATGCTGCGGGTTTTTGGGTCTGTGCCGAAGTAATCGATTAAATCGCCGAAGTCTACGTCTATCATTGAGCCTACTGAGACGAAGTTGCCGAAACCTATGTTTTCGTGTATGGCTACGTCGAGGATTGCTGAGCCTAGGGCTCCGCTTTGGCTGATGAAGGCTATGTTGCCGGGTTTTGGTGTTTTGCTTATGAAAGTAGCGTTCAGGTTTATGCTTGGGCGGATTATGCCTAAACAGTTTGGTCCGATTATGCGTAGTTTGTATTTGTTTTTTATTTCGGTGATTTTGTCTTCTAATGCTTTGCCTTCTGCACCTATTTCTTTGAAGCCCGCGCTGATGATGATTATGCCTTTTATACCCATTTTTCCGCACTGTTCCACTATGTCTGGAACGGTTTTGGCTGGAGTTGCGATTACTGCAAGGTCGATTGGTTCTGGAATTTGCTCTACGGTTTGATAAGCTTTTAAGCCATGGATTTCGGTTTTGCGGATGTTGACTGGGTAGATTTTGCCTTCAAAACCATGTTCTGTAAAATTTTTCATTAACGCATAGCCTACGGTGCCTTCTTCGTCGCTTGCACCGATGATAGCAATGCTTTGAGGATTAAAAATCTTATCAAGGTATAACGTAACCAAGACGATAACCTTCCTAATCTATGGTTTTCATTCGCATAGGAAAATTAAAACTTTATGCAACAACACTACAACTTGAAAAATAATTATGATTTTTAAAAATTCTTAACATTCTTAACAATTATTTATAGTGTGTATATGAAAGCGATGATGGACGACGTTAATGCGAAGACATTTATATCCCATTGCTCAACCCATAAAGATGGTGCTTAAATGACCGAAGACTGGAGAAGCAGAATAACAGTTAACCTCAAAATACTAGCTGGAAAACCAATAATAAAAGGCACCAGAATATCCGTAGAACTAATTCTAGACCTCCTCGCCAACGGCTGGACAACCGAACAAATAATGGAGAATTATCCACAACTCAAAAGAGAAGACATAACCGCAGTTCTAAAATACGCCACAGAAATCTTGAAAGAAGAGAGAGTTTATCCACTACCTTGACTAAGTTCCTAGCCGACGAAAACATTCCATTTAAAGCCGTAGAAACCCTAAGGCAAAAAGACATCGACATAACCACAACCCTAAAAATTTCGCCGGCTTAAGCGATAAAGAAGTAATGAACCTAGCAAACAAACAAGGCAGAATCATCATAACATTTGACACAGACTTCGGCAAACTCGCATTCAAAGAAAAACTCAAGGTTAAAGGCATAATCTTGTTAAGATTCATTCCAAAATCCCCTTAACACATAGCCAAAAGAATCGAAAATCTACTAGCCTCTGGAACCCCTATACAAAATTGCTTCCTCATAGTCAAAGAAGACAGCGTTCGAGCCATCCCAATGAAATAGACTTTCCTCATAACCCTACATAAAAACCGACCATTTTATTTGAAGCCTAATATCCAAAGAATGCAAAAATCTAGAGAGTCTATCCATATTACAATCCAAAATCTCCAATAATTCATCTTTCACAATAGTGAGTGTATTGAAAGTTCAACCCATATAGGGGGCTATAAACTCCGCAGAGAGCAACAGAGTTTACCATCAAAAAAGATAGAGGTATCCAATTTAGGTTGCTTTTGAAGCATAAATTGTCTATTTCTTCATTAAGTATTCGTGTATGGCTTTTGCTGCTTTTTTGCCTGCTCCCATGGCGCTTATGACCGTTGCTTCGCCTGTAACGATGTCTCCACCAGCATAGACACCTTCAATGCTCGTTTTTCCGTTTTTATCCACGACTATTGTCCCCCATCTCGTGACTTGTAGGCCCTCTGTTGTCTGCTGTATCATCGGGTTTGGCGTCCTTCCAATTGCAATTACAACGTTATCCACATCCATCGTGAATTCCGAACCCTCGATCGGTACAGGTCTTCTCCTTCCGCTCGCGTCTGGCTCGCCTAAACGCATCCTTATGCACTCCATCGCCTTAACCCAGCCCCTCTCGTTGCCTATGAAGCCTTTGGGATTCGTCAGAAACTCGAAGACTACGCCCTCTTCCTCAGCGTTCTTAATCTCCTCAGCTCTTGCCGGCATCTCCTCCCTAGACCTTCGATAAACAATCTTCACCTCTTTCGCTCCCAGTCTTAACGCACATCTGGCAGAGTCCATAGCTACGTTGCCTCCTCCAATAACTGCCACTTTCTCTCCAACGTAGATTGGCGTGTCATACTCCGGAAACGCGTACGTCTTCATCAGATTAACACGTATCAGAAACTCGTTAGCTGAGTAAATTCCACACAGATTCTCGCCCGGTATTCTCATGAAAAGTGGAAGTCCCGCACCAGTGCCTATGAAGACTGCATCGAATTGTTCAAGAAGCTCTTTTACGGTGTAAAGTTTTCCAATCATCGCGTTCATCTTGATGGTGACGCCCAACTTTTCTATGTATTCAGCTTCGGCTCCGACAATTTTTTTAGGTAAACGAAACTCTGGAATCCCATAAACAAGCACGCCGCCGGGTTTGTGTAGAGCCTCAAAAACGACGACCTCGTATCCAAGCTTGGTCAGATCCGCTGCGGCGGTTAAACCCGCCGGACCCGCACCCACAACTGCTACCCTCTTGCCGATGGCAGCGGGCTTTTGCGGAATCTCATAGCCTCTTTCTCTTTCCCAGTCAGCCACAAACCTTTCTAATCTTCCAATAGAAATGGGATCACCGACTTTTCCCATTACACAATTTGCTTGGCACTGTTCCTCTTGCGGACAGACTCTGCCGCAAATAGCTGGAAGACTGTTTTTCTCCTTGACCTTCTTTATCGCTTCGTCAAATTTGCGTTCCCTAATCAGTTTTATGAACGCTGTGACGTCTACTTCTACCGGGCATCCCTTTATGCACGAAGAGGGGTATGCGCATTGTAGGCATCTTTCGGCTTCAGCCACGGCTTGCTCCTCCGTGTAGCCGAGTGCCACCTCGTTAAAGTTGTGGATACGTTCCTTGGGATTTTGTTTAGGCATGGGAACGACTTCTTTTCGAATTTTGGGTTTGGGCTTACTCACAGTCTTCTTCCTCCCTTCTCGTAGAATACAAAGGCAAGCTTCTCCTGAGGAGCGTACATCTTCAGCCGAGCCATCAACTCCTCAAAATCAACCTGATGACCATCAAAGTCGGGGCCATCAACACAGGCGAACATCGTTTTGCCTCCGACGGTTACTCTGCACGCCCCACACATCCCCATCCCGTCAACCATCACTGGAATCAAGCTCACGATTGTGGGTATGCCATGGGGACGGGTGAGTTCTGAAACTGTTTTCATCGTTACAACTGGTCCCATGGCTATCGCACGGTCAATTTTCCTCTCTTTGAGCAAGTCTTTAAGGAAGTCTAGTCCCTTGTAACCCTTTGTTCCATCATCCGTAGCCACGCAAAGCTCATCACATACATCTCGCATTTCGCTTTCAAAAATCAGCTGGCTTTCAGTTCTAGCGCCAATTACCCCGATGACCTTGTTGCCTGCTTCATGAAAAGCTTTAGCTTGAAAGTGCAGGGGAGCAACCATTACTCCACCACCAACGCAAAGCACGGTTCCAAATTTCTCGATTTCTACGGGTTTTCCCAACGGACCTAACAAGTCTAGTATGCGGTCCCCTTCCTTCAGACTTCCAAGCCGTTTGGTTGTTTTGCCAACTTCGTGGCAGACCACAGTTATCGTTCCCTTTTCAACATCTGCACCGGCGATGGTGAGTGGAATCCTTTCTCCGTTCTCGTCTATTCTCAGAATTACGAACTGTCCGGGCTTTATTTTCACGGCTACTTCTTTGGCTGAAAACTCGAACAAGTTAATGTGAGGAACCAGCTCCCGTTTTGTCACTATTTTATACAAGTTAGTCGCCTCCTCCCTTAACTCTCAAAGGATTTGATCCAAGCCCCCTTATTTTCTCTACAAACTCTGTCATCATGTTCGCAAATTTCTGTCCTTCAGAAGACGAAGCGAAACCTATTTCGAGGCGCTCCGGATCTATGCCTAAGGCTCTTAAAGATTTCTTCATAACTTCCACCCTGCTTTTTGCCTTCACGTTACCGTCTGTATAGTGACAGTCGCCGATGAGGCAACCTGTTATGATAACTCCGTCGGCACCACTCAGAAAGGCCTTCAGAACGTGAAGCACATCCACCCTACCGCTGCACGGAACACGCAGAATTCGAACATTTGGCGGATACTGAATCCTCGAAATCCCCGCTAAGTCAGCGGCAGCATAAGAACACCACTTACACGCAAAGCATAGTATAACGGGCTCGAAACTTTCACCTGAACTCGCAAGTCTCTTCGGATTAAACAGTGCCTCAATAGTCGCCACAATCTGATCATCCTTAAAGTGTATGAGCTGCATAGCCCCCATCGGACATTCCGCCGCGCAAACACCGCAGCCCTTACAGTTGGCCTCAACTATGCAAGGTTGCCCGAAGGGTGAAGCTTCAATAGCGTTAAAAATGCATGAAACCACACACGCGTCGCAGCCAACGCATATCTCCGGATCAACTGATGCCTTAACGGCTTCAGCCCTTATTTTTCTGAGAGCCATCGGAATACCTGCTCTTGAGGCTGCAGCATAAGCCTGAGCAATACTTTCAGTCACATCTTTCGGTCCGTGGGCTGTGCCACAAACGTATATGCCCTCTGACGAGAAGTCAACAGGCCTAAGTTTTGGATGAGCCTCATAAAAGAAGCCGTCGCTGCCTAAAGGAACTTTGAGTATAGAAGAAAGTTTTCTCCCTTCATCGTGCTGAACCAGAGGCGTTGACAAAACAACCAGGTCGCTGTCCAGCTCAATCTCAGCGTTCAGATTCACGTCGTAAACAGTAACTGCCAACCTTCCGTCAGGTTTTGAGGCAACCCTTGGAGGTTTATCCGGGTCGTAGCGTATGAAGTTGATAAAGTTCTCCCTTGCTTTAAGGTAAAAATCTTCGTATTCACCATAAGTTTGGATGTCACGGGAGAGTATGCTGATTTCTACATCTGGATACCGCTTTTTAAGAAGCATAGCGTTGTTGAGGGCTACCATGCAACATATCCTTGAACAGTATGTTCTTCCAGTCTTTTCTCTGGCTCCAACACACTGAATCATGACAACTTTTTTGGGTTCCTTGGGTTCGCCCCTTTTGAGAAGCTGTTCAAGTTCGAGCTGTGTTACAACGTTTTCATTTTCTTCATATCCGTACATTCCTAGGGGCTTGAACTCTTCGGCTCCTGTGGCTACGATTATTGTCCCCACGTCGATTTGTTCAAGCTCGTTTGAACCCTTCTTTTGGAGTGTTATGTCAAAGTTTCCGATAAATCCTGTCACTTCCTTGACAAGGGTTGACGTGTGGAGATGTATGTTGCTGTTTGCTTTTACGGCTGTGACGGTTTCTCGAAGAACCTCTGAGGCTTCACGTCCCGTAGGCTGCAGCGTGTACAAGTGTCTAAGCATCCCACCGAGTTCTGCTTCCTTTTCAACCAACTGAATATGGAAGCCTTGTCTTGCAAGGGACATAGCAACTGTCATTCCGGCTATTCCGCCTCCTATAACAAGTGCTGAAGGCTTTATCTCTAGTTCAGGTTCTGTTCGAGGTTCGAGACGGCTTGCTTTTGCGGCGGCCATTCTGACGAGGTCTTTAGCCTTATCTGTCGCTTCTCTCGGTTTGCGCATGTGAACCCAGGAGCAATGCTCCCTTATGTTCGCCATCTCAAAGAGGTACTTGTTCAGCCCAGCGTCTTCGCATGCCTTTCTGAAAACCGGTTCGTGGGTTGCAGGTGTGCAAGAAGCAACCACAACGCGGTTGAGGTTATGCTTTTTTATGCATTCTTTGATCAGGCTTAATCCGGCGGATGAGCACATGTAGAGGTTTTCTTCAGCGCAAACAACATTGGGCAACGTTCTAGCGTACTCCACAACCGCTGGTACATTGACCACGCCGCCTATGTTGAATCCGCAGTGGCAGACGAAAACCCCGATCCTTAATTCTTCCTTACCGGTTTCCATTGGGCTATTCCCCCACGATCTGATGCGCTAGCTCCGCGGCTCTAGCCGCAGCGGCGCTGGCCTGTGTAACCGATTCAGAGATATCCTTTGGTGATTGACAGTACCCGCAGACAAAGACTCCTTCCACGTTTGTTTCAACCGACGTAAGCAACGGATCCTTCGTTTTGAAAAAGCCGTGTTCGTTTAATTCTAAACCAAGCATTTCTGCCAAAAGTTTGTTGTCTTCCCTCGGGATTAAGGCTGGACAGAGCACAACAAGGTCTGCAGGCACCTCTTCTATTTTCCCTTCCATGATATTTTCGTATCGAACCAGAAGGCCCTTTGTCGCAGGGTCTTCTATAACCGCAGCGGCGCGTCCGTTAACATATTTGACACCCCACTGGTCTCTGGCTCTGCTTACGAACTCTTGGAACATTTTCCCAAACACCCTTAGATCCATGTATAGAATGTTAACTTCACATTCGGGTTCGTGTTCTCTGATCAAAATCGCCTCTTTCGTGGCGTACATGCAACATACGCTGGAACAGTAAGGAAATCCCTTCTGCGAAGTTGATCTTGAACCAACGCACTGTATAAAAATGATCCTTCGTGGAGGCTTACCATCTGAGGGTTTTAAGATCCTTCCACTGGTTGGACCCGAAGCGTTGACAAGTCTCTCAAGCTGCAATGATAAGAGAACGTTCTTGTACTGTTTATAACCATACTCGCTTATCGACGCTGGGTCATAAAGCTCTAGACCTGTGGCCAATATTATACTTGAAACGTTAAGCGTTATCTCTTCAGGTTTTTGGTTGAAATCAACTGCTTGTGCTGAGCAGGCTTTTTCACATTCGCGGCATTCAGAACAGGCTCCGCATGAGAGACATCTGTTAGCTTCTTCAACAGCCATTTCTTCTGTATATCCATGCACGACTTCCTTGAAATTCCCAATTCGCTTTCTAACAGGAAGAGCGGGAATAGACTTTCGCCGCTTTTTGATTATTCCTTCCTTTAGAACCTCTTCAACTTTGGTTCGTTTTTCAGGTCTTCCAGCTTTCATGTCTTTGCCTCTAAGGTATCTATGAATTGAGATTGCTGCAGCCTTTCCGCATGCAATAGCCTCTACAACGGATGCTGGACCTAATGTTGCATCTCCTCCAGCAAATACTCCCGGTATGTCAGTTTCAAGAGTTATAGGGTCAACGATTATGGCTCCTCTGGATGCCTGAATTTTTTCTGGAAGAGTTGAGGAATCAAGCGTTTGTCCTATAGCAACTATCACAGTATCAACCGGAACGGTGCGTTCTGATCCCTCAATTGGGACGGGTCGCCTTCTACCTGTTTCATCGGGTGGACCAAGCGCCATCTTCAAACATTCTATGACTGCGACCTTACCGTTCTTACCGAGTATTCTCTTAGGAGCAACCAGAAATCTTATCTCAACTCCTTCCTTTTCAGCTTCTTCGACTTCTGGTTGATATGCCGGCATCTCCGCCCTCGATCTTCTGTAAAGAATTGTTACTCTCTTCGCACCGAGTCTCAGAGCTGTTCTTGCAGAATCCACTGCAACATTACCGCCACCAATGACCGCGACAGAATCACCAAGATTGATTTTTTCTCCCAAGTTAGAACTCCGCAGAAAATTCAGCGCATGCAAAACTCCGTCCAGATTTTCTCCTTCTATTCCAAGTTTTACACTTTTCTGAACCCCAACAGCAAGGAAAAATGCTCGGTACCCCCTTTTTCTCAGGTCTTCAAGAGTCACATCCTTGCCAAGAGCTGTGTTATTACGTACTTCTACACCTAGGTCCACCAAGTAACCAATATCCTCATCTAGCACGCTTTTTGGGAGCCTGTAATCTGGAATTGCATATCGTACCATTCCACCAAGCTCTGAATCTTTTTCAAAAACCGTGACGGAATATCCCATTTTAATAAGTTCATAAGCGGCTGCAAGCCCTGCTGGACCTGAACCTACTATTGCTACTTTTTCCTCATACTTCCTCGGTAGCGGCTCAGGCTTTTCTTTCTCAGTCTTTTTCGCATAGTCCACTGCAAACCTTTTTAGGGCACAAATTGCAACAGGTTCGTCAACTTTTCCTCTCTCACATTCATTCTCGCAGGGATGGAAGCAGACCCGCCCAAGGACTCTTGGAAGCACTAAGTCTTTTCTTATCACATCATAGGCTTCCTTAAACTTTCTATTTGCTATTAGCGCTACATACGCTTGAGCAGCGACGTCGGCAGGACAAGCATAACGGCACGGGGACGTCCCCCTTCTATCTATGGCAAAAACATTGGGAACAGATTGGGGGAAAAGTCTGTAAATTGCTTTCCTTTTTCCCAATCCCATATCAAACTCGTTTGGTAATGTAACTGGGCATACCTTCGTGCATTCATCGCAGCCAGTGCATTTAGAAACATCTACGTATCTGGGTTTCTTTGTTATTTTGACTTTAAAATTGCCTGCTGAGCCACTAACTTCTTTTACTTCAGAATAGGTTAACAGAGTTATGTTGGGATGATGAAGAACTGAAATCATTTTAGGTCCAAGAATACACATGGAACAATCCATTGTTGGGAATGTCTTATCAAGCTGGGCCATTCGTCCTCCAATGGTTGGGGATTTTTCCACGAGATAGACTGTGAGTCCTCGGTCAGCAAGGTCCAAGGACGCTTGCATTCCGGCTATACCCCCGCCAACCACAAGCACAGCATTATTGCCCAAGTTAATTCCTCGCATATGTGCATGCACACTTTAGAAGGAAAGACGTATGTCTATTCCTATAAAAAAATATCGTGCGAAAAACAGCCGTTTCAATGATAACGCAAACCATGAAGTTATCCTTTATGGTAGTATGGTTGTCTGATGTAGCCGTAGGCTTCTAGGGCTGCCGTTATGCCCTGTCCAACAGCCGTTCCAATCTGTTTAACCGGATGATTTGTAACGTCTCCAGCTGCGTAAACTCCTACGATATTTGTTCGCTGTCGAATATCAACTATTATGTAACCGCCTTCGTCAACCTCAACCCCCGCCTCTTTGGCCAGTTGGCTGTTAGGGGTTTCTCCAACTTGAACAAAAACGCCGTCAACAAGCAGTTCCTTGGTTTCTCCAGTGTTCCTATTGAAAATTGTTACTTCATTTACTAGTTTTCCACCTTTAACTTCTTTCACCTCGGTGTTCCACAAAATTTCTACATTCGCCTTTTCCTTTAATGCCTTTACAAGGGCTTCTTCGGCACGAAAAGTACCTCTGCGATGTGCAAGTTTGATTTCTGATGCGAGCCCTGCAATGTATAGAGCGGTTATCAGTGCTGAGTTGCCGCCGCCGACAACAAGTACACGTTTACCTTTGAACAAAGGGCCATCGCAGATCCCACAGTAGCTTACGCCTCTTCCAAGGAATTCTTTTTCACCTGGAACGCCAATTTCACTGTAATGCGAGCCAGAGGCGATGATAACTGCTTTCGCGTCATAGGTTGTTTTGTTGGTTTTCACGATTTTCTTCTCACCCTCAAGGTCTAGGCTTAAGACGTTTTCGAATTCGCGGATGATCACGCCTGTGCCTCTGCATTGGGCTACCATTTTCTGAGTCAGTTCCATTCCACTTATGTTTTGAAAACCTGGATAATTCTCAACCAATGGTGCTTCTGCAGTTGTACCTCCAGCCATTTTCTCCTCCAAAACAAGCGTTTTCAATCCGCTTCTTGCACCGTAAATTCCAGCAGCTAAACCAGCAGCACCAGCACCAATAATTATCAAATCCCAATTTTCCATATGAAACACCTCTCAAATTAGTATTAATGAGGTAATTATTAGAATATCCTTAAAATGGGTTTTGTTCAGTAGTAATAGTTATGCTTATATAATTTTTTCATGCACCATTTGATTTTAGAGTGCCACACCCACTCCTAAACGAAGGGCAAAAAGAGAACAAGGCAGAATTGGCAAAATGAAGATTGGTATCGTATTAGTCTTGGTGCTTCTCACCCTTACAGTCGTAGCTTACAACTACCAATATTACAATATTCCATATTCAATGTGGTTAAATGCTTACAAGTTGCATGAGTGGGAAATCTATTCAGAGGGTGTTGATCTAACAAACGACACTGATTTTAGGATAAGCACTTATGATTTTGTTCTTGCAAGCGATGGTATTCGCGAACCTGTAAATATTCCAGAACTCAGTTCAGTTGAGTGGTGGCTGAAACATGCATCTAACTCTTCTGAATATGACATGACTATAAAGTATTACAATGATTTCTATCTCCTTCAAATAAAATACAAACCTAACATCTATTGAACATCAGTAGAATATACGATTCTTTGGACAATAAACATACTCACAGCAATTACATTGTTTTTCTTCCTTGTCAACTTGCTGTTGAGTCGCCAGAAACGAGGAATTAAGTCAACAATAAGCCCGCTGGTTACTGAAGAAAAACCTAGGAATAATTTTTGCTTTACTAAATAGATTTCACTTCATTAAAAAGACTAAATACGAACATAATACAAAATTTAGTTACACAACAAAATAGAATTTAGAGAGCAAGCGCTAAAAGTTCTGCTATGTCCATGACTTGGATTTTGCCTTCATTACCAGTTGTTTTAACCGCATCCTCAATTGTTAGAAGGCAGAATGGACATGCGACAGCCAAAATTTCCGCACCAGCTTCAACAGCATCCTTAACACGAACTTCTGCTAAGCGTGGACCAGGAATGTCAACCCACATTCTTCCACCGCCGCCTTCGCAGCAGAGGCTTCTTGCCCTTGAACGGTCAAACTCTAAGAGCTTGACGCCTGGCACGCTTTCAATAGCTTTACGTGGTTCTTCGTAGATGC
>Ga0315280_10011449_pt1 | contig 10899 bp, 13 predicted proteins | sample YL17G06_40_MG_FD_203697 | JGI IMG/M metagenome (GOLD analysis project Ga0315280, IMG submission 203697) | Sediment microbial communities from Yellowstone Lake, YNP, Wyoming, USA - YL17G06_40 | ecosystem: Environmental > Aquatic > Freshwater > Lake > Sediment | place: USA: Wyoming | collected... | reverse complement strand
ATTCTCCACCCGCGAGAGTGCCCGGGAAGACCTGCGGCGGCTGGCCGAGCTGACGGGGCGGCTCGCTGAAGAGGTCAAGGCCCAGCGGGACTTGTGGTACGCCGAGCGGGGCGACCTGGTGGTTCAACCCCAGCGTGTTCCGCCGCGTGCCCTGCTGGAGGAGCTTTGCGGCCTGTACGCCGCGCACCAAGTCGGCGCCGGGCGGCACCTCGCGCTCGGGGAGGTCTGGGAGGGCGAGATCGTCAGCGACCGGCGGCTGCTGGCGCGGGTCCTGGGCAACCTGGTCAAGAACGCCCTGGAGGCCAGTCAACCGGGGGAAACCGTGACCCTCCAGTGCCTCGATCATGAGACCGAGGTCCAGTTCAGCGTGCACAATCCGGCCGTTATGCCGCCCGACGTCCAGCTCCAGTTGTTCGAGCGCTCCTTCAGCACAAAAGGGGAGCCCGGGCGCGGCATCGGCACCCACGCGGCGAAGCTCTTCGGCGAGCGCTACCTCGGCGGCAAGATCGCCTTCACCAGTCGCGCGCCTGAGGGGACGACCTTCACGTTCCGGGTGCCGAAGCTCCCGGCGGTCGAGCCGCGGCAATGACCCCCGCTACTTGCTGAGGATGACCTTGCGGTAGACGAACGTGCTGGGGGCGGTTCCCGGGATGGCCGCGTTGTCGACGACGACGGCGGGCTGCACGTACAAGGCGCCAGGTCCGCCCCCGGCCCCCTCCACGTACATGATCCGTGCCCCGGCGAAACCCACAATCGTGAAAACCGAGTTGGATCCGCCGTGCACCGCCGTGTCGTAGAGGAACACGGTGATCGGTTTCCCGATAATGGTCTGGGCAGTGGAGAAGACCGGCGCCGTGATCCCCGTATCCCCGCCCAACTGCAAGGTGCCTGTCGCCGGGTTCAGGGCCAGCTCGCCGCCGTAGTAGCTCAGATCGGCGGCGGAAATCCCTTGCCCGATCTGCCGAAGGAGGTCGGGAGCGCCGAGGTTGGGCAAGCCGATGTTGAGCGTGCCGAAGTTCCCCGGCACGATGCTCCCATCGATCTTAGTCTTGTCCGGGAAGAGCTTCTGCTCGCGGGCCCCATCCGCCCCGGCGCTGACCGACTTGCTTTGCGCGTTCCAGGTCCAGTTGTCGGCGCCGCCCGTGCCCGCGAGGATGTTCTTCCAGTCCTGAACGCTCATGGCGAAGGGGACCAGACTGGTCGGTCCGGTGGGGGTGCGGAAGCCTTGGACCCCGTCCTGGAACGTGGCGATCGCCTCGGCCTCAATGGCCGCCGAGCGGATGCCGAGCGAGCGGGCGAAAAACAACCTCACCGGCCCGTTGAGCTTCGCGTCGCGGCGAACCCGCACGAACACGGAGTTCCAGGAAAGAGGATCAGCGGGGGTGGACATCTGCCCGCCGCTGGTCATGCGACCGAACACGAGGTCCCCGCCCGGGTCGTTACCGGGATTGAGGCCCACCTGCGGGGCCTGGCCGGCGACCTGGTTGGCCGCGGCAAACTTGCCGGCGGTGTCCTGGGCCTCGGCCAGCAGCTCCGCGAAGGCCGCCGAGCCGTGCGCGCGCTTCTCGTCGAGCATCTTCCAGGCGGCCGCCATGGCGGCGGAGTCCGCGGCGTTTTGGGCCTGGCTGCGGGCCAGGCAGAGGTAGCCCAGGTCCACGGCAAAGGCCACGCAGGCCAACAGGATCACCAGAAACAGCGCGGCGAGCACGGCCATCGAGCCTTGACGATGGCGGGTGCGGCGTGCGGGAAAGATCGCGTTCACGGTTGACCGCCCTCCAGAACTACAGATCGCCGGAATCACGCCCCCCGCCGTTCACTCGACGGGCCCGCCCGCGCTCCCTGCCGGCGACGGCACCTCGTGCCGCTGGTCGCGCAGCGCCCGCTCGGCAGCTTCCAGCCGGGCCGCCACGGCATTGAACTCTTCGGCAAACTCCTGCCAAAAGTCCCCCTTGCGGAAGTAGATCCGCTCCACCCGCTCGCCCCGCGCGAGCTGCCGCATCGCCCCGCGAAGGCGGAAAAACGGTCCTACAAAACGGTTGCTCAGGCGGAGCACGTCGAAGACCGCCAAGGGGAGCAAGAGGATCCCGACCACGATCGCGGGACCGTAATGGAAGAGGATGTCGTTGAAATGCGTCTGTGCTGCACGGACCGGATTGACGGCGATCCGCCACCCGACCAGCACCAGCGTCATGGTCAACAGGCAGAGGGCCCAGTAGGCGGCCGTGCGGAGCATCAGCGCTCCCTGGATCCGGCTGTCGACGTAAAGCCGCGCGCGCTTGGAATCGCCCATGCTTGTGCACCTCCCGATTGGAAGCGACGATCCACGACTCGGTAACTCAGGAAACCCTAGGTTTTTTTCCCGCGGCGGCAAACCGAAAAGCGGGCCGGGGCGTGACGGCCATACCGGCTGTAGGGAGTCGCCGGTTGAGGTCCCCGTCCAGGGTTTGCCTCCCGCCCCGCCGTGATCCATACTTGCGCAACGCCCAGGTGTTTTCCCTCCGCAGGTCAGGACGAACGTTCGCGGGGCTACTCCGGACGAAGCGGCCGCTTTACGAAAAGCCGCGACAAAGGGGAGGCGAGGCATGCGGATCGCAGCAAGCTTGGAACGGGTGTTGGCGAGGCTCTGGGGGCCGCGGGCCAGATTGCTCGGCGACGACCTCTACGAAGTCACCTTCCGCTACCGGGCGAACCGGCCGGTCCGCACCGTCTCCGTGGCCGGCTCCTTCAACAACTGGGACCCGGCAACCCATCCGATGCTAGGCCCCGACGAAGACGGCCGGTTCACTCTCCGGCTCCCGTTGCGCCAAGGGACCTACCCGTACAAGTTCGTCCTGGACGGCCACACCTGGCTGGCCGATCCGGAGAACGTCCATCGCGCCGGCCCCTCGCAAGACAGCGTTTTGTTTGTCGGCGTTGCCCCTTGACGCCCCGCCGCGTCAGATGCCGACGACCCGGCGCCACGTCTTGGTCATCAGGGCGTGCCCGGCCAGCGTAGGGTGGACCCCGTCCCCGGCCCAGTATTGCGGCGGTGCGTCGCTGGTGGCCCTGTCGAACATCGCTTGGAACGGCACGAAGCAGAGCTTCAGCGACTCGGCCAGCTTCCTGGCCACCGCCCGCCGCTCGTGGAACTCCGGGAACCACCGCTCGTTGACCGCCCCGCACCGCAGCACGAACGGTTCACAGACCACGATCCTCACGCCGGGCAGGTCCCGGAGGGTCCGCTCCAACAGTGCGCGGTAGCCGGTCTCGTAGTCCGCCACGGTGCCTTGGTAGCGGCCGGCAAGCTTGTGCCAGATGTCGTTCACGCCGATCAGGATGCTCACGAGCTTCGGCTTCAGTGCCAGGGCGTCCGCCTCCCAGCGATCGGCCAGGTCCGGCACCTTGTTCCCGCTGATGCCGCGGTTGTAGACCTTCAGTTGCGCCTTGGGGTGATCGGCCAGCAGGGCGGCGGCCAACAGGCAGGGATAGCCGCGGCCCAGCGCCGCGGGGTCGTTGGGGCCGGTCGCCTTGCGGTCGCGGCCGGCGTCGGTGATCGAATCGCCCTGGAAGAGAATCACGCTGTTTTGCGGCAATTCGGCCTGTTGTCCGGCGACGGCGGCTTGTTGGGCAATCGCGCCCGACGCCGCCCACGCGCCCCCGGCGGCCAGGGCACCTCCCAGCAGCGTGCGACGGGAGACCGAGCCTTCTCGTGAGTGGACCATGCGAGGACTCCTTCAATCAATCGGTGTAAATCGGGGGACCGGTCCGCACCGCCCGGCACGCCGCGGCCGGCCCGGCCCCGCCGGCCCTCTTTAGCCATCAGCAGAGAGCATATACGCACCCGGGGCCAGGAGCAACCAAACCCGGTTCCGGCCTGCACGAAGCCGTCCCGCGGCGGGAAGTCCGGTTCAAAGCTAGCCTTGCCGCAATCGCTTGGGACCGCCTATACTCTCTTTGACGGAGCGGACTGCCGGGGAGCGATGGGCCGCGGGCGTCTGCGCCGAGGATGACGACAGCGGCCAAGAAGGTCTGGGTAAACTGCGGAAAATGCTTAAAGTAATCCTGCCCGACGGAAGCACTCTGGAGTACTCTCGTCCCGTTCGTGTCAGCGATATTGCGAGCCAGTTGGGGCCGCGGCTCGCCCGGGCCGCGCTCGCCGCGGAGCTAAATAGCGAGATCGTCGGGCTGGACAGGCTTCTCCCCGAACAGGGGGATGTGCGTCTCCGGCTGCTCACCTCGAAGGACCCGGAAGCCTTGGACGTGATGCGGCACACCTGTGCCCATGTGATGGCCCGGGCCGTGATGCGGCTGTTCGACGGGGTGCAACTGGCGTTCGGGCCGACGGTCGAAAACGGCTTCTATTACGACTTCCAGTTGGCGCGGCCGCTATCCGAGGCCGATTTTCCCCAGATCGAGGCCGAGATGACCAAGATCATCGCCGAGGACGAGCCGCTGGAGCGGATCGAGCGGCCGCGGGAGGAGGCCATTCGGCTCTGCGAGGACCTGGGGCAAACCCTCAAGGTCGAGCACCTTCGCGAGGGCCTGGCCGACAGTGCCGCGGTTTCCTTCTATCGCCAGGGGGAGTTTTTGGATCTGTGTCGCGGGCCCCACGTCCCCCGTCCCAAGGCCATCGGGGCCTTCAAGCTGCTTTCCGTCGCCGGGGCCTACTGGAAGGGAGACGCCTCGCGGCAGCAGCTCCAGCGGCTCTACGGCACCGCGTGGTTCACGCAAAAGGACCTGGATGCGTACCTCAATCGCGTCGAGGAGGCGAAGCGCCGCGACCACCGGGTCCTCGGCAAGCAACTGGAGCTGTTTGCAATCGACCCGATGGTCGGCTCGGGGATGGTCCTCTGGCTTCCCAAGGGGGCGGTGATCCGCCGGGAGCTGGAGAATTTTATTTACGACGAGCTCATGCGCCGCGGCTACCTGCCGGTCTACACGCCGCACCTGGGCCGCGTCGAGCTCTACCAGGCCTCCGGCCATTACCCCTACTACAAGGACAGCCAGTTCCCGCCGATCACCATGGCCGACGGCGAGCAGTTCCTGCTCAAGCCGATGAATTGCCCGCACCACATCAAGATCTACCAGTCCAAGCCGCGGAGCTACCGCGATCTGCCGCTGCGGCTAGCGGAGTTCGGCACGGTGTACCGGTTCGAGCAGTCGGGGGAGCTGACGGGGATGACGCGGGTGCGGGGGTTCACCCAGGACGACGCCCACATCTTTTGCACCGAGGACCAGGTGGCCGAGGAGTTCCGCGGCTGCCTGGAAATGACGCAGATGGTGCTCACGACCCTGGGACTGGACGAGTACCGCGTGCGGCTGGGGTTCCGCGACCACGAGAGCGACAAGTACGTCGGCGGCGCCGAGACCTGGGAGCAGGCCGAGGCGGCGCTGGAGCGGGTCTCGCGCGAGATGGGGCTCCCCAGCCTCTCGATCGAGCGCGGCGAGGCCGCCTTCTACGGGCCGAAGACCGATTTCCTCGTGAAGGACTGCATCGGCCGCGAGTGGCAACTGGGGACCGTGCAACTGGACTACAACCTCCCCGGCCCGCAGCGCTTCAACCTCCAGTACATCGGCCCCGACAACCGCCCGCACCGGCCGGTGATGATCCACCGCGCGCCGTTCGGCTCCTTCGAGCGGTTCACGGGGATGCTGATCGAGCATTTTGCCGGGGCGTTTCCCCTATGGCTGGCGCCGGAGCAGGTCCGCGTGCTGGCCGTCAGCCAGCGGTTCGAGGAGTACGCCCGGGCGGTCGAGCGGCGGCTGGGCGAGGCGGGCTTGAGGGTCTCGGGGGACTACCGGGCGGAGAAGATCGGGGCCAAGATCCGCGACGCCCAGTTGGCCCTGATTCCCTACATGTTCGTCGTCGGCGGCCGCGAGATGGAGCAAGGGACCGTCGCCGTACGCGACCGCCGCCGAGGGGACCTGGGAAGCACGAGCCTCGAGGCGGCCATCGGGAAACTCAGCGAGGAGATCCGGCTGAAGAAGATCCGCTAGCCCGGGCCTTGCTCCCGGCCGCGGCCGGCCGCAGCGGCGGCAAGGGAAAGACCGGTCTTCGCGGGAATTCCGCCCGGGCTGTTGACGCCGCCGGGCACAAAGTATATTGGATTTGGGGTGATCCCCGTGGCAATTCCCCAGTCCTTGTTGTGAGGAGGATATTGGCTATCGAACCGAAACAGCAGAGGGTCAACGAGCAGATCCGGACGCCGGCCGTTCGGGTCATCTCGGCAGATGGAGCGCAGTTGGGCATTATGACGATCGAGCAGGCGCTCGTTGCGGCCCGGACGGCCGAGCTGGACCTGGTCGAGGTAGCCCCCAACGAAAAGCCGCCCGTCTGCCGGATCATGGACTACGGCAAGTTCAAGTACCAGCAGAAGAAGCGGCAGCACAAGGCCCACTCCCGGCAAATCCGCGTCAAGGAGATCCGCGTGCGGCCCAAGACCGGAGACCACGACATTCAGGTCAAGGTGGGCCGGGCCCGGGAGTTCCTGACGCACAAGGACAAGGTTCTGGTGTCGGTGATGTTCCGGGGGCGGGAGCTGGCGCACGTCGAGGAAGGCCGGAAGGTGATCGACGAAATCCTCCAGCAACTGGAGGACGTTTCCCGGATCGAGTCGCCGCCGAACCAGCAGGGGCGGCGGATCGTCTGCACGCTGACCCCCAAGTAGCTGTCCGGAAAGTGCGTTGCATCGGTCCCCTCTCCCTCTGGGAGAGGGTTAGGGTGAGGGTGATTGGCTGGCAAGATGGCTTCGTCACTTGCCTAGCCTCGCCATCCCCTCACGCCCAGCCCCTCTCCCAATGGGAGAGGGGAGCTTTCCGGACAGCCTCCGAGTCGGAGGGGCGCGGAAGGCGGCCGCCATCCGCCATGGAGGGGGTCTTCGTGCCCTAGGCCGGCGATTTTCGGGCCTATTCCGGCCCGGCGCGGGGTCCCTCCTTCACCAGTTCTGTGCCCGGTCCCTCTTTCCCCACCGGCGGCCCGGCTCTTATAATGAGTGGTCTTGATCCCGGCTGGAGCCCTTTGCCCAAAGCGACTTGAGAAACATGCCCAAGCAGAAGACCCATAAGGCCACGAGGAAACGTTTCCGCTTGACCGCCGGCGGCAAAGTCAAGCATCGCCAGGCGGGAACCAGCCACTTGGCTTTCCGCAAGACCCACAAGCAAAAGCGGAAGCTGCGGGGGACCGACACCTTGGATCGCGTCGAGGTGCGTCGGATCAAGGTGGCGCTCGGCAATTACAGTTATTGACCGCGGAGAAGGATTGCGGAACGGGCGGGGAACAACGCTCCCCTGCAAGTGGGGAGGGCCTCGATTCCGCCAGCCACCTAAAGGACTGCCATGCGAACGACCAGGGGTTCAGCCCGCACTCGGGCGAGGAATCGCGTCCTGCGGCGCGCCAAGGGCTACGTGGGTGGGCGCCGCCGCCTCTATCGAACCGCCAAGGAGACCTTGGTCCGCGCCGGGGTCTTTGCCTACCGCGACCGCCGCCTGCGGAAGCGGGACTTCCACCGATTGTGGGTCATCCGCATCAATGCGGCCGTCCGCCAGCTCGGCCTGCGCTACAGCCAGTTCATAAGCGGGCTGCGCAAAGCTCAGATCGCCCTGGACCGGAAGATGCTGGCCGAGATGGCCGTGAGCGATCCCCCGGCGTTCGGCGAGCTCGTCCAGCGGGTCAAGGAAGCCCTCGCGTCCGCTGGGTGATCTCCTGCTCGACGTACTGGAGGGCCTTGACGAGCTGCGGATCGACGTCGGTCTGGGATCGGGCCTGCCGGGCGGCGGGGGGGCCATTCTTGGCGGGGAAGACCTTGGGGGCGTGGAAGGCGTCGTGTTCCGCCCGCCAGCGGATGAGCCGAACCCGCTTCTCCGCGTCGAGCGGCACTTCGTACCCCGGGTCGGGCAGGACGCCCCACTCGGCCGATTCGTCCTCGTCCTTGCCGTGGTTGATGTTCTTCCCGCTCGGGCGCCAGTAGCTGGCGGTGGTCAATTTCAGTGCCCCCTGGTCCGCCTGGAGATCGATGATCTCCTGGACCGTCCCTTTGCCGTAGGTCCGCTCACCGACGATCACCCCGCGGCGATGATCCTGGAGACAGGCGGCGACGATCTCGGCGGCGCTGGCGCTGTCGTGGTTCACCAGGACGGCGAGCGGGAAGTCGGGCAGCGTTCCTTCCTGGTGGGCCTCGTAGCTTCTTCGGATCGAGCCGTCCCGCACCCGCGTGGTCACAATCACGCCCGAGCCGATGAACAGGTCACAGACGGCCACGGCCGATTCCAGCAGCCCGCCCGGGTCGTTGCGCAGGTCGAGGACCAGCCCTTTCATCCCGTCGGCGCGCAGTCCGCGGAGGGTCTGTTGGAGCTCCAGGTCGGTCTGCTTGCCGAAGCTGATGATGCGGACGTAGCCGATGCGGTCGTGTCCGTCGAGGAAGTAGTTCCACGAGCCGTCGGCGCCGCGCGAGTAGCCCAAAACCGTATCCATCCGCACCTCCGCCCGCACGATCCGGATGTCGACGGGCTTGTCCTCGCCCTCGTGCTGGACGGTGAGCACGACGGCGGTCCCCTCGCGGCCGCGGATCATTTCGGCGGCCTGGCGGTCCGAGACGCCGTGGGTGGACTTGCCATCGATGCTAAGGATTCTGTCGCCCGGGCGGATGCCGGCCTCTTGGGCAGGCGAGCCAAACAGGGGAGTGGCCACGGTGAGCTGCTTGGTGTGCGGGTCGAGCGTGACCTCGATCCCCACCCCGACGAACCTCTGGTCGATGCTCTGCTCGACTTCCTCCAGGGCTTTCGGGGGGATGTAGACGGAGTGCGGGTCCTGCAACTGGGCCATCATTCCCTCCAGGGCCCCCTCGAAGAGCTTCCGCTCGTCGACCGCTTCCAGGGCGCGGCGGGAGACCTGGTCCATGGCAAAGGAGAGGATCCGCCCGTAGCGGTGGACCCGCGCATAGCACGCCAGGCAGACGACGATCAAGACCCCCAGCAGCCAGACGTTCCGCCGCGGCATGGTTCCGTCCCGAAAAGCCTAACGTGAGAAGCAAGCCCCTGATCAGCGCATTGGCCAGCCACCGTGTTGGCCGATTACTTCGTCGATCTCAGTCATCAGACGAATGGTTTCGTTCAGGGCGACGACGACCTTTTGATAGTGCTGCGTGTCTTCGGTCCACTGCGTCGTGCTCACGTCGCTTTCGGCAAGGCGTTCGTACTTCGACTCGCGCGTGCCAAACAGGTGGGCGTGAAAGACCTTGGCGGTCAATGATCTGCCTTCGCTGCTTCTTGCCTTCCAGCAGTATCGGGCCGTTCCATCCATGCGGGCTTCAGGCCGTAGTACAACACGTCCGGATCGATGTCGGCCCCGTTGGCCCAGGCGATGGTGCCGCCCGCGATCTTCATCGAGCGGAACAAGGCCGGATCGTTGCGGATCGGCTCGAACACCGGTCCGTGCAGGAACGGCTCAAGGTCGATCTCCCTCTGGGAGTCGTTGTCGAAGGTGACCAGCACTCTGAAGGCGTCGAGCGGCTCGAGAGCCCGAACGCGAACACGCGGTCCCAGCTTGTCCATATTCTTGACCTTTAGTCCAAAGGCTCGATTTGCTCCCGTGGCCGTCGCTCTCTTGCTCGGTCCCAATTGTCCCTCAGCTCAGCCCGGCGCAGCAATGCCCATTCAATCACCATGCTCTGCGCGCGTCGGGGCAATTGCCCCCGCAGGAGCTCCAAAGTGTCGATCGCATAAACGGCTTCAAACTCGCCATACTCGGCGTGAAAGTGACTCGGCAGGTGGTCGTTGTGATACATGTAAATGCTCACCCCGAAGAACCGGCTGACTCGGGGCACTGGCACGCCTCCTACACGCTGTGGTGCGACGCTCCCGCTGTCGGCGGATGTTTCACCATGATACAGATGGCGACACCTTGCATTATATCAAACATGTTCTCGTCCTTTGATCCGTCCGGACAGCGCTTGCGCACGATCTGAAAGTCGGGGCTCCCGCAAAGGATCCGCTTCGGCTCATTCGTGGCCGTGATACCCTTCCCGGCCGACTCAAGCAGCATTTTCAGCGCGGTGCGGTGCGTATGCTCGGTCGCGTCCCCAACCGAATGCTCCTTGCGAATCATGCGCAGATATTCGGCAAAGGCGATCATGTTGTCGAATGTAATGCGCCAATGCGCCTGCGCCAACCTCGACCCCCGGCCCCCCGCTGGTAGTGATCCAGTGTGCCGAAGAGATTTCTAGGTCTGCGCGGCGTTCTCCAAGACGGGCGGCAGACTGTGCCACTACCTCCAAGTGGGTTGACGCAGCCAGACGCAACATCAACAATCGAAATGCATCACTCCAACAATCAAGGCCGAATCCTCGCGCTCCTACCGCCGTACCCGACCCCTAAGAAGTAGGAGACCTCCATGTCCTTCCTCGCTCCCGTCGTGCTGGCCCTGCTGGGTTCGGCGACCGATGCCGACGGGCAGATCAATCCGTATCCGCGGGCCTTGCTCCCGGAGAAAATCGTCGCCCAGTGGAAGTTCGACCGGGGCACAGACGGCTGGTTCGCCGAACATGATTGCCGTCTTTCGGCGGAAGGGGGAGTGCTGAAGATCCGCTCGACCGGGTCGGACCCTTATTTCCACCGCCCGGTGAATCTCCCCGGCGGCGAGCTGGTCCTGTCGATGCGGGCGCGGAGCCGCACCGGCGGGCACGGCTCGCTGTTCTGGATCACGGATGCCTCGCCCGGCCGCGGCGAAGACAAGGCCCGACACTTCCCCCTGACCCACGACGGCCAGTGGCACGAGTACCACGCCAGCTTCTCCGCCCCCGGCACGATCCGCGACCTGCGGATCGATCCCGGCTCAGCCCCGGGCGAGTTCGAGATCGAGTGGGTCCGCGTGGCCAGGCAGGAGCGGAACCCCTTGGGCATCGAGCGGGTCGAGACCGCACCGCG
>Ga0315280_10011448_pt1 | contig 10902 bp, 11 predicted proteins | sample YL17G06_40_MG_FD_203697 | JGI IMG/M metagenome (GOLD analysis project Ga0315280, IMG submission 203697) | Sediment microbial communities from Yellowstone Lake, YNP, Wyoming, USA - YL17G06_40 | ecosystem: Environmental > Aquatic > Freshwater > Lake > Sediment | place: USA: Wyoming | collected... | reverse complement strand
TTCTTCGTAACAACCCATGATTGCGCGAAAGCGAATTCCTTCGTACGACCCTCGTCGAACTCGTCGTCGAAGTCGGTGAACTGAACACCGACCATCACGTGCGTTGGCTTGGAGATGTCAACGCCATCCGTGATATCCTCTTTGCTGAGACGGCGGAAATAGCCCGGCAGGTCGCTGTCAACGGCAAGCCGGAGGGCGTAGAGGAAGTTGCTCTTGCCCGAGTTATTCTCTCCGGCGATGCACGTCAGCCGCGCGTCCAGCGCTACATCCACGGACTTGAGATTCCGAAACCTCTTGATCACGACTCTGCATATATGCATGGTTCGACTCCCTTCAATCCAGTGTGCGGTGACCGGGTCGGGTGCGACGAGACCCGGCCAGGCATCACCGGCTGCAAATCCTCGGGTTTTCGGGGATATCCTTGTTTCAGTCCCGTCAAGGCCGAGGGTTCTGTTTCCATCGCGGAATTGTAGGTGGGGCGGGGGCCGAGGTCAAGGCGCGGGGTTGACAATGTTCCTCTTACCGCTGCTCGTGCGGGTCGTCGTAGAACCAGCCGAGTTCGCGCAGGAGTATCCGCGCGTGCCCAATACGGTCAGCGGCCGCCGATTCTGGATTCTCCGCGCTCACTTCGTCCGGCCTTCGACAATCGCAATCTCGTCCCCGGACAAGCCGTAGAGGTCGTACACGAGGGCATCAATCTCTCTGTCCGTCGTCTCGATGTCGCGCTTGATAGCATCCTTGTCGCTATCGGCCCAAGCCTCTAGAAGGCTCTTGTGCAGCCCAAGCATCCGTTCAACCAACGCGACCATCCTGTCGTGCCGTACGCTGCCAGCTCTGTCTCTAGGGTCGATGACAGGGATGGGAAGCTGCGACGCGTACATCGGCTTGCACTCGAAGTACCCTCCCTGTTTGGTTGAGGCAATGTGCCGTATGTACCAGTTCAGCAGTCTTGAATTGAGTAGTCCGAGAAGATGCCTGCTGTCCGAGGCGATGATGTTGGTCTTGTCGTTTGAGTAGAACCCATCCGGTTCCAGCGTGAACGAATTCTCCCTGACGATGGAGGCAAAGACAATCTTGGGTTTCTCAAACTCGGCGTAGTACTCGCAGGGCCGAAGCTCCCACCAGAACTCGCCTTTGTCCCAGCGCTTTCTGGCGCGTTCGGCGAAAGGTGCGAGGTGCGCCGCAATAGCAGCATGCTTACTCTGGAACCACTTCCATGCGTCTCCGCTGCTGTTCATGTTCCGGCGCGTCCATCCGTCGGGAATCAGAATCAGGAATCTGTCCCCAGCGCCCGCCCCATAGCGTTTGACATCTTCCCCCATTGAGAACGGCTTCACGAGTGCAGCGCTGCCTTCGTCTTTGGACAACAGCCGGTCTCTGGTGACCCGGTCTATGACAAATGCATCATTCAGGCCTGTGATGATGCCGCGATAGACACGACCACCGATGTACTTCCCAAGCGAGACGGTGCCGGTCCTGAGCTTGTGTAAGAGCGCTTCAGTCTGCGTGTCAGCCAGCGTCCAACTGTCCACACCCAGTCCTGTCTGCTTCACGGCGTGGCGGTGTTGGGCAACGTAATCAGCAAGGTCGCCGTACTTTAGAGCGTTGACGTTCGTCACGTAGAACTGCGTTTCGGCCTCACCCGGGCGACTCGCAGTATGCACGGATACGTTGTGATGCTCTCGAAGACCGGCGAGTCATCGAAGTCTACTATTTCCTGCAGCCGCTGGCTCCTGAGCCAACTTCGGAGAGGTTTGCCGTAGTTGGCCCGAAGCCACTTGTTGGAGACAATGTAGGCGAAGTAGCCATCGGAGCGCAGCAGGTTGACACCGCGTTCGATGAAGTAGGTGTACAGATCGCCCGTTCCCGAGTAAACCTGGTAGTGCGTCTTGTAGTACGCCTGCTGCTCCGGCATGAGCTTCTCCTGGCGGACGTACGGCGGGTTGCCGACGACCACGTCGAAGCCGGGATTGTCCTTGGGCGTTCCGTCGGCGTTGAAGAACACTTCCGGGAACTCCAGTTCCCAATGGAAGAAGGCATATCTCCTGCGCAGTTTCTCCAGAGCTTCATCCGTGGAACGGACGAGGGCTTTCGCAGCCTTCGTTCGCGGCTTCTCGTCAGCACCGAGCATCTCGGCCAGCTTGGCGTACTTTGAGTCATCCAGAGGCAATCCAAAGTAGGTAGAGATCCACAGGTCGGCGACCTTGCGATACGGTGCGAGCTTCGGCAGAACGTCAGTGGTCCATCGGGTTTCCTTCTCCCTGAGAGCCTTGATGTCTTTAGACTCCGTTTCCTCTATCTGAGACAGCGCTGCCAGAGCGTGGCTCACGGCTGTCTGGAGGTTCGGCGCGGTCCAGATGTGGAGTTCGGGCGCCGGAGTCTTACGCGGCAACGACCCAAGCTCGGACAGTCTGGCTCCAATGAGAGAGTTACCGGTTCTCAGGTGGTGGTCAAGGAAGCTCAATGGCTGGTCGGTCGCAATGCAGGTAAGCCAGAGCGAGAGCTTGGCAAGCTCGACCGCAAGCGGGTTCAGGTCAACACCGAAGATGCAGCGCTCTACCACACGCCTGCGCCAGTATGCGAGCACCGTCGCAGCCTGCGACAATCCTGGTGAGACTTCCGGCACTGGGATGGTAGTGGTCGGATGGTCGAGTATCTTGTCGGCCAAGCGCTCCGTCACCCGCACGAGGAAATGCCCGCTGCCCATTGCCAGGTCGAGGACCTTTAGCTCAAGTACAGCGTTGGCGAACGAATTGTCCTTCTTTCCTTGCTTGATGGCCTTCTGCACGTCCGCTGACTCCTCGATGCGCTGGCAGAGTGGGCCAAGGGTGTGGTCGACGATATAGCGGACTATGAAGTCGGGCGTGTAGTATGTGCCGGTGGCTTTCCGCTCTGCCTTGTCGCCCACGAGGACGAGTCGCGCGTCCTTCAACTCTAAGTGGTTCTCCAGCAGGCCCTCGTAGATTGTGCCGAGTTGCCGGACCTCGAGTTCGGCGTAGTCTATCGTTTCACCGAAATCGAATCGGCTTGATTCCCCTCTGCGGCCTGGAATCCGGCCGAACATCAGGCCGCGCAAGGCCTCCGCAAGCGTCCGCTCGCCGACGCGCCACTGCCGCAGCATGGGGTAGCGCTCGGAGTCGAACAGGCCGCCGTTGTACTGCGGCACGTTACACTTCCGATTGAGCGAAGTCTCGTCACCGTTGATGAGCCGGAAAAGGTCGAGTAACTCATCGTTCAGTTTGGTAAACGTGTCGTCGTTGTAGAACCGAGTGGGGTCGCGGAGCCTTGGGAAGAGCCGAGCCAGGCTGAAGCGTTCGCAGTAGTGTTTGTTGTGGCCAGCCCCGTAGGCTCGAACGGGCAGCAATCCCCTTCCTTCGGCATACAGCACAAATAGCAGACGGTAGAGCAGTATCAGACAGTTCTGGTACAGGTCACCAAGGTGGACCTCAGTGATGTGGTTCTCGGGACGGGCGTAGAAGCCGTTCGCAATGTCCTCCAGGATATTGAACACCCGCTCGCGCAGGTCGTCCTCAAGCTTCGTCTGGTATTGCAGCGCGTCATCCCGGAGCTCATCCAACGCGCAACGGCCCTCAGAATCGGGGATGAGAGCCGCCGGGCTGAACAGCGCCACGAACACCGCGAACTCTTCGGCGGACTCCAGCGACTTCTCGAAGTTGAATTCGAAGTAGTCATCCGGCGTGGCATTGCGACAGTAGAACCGCCAAAGGTTGCCGTTGGTCAGAATCGCCCAGTTGAAGAACGGTTTGCCTGTCTGGAGGTCGCCCGCGTACTGGAGATAGTCCCGCACCTGCTGGTGCGGGAAGCGGCCGGGCGTGTCGCGCTTCGACACGGCATCCAGATGGTGGTTCACCTTCTTGGCCTCAAGCAGGGCTATGGCCGTCTGAAACGGCTGCGCGAAGCCGGACTCGAATACGGCAGCCTTGGTCGCCTCGTCCCGGTAGAGGACATAGTCGGGCACCTTGGCCTTGTCCCTGGTCGGTAGCGCGGTATCAGGCAAGTACGCGAAGCCGAGCCTCGCTAGGACCTTGTTCAGCAGTTCTTCGCGGGTGTGCGACTCCCTCAGGTACTTGCCGAGCGCATAGCTCTTGCGGTTCCATATCTCGGCGCAGAATGCTCGGATTGGCTCCGAGACATCCATGCTGGGCCACAAGCGACTGCCGGGCAGCTTGCTCTTGATTATGTGGTCGGTGAAGATACCCTTAGCGCGCCAAGGGGGCGCCGGCTCAGCCAGCGGGATTTCCTCTTGACGGCTGTGTGCTCTAGGCACGGTCAGCTAAGCCTCCGGCGACGGCAAAATGAGAACCATCACGCCGAGGTTATGGCCGTGAATCGGGCCAAAGTCAAGCAAAGGCCAGCGGTCGAGTGAAGCCGAAAGAGGCAAGGAGAGAGGGACAAGGAGATAGAGTGCGCAGCGGCTGGCCAGGGTGCTGTCGCAGACGCTGGAGAACGGGCTGGAGCAGCGGCTGGGGGTCGTGCTGTTGCAAGGGCTGGGGCGGCTGCTGTTGGTTGTCCTGTTGCAGGGGCTGGGGCAAGCGCCGTTGCAGCGGCAGGAGCGGCTGAGATCGGGAGCCCGGGGCCGGTGCGGATGGAGCGGGCGAGGAGCGGTGCCCCTCCCTGCGGCTCGGGAGTTCCCAGCAAGCTGTCACCAAGCGTGGACTCGGAGATGGCCATCGCCCCGATAGTAGCCGATTACGCCGACAAGGTCAAGCGCCCGCGTCCGCCCGGCGCAGGACGAAGCCTCTGGCTCTGGAACCGTGAGGGACATCGTGTCGGTCTGCGTGACGGAGGCCGTGACGGGCATCGTGACGAAGGCCGTGACGGTTTCGGTGACGGGCACCGTGACGGAGACCGTGTCGGAGCAAGTGACAAGACCCGTGATGGCTGGCGTGACGGAGGTCGTGACGGTCGCGGTCTCGGATTGAGTCAGAATGGCCGTGACCGTTGCCGTGACGAAGCTCGTGACGAGGGCCGTGTCGGAGAGCGTGAGGAGTGGAGTCACGACTGGCGTGACGGTGCCGGTCAGGAGGGTCGTGTCGAGGCCCGTGACGGAGACCGTGTCGAAGGGGGTGACGGGGCCGGTTGTCCCCCGAACGGCGGGCAGTTGCAGGGCCGATGCTGCAACTTTCATTTGGTCAGCGTGTTAGCGTCTAGTGTCATGTCTCGGTCTTTGTCAGTCTCGGGAAGGACGCCCAACTACCAGAGGACATGGCGAGAGGTAGGAGTGGGGGAGGAGTGAGGTGCAGTTGGCGAGAAGCGACCACCAGACGTAACATCCTCACCACCTGAAGGTTAAGCCTAGTCGGGTCGCGGATAATTCGGGGATAGGGGTCATATCCCCCGTGGTGTCCAAAGTCGCAGTTGCCGTCACGGCTTGCACCGTGATGGCGGCCGTGTCCGAGACCGCGTCCATGACCGTGACCGACGCCGTGTCGGCGACTGTAATGGATACCGTGATGACTACCATGACCCAGACCGCGGTTCGTGCGATGACCCGTACAACGATGCGCGCTACGCTCACGGCCGTGAGCGGAACCACGATGAAGGTCACGATTGGAGCTATGATGACGGCTATGATAACGGCCATGATGAAAGCCACGAGTGCGGCCATGATGACGGCCGCGATGAACACTACGATGACTGCTGCGCTCGCCTGCGCTGGTGCTGCCGGTGCGGACTGTGAAGCTGACGCGGAGGCCACCGGGCCCGCGCTGCAGACGTTCTGGACCGGTTACTGGACTCTGACGCCGTAGCGGTCAGCGTTCGTACGGAGAGGCCGCGCCCCAAAGGCGCGGCCTTGCTGTTTTCGAGTCCTGCCCTACCGCTGCACGACCAGTTTCTGCGCGACTTGAAGGCCGACGTGGCCAGTGACCTGCAAGGCAACGCCTGCGGCGACTCTGATATTGTCTCCGGTCTCGACTCGCGGCGTGATTCGTTGACTGATTGCGGCAGCAGGTGGGAACCACGGCGTTGACCTGCCATGACCGAAGCCCGAAGGATCATGTCTCACCTTCAGGAGTGGACCCGCGGGGCCTGACAGTGCTGTGACCCTCTCCCGGGCTCACCGGGTCAGCCTCCCGGATTCTTGAGCGGAACGGGGGTATCTGACGCCAAGCCCGTCTTGCCCTGCCTCCGATTCTTCGGACCCCAGCCGTCAGCCGCTGCAACATCAGACCAGAGGGCCCACACACGATCCACGCGCAACCGGCGAACCGCCATACGCCGCGATCAAGGGCGCGGGTACGTCCGTTGCACTCGGACAAGCTGACCCTGCCCACAACGTCGCGCGGCGCAAAAGGGCCCTGGCAATCCAGTTGCGCGTCCCCGCGGATGAAGAGCGCATCGCCTTCCGTCCGCACGACGCGGTGCATGATGTAGTGCTCTTCTGAATACTGGAGAAGCGCGACGTCTCCCCTCCTTAGCAGCGAGTGGATCGGTTCAAGTACCACCACATCGCCGTCGTGGATGAATGGCAGCATGCTGCTGCCGTTGACAGTCATGCGCACCCGCTGACCGCGTTCCAGCGCCGCGCGGATGACGGGCATGATCTCGCGGCAGGGGAGGATCAAAGCACGGACCGCACAAGCGAGACGACCTCAGGCTCCGGGCGGCAGCGGAGGCGATACACCGGCACGCGCGCCAGAAGCGCGTTGAGGTTCGCCATTGCGCGCTGTAAGAGCGCGCGATCCCAGTACGGCAGAAACGCGCGGGCGAGTAGTAGTGGCGCAGAGGCGGACGGAGAGAGCCGTTGGATGTCGTTCTCCGGCGCTTGTTCCAGCAGGATGAGAGCGGAGAGCGGCACCTGATGATTGCGGGCGATGTTGGCGGTGCCGCCCCAGGGCGTGCCGTAGCAGATAGCGCCGCCGGCGTTCGGGCGCACGGCGATGCGGTCATCGTTCATCGCGACCACGCCGGGAACCTGACTCCACAAGTCCGCCTGCGTGCTCTTGCCCGCGCCGGAGTGCCCGACAAAGACGATGCCACGCCCGTTGTCGTCGATGCCGGAGGCATGGAAGACCAGGCCATCAGTCAGGACCATGCTTGCGCGCAGGAGCAGTTCACCCGCGCCGAGGTTGAGCAGGCTCTGCCAGGCTGCGCCCGTGCGCTGCTCGATCAGTGTCAGGTCGCTCCAGACGCTGTTGGCGCGCAGAACGCTTTGTGCTTGCGACGCGCTTTCGCCGTTGCCATGCGTCATCGCCGCGTAGAATTGATCGCCCGCGCGGTACATTTTCCAGATGGAGCCGGGGTCGAAAATCAGGTCACCGGACGGGGCAGGCGCGCTTTTGCTTTCTTCCCAACGCAGCGCCACGCGGGCCAACGGCTTCTCCGGCGCGCCGAAAAAGGACCCCAGCCGCCCTTCGATGCCCAGTTCGGCGGCGGGGAGCGGGCTGGTTAACTCGATAAGAATGTTGGCGATGGTGATGGGGACGCTATGCAGGTTGGACATAGCGCTCCTTACGCGCACGGGCGATTTCACACAGATAGGGCACGGGTTCAGTCAGCGTGCCGGTCTCCAACTGCGACCACGCCGGGCAGCGCGGGCAATAGGCGGGCGCGTCGCAGGCCAGGCAGGCGGCGGCGAGCGGCGGCGCAGAGTCAACGTAGCGCTGCACCTGCTCCCAGGCGGCGCGAAAGCCGATTTCGAGCGGGCGCGCGGCGGGCAACGGCAGGTCAATACAGGCGTTCATCTCACCCGGCGGATTGACGACAAAGGCGGCCTGGCCCGCCTGGCAGTAGAAACTGCGGTCATGGCCGAGGGACGATTCGCGCAGGGCGGCTTCGGTCCATTCACTGGCGGAGGCGCGGTCGGTCGCTTCGAGGGCGACGCATTCGGAGGCGGACAGGCGGCAATCGGCGACCTCCGAAAGCGCGCCGTCGCGCCGTTTGGAGAGCAGCCAGCCCGCCGACAACGGCAGGCCCCAGTTGTGCGCCATCTGCCGCATGGCGTCCAGTTCGCCCACGTTTTGCCGCGTGATGGTGGTCTTGAGGCCGAGTGGGACGCGGTGTTTGACCAGCGCCTCGATGCCTGCGGAACAGCGGGCGTAACTGCCGGGGACGCCGGTGACGGCTTCATACGTGGCGGCGGTAGCGCCGTAGAGCGTGATTTCGGTGCGGCTGGGCGGGGCCTCCGCCAGGCGCGCCGCCAGCGCCTCGGTGATGAGCGTGCCGTTGGTGAACAGGGTAAGGATGAGGCCCAGGCGCGTGAGCGGTGTGTACAACTCAAAGAAGTCGGGGCGCAAGAAAACCTCGCCGCCGGTGATGAGCAGAAAGACCATGCCGTTGTCAACCGCCTGGCGCGCCAGGTCCAGCCACGCGGCCGCCGAGAGTTCTCTGGCGCGCCGCGCGGCATCGCCGGGCGATTGACAGACGTAGCACATACGGCAGGTCAGGTTGCAGCGCTCGGTCAGCTCGAACGTGCCGTTGACGGGCCGGCGTTGTGCCGCGGCGCGGCGGTGCAGTTCGCGCACCAGCGGACCATAATCGGTGGGCAGCGCCGGGCTTGCGGTGGTCACGGTTCCAGAAGCCCCAGCCGGGTAATCTCGTCCACGAAGGTCTGCACATCGGCGCGGGCGATTTCGGCGGCCACGTCGAACCGCTCCACCACGGCGGCGGTCAGTTCGTCCACAGAGCGCTCTTCGGCCAGCAGTTCCCACGCGCAGACCGCGGTATCGTTCAGGGTGATGAGGCCGTTCAGGTCCATCACTTGCGTGCCGAGCGGCACCAGCAGGTTTTCGCCACCGACGTTTTGCATCATGAAGCTTGCTTTGCGTTTCATTGTTTCTCCTGACTTCTCCTCAACCGGAAATCGGCGGACAGCCGCCGGCAAAAGCTGTAACTGGCGGCAAAACGGGCAGCAACTCTACGCAAGCCCCTGCTCGCCCCTTGCATTACGCCGGAGGAGTTCATAGCCCTTGCCATCCGCAGCCGGGCCCGCGGACCCCGCTTTTCCTCACGGATTCCCAAGCGCCAAAGGCCAATGGATCAAGGGGTAGGAGGCGCGGCGACTGGCGACTAGCTCATTCGGATTGGCGGGATGGTACAATCCTCCAACTTCGAACACACCAACAATCTCTCCTCCAGCTTTAGGGGGACAAAGCTTGCCTTGGGTGGCGCGTAGGGCCGCTTCTGCGTTACTTGTCCCTCAGCCTGTGGCCTGGTCGGTTGGGATTGCAGGTCTTTCATTGTTGTTTCTCCTTCTGGTTGAATGGATGCGAAGGTTGCACCTGTCGAACCGATTGCCGGAGACCAGCTCGAGTGGTGACACTGTCGTCGATCAGAGTGACGCGCCGCACTACGTTGCCACCCACTTTCCTGAGGAAACGCCGACAAGCTCGCTGCGCTTCGCATCCAAGACGTTGTGTCCGGCCGCTCTGAGGGCCTCAACCATCGGGTCGTAGAGGTTTTCGTTCGCGACGATGTTCACGCTGGAACGCCGACCTCTTCCTCGGCCAGCGATGCGGCGTAGCCGATACAGGCACGGATGTCGTCGTCGGTGATGTGCGGATAGGCGACCTTCACGCCGTCAAACGGTTCGCCGGCGGCCAGCAGGTCGAGGATGACATGCACCGGCATCCGGGTTCCCTTGATGCACGGTTTGCCGCTGCAGGTCAGCGGGTCACTGGTGATGCGGTCTTCGTATTTGCGCACGACGTCTACGTACAGCGTTGCGCGGTCTCGGTCAAGTACTTCACAGTCAGTTATACCCGCCCAGTGAGATGCTGTCAAGGACAGCGGCGCGATGGCCAAGTGCTCCGTTGGGCCGGCGAGGCGGCAGAAGACCCCTCATCCCGACCTTCTCCCGCAAGGGAGAAGGTCGGACAAGGAGCGAGGCAGGGTCATGGCGCTGGCGCGGCGATGTCGAAGACATCGGTACGAATTGCCGCGAGCACGTCCGGGTCCAGGCCGCGAGCGGCCCACTTGTCGAGCAGGATTTCGGCTGCCAGGGCAAAGGCCTCGCCCGAGATGCCTTGGTGCGAAGGGGAAAGGGGAAATGGCGAAGTGCGAACAGGGACGCCAAGGTGCGAATCTGGCGCGAGAGTTTGTAGAGCTGCCGCGCGAAGTTGAGGTACGGAACGTACAGGATGGTATGCACGCCCGCCGAGTCGAGCACCTGCCGCGCCTTCACTTCCATGTCATAGAACTGGGTCACCGCTGCCTTGTAGTGCTCGAGCATATCCGGCCGCAGGGTGTCGAGCATCTCCTTCACCCTGCCGGTATGAGTCTTGGTCTGCCAGGCAATCAGCCGCTGGTTCGGATCAGACATAGGGTCTCCTTTCAAGTTATCGGTCAAGTGGGTATGCACTTGACTCAAGTAGGTTCGGCGGTGATAATTCTCTGTGCCAGACAGCGAGGACTATCCGAGGAATCTGATGGAGTTTGAGGAACGGTTTTCATCGGCAGCGGCGTGTCGTGAATATCTCGTTCGACGGCGTTGGCCTGACGGCTTCCGGTGTCCGCGGTGCGGTCATGATAAGGCATGGAGAACAGGTCGGTCGCTACTTGTGTGCGGAAGCTGCGGCAGGCAGACGTCAGTAACTGCTGGAACAATCTTCCAGGATACCGGCAAGCCTCTGTCAATGTGGTTTCGTGCAATCTGGTGGGTGACGAGTCAGAAGACGGGGACGAGCGCGTTGGGTCTGAAGCAAGTACTTGGGTTGGGGAGCTACCGTACGGCGTGGACTTGGTTGCATAAGCTCCGACGAGCGATGGTGCGACCTGGCCGCGATCAGTTGTCAGGACGCGTCGAGATCGACGAAACGTACTATGGAGGTCCTGAAGAAGGCGTCCGGGGTCGGGAAATCGAGAAGAAGACGTTGATCGTCATTGCTGCCGAGGAGCGCGGTCGGGGGATCGGCCGGATACGGATGCGGAGAGTGAAGGATG
>Ga0315280_10011446_pt1 | contig 10902 bp, 13 predicted proteins | sample YL17G06_40_MG_FD_203697 | JGI IMG/M metagenome (GOLD analysis project Ga0315280, IMG submission 203697) | Sediment microbial communities from Yellowstone Lake, YNP, Wyoming, USA - YL17G06_40 | ecosystem: Environmental > Aquatic > Freshwater > Lake > Sediment | place: USA: Wyoming | collected... | reverse complement strand
TCAATCGTGCTTCATAAGGCGTTATCAGAGATGAACTTCCATCAGCCTCGATTACTTTCGGTTTTTCTACCCTGATTTTCCCGAGCATAATCTCAAATTCTTCGTTGCTCATACTTTCAGAAATCTCGTCCACGATTTCCTGCATTCTGTGTTCGAGAAATTCATTGAAAGAAATTATGTTTGACTCGACTAAAGAGTGTTCTTCTAAATATTTTTTGATGATGAGATGGTTATCTTTTTTCATTTTATTTGTAAAACAAAGAAGTTATACTACTACCCTGTAATATACTCCTGATTTTCTCTCAATTTTAATTATATCTCCAACATTGCAGCCTTCTGGCAAACCCGCATCTGTTGAAAGAATTTTAGGCAATTGCGCCTTAGAAACATTCAATCTTTTTAATAGTTCATCGGCTTCTTTTTCGTTGATTTTTATGTGTTTTGGTTGGAGAATATGCATCTTGTGGCTATAAAAAAGGGTTTATAATAATGGTTAAAGGTTAGGCTAAACTTTAACAACTTTGCAATTACAAAAAATAACAAAAATTAGTTTAAAAACTTTTGGGTGAGTATGGCTTTGCACAATAAGTCGTTCTTGCACCAAAAGTCAAAGTTTAAAAGAAATATTTCTTTATGAATTTTATGAAGAATAAGCAACAGCATATAAAAGGTATGTTTAAGGAATTGGGGTTACTTAGCTCAGAATATGACTTTGAGAACATTATTCCAAATTCCAATTTTAGAAATGAAGTCTCTAAATTTAACACCGAAGCATCAAATATTCTTAAATTCTCTCCTGAACTTTTTGTTATGCCTTCTAGTATAAGGGGTAATGAGGAAGAGAAAATTAAGATAGTCAAAAACAATATTTTTTTCGTTAAAATTATAACTGATTTAAAGTTTTCTAAAGAGGAATTAGAAATTTATGAAAAGTATTATAAAAATACAAAAGTTATGATTTTGTATCTCGATTTCAATAAAAAATCACTTTTTTTAGATAATTTTTCCAATTTAAAGACAAGAGGCAAAATAAAATCTCCTAAACAAAACATAATAGATTTCGTTTATAATATGAATTTATCTAAATCCAGGGACGAGGTAAAAGAAATAGTTTCCAAATGGAACAATCTGATTTTTAAGTAAAATGGACACCAATACAACAAATAATATAGGGAGAATGAATCTAACAAAAAGATTAGAAGAAGTATTAAAACCCTTTTTGATTAAAGAAGGATTTTTGATAGAGGATTTTGGATATAATGTTACCTTAAGAAATAATTCTTCTATGAGAACTATATTAAAGAAATTAATAATAAAAAAATCTTTAACTGCTTTGATGGTCAAATTTGGTCCTGATTTTATATGCATAAAAAAAGGGGATAAACAAGAATTATTTTTCTTAGATATAAAAACGAGTATAACTCCCATATTTTTTGATAGTTATATCGAAAAGCTTCGTAATATGGCTAAACTTTCAAAGTTATCTAGGGAAGATATAGGAGAAATTGAAAGAGAAGCTTGGGATTCTTATAATAATTTTTATCCAAGAAATAATGTAATTATTATAATTGCTTGTCCTTATAATCCAAATTTAATTTTAGCTGAGAGAATTAATAACATATTATGTTTCTATAGATTTGAAAAAGACACAAATATCGAAGCCGGCGGAAGTCGCACACCTCATGTGAATATCCACTTAGGGAAGATGAGAAGATTAGATGTTTTCTTGAAAGAAGAGTTTGGAGTAGAAGTTCATTCTTCTGAATTTAATGAGATTCTAGAATTTGTTAAGATGTGGGATATTAACAAATCTATGAGAAGAGTAAATTGGAAGCAATATGATAATGCTATAAAAAAGTTAAAACAAACTTGTCCTTGGATAAAAGATAGAACAGAAAGGAAATTAAACTTATAAAATTTTTATTTTTACAATGGTTAATAAAGAGTACTGGAAAGAAAGATACAAAGATAAATGGAAGGATGGAAATAGGAGAGAAAAAATAGCAATAAATTTATTCAAAGATTTTGGGATTGAACTTATTCCTTTTGGTTTTGAGGCTTTATCAGAAGAATATAATAAAGAATCTCCAGTAGAAAAGGGTAAACCCGATTTTTTTGCAGATATAAATGGAGAAAGAATATTTTTTGAAGTTACTGGAACAGATAGGCCTAGTGTAAATATTAATAATGATTTATGGGTTAGACCCGATAAAGCAGAATATGTCAAAAAACATAAACTAAAAGCTTATTGTATTCATATTTTAGATAGATTAAAGGTAGTAAGATTCATAAAGATGGAAACTGTTTTAGATAGTCCGATTATTAATCCTGTGATAAGAGGAACAAAAGAAACATACCATTCTATAAAAGCAGATAAATCACTTTCAATAGAACAATTTAAAAAAGAATTGAAAATAAAATAATTATTTTTTATCTCTTTTCCAAAAGATACATATAAATTCATGCACCCTATTGAATCTAAAAACCCAGGGATAACCTAATGTTTTCATATTATTATATTCATGTTGTCTATCCCATATAACAATTTCTTCTAATTCAAAACCAATCTCTTCCATTATCTTTGTTATATCTATATGTAGAGGATAAAATTTATCTTTTTTTCTAATGTCCATAATAACAATACAGCATCTTTTATTTGGTTTTAGAACTTTATATACTTTTGAGTAAATATCTTTTAAACTCTTTAAGAATTCTTTATAGTCTTTTATGTTCCCTATATCTTTTGGTAAATTAGAATAATTACCTATGTGGCGTTTGTCTATAGTTCTTTTTTGATTAAGAATATCCCAATAAGGTGGAGAGTTTATACATAAATCTACAGAATTTTCTTGAACATATTTTAATAGATTATTTGAGTCATCATTTATAACTTCTTGTTTAAACTCTTTATTTTTTTTTGAATCTAATGTTAATTGCATCTCGGATAATCTTCTTTTTGCAATTTTAGAATATTCTTCTGAGAGCTCAATTCCTATACCCCTTCTGTTAAGTTTTTGTGAAGCTAAAAGAGTACTCCCAATGCCTAAAAAAGGGTCTAAAATTAACTCTCCATCATTTTTAGTATATATTTTAATTAATTTTTCCGCTAATTGTGATGGAAATATAGCCGGATGTTTTAATTGAGATTCCTCTTTAGTTTTTCTTATGTCTCTCCAAATAGTAAAAGAGCTTTGCAACCATTCTTTAGCAGAAAGATTATTCATTTTTTCAACCATTTTTTTTACTCATTACTTCCTTAAGAGAATCTTCTATTATTTTAATCTCTTCCTCTTTTAATCCATATATCTTATAAAGAATATTATTTAGTTTATTATACCTTTCTTTAAACCTTTGAGAATACTTATCTTTCTCGGAAAGAAGTTCTTTTATTATAGAATCGATTTTTTTCTTAGTAGAAATATCGGGGTAGACTACAGGTAATTTTCCAAGATAAGCTTTATCAGCATGCATGGTAAAATTAGAATTTAAATATATTACATGAATCATAAAGAAATTACATAATTTAGAACCTAACAGCCCGGTTAAGAATAGGAGATATTTCTTATCATTAGGTATAATATTCGTTATTGTGTCTAATGTTAATTCGTTATTTTTACTCATCGTCGAGAAGACTCCACCTTCTTTAGAGATTAAATTTTGGACAATTATCTTTTCTTGAAGCATCCTTTTAATTGTGGAGTTAAAAGAATTTTCAAGAAATTCTTTTTTTAGAGATAATCTATATTTTATCCCGAACCTTTTAATACAATTACCTCTTAATAAAAATAGATTTTTTTTATCGGTTGTATTACTTATATATTTTTTAATTAAATTTAGAGAAATTCCTCTGAAAATTGATGATTCATCTGAAAGATGGGTTTTATATGATAATAATTTATTTGCGATAGATTTCACTTTATCATTATAAAATAAAGGGTAAAATGAATAATTGAAAAATTCTTCTTGAGTTAAGAAAAATTCTGGGTGGGATAAAAAAGAAGCACCTTTTTTATACGATATAATTCTAATTTTGTTTTTTAGGCTGGGTTTCTTTTTTTGTGCAATGAGGACTATTTGGTCACACCTAACATCTTTAAAATGATGGTCTAAATCTTTAATTAATATTATACTCATGTTTTTAAGAATAAAATCTCTAATTTTTCTAAAAGAGTCAACACGGATGAAGTTCTTGGGTAAAACAAATCCCATATACCCTCCTTCTTTTAACAAAAAATATGATTTAGATAAAACTAAAGAGGCAGAGTTTGTCACCCCAGAAATTATTTCTCTATAATATTTACTTTCTAAAGGAAAATCTTTATTATTAGATTTTAGGTTTTTAAATGGCGGATTTCCAATAATAACATCAAAAAAATTATCTTGAAATAAATTTTCTTTTATAAAATCCCCTAAAATAAGATTTGTATTTTGTTCATTTAAATTCTTATTACAAAGTTTTAAAGCTCTTGGGTCTATATCTGAACCATAAATATTCTTGGAGTCTAATCCTTTCTCTAATATTTTTTTCAAAAAGGCACCAGCACCGCATGTGGGGTCTAAAACTTTATTATTTTCTCTAATTGGAATAGAATTTATTATAAAATTAACGATTTCTTCATGTGTGAAATACTGCCCAAGATTATATCTTTCACTAAGGGGGATAGTTCTTTCAAATAAGGTGCTTAATATATCTTTTTTTTGTTCTTTTATCATCATAACATTATCCATTATCTTTATTAAATTCCTTTACTTCAAAGTTTAGCATAATATTTCATTATCAATTTAGGAAGATGTTGGACCATTTCATCCCTTTTTCATAAACATTCATAAAAGAAATAACTATTTATTATTTTCTATCATATAATGGATTGCCCTATACCTTGTATCCTGAAAATTCTTTTTTTCTAATCCCTTTTCCTTAAACAATCTTTTAGTCTCTTTTAGGATTCTTGGAAAGGCGACTATTTCCAGCTTTAATATCTTGCCATTATGCTCAATTTTTAAATTTATTTTGTCACTTTCTTCCTTGGAAATTTCTAGGATTTTCCCCCCAAAGTCGGGTATTCTTTTTTTTAATTTGTCCAAACAATTTTTGGCAAAAGAGCTCGTTATCATAACTCTTCTAAAATCGGTGTTCCCTATCAGCTCCTTTATTTTGTATTCGCTATCATTGGAAAAAAATTTGCTTATGATTTTGTTACACTCGTCGATTTTGGGTCTTGACTTTGACACAAATGGAAACGCCGAAGTTAAGCTCACACCTACTTCGACATGAACGGCATCTAAAACTTTATTGTCATTAATCTTTATCGCTAGAAGGTCTATCTCTCCTCTTCCTTTTCCTCCCTCTCTCTTTTCTTTTGGGCGGAAGGGGATATTCATGACAGTAAAATAACCCTGCAGATTATAATATATATCTGCTATGTCTTCTTCGTAAGTTGTCATTTAATTTATATAAAAAAACAGCTATTTATGGTTTTCTATATATGTTATTTATTAACATTAGTAACATTTAAATCACTTATGATTTTGGTATATTTATGGAATTTAGAATATTTAAATTTAGGTTGAGGAAGGATTTTCAAAGCCTTGCAGATTTAAAAAAAGAGTTTGAAAAAAATCTCAAAAAGGATAAAAAGAAATTTCTTAAAAAGAAAGCCAAAATTATAAATGAAGAAGAGCAAAAAAGAGAAAAAACAAAAAGAGAAACATTTTTTGAACTGATATTTCCAAATCATTTAGAGGGAATATGCAAATATAACTTCTTATCCGACAATCTTTTAATGTTATCATTCTATACAGAAAAAGAAGATAAAAAGAAAGGTATTTCTCCCTTTTATAGGAGATACCCTGAAAGAAGAATATGTAATAAATGTCCACCAGAATTAAGTAAAAAGATTTTTATATGGTTTAAAAATCCTCATGAAGGAATTTTATTTATAAATGGTGGAAATCCTAAAGCTACAATTTTTATTCTGGAATTTAAAATTCCAAAAGTAATTCCTATAGAAATAATTACCGAATTGAAATATGCAAACACAAAAGTTGTTGATATTTTTAATAAATTGCAGCAAGGAAGATTAGTGGAATCTATAAATGACATGCAAGTTGTTGTTTCAATACAAAGGCAAAATCAGCCAATTTATAAGACTATTATATTTAAGGATGTGGGTTCTTTTGAAGAGTATAATAAATTAATTGAAAATTATTCCAATATCAAAATAAATAAGTTTTCTGTGAATTTGAATATTTTAGATAAGAATAGAAAAGTTAAATTAATCTTTAGAAGTCTTATCGATATAAATCCGATAAACACATCACTTAAATCAAGAGCTTATGAAGCATATTCTAAATTATTTATATGGCTTGGAGAGATATTATTAAATTTATCTATTTAAAATAGATAATAATTTCTTTTTGATTTCAGAGGGTTTCTTAGAAAAGATGCCATCTATAATATAAACCCCAACAATTTCTTCTTTTAAAGAGTATTCAACTTTATCTCTACATCTCAAAATAATACCGAGATTAGCTTTTAAACCAGCTTTGTATACTTTTATCTTGCTTATTTCTGCTTCGGTGAAAGTTTCTCCACTTTTACATTCAATTATGGCACATAAATCTTTAGTTATAATCAAATTATCTATTTGTTTATTTTCTCCGTCGATTTTTATATCTACATCTAAATATAATCTTGAATTTATATTCAGAGACCTAATTAAATAAAAACAAATAGTTTCAAACCATTTATTATCTATTAAAAACATAAGATATTCGTTAGAAATGTATCGAATATTATTTTCTAAATTAAAAAAATCTTTTAATTCTTTTCCAATATGTTCTTTGATAATTAATTCTGCCTTTAGCATATTTTCTTTTTGTTCTTCATAATATTTACTTTTAAACATTTTTTTAAAAATTGCATTATTTTCACTTCTGAGTTTTTCTAGATAAGATTTTATTTCTATCTGCCTCTTTGCGATATTTTGCAAATTTAAAAAAAATATTTTAGTATCTTTTTTTAGAAAAAGATTTATATTTTTTTTCATTAATTTTGAAATCTCTAAGTCATGCCATTTATGCTTCTTTTTCATAAATATATAATTATCATTATTATTTTTAACTAATATTTCAAAAAAATTTTCATTTTCGCTAATTATTCTTTCTTTTAGTGTCATTTTTTCTTCTTTTATCTTTTTTAGGATATTCTTCTATATATAACATTTCTTTATCAGGATGTTTTGTTATGTATACTTCTGTTCCTTTTTTCCATTTCATTCTTTTTATGTGTTCTGGGCTTATAGTTACCGTATATTGGTTTTGATTGAATTGAATTTTTACCATCGTCGATTTATAATATTAAAGTAATATTATATTAATATTATTTAAATCTTTCGAGAAACAACCTATATCCTGCAATATAGAAACATTTATATACTATTTATATCTTATATATACATAATTGTGCATATATAATGCACAAAGGAGAAAAAATGAGCAAAAAAATCGTCGTAACCCTTCCAGAAGAAACATACAAGCTTATGAAGAAGCTTGACGGCATGGGAGAAAAAGATGCAGAGATAGCGAGGAATCTCATCATATCTTGGATGGCTGAGAAATCAATGATTTCAACATCTGCGAAGGAAAAGATTAAAAGACATAAATAAGAATTAAAGAAAATGGTAAAGATAATTTTTTATGGGGGCATTAATGAAATCGGTGGAAATAAGATTTTGTTAGAGGACGAAGGAACAAAAATCTTTCTTGATTTCGGCATGAGCTTTGCACAGAGAAAAAAATATTTTTTAGACCCTTATCTTACACCAAGAAACAGGCAAGATTTGATAGAACTTAATTTATTGCCAGACATGCCAGAATTATATGAATCTCTAAATGACAATCCATTTCTAGATATGGACAAAGTAAATATGGATGATATTGGAAAATTGATAGAGCTTGGGATAATACAAGCTGAAGACGCAGAGGGAAATATTGTTGGGCTTTCTGGGGACAACAAACTTGTCAATGGTGTGCTTCTTTCTCATGCCCATGAAGACCACTATAAATATGTCGGATTTATAGACAGAGCAAATGTTTATTGCAATAGCCAGACAGCAAATTTAATTCTTGCTTTAAAACAATGCAACAGGACAAATTTTGAAAATGACATTGATAATATACGAATTGTCAAAAAAGATAATCCATTTAAAATAGGTAATTTACTAATAACTCCGGTACAAGTTAATCATTCTGCTTATGGTTCTTCGGCTTATATTGTTAATACATCAATCGGCAATATAATTTATACTGGGGATTTCAGATTAGGGGAATTGACATCAAATTTTATTAAAATAGCAAAGGAGTCAAAACCTAAAATAATGATTTGCGAAGGGACAAATGTTGGAAATAAAAAAAAGGACTGTAAAAATGAAGAGGAAGTAATGAAAAAAATGGGAAGAATACTAAAAAAATCTCAGGGGCTTATTTTTATCGACTTCAGTTTAAAGAATATTGAAAGGTTCAATAATGTTCACAAATTGGCATTCGAATACGGAAAAAAGTTAGCGATTCCAACAAAGCTTTTTTACATTCTTGCCAGAATTCTGTATGGCAATGTTGAAGATTTTTCTAAAGAAGTTATTAAAAACGACAAATTTCGGAATCTTTATGTTTATTATCGCAAAAAAGAAAAATATGATAAATGGGAAAAAAACATAATTGAAAATGATTTGCTTCTCGGGAAACAAAAATTAATCAATGCGTCGAATCTCAAAGAAGAAGAATTACAGAAACAATTTGTTGTTCTTTTTTCATTTTTTGATTTGAAATGCCTTCCGGATATCAAACCCAAAAATGCAGTTTTTATAAAATCTTCCTGTGAGCCATTCGACGAAGAGATGGAGATTGATGAAAAGATATTTGATAATTGGCTTGACAGATATAATATTAAAAGAAAAAATATTCACACAAGTGGCCATATTCGTTTAGAAGAATTAAAAAAAATTGTAAAAGAGATAAAACCAGAATTTGTTATCCCAGTGCATACAGAAAAAGTTTCAATCTTCAAAAAAGAAATGAAGAAATGTGGGGTCAAAGTTATAATTCCAGAAATAGGAAAAAATTGTTTGGAAAATATGAATAATAAATAAATTAAATGGGAGCCGAAGCTCCCAGATTCGCATCGTCCGACTAAGAACAATGGAATCAATAAAAAATAAGAAATATAAGTTTAATAATTTTACTGAAGGCAAAGGCTTAAATATTTCTAAGATTGAAGACTCAATAAGCCAAAAAGAGTGGCTGTACAGCAAACTAACTGAAAATGCAAAACACACGCAGGAGTGGAAAGAATACAATGAAGCTCAGACAAAAGAGAAGCTTTTATTCTACAAGCTTCTCAACGAACTCCTCAACATAATCCCGAACAGAGCTTACACATTCGGAAGACCAAGAAAATCCCTAAGAGACATGATTTTTTCCTGCATGATTAAAATTTACAACAACACTTCTTCAAGAAGGACTGTCTCTGACTTGAAGCTTGCGAAAGAGGCAGGATACATAAACGATGTTTCTCACTTCAATACTCTCTTAAGACATTTTGAAGATACCGGGATGTCAATAGTTCTTCCTTATCTCATAAGCGTCTCCGCATTGCCATTAAAAAATGTTGAGGAAAAATTCGCGATAGATTCAACTGGTTTTGGGACAGGCAGATTTGACAGATGGCTTGACACAAGAACACAGGAAGATTCAAAGAAAAAAGGATTTAGAAAATGCCATGTTATTTGCGGGACCAAGACAAATGTTGTAACATCTGTGCAGATTACAGAAGGAAAAGCACACGATTCTCCTCAATTCAGCCCTTTGCTTATAAATACGGCACAGCTTTTCAATGTAAAGGAAATATCTGCAGACAAGGCATACTCTTCAAGAGCCAACTTGGAACTTGCCAAAAAACTTCAGATAATGCCCTACATACCTTTCAGGTCGAACATAACGGGGAAATCAAGAGGCTCTCCCACTTGGGCAAAGATGTTCAAGTATTTCACGGAAAATTACATGGAATTCGCAAAGCATTATCACCAGAGAAGCAATATTGAAAGTTGCTTTGCAATGATAAAAAGAAAATTCGGTGACTTTGTAAGATGCAAGAACGAAAAAAGCCAGGACAATGAAATATTATGCAAGATTCTGGCGCATAACATCGTTTGTTTGATTCACGAAATCTTTGAATTAAACATCGAAGTGGATTTCAATGACATAGCAAAGAAGCATTCTGCACCAAAAGTGGTCTAGTTATAGTGCAAAGCCGGTGAGTATGGCTTTGCACAAAAAGTCGATTCTTTTTTATGTGGATTCTCAATTTATGTAAACTTATTTAAAATAAAAATTATTAAATGGATTATGGACAAAAGAGGGGTTAGAAAATATTATTTTTTACTTTTATTGGGTATTTTTTTATTAATTTTATCATCTAATTTATTGAGAGCAGCGACAAGGATTTGTTATTCTTGTTCTAATTGCAGTGCCGAGATTGGAAATTCGAGTTCTGGGGATGTCATAAAATTATCTACATCCATCTCTTCAAATGGAAGCTGCATCGGGAATCCGTGGAAAAGTGGTTTTACTTTTGACTGCCAGAATTACACGATTCTTGGAAACATAACTGGAACAGCGATTAGTATTAATAATCTAACCAATGGAATAATAAGAGATTGTGTTATTTCTAATTTCACTGTTGGAATATATTCTTGGGATGTGATTAGGAATACAACACTTAAAAATTTAAAAATTAATACCACAAGAGGAAATTCCACTTCTACTGCAGGATTTGGTATAGAATTGCTCAATGTTTATAATAGCACAATAACAGATATAACAACATATAGCGATAGTGTGGGT
>Ga0315280_10011445_pt1 | contig 10902 bp, 13 predicted proteins | sample YL17G06_40_MG_FD_203697 | JGI IMG/M metagenome (GOLD analysis project Ga0315280, IMG submission 203697) | Sediment microbial communities from Yellowstone Lake, YNP, Wyoming, USA - YL17G06_40 | ecosystem: Environmental > Aquatic > Freshwater > Lake > Sediment | place: USA: Wyoming | collected... | reverse complement strand
TAATCTGGAAGTCCTTGAAACCATCACAAAGACCGTCGCAAAGCATGGCACGTACCCGATCGCGAAATCCTGAGCCTGCAGTCCTGACCACAAGGATTTGCCAGTCAAGCTTTAAGTCACATAGATTCTCAACGAACCCTTAGTGTTCGTCTTGCCGGTTTTGGACGTAATCAAGACCAGAGGCTCGATAAGGGCATACAAAGACAAACCAATACCCACACAGACGTTGCTGAGTATTCTGGACGGGGCGAGGCTCGCTCAGTCTGCCGCGAATCGCCAACCTTGGCAGTTCATCGTTGTGACAGATCCAGCTGTGAAGAAGAAGTTGGTACGGGTCGCGGGCAATCAGGCCTTTGTTGGAGAGGCCTCTGCCGTCGTCGTTTGTTTGGCGGACCCGGAAAAAAGCGCCTCTGTTGGTCCGTTTGAGGGATTCCTGATCGATCTAGCGATCGCCATCGAGAACATGGCATTGACTGCTTGGGACTTGGGCATAGGTTCCTGCTGGATCGGCGCTTACAACGAAGAGAAAGTGAAAGATCTGTTGAATATACCCAGAAGCCTTCGAGTCGTCTCCCTGCTGACGCTAGGCTATCCAGACGAAAGACCCGGACCCAAATACAGGAAGAACTTGGATGAGATTGTTCACTACCAAAAGTATGGACAGAAGGAACAGTAAGACTCACTATTGCTTCTGATATCAAAGTCTTTTATCTGCAGCCGGCGGGAACGCCCGGACGGTGCTTGGGTAGTGTGCGATTGGTGCATGAAGCACGGGGCCGGAGGCAAGTGGTACCTCAACGCCAAGAACTACTCCAACGAAGTCGCGAAGGAGCTGAACCTAGAACAGTACCTGACTGATCAGTGGAGAATGTTCGAGACAGTTTTCATCAGAAAGATCATGGGCACCTCCTCAATCGGCTTGGGATACAAGCTGAAGATGCCTATCGTTGGAAGAGTGATTCGTTGGAACGCGGAGAAGATGATCCATTCCGAGAGCCCCAACAGGAACCCCTTCAGGGCGGACGGTCACTTCGGACAGGTCCTTCCGCTCGAAGACGCAAAGCTGATTTTTTCGGAACTGGCCGCGGAGCCGATCATTGAGAACTACTGCATGTGCCGCGCCATGCAACGAGGAATCAAAGAGGTCTGCTGCTTCAACTTCGGCGTCTTGTCCGGCGTCATTGAGAAGCTACCCCGATTCATACCGAAGAACACGAAGCTACGACTTGACCGCGAGGAAGCCATAGCCAGGCTCGAGCAGCACAACAGGGCTGGAAAAGTAGCGACGGTATGGTTCCAGCCAGTGCCCTATGTGAATGCGATATGCTCATGCGAGACGCCCCAGTGCGGCGGTCTCAGACTGAGAACAGACTTCGGCCTGAAATCAGTCTACAAAGCAGAGTACGCGATTCGATTGGACCCCGATAGATGTCAGGGATGCAAGCTATGTGTTCCCATGTGCCAGTTCGGGGCACTGAGGTTTAGCCCGTCACTCAAGCGAGTGATGGTCGATTCCACAAAATGCTTCGGATGCGGCCTTTGCCGTCACGCATGCAAATTTGATGCTCTACAGCTTGCCCCGAGAGAAGAAGTTCCCGGGTTGAAAGGCCAATACTAGATGAGAGTGGTTCCCCTTGGCACAAACCAAAATCGCGATCGACTATTCGAAGTGCGGGGATGGCGTTGGAGTAGACCCGCGGGATTGTGGCAAGTGTCTCCGAGCGTGCGAGCCAGCCATCTTCCTGTGCCATGAGACCCTAGGCGTTCCACAGGATCCAATTGATCCGCAGACATGGCGAGTTACGGCGGTGTGGTTGGATCTCTGTAATCACTGCATGAAATGCGTAGAGCAATGCCCTCAAGGAGCCATTACGGTTGCCTAGAGGCTCTGCTCGACGCGGAAGAGGGCCTCTCACAGCACGTCCACTGATGATGAGATCCGGCTGACTGCCTCTTGCAGGAACTGGTCGTCATCGACCGTAATCTCAATGGCATTTTGCGGACAGACGTCAACGCAGCGACCACAGCCTCTGCACGCGTCGCTTTTGACTGCGCGATCGTCGACTATTCGGATGGCTTCGACGAAGCATATGCCTTGAGTGCAGGTTCCGCAACCCACGCATCGATCGGTAACGGTCACTTTGACGCCTGGCATTCTTGTGATTTTGGAGCTAATGTCGGGAGCCAGATGTGGCAAGACTCGCCACAGGCAGCAGCATGGGCAGCAGTTGCAGATCGTGAGGAGCTTGTTTCCTGGCCCGACCCTAAGCCACACTGCGTCCAGCTTGTTTCGTCCGATTAGGTGAACCAAGCCAGCTTCACGGCATTTTCTTACATGGTCGAGCGCTTCCTGCTTTGTTGCGCGGTGTCCGATTCTCGGATCGATCTTTAATGTGGCCTCACCGAGGAAGAGGCAGCCCAGATTGATCGGGTAGTCCTTGCATTTCGTAGAGGAGCGGCAGATGCACCAATCCATTATCCAATGATAGTTCGCTTTCTCGATGAAATGCTCCACGATCTGTGAAGGCACAACCACTTCGCCGGGATTCTCGATGGATCTGTTCATATCGATGACTTGATCTTTTGGAAGGTAGATCATGTCGTCGTTTTCAAACAACATGTGGTCGATGATGCCACTGAGAATCGGCCACCTACTGAGTTTTGCGATGACAAACCTGTGGGGGAAGCCCTTCTTCAGAAACCTCACAAGTAGGGGTTCATCCAACAGTCAAGCCTCCACGTTCCAGAGATTCCTGTAGATGGACGATTGGAACGGTCGCCTTGGCTCCTTGGGTTTCGAATCCGCCGAGCGACCTATCGGCAATATGGTCTCAAGCTTGTACTCCTTCGGCGCATTAAACACGGAGCGCACGTTTTCCGGGTATGACGGAGTGTACGTAAGCGTGGAGAGCGATCTTTCTTCCAGAGCGAGTATGATGTAGCCTATTGCCAGCCAAGTACTCTCAGAAGCATAGGGCATCATTTGGTTAGAGAACACCGCTAAAAGTATCGGTGCATCTGTGAGGAACGGCTTCTCCCATGTGATATTCTTCAACCCGAACCATTGTTTCAGGTTCGCGTCGACGTTTGCGTGATGACGTCTCTCTTGCTCTTCGCATGCTGCGCGGATTCTCTCTTTCGTCTTGGGCTCGTCGACAAGCACGAATCTCCATGGCTGCCTATTTGCTCCTGACGGCGCTTGAGCGGCAGCTTTGATGCAGTACAGAACATCCTCAAACTTGATAGGAGTCTTAGCGAATACTCGAGTCGTTCTCCTTCTCGTGGCCAAGTCGACCACGATTGATGGTGACCGTGTGGTCAAGGCCGTAGATCACCTAGACACGTTTCGCATGTTGTCCCTTTCGAAGGCTATTGCTACTGCAATGTGCTGACGCTCGACAGGGATCTTCCCGGCTCGTATCTGATCCCATCAACTGTCTTGGGTGATTTGAGCGGCTCCATGAAGAGCTCAGTAATTGTGATGCTGCACTCCCTCTGGCCTTTTGGCTGAAATCCGCCTATTCCCAGGATCGCTCGTGCATTAGCAACAGTTACTCTAGGTTCGCCGTAGAACTTCTCTATGACATTAACAATTGATGAAATCTCTGCGCCGGTCTTCTCCACTAGCTGGATGACCGCTTTCCGTGTCTTTCCTGTGAAACCTACGTCGTCAAATATGATCACGCGATCTTCTGGACCTATAGCATCTTGGGGGATAGCAAAGTAGTTCTCTGTTCCCTTGGTCGCGGACCGGACCTTCTCGTCTCCTACGATAGCTCCGCGCCAGCTCGCCGGCACCTGAGAATGGGACCTGTCATACACCTTGACCGCGCGCACAAAACTCAGGCCAGCCATGCTCGCGTAGACCGCCGCCAAGGGTGGCCCTGACGCTTCGGGTGAAAGAACCTTCGTCGCGCCTCTGCTGAGCTTCGGTCTCAACACATACCTGACGATATCGCCGAAGAGCAGTGCATCAAAACTCTGGTTCACGAAGGGGACATCCAAGCCGCCGTCGCCGAGCACAGAAAACTGCTGTGGATCTCGCAGGCGGGAAAAGAGCGTCTCTTCCAGCTTCGCGATCCTCTCCTTGAACTTGGCTAGGAGGGTGACTTCGTTAGAGGCCACGAGCATCGAGTCACCCATCTTCGGGAAATAGACCTGAAGAGCAAAACCGAGGATCTCAGTTTCTCGAGGCTGCTTGACTAGTTGTTGATACCGGTCAACCGAGATGAGTGACTCAGAGACTTGCGCTGGCTCTCCCAGAAAGCGATTGACTTTCCTCACAGTCCCGACTTCACCGCGAATCGTATCAGGCGCGAGCACAGCGTCGTCGTTCACCCTCACCTCATCGCCTTCCTTGAAGTATGCGAAACCAGATTCTCTTCCGCCAATCTCACCCAGCAATTCCAGACCTCACTGGTAGAGTCTGTAGGCTTGTTTAAGAAACTGTTGCGGAACGATGCGAGGCGAACGCGCTTCTCACAGACCCCGTTCCTTAGCGTCGACGGTCTGTCTTAGGCGACCTTCTGTCCGCAGTTCGTACAGAATGCCGCCCCCGAAGGCAATGCGGTGCCGCATTTCCCACAGAAGCGTTGGTCTTGTCCTCGAGTAGGTTGGTAGTCTAAGATTATCTGTTCGAATTTCCAGCCGTTTGCTTCGACCAGTTCCTTCACTGGGCCACGGATCTTCGTGACATCGAAGTCGTAGTCGTACACTTTGCCGAAACTGCCTGGGTCGCCGGGTTTCTTGAAGCCGAAAGCTACGCTTTTCTCTTTCTGGAACAGGACCTTTCCTTTGACGAAGCTCTTCTGAAAGCTCAACTTCGGCGCTGACAGGACTCCCATGCCTTGGTTCTGATCCTGGATGATCTCCCTATACTTCAAGGTGCGTTCAGGTTCAACGAGCCACATCTTAGCCGCGTATTGCTTCCTGAGCTGCTCTTTCGAGGCTATTCCATAGTACTTGGCGTCAACGATGGTGTGTGCAAGATAGAGATCACAATCGTCGCCTGGGCGAATGGTGAACAGGGGGTTTGACGTACCGAGGTCGATCAGTTTCTGCCGAAGAACCGCCGACAATACTAGACACCGCGGTTCACCCGAAAGGAAAGAGGAACTTAAGCTATGCTCCTGCAAAACTGGAATCCGATCGAACCTGAGTGATTATGGACCCTGCATTCAGCGTAGGGCTAGGAAGAGACCCGTCATCTCCCATACTGCCCCCAACGCCAACAGTATGACCACGATAATGTAGACCTTCGCAGTATCCTTCCACGCCATTTTGAAGGCCACCCATCTGCTCTGCACGCCATATCTTCTGGGCAGGATTGGGGCCAAGGCGATATTGATCCCGGCGGCTCCTGAGAAGACATAGGCACCGAGCTCGAGGACCATGGTTCCAAATCCAAGGGCGAAGCCCCCAACCGACGAGCTGAGCACCTCTGGGTAGGTGATTCCGACCACAAAACCTCTGAGCACTGTTACGGCGATCGTGCCTAGTGATCCGATTAAGGGGACAATCCCTGGGAGCGTTGTCGCCAGAAACGCCCCCGACGCCAAATTGACCAAGAAAGTGACCAGAATCGCGTTGACCAGCTCTCCTCCCCGGAGAGACTGATATATTGAGGTGAACGGTTGCTGCGTGAGAACAGATTCCTGGAGTCCCCGACTTGTCTCAACGGCAATTGGGGATTTGATACTGATCAAGTACCAACCAGCAAGATACGAGCCGACATAAAGCAGAGCTACTAGGATAATCAGCATCTTCATTCTTCGCGCTGCTTGAGCGGCTTCAAGTAGAATCCCCAAGAATCCCACGCGCCATCTGTCATGATCTGCCCTTCCTGATATGCGTTTCATATACTGGGCACCGCTACTACGATTGATGACTGCAGGTTCGATTCTATGACAACCCTTCGAGTCGGAATGGCGCAAGTCAATCCCACCGTAGGGGACTTGGACGGCAACGCGGAGCTTGTCAAATCGTTCATCAAGAAAGCCGTGGACCTCGATGTTGACCTGCTCGCCTTTCCTGAGATGATCATAACCGGCTATCCACCACTGGACCTCCTTCCTCCGAGAGAGATCCGAACCCAGAGCGGTCACCTGCCCAGCGGACCATTGCAGTTCATCGAAAGGAACAGATCCATTGTAGAGCGGCTTGCCGAGCAAGCGCCGGAGATGATCTCGGTTTTTGGTTTCGTCGATCATGACCGGTCCGACATCTACAACGCCGCCGCAGTCTGTCACAATGGGAAGATCGTTCAGATTGTTCACAAGACACTTCTGCCAACGTACGATGTTTTCGACGAGCTGCGATACTTCAAGCCGGCCGCCCGTAATGAGCCCACTACAGTGACCGTTGCCGGCAAGCGACTTAGACTGGGGGTTTCGATCTGTGAGGATCTCTGGGATGAGGAGCTCCGATACGAACACCATGTGATCGGGGATCTTGTGCAGAATGGTGCGGAAATCGTCGTCAACATCAATGCATCCCCATTTTACGTGGGCAAACGGCTCGTGAGAGAGAAGCTTCTCAAATCGAAAGCCACGTCGCTGAAGCGGCCGTTCTTCTACGTGAACATGGTTGGCGGACAAGACGAGCTGGTCTTCGACGGAGAAAGCCTCGCTGTTGACAGCCAAGGAGAACTCGTCGGAATCGGCAGACCGTTCGAAGAGGACTTGGTCATCGTTGATCTTGAGATAGCGTCTGGCACCGCGCCGACGGCCAAGTCTCTGCCTTACAATAAGGAGGAGTCCGTGTTCATGGCTCTCGTGTTGGGCGTCCGTGACTACTTCAGAAAAACCGGCTTCAAGAAAGCGGTCATAGGGTTGAGCGGGGGAATCGACTCCGCACTAACGGCTGCGGTAGCGGTTGAGGCCCTCGGACGCGAGAACGTAGTAGGCGTCTACATGCCGTCTCGATACTCCAGCGATCACAGCAGACGCGACACCGAATCACTCTCGGAGAACTTTGGAATCACGTACCTCACTATCCCGATTGATGAGATCCTCAGAGCGTACGAGAAGACGCTTGAGCAGCCTTTCGAAAGACGCACGGCGGACGTGACCGAGGAGAACATACAGGCGCGGATCCGAGGGAACATGCTGATGGCGCTCTCCAACAAGTTCGGGTACCTTGTCCTGACGACCGGGAACAAGACCGAGCTGGCGCTAGGCTACTGCACGCTTTATGGCGACATGAGCGGAGGGCTCGCGGTCATAGGTGACGTCAGCAAGTCCGAAGTCTATGCCTTGGCCAAGCACTATAACGAGCGTCGGGGATTCGAGGTGATACCCAAGAGCAGCATAGCGAAGGTTCCGTCGGCGGAACTGAAGCCGAACCAGTATGATCCATTTGACTACTCAGTCGTCTCACCATTGGTAGATGAGATAATCGAGAACCGCCGATCCATCAAGGAGCTCACTGAGTTGGGCTATGACCACAAGCTCGCGGAGGACATACTTGATCGAATAAGATCTGCAGAGTACAAGCGCCGGCAGGCGGCGCCCTCGATAAAGATCAGTCGGAAGGCGTTTGGAATCGGGTGGCGAATGCCCATCGTTAACCGTTCCCGAGAAGAACAGCTCTAAGAGACGAGATTCAGGCGCTGCAAAAGCAGGTTATTCCATGGGGCAGTTCTCGTGGTTGAGGAATGCGAAGTTGTATTCTGTGCAGACCCATACGGTCGCGATGAGCCGAAACGCACGCAAGTGGAGCTACGTGCTTACGGTTTGTCTTGGCGAAGTTTTATTCCTCACTCGCTCTCGTGTCTGGTTGAACAGGCATGTTGAGACTGTCTGTCAGAACCAGGTTGGACGCATTGGAAGCGCTGGATCGGGCTGGCAAGTATTTTGAGGAGAACGGCCTTGCGCTTGTCGAGACAATCGCTCATCTCCATGGGAGAGGAGGATTTGCTGAAATACGGGTATCTGGAGGGAAGTTGGTGGCAAGCGCGAATATGATTCCAAGTTCATCTTGGATGAACTCACGAAGAATGCCAGAGAAAGATTCGGCTTGGAACCGGTCTCGTTTGGATTACATTTTCATGCCCCTCTTGGTCACGTTGACGTGACGGTGTCGAACGAGAAGCCCGCCGAAGTGAACCTCGATAGCGTGGAATACGACAGTCAAGTGAAACAGTTCGCTGACAGATTGCCAAAGGCCTAGTTTTGGCGCACTTCGCAGAACTGCGCACGACAGTCAATCAAGCACATGTGCGCTGGCAAACAAGTGGTTCGAGCACACTAGATTTCGGTGGCCTCTTTGCGTTCGCAGACGCCGTCGTCCGGGTATATCTTACAGTAGAAAGGCTTCGTATCATGAATAGCGCACGAATGGAGTTCGCTCCCTTCTTCCTTCTTCAGGAAAGGACAACTTTCCGTGGTGAACAATCCGCGCAAACTGCAGGGGTCGCTGGAATCAATCGATAGATATCTGAGGATGTCTTCCCGGCCCTGACTTCTCCAACGAACTATATCCTCGTGGACGGCCTCAAAAGATCCCCAGTGAATTATGCAGCAATCTCCCGACCGCCTGCAAGTATGTTTCTGCAACAAGTCATCAGCCGGATCGGTCCATAATCCTCGAACAACTAGGGAGACTGCGAAGGCTGTGGCAACTGTTCCTGGCTCGCGGCTGCCTGCGGGGCCTCAGCAGGGGCTGCTTCTGGTCCTGTGCACTTCGCGATATGGTCTCTGTACTGGTCTAGCCTTACGTGAGAATGACAACGTGGACATTCCAGAGCCTTCATCTCGGTTCTGCCCTGGCTTCTCTTTGAGAATCTGCGTCGCGTCTAAATCACTCTCAGAGGCCCATGCTACGGGTGGTCTGTATTGAAGGTACCTGAACCTGTGATGGGAGAATGGAACGGGTCGAATATCCAGAACCATGCCAACCTCAGCCAGCAGATCTAACAGGCTTGTCATGCTACTGACGGAATCTCTTCGCCACAGGAAAAACAGAAGCCGGCACCGAGCGGGTTCCTCTTGCCACACTTGGTGCAAAAAGGACCTCCCCGATCAGAGAGATCGCTTCTGACATCTTTGACGGCCTTTTCAATCTCTTGTCCAGCGATCTTGAGAGCATCTTCGGCCTCTCTTCCAGCGGTTCTCAGAGCATCCGTGATGATTCCGCCCAGACCGGCTGCTCCCCTGTACGTTCCTGCTCCGCACTTCGAGCAAAAGCTCGCCGTCTCCGTGAGTTTTGCTCCACATTTCGCGCAGAAGGGCATCGAATCACCGATCAGATCTTCACGACTGATGTCGAGGAGCGAATACCAATACCAGCGCTCGAGCGACAATTGAGATACCTATCAGAACGATCAAATCCGCAATGAAGGGAAGCCACAAAAGCACTCCTTGGGATAGTAGGCCGAGGATGTAGCCCGCTCCCAACCAGAACACGATACTTGAGAATGTCTCTGCTTTTCCGTGCGTCGACGATCCCTTCGCAAACTTGAGACCGAGTATTGCGACCTGCACGAGACCGAAGGCATAGCAGAACTCTCCTGCGGCGGCATATAACGCGGGATGATTGGTCGAAGGTACCCACCACCAGAAGTTCTGGAAGATCTCGACCAGACGAAAGTCACCTGCGAAGGCCCTGGCTTCGTGTACAAGATTGGGTGTTCTCAGATAGATGACTGCGATGATTATCAAAAACGCGCCAAATGAGATCCAACCGGTGTCGTCTCGATGATAGCCATCCCACGACCGTCGGCGTGGAGTCTCAAAACTCATTCTACTCTCTCCTTTCAACGGATATGGTGCATTCAGTGACCAATGCAGCGATTGCGCCCAAGGCAGCGAGCCAGGGCGCCAGTATGGCACCGATCAAGCCTGCTGCAGCCGGCACCTCAAGCAGCAGCCTGCCCTGTTCATCTCGTACGATGATTCTGTTCGCATTCCCCTCGCGCAGTATGTCCTTGACCTTCTTGACTAGATCATCAGAGCGCACGGAGAACTCTTCCGTGAATACCTTGCCAACACGCGATCCGCACTTGAAGCAATACTGGGCCTCAGTGGGCAGATCGGTTCCGCATTTGTCGCAGCGCACCACCATGTGTCCCTCTATCAGTGTGTTTAGTCACAGGCATTTGAACTATTCACTAGCAACCGCCCGGCTGAGAAGCGAACCTTGCACAGCTGAGGCACGCATGGCAAGGCACGTTCTCAAACGCAGAGGAAGACGTATATTTCATGCCAGCATCGCTGATAACAGAAGTGGTGTCTGCTTGGTCTACTGTGTCAAGTGTGGCGCGAAGAATCCTGATGATGCAGCGGTTTGCGCACAATGTGGAAAACCACTAATGGGCGTAGAGAAAGTAAGGAGCCGGCATGAGCAGGAGATGTGTTTCGGTCTACCATCCCATTGGGGGAGTGTTCTTGTGGGACTATTCATCATAGTGCTCGGATTGTCGATCATGTTCCGAACGTGGATAGGGGTAGATTTCTGGCCGCTCGTGCTCATCTTCGTGGGGATAGCGGTTCTGCTCGGCGGGTTCTATCGATACTCACGTCGATAGGTCAGCCTGGCGCATCAGAGCAACTCGCAACCACGCTAGCGCCTAATCTCGATGAGACAGCGAGATCCGTGAGAGAAGCCAAAAGATAGCAAGCACGACAACGAATAAGTCGGCCATCAAGTTCGCAGTCAGGAGATCCGTAGCGAGAAGCATAAGACCCGTTCCTGTGACGAACACGAATGCGAGAACAAATCTTGCTTTAGCACCAGCCTCCAGCATGAGGGTCTGAGCTAATCCTGTGATTACCGCCGCGACTCCAACACAGTACAGGAGATACGCGGGATAGTTGCCAATCCAACCTGGCCAGCCTGACACGGCGAAACCTGTGACAGTTGTCAGGGAAACGGCCGCGCCCGTCAGTAACCCATAGCAAGTTG
>Ga0315280_10011443_pt1 | contig 10903 bp, 9 predicted proteins | sample YL17G06_40_MG_FD_203697 | JGI IMG/M metagenome (GOLD analysis project Ga0315280, IMG submission 203697) | Sediment microbial communities from Yellowstone Lake, YNP, Wyoming, USA - YL17G06_40 | ecosystem: Environmental > Aquatic > Freshwater > Lake > Sediment | place: USA: Wyoming | collected... | reverse complement strand
CGATCCAACTCGCGTGTGCTAAAAAAGTTTCGGAAGCTCACAGTCTGTACTGGCTACATGCGCTTTCGCAAGAGCATTACGGATTAAACCTTATGCCAATATCTCACAAGGTACATTTTACACCCAAACTCCGACAAATAAAAGCCGAAAATCCTCTTGTCTAAAATTTTGTTGCCTTGCGGGGGTTGTTGCGGTAAAAGAATTTACAAATAGGAGAGCAGAAGACCGCAGACAGAAGATAGAATTGCGAATGGTATGGGGCGTTTAGAATATAGGAGAATAAAAGGATGGCGGAAAAGAGGCTGGCGGTGGTAACGGGGGCGGCTAGGGGCATAGGACGGGCAATTGTCTTTGAGCTGCTCAAGCAAGGCCGAATCGTCGCCGGACTGGACATAAACGCCGAGCAGTTGGCCGAGCTTGACAATCTTGTAAAACAAGCAAGCTTTACGATTATTACTAAGTGCGTTGATATAACCAAGACAGAGCAGTTCACGCAGACGCTGGAGTCGCTCGCCTCGGAGCACGGCGGGATAGGCATATTAGTGAACAATGCCGGCATCACACGCGACAATTTACTTATCCGGATGAGCGATGAGGAGTTTGACGCGGTGCTGCAAGTGAATTTGCGGGCGGCTTTTGTGGCAATGCGGGTCGCTGCAAGATATATGATGAGAAATAAATTCGGAAGGATAGTCAATATCAGTTCCGTTTCGGGCGTTATTGGCAACGCCGGTCAGGCCAATTACTCGGCCAGCAAGGCAGGACTTATCGGATTAACCAAAACCGTAGCCCGCGAACTGGCTAAAAAGAACGTTACCGCGAATTGCGTCGCCCCCGGTTTTATAGATACGGAGATGAGTAGAAAGCTGCCCGAACCGGTCATAGAGGCGGCAACGCAGTCGATCCCGATGCGCAGGATGGGCAGTGTCGAGGATGTTGCTAAAGCGGTGGCGTTTCTTGCCAGCGACGAGGCCGGCTATATTACCGGTCAGGTTCTTTGCGTGGACGGTGGAATGGCGATGTAACAGTGAACAAAAAAATAAAAAAATATTTGTAGGGCGTCAAGTATGTAGGTAATATACCGGCCAACGTGTTGAAGCAGCCGGGCAACTGTCGGTGACATTTGCGATGCTGAGGAGCCAAGTGTAACGGTACAACAGAAATTGCTTTTGCGTTAGGGAGGATAAAACAAGTGAGTATTGATGAGGTAGATGCTCAGGCAATTGAACAGAAGGTAATCGAGATAATCAGCGAGCAGATGGGCGTAGACAAGTCTGAAATAACACGCGAAACATCGTTTATCAACGATCTGAATGCCGACTCTCTGGATACAGTTGAGCTAGTTATGGAGTTTGAGGACGAATTTGATATGAGCATTCCGGACGAAGAAGCCGAGAAGATCCAGACAGTCGGCGCTGCGATCGACTACATCATTAACGCAGCCCAGTCGAAAAAGCGAGAATAGCGAATAGCTTTGGCATGAATAGGCGGCGAGTTGTTATTACAGGCTTAGGCTGTGTCACGGCCTTAGCTGAGTCTCCCAGCGAACTGTTTGCTGCATTGTGTGCGGGCAAGAGCGGCGTTTCCCTGATAGAATCCTTTGATGCCAGCGCATTCCCTGTAAGGTTCGGCGGCGAGATAAAAAACTTCCAGGCAAGCAAGTACCTTGATCACCGGGAAAGCAAGCGAATGGACCGCTTCACGCAGTTTGCCATGGCTGCCGCTATCCAGGCCGTCAACGACAGCGGTCTTGATTTCTCCAGAGAAGACCCTTGGCGGGTGGGCGTCATTGTGGGGACAGGCATAGGCGGCATCAAGGAGATCGAAGAGCAGCACATAACGCTTCTGAAAAGAGGGCCACGGAAAGTTTCACCTTTCGCTGTTCCCAGGCTCATGGCCAATGCAGCCAGCGGGACCCTCGCTATACACTACGGACTTAAGGGTCCCAATTTTTGTATCTCCAGCGCCTGCGCCTCGGCCAATCACGGCATTGGTGAGGCGTTTTGTAATATTCTTGCCGGGCGAAGTGACATCATAGTCACCGGCGGCACTGAAGCCGCCCTTACACCTATGGGATTGGCTTCCTTCTGCGCGGCCAGATCGCTGAGCACTCGAAACGACAATCCGGCAGCCGCTTCCAGACCGTTCGATCGAGATAGGGATGGATTTGTTCTGGCTGAGGGCGCAGGTATCGTGATTTTAGAGGAATATGAGCACGCCAAGAAACGCGGAGCAAATATGTACGCCGAGCTGCTTGGCTATGGCGCAACCAATGATGGTTATCACATCACCGCCCCCCTGCCTGATGGCAGCGGTGCAGCCGCGACCATGGAGCTGGCCTTGAAGGATGCTGGCATCGAAAAAGACAAAGTTGATTACATCAATGCCCACGGGACCGGCACGGAGCTAAACGATGTAGCTGAAAGCGCAGCGATCAGGACTGTTTTTGGGCAGCATGCATACGAAATACCAGTAAGCTCGACAAAAAGCAGCCTTGGCCATCAACTGGGCGCCAGCGCCGCGGTAGAGATGATTATATGTGTAAAAGTGATAAACGAATCTCTCATCCCCCCTACTATCAACCTGGAAAATCAGGATGAGCACTGCGACCTGAAGATGGATTTTGTGCCGCTAAAAGCCCGCCAGGCCAAGGTGAATGTCGCAATGAGCAACTCGTTTGGCTTTGGCGGCCATAATTCCTGCATAGTCGTCGGCAAAATCTGAACACGTTGTACACTGACGAACACAGACTATAACACGGACTAACACGGATTTTTGGACACGGACATACACGGACGTTTTGACCACGGACTGACACGGATATTACAGTTGTTTAGCCGTCGCCGGAAGGGCGATGGGCCATGACAACCGCGGATTTCACAGGCGCCGTTCCGCTGCTGACACTTTTGGGCGCAGGTGGCATCAGTGAATACTCGCCCCTTTGGCTGCAACTTCTGATTTTGGCCTTTTACAGCCTGCTCTGGGCTATTCTTGTATTGGCCGCCTGGGCCATCATCAAGCGTTCTTTCTGCGTCAAAGTGGCAGTCTGTTCAAAGACCTTTAGATTTCCTTGAATTTTGGCTGGCCGTCAAAGGAGTGCAGTTATGACTGACAAACAACGAGCCGTTTTTCCGCTGTATTTGGCAGTAGTCTTCAATGTGGTTCTGCTGACGTCGCTATTCTGGCAATGGTTCTTTAACCAGTTTTGGCTCTATGGTAGCCAAAACCGCAATCTGAACCCGCAGCACTATGAGGCTGAGGTCTTGACGAAAGAGGAGTTCAGCCGGCTGTCGGACCCAGAAGTAGCCACGATTACGCTTGATGATGGCAATAGGCAGTTTACAGAGGCCCCCGCCGATGACTGGGCAAAGGCCAATATCCCGAAATTCAAATCGGTCTACGATGGCAGATACTTCGTCAGGGTAACGACTAAGGGAACCGCACATACGTTGCGGGACTGGTATCCGACGTTCGTAATTGCCGTTTGCTTCAATTTGATGATCCTTGCCGCGCTGCTGGTCTATCTGCACAATCTGAGTCCCCGAAGCAGCGCTGCCGAGCCAAGTCCCACCGAGGAGACTCCGGCGGAGTAAGACTTGATTACGGTATGCTCGGCATACCCTACCTTTTATTCGGGCGTTGCCTGCGCTGGTTCTTTGGCCTCAAATTCACCGCACCAGTGGTCGATGCTCACCTGACACCAATTTATCTTTAGCGCGTTTGGCCTGGGTGCGTATCTTCGGCATTCGCCGAGCGTCTCCTTTTTTTCAATATAGAACCGGCATTGCCCACATCGTTCATTCTGTCTCATACCTGTCCTCACTTTCTAAGGCTTCTGACTCTATAGAGTTGTAGCCCCCCGGTGAACATCTCCTTTCGAAAGTTCCTCCTGACACAGTGCCCTGAGCCTATCGAAGGGACACCGTCCGTCAAATCTGTGGTTAGTAATTCGCCGGAATCCGCACACAAACCAGCAGAAATATTCGGACGGCTGGCTTACGCTCGGGCGGCTTGTGCTGGTCTTGGTCGAAAAACAAACTGCCGGCAGGATTGCTGAAAAATAGGCCGGCGAGAGTTGTCAAATCGCCGATATATTTTTCCGGGCCGAGGGCGACAAAATCGCCGGAACTCATTTTCAATCCGAAAGCGGCCGCGGTGAAAGGAAACTCACGTGATTTAGCGCGGGCTGCTAATTCCGGGATCGGACTGGTTATCGGCACCGTGAACACCGGATGGGCAACGACCGTGCACGCACCTTGTACGGTGGGCATTTTTGTAGCCTTTATCCGTAGTGCAAGGATGCCCGGACCAATGGTTGCACTTTGCGATGAGAGGTCGCCAGAGACGAAAGAGGCCTTTTGCTTGTAGCTTAGACCGGTGACGGCAAGATCGCTGGCCTGGTCATCGGCAAGTAAAAGCGAAACCGTGCCCAACTCTTGGCCGCCGGCCGCACGCAGTAGACCATAGACTTTATCCCATAGCCGGACTTGGCCGAACCCGACCGAAAAAGAATTAGCTTTGAAGGCGCTGTCGCTATTGAATCTAAGTGGCCTGGCATCCAGCACAGACCAGAAGTCCGCCAGTTTGTCGATGTTTTCAGCCGGGGCTTCGATAATATAGACGCTGAAATTTATGGTCTTTAGTAATTCTGCGCCCGATTGGCCGCCGGCGCCGGATGGACCTATGTCGCCGATCTTGACCCCTGCTTGCGCAAGGGCAGGCTTGTCTGCGGCCGCGCGGTCACCGCAGCCTATTACGCCGAGCCCAACACAAATCGAAACTGCAATTTGAAGTACGCGAGCCATACTTAATTTTCGATTTTCAATTGTCAGTTTTCGATTGTCAATTGTCAATTGTCAATTTATCCTGTCTTAAGGTGGTGCAGAACAGAAAAATCTTTCGCCTGGAAAGGTGCAGAACAAATGAAAATTAGCAAACGAGCTCAGGAAGTGCCGGCTTCGGCGACGATAGCGGTTACGGCGCGAGCCCAGCAATTAAAAGCGCAGGGCGTGGACGTGGTCGGCTTCGGCGCAGGAGAGCCGGATTTTGATACACCCGATTATATAAAAGATGCAGCCATTAAGGCACTGAAGGCAGGCAAGACAAAATACACGCCGGCAGCCGGCATAGTTGAGCTGCGTACCGCTATCGCTGCCAAACTCAAGAATGAAAACGGCCTGACGTACAGCCCCGAGCAAATTATCGTCAACATGGGCGGCAAACACTCCGTGTACGAGGCGATGCAGGCGGTGCTCGATCCGCGCGATGAAGTTATTCTGCCGACGCCGTACTGGGTGACATATCCAGAGACGATAAAGCTGGCCGGCGCGACCGCCAGAATCATCGAGACCGACAGAGCAAACAGTTACAAAATCACGCCTGCACAGTTTGAGGATGTCATCACCGAGAAAACCGCCATGCTGATAATCAACTCGCCCAATAATCCGGGCGGTTTTACCTATACGCCGCAGGAGCTAAAAGCCATCGCCAGGGTCCTTGAGGGAACCAAGGTTGCGGTGCTCTCGGATGAGATTTACGAAAAGCTGGTCTACGGCGATACCAAGTTCGTCAGCTTTGCTTGCCTCAGTGAAGATGCCTACAACCGGACGCTGACTCTCAATGGCTTCAGCAAGGCTTTCTCTATGACGGGCTGGCGGCTGGGCTACGCTGCCGGGCCGCTGGAGGTTATAAAAGCGATGGGGCGTCTTCAGGACCACATGACCTCAAACGTTGTAACGTTCGGCCAGTACGCGGCGATTGCCGCTCTTGGCGAGCCGGCAGCCGACTCCATAGAGCGTATGCGGGCGGAATTCGAGCGTCGCGGGCAATATATGGCTGAGCGATTAAACGGTATATCGGGCGTGGAGTGTCCGGAACCCACGGGCGCTTTTTACTGTTTCCCTGATGTTTCAAGCCATTATGGTCGTACTATTAGTGGGGCGAAAATTACCGGTAGCATCGATTTTGCCAAGGCACTTCTGGAGCAGGCTAAAGTCGCCCTTGTACCGGGCCTGCCGTTCGGCTGTGACGCCAATGTTCGGCTGAGTTTTGCCTGCTCGTTAGAGCAGATTCGTAAAGGATTGGATAGACTCGAAGAATGGCTCGGCCAATGAAGGACAGAAGACAGAAGGCAGAAGACAGAAGTCAGAGGTCAGAAGACAGAAGACAGAAGACAGAAGACAGAAGACAGAAGACAGAGGACGGAAAACAGAAGACGGAGGTCGGAAGTCAGAAATCTGTGCTCTGTCGTCTGTCCTCTGTCCTGGCTTGGCTCGCGATGCTCATCTTCGCTATACACGCCTGCACACACATGGTCGCCGCTGGCGATACGTGGGTGGCAATGGCCTCCGGGCGGCACTTCATCAAACACGGAGTGCATACCGTTGAGCCTTTCAGCGCCAATTCGCACACGCCCGGACCTACTCCCGAGGAAGTCAAGACCTGGCCGGACTGGGCGCAATGGATTACCGATAAAGTGGGCCTTGAAACAGTCAAAAAATGGCATCCGACAGGCTGGATTAACCAGAACTGGCTTACCCACGTAATATTCTACTGGCTGACCACTACGCTGGGCTCGGAGGATAAACCATATTTCAACGCGCTGGTTTACTGGAAGCTTGCGGTCTACATATTGACCATTATCTGTATGTTCTACACGGGCAGATTATTGGGCGCCAATCCGTTTCTATCTGCGGCCTTTGCCTGCTTTGCGGTGTTTGTAGGGCGTTCATTTCTAGATGTTCGCCCGCAGGGCTTCTCAAACCTGCTCGTAGCCGTCTTTCTGCTGGTACTGGTTCTTGCAGCATATCGAAACATATTGTACATCTGGCTGGTTGTCCCACTGACTGTTTTCTGGTGTAATGTCCATGGCGGATACGTTTACGCATTTATAATGCTCGTGCCGTTCATAGGGCTGCATTTGCTCAATAGCTTCAACAAAAAATGGACTGCAATCTTGTATAACGTCACCGCGTGGCCGTTTTATGCCCTTGTCGTGTCCAAGGCCGGTCTAACAACATCCACATTTTTGTTCCTGGTCTTGCTGATTGTTTTGGACATCGCACTGATTTTTTATAAAAACAATCTTGTCTCCATTGGTTGGAGGGGCATCCGCCATACAGTTGCAGCCGGCGCTGTTGCCTTTTTCGCTATGGTGGTGCTTAATCCTTTTCATTTAACCAATCTAACTCACACCTTTGTCATCAGCGTCAGCGAGCACGCCGCCCGATGGCGTGAGATTCACGAGTGGCAGCCTGCCTTCGACTGGGATAATCCGGTCGGCACCGCCGTACCTTTTTTGGTGATGTACATTATTGCCTGGGTTGTCCTGGGGCTCTGGATTGTCATCCCAGCATTGGCACGGCGCTCCGTGAGCCAAAACCGGTCTCGAAAGGCAGCCTCGGATGAATATCAATGGCCTAAGCTTAATTTGCCTTCGATGATGATTGCCGCCCTTACTATCTACATGGCCATTCGCTCGCGCAGATTCATACCGATAGCGGCTATCGCGGGCTGCCCGATTATAGCGATGTTCGTTGACGAAATCGTCCGCGCGATTTCGGCGGCCCGCAACTTCCACTATGAAAATCGCCTGTTCGTCTTGCCAATGCCCCGCAATGGTCAGCTTTATCTGACGATTGCTAGTGCGGCGGCAGTCGTATTCTTTGGCGCGTGGTGGGGCAGCCGGTTTAAGCTTGTTTATCTTGATCCGTGGCCCAATGACCCGGAGCTGAATTCGATTTTTATGCGAATGACTGCCTCCGATGCCAAACCGTTTTGCGCCGGCCAGTTCATCAGGATGAATAAACTGGCGGGCAATATGTTTAATTACTGGACCGAAGGCGGCTTCGTCGCCTGGGCGCAGGAGCCTGACCCGAACACCGGGCGGACGCCGCTACAGTTATTCATGGATGGCCGGGCACAGGCTGCCTATAACCGTGAGATTTTTGACCTCTGGTCGTATATTATGTCCGGGGGTCTGCCTGGTTCGGAGGGATTTCAGATAGTGCAAGGTGCCAGCATGAAAGCCAGAATGACCGGACAGGAGCTAAAAGACGTACTGACCGTCGCCGACTACGTGAAAATTGGCCCGTCGATAGATCGGGCGCTCAAAGAGCATGATGTTTGGGTGGCCTTGATGCCAGCCGCTGAGTTCGACAGCGTTTTTGTTAGAGGGCTCGAACACACGCTGAATTGGGTGATTGTCTTCCTCGACAACAAGCAGAAAATACTGGTCAATTATGCAACGGCGCAGGGCAAAGAGCTTTTTGACGGCATAGAAAGTGGTAAGACACTTTATCCGGATGATTTCTCCAGATCACTTACTTTGGCGCATAACACACTTATTTACGGCAAGGACGTTGCGCAAAGAAAGCGAGGCTTAGACTTTGCCACTGCCGCCTTCAATTTGAATCCCTCGCCGACGCCGATGCTGGAGATAATGGTTAATGCAGCGAGGTTCACCGACTTGGCTGCGCAGGTCAGCAGTTTCTGCAGAAGCTACGTTGACAGTTTCCCGAAAAACAAGCAAGTCTATGCCAGGCAGGATGGTTATCGCCTTAGACTGGACGCCGCACGATTGGCGTGTGTGCATCTGGAAAGGGTCGCCAGAGCACAGGCAAATGCAAAACTGGCAGAATCCTACGCCGCCAGAATAAGAGAATATGAAGCTGAGCGCGAGAAGATATCTAATGAACAAAGGTGGTAGCCAGCCCGCCGATGGCGGGAATCCCTCGGCTTCGCTCGGGACAGGTTTCGAATACTCCGGCCGAAGGCCGGCTATCACCGTTTTCTTTCCATGCTACAATGAGCAGGACAATGTTGCCAATACGGTCGAACAAGCGCTGGAGGTTTTGGAAAAGCTCAACGCCGACTTTGAAGTAATTATTGTTGACGACGGCAGCACCGATAGCACCGGTCGGATTGCCGATGAAATCGCCAGCCGGAATAAGAGGGTCAAAGTGGTACATCATCACCCCAATTTAGGCTATGGCGCCGCCCTGCAATCTGGCTTCAAGGCAGCCACGAAAGAGCTTGTCTTTTACACTGACGGCGATGGGCAGTTCGACATTGGCGAGCTGCCGCCTTTGCTCCGGCTTATGGATGAAGCTGATATTGTCACTTGCTACCGACTGAACCGTCAGGATAATCTGGTGCGCAGAATAAATGGCTGGTGCTGGACAAAATTGGTCTGCTTATTATTTGGAATGAAAGTCCGCGATATCGATTGTGCTTTCAAATTGTACAAGCGCGGAATTTTTGACCACATTGAATTATCCAGCACAGGGGCCTTGATTAACGCTGAAATCTTAGCCAGAGCCGTCCGGCAGGGCTACCGCCTGACCGAAAGGGGCGTGCATCATTATCCGCGAGCCGCCGGCAGGCAGACCGGCGGAAGACCACGCGTGATCCTGCGAGCATTTAAGGAGCTAATCAAGCTGTACAGCCGGATTAAAAAAGGAAGTCCAAAACAACCACCAATAGTTGCCCCCGACCAGATTGGGGGCGGGTAGGTGACATTTTATGGACGAAGCAAAGGTCAATCTGTTCATCTACGGCTCACTACTTGACCCTCAAATATTCAAATCGGTCAGCGGCTTAGGTTTCACCCAGGAACGTTCACGAGCCGGTAAAGACCGTCTTCTGGCTGAACCCGCCTTTCTGCCGAGCTACCGAAAGGTCAGCCCCGACAACGTGTATTTTTACGCCGTCGAAAGTCCACCATCCAGAATCGAAGGACTTGTAATCCACGATGTGCCAGCCACAGCGATGACCGAAATCGATAGGTACGAAGGAAAACGCTACGATAGAGATACCGTTCGGGTTAACACCGCCGGCGGTTTTGTTCAAGCCCAGGCATATCTTGTCAGTCACGAGTCGATGAGGAAATACTTCGGCGATAGATTTCACGTCAATTTGATACATGAACTTTGGCTGCGCAAACGCATCGAAAAATTTATCGAGAAGCGAACTCGTCCCGGCGAGCAAACCCCCGATGCCGACCTGGAGCGGCGGGCGGACAGGCAGTTGCTCGCAACCACCGAGCGGGACTTAGTCATAGCTCACTACCGTAGAGACGCCGCTAGCGACTACTATATTGAGCACGAGCTGGACCGGCCTCGGCCAAGCATAAAACATTTGTACGACGACCCACAGGCCCAGCCATTTATCGAAAACTATTTGGCTTTAGTTGTGAAGCAGGTTTTGCTAAACGAGTTAGACGAGAAGATTCAAGCTCGATTCCGTTTTGAGATCGAGCACATGCTTCCCTCGGAGAGGTACTTCAAACGCTCAATTAGTATGGTGGCGGCTCTGCGAATGATAAATGACAATAGGCCGGTTGTCGACCTGCTAATTGAACGTTCTCTAAAGACGATGCCGCACCGCGAATATGACCTTATCGATTACGTCAAATATGCCGTCCGCGCCGCCGACAGTATGTTCGATAGCCGGGTCGCCGAATCGGTGCTCACTTGGGTAAGGTCAAATCTCCAGCCGGGCCTTGTGCCTCTGGGAGCCGAGCTGGAATTAAGCAACCTCGGTCCCGCAGCCGTCGAGCCGCAGAGGACCGCCCAGAATGCTGTTGACCCGGCGTATGACGACTTTAGGTATTTCCATGATTTCAGCCTGGACGTGCTGGCGTGGAAACTCGGCGGGTATATTGACGACCACAGCGGTTCCACTGACCGGACGCGCAGGCTCGGTTTCCTGGAGCTGGCGCCAGGCAGACTGAACATTGCGGGCGAGCTATCCCGCCCGGCGACTTCGGACCCGTGGCTGCTTAATAGTTTAATACACGAGATTATCGCTTTTTATGATGTCCGCCCGCACAGTTTGCATCTTTCTTTTCAACTGCGTAAAAACCAAATCGGCAAACAGAAAATCTTGCCGTTGCCCTTTGTAA
>Ga0315280_10011442_pt1 | contig 10904 bp, 9 predicted proteins | sample YL17G06_40_MG_FD_203697 | JGI IMG/M metagenome (GOLD analysis project Ga0315280, IMG submission 203697) | Sediment microbial communities from Yellowstone Lake, YNP, Wyoming, USA - YL17G06_40 | ecosystem: Environmental > Aquatic > Freshwater > Lake > Sediment | place: USA: Wyoming | collected... | reverse complement strand
TTATTATGATGTGGGCAATTCCCAAGAAGCGGGGTATGACATCTTTAAAGAAATCCGGCTGCTGGGAAACCAGATCTGCCAACTCCATGCCAAAGACTATAAAGATCTATATGGAAAAGGGTCGACGGACTTCAAGGCTGTCCGGAAAGCTCTGGAGGAAATCGGCTACAGGGGCTGGCTTGTCATTGAAGGGACGAAGTTGCCGCTCGGAATCGAGCAGAGCATCCGTTACGACAGGGATTATCTAAGGACAATTTTCCCGGCCGCTAAAGCAAAATAGCCTAAACCCGCAAATTTGCTTTCTCTTTGTCTGAGAAAAACGCTTAAAAAAAGTCCTGGCTCTTTATTTGGCCAGAGAAGCCAATTTTTTCAGGTCCATGCGGTTAGCGATATTCTTGAATTCGCCTGTGCTGTCAAATTTCTCGCCATCGATATGGACCAAGGATCTCTCGCCAACAACGATGAGCAATTTGGCTTCCTTGTCTTGATAGCTTGCCTCTTCAATCCCGGGGAATCGCGCTTTGAAATAACAAGATTTTTATAGGACGTACTTAAAAAGTTTCAGCCCGGCCGGGATTTTCACTTTTTCCTGGTAAATATTCCAATAATACTCTCTTGCTTCGCGGAATCTTTCATAGAGGGGATGCTTCTCATCGGGATAATGTATAGCTACAACGCCGCCTTTGTCATCGACCAAAACAAATTTGTGGCATCTGTTGAGGATCCCGGCCGTTCCCACGCTGCCGGCTACGACGAGCTCATTTTTCTTCACTCTGTCGACGAGCTCCCCATAAGTGAAAGGCCTTTCCTCGACAGGCACGCCCATTTCTTTCAGGATAGCCACGATTCCCTGAATGGTCACCGAAGGAAGAATGAGCGGACTCTCGGGAATCTTGATGACGGTGCCGTCGCGCAGCCCGAAAAGACAGCAGGAGGAGTCCCATTCGGTGATGTGACGGTCTTCAATTCGGCCGTGAACATCATCATCCAGGAAGAGCGCCGAGGCCGCCTCCGCGCAGAACTTGCGGGCCTCGTCAACAGCTTTCACGCTCATCACATAGTTGATTCCTAATTTGAGGCAGCCAGTCTTATTGATGCCCACAGCCCGCACCATCTGAGGGATAACGACGCCGCAAAACGGCTCCCCGAGGTAGCGGTCATACCGACAGGCCATGGCCCGGATGGCCGGCTGAGCGGGAAAAGTCACCCCGATTGATTGCTCCTCATCGACGGTGAAAGGCCGCAGGTAGCCTTGCGCCCTAAGGCCCGCCATTTCTTGCAAAAATTCCCGCATGGAAGCGTCCTTGAAATAAAGATGAATGAAGACGTTCTCCAGCTCTTCGACTGTAGGAACGAGCTCCTGCTGGTCGACGCTCAAATTAAAGGCTATGCCTTTCTGGAACCGCTCGAGATTGTTGTGCCAGTTGAGAAAGATAACTTCGACCTCGCCTCTTAGATTCCTTCTGCAGAAAAACCTGATGCCCTCAAAGGCGAGGAACAAACCGTAATGAATTGACCGGGAGACAGCATAGACCTTGGCGTCAGCCTCCAGGATGGCAAATTGCTTTTCTGCCAGCCTATAGCTCATCTGCCGAGGGGCCCACTTCACTCCTTCAAACTTGGCCATGTGAATGCTCCATCTCATCTTTATTTATCATAGTCCGCAGAGAACCTCAATGGTCAAAAAATAAGTATTGTGTCATCCGATTAGAGGATTTTGGCGGCAAGGCTCATTAAGAGATAAGCCAAGCTGGCGATGCCGGCTGCCCCTGGAATCGTAAAAATCCAGGCCCAGACAATCTGCAAAGTAACCCCCCAGCGCACTGCCGAAAGCCGTTTGGCTGCGCCGACTCCGGAAATGGCTCCAGTAATGACATGGGTTGTGCTAACCGGCACGCCAAAATGGGTCGCCGTGAAGATGCTGACGGCACTCGCGGTCTCAGCGCAAAAACCATCAATCGGCCTCAATTTGGTGATTCTCTGGCCCATGGTTCTGACGATTCTCCATCCGCCTGAGAGCGTCCCGAGGGCGATGGCCGCATGGGCGCTTAAAACGACCCACAAGGGCACATGAAACGTCTTGATCCAGCCGGCCGAAAAAATGAGACTGGCGATAATCCCCATTGTCTTTTGGGCATCGTTTCCCCCGTGTCCAAGACTATAGAGAGCGGCTGAAAACAACTGGAAACGGCGCGCCCAATGATCGATCGAAACAGGATGCTTTTTGCGGACAGCCCAGCTTGTGATGATGATCAAAATGACACCCAAAACGAGGCCGATGACAGGCGCGAGAACAATAAAAATCAGAGTCTTTCCCCAGCCGTGGGGGATAATGACTCCAAATCCGGCCTTGACGACGGCGGCTCCCGCATAGCCTCCGATGAGGGCATGCGAGGAGCTTGTCGGAATTCCCAAATACCAGGTCAAGAGATTCCAGCCGATGGCGCCGAGGAGACCGGCAAAAATAACCATGGGCGTGACCACGCTGATATCAATCATGCCCTTGCCGATGGTCGCGGCCACGGCCGTGCCAAAAATAAGGAAGGCCACGAAATTGAAGAAGGCCGCCCAGATCACGGCCTGTCGGGGACTCAAAACACGCGTCGAGACAATGGTGGCGATAGAATTAGCCGCGTCGTGAAGGCCGTTGGTAAAATCAAAGGCCAAAGCAACGAAGATGATGAAGACGACAAAGACTAAACTCGGGCTCGGCATGAAAATCAGGTGGACTTGACCACAATTCCTTCAATCACATTGGCCACATCCTCACAACGGTCAGCTGCCGTTTCAAGGCGGCCGTAGATTTCCTTGAGCTTGATCAAATCTTTGAGGTCTTCCACTTTTTGAGTTTTCTCAAAGAGATTGGCGATCGCTTCCTGGCCGATGAGGTCGGCCTGATACTCCAAGCTGTTGATCTCCCGGCAGAACGAATCGACATGCCCAAGCTTCCCCAAGCGTAGGATGGCTTCATAGATCTGTCCAACAGAGGCATTAATAATGCCCACAAGCTTCTTGATCTCGGGCGTAGGCTGGATGATTTTGAAGTAGTTCAGCCGGCTGGCCACTCCCTCAATGCAATCCAGGACATCATCCAGTCCGCTGGCCAGCTCATGGATATCTTCCCGCTCCAAGGAGGTAATGAATGTTTCTCTCAGCTTGGTGATAATATCGTAGGTAATCATGTCCCCCTGGTGTTCGATGCCTTTGATTTTCAAATATTTTTGTTCAACATTCTCATAATGATCAACCAGGTCTTTGAGAGCCTCGACGCCTTTTTTTAGGTTCTCGCCGTCCTGTTTAAAGAGCTCAAAAAATTTTTCTTCTTTGGGTAATAATCGAAGTTTCATCGCTTGATTTCCTTTTCTTGTTTTCTCTTCCAATAAAGATAAGCGGGAACTCCGAGCAGGATGATCAAGAGGCCGCGAAAAGCGCTCCCGAAGGCATTGATCAAAGAGTTCAGGGAGATAAAAAGGGCGGCAAGGACAAAGATGAGCGGCGTGACCGGGTATCCCCAGGTCTTGTAAGGCCTCGCAAGGTCAGGCCTCTTTTTCCTGAGAATGATAACGGCGGCGACCGTGAGGCCGAAGAAGACCCACTCGCCAAAGATAACATAGGTGAACAGCTGTTCAAATGTCCCCGAAAGGCTGAGGATAGCGCTCCAGACTCCTATGGCCACGATCGAAAAATGCGGGGTCAGAAATCTGGGGTGGACTTCGGCGACCTTGTTGAAAAAGAGCCCGTCCCTGGCCATGGCGAAATAGACTCTGGGACTCGTCATGACAGTCGCATTAGCTGCGCCTGTGATGGAAAAGAGGATAATGAAGGCGATGATAGAGGCTCCGATCGGACCGACGACGAGATTCATGGCATCACTGGCGATTTTGGGCGAATTGGCCATGGTGCCGGAAGGAATAACATAGAGATAAGCCAGGTTTGTCAGGACATAGATAATGATGACGATAAGAGTGCCCACAAAAAGACCCAAGGGAAGATTCCTCTCCGGTTTTTTCGTTTCTCCCGCGCTGTAGGTGGCCGCTTCCCATCCTTTGTAAGCCCAAAGCGTGGCCACCAGCGCAACCCCAAACGGGCCCAAAAACCCGAAGGAAAAATGTTTCGGAGAAGGGAGGATAAAATGGGAAACATTCCCTTTGCCCAGGATGAAGACAACGCCGCAAATGGCCACGAGAGCGCCAAATTTAATGATCGTTAGAAGGTTTTGCAGAAATGCGCCTGCTTTAACGCCGATATAATTGACGATGACCAAGAAAGCGATAAGAGCTACGGAGATGAGCTTGGCTCCGAGCGGCGTCAGTTTGATGAAATGGGTCAGATAGCTTGTCGAAAAGGCCACGGCGAGAGTTGCGACCGCTCCCGAATCGATGACCAGGAAGAGAGTCCAGCCAAAAAGAAAGGCCAGCAGAGAGCCATAAGCTTCTCTGAGGTAGACATAGATCCCTCCGGCCTGAGGGTAGGCGGCCCCGAGTTCAGAGCAAGAAAGAGCGCCGAAGAAGCTCAACAGTCCGCCGACAACCCAGACCGCTAAAATGAGCAGGGGCGCTTGGACAGCTTTGGCGACATCGGCAGGCACGATAAAAATTCCAGAGCCGATGACGCCCCCCACGATAATTCCGATGATGTCCCAAAAACCGAGGACCCGGGGTAGCCCGGCGTGAAATTTATCGACGTGATTTGATTCTGAGGTTGTGTTCTCCATACGCCAAAATATATCCAAAGAGAACTCGATAATCAATCAATTTCATCAAAAGGAGGCTGGGAAGTAGAAGAAAATTCAACCGCGTCGAGGTTCTTTTTTAACGGAAAAGAACAGCTCCAACGCTCTTTATTTCTGGGGTCTCATTTTCCATTTTTCGTAGAGCTCGTCCCACCAGTTGGTCATGTCGATCTTCCGGCCGCTGACAAATAAGTACTTCACATCTGTTTTGCAGTCAAGCGGGTCGCCCGTGGCGATGAAGAGGTCGGCATCTTTCCCCGGCTCGAGACTTCCGAGCCTCGACTCGACGCCGAAGATCTTGGCCGGATTGATGGTCAGGGCCTTGATCGCTTGCTCATGGTCCAGCCCGAAGGCCACAGCCTTGGCCGCATGATAAGTTAAATCTTTGCCCAGCGCCGGGTCCTCACCCGATGAAAAGCAAATCAGCACGCCGGCATTGGCCAGTTCGACGACATTGCGGTAAGGCGCGTCGTAGCCGTCCTCCGGCTCAGAAGGACCCTGGTACAGGCTGTCGATGATGACAGGGATGCCGGCTTCTTTGATCTTATCGGCGACCAGGAAACCCTGCGCGCAGCCCCGGAAAATAGCCCGCAGCTTTTGCTCTTTGACAAACTTGAGGGCCAGCTCGATGTCCTTGGCTTTCTCGACGGAAATGATCACGGGGAGGGTCCCGTCCAGGACCGGGGCCAGGGCCTCGTATTTGGCGTTATAATCGGGAGCCCTGACGCCGGCGTTTTCGGCCGCAATCCTCTTCAGATTCAGGTAACGCCGCGCTTCATCGAGGTATTCTTTGATCTTCTCTGCGAGTTTCGAAGTCACATCCTCTTTAGTTTCCTTCTGAGCGCTGACTCCTTCCCTGGGTGGACGCGGCGTCATCGGAAAATTGATCAAAGACGTCGCCACTTCCTTGACCGCCATCTCGGGAAGAGTCCAGCCGTCCATCTTGACCAGGGCGGAGAGTCCGGGGAATGTTCCCCCGGCAGGCGCAACCAGGGCCGTTGTGGTCCCGGTGACCCGGCTTGTGCCGAAATGCACAGAGAAGGGGTTGACGGCCCAGGCCGTGCGCAGCTCCGGGTTTTCCTTCCCCATTTCCCTGTAATCGACGGTGCTGGCAATGGCCCCGATCTCGGCCAGCCCGAAATGGGTGAAGGCGTCGATGAATCCGGGATAAACAAACGTTCCCGCGGCATCGATCACCTGAGCTCCGTCAGAGGCCTGAACGTCCCGGCCCAGCGCGACGATTTTTCCGTTTTCGATGAGCAAACTGCCGCGTTCGATCTTCTCTCCGATAACCGGGACGATGGTGGCGTTCTTGATCAGGATTCGCGTGGCGGCATCTTGCGCCAAGAGCAGCGAAGCTGCCAGCGCAAGAGCAACCATAATAAACACAAGGGTCTTTTTCATGGTCACACCTCCGCTCCGTTTTTCTTTTCTTTGGGAGTCTTGGCCTCTGCTTCTTTTTTCTTTTTTTCCTCTTCGCCTTTTTTTCTATCGTCGAGATATCTGGCCCGGTCAAAATAGACTTTGCCGTCAACCATAGTCAGCATGCAGACCGTATAGGGATCCAGCGGGTGCCGGTTGAAGACCGCGAGGTCGGCGTCTTTGCCGGCCTCGATGGTCCCGACCCATCTATCAATCCCCATGATTTTGGCCGGGTTGATGGTGAGCGTCTTGATCGCCTCGGCTTCTGACATCCCGCCGAAGCGGACGGTCTTGGCCGCATCATTAAAGAGGTGCCGCATGCGCTCCGGATCATCGGAGTTGATGGCCACGAGCACGCCTCGTTTTGCCGCCAGGGCAGCCGCCTGGGGCATGGTGTTATAGGCTTCCCATTTGTAGGCCCAGGAGTCGGCGAAAGTAGAGATGGCTACGCCGTATTTCACCAGCTCATTGGTGATCCGGTAGCCTTCCAGACCGTGTTCGAAGCAGACGAGCTTCACCCCATACTCCTGACAGAGGCGCATGATCGAAAGCATCTCTTCGGACTGATAGGCGTGGCAGCGAACCCAGAGCTTTCCGTTGAGGATGTCGGCGATGCCTTCCAGGCGGTTGTCCTTTTTCGGGGGCAGAGGAGCCGGAATCTTCCCTTTGCTGTTCTGGCTGACCTCAAGCTTCTTCTCGTAATCCTTCCACTGGCGCGCGTAATCTTTGGCCAGCTCGAACTCTTTCCGGATGGCTGCTTCCACGCCCATTCTGCTCTTGGGATAACGGGCTCTCCCCGGACCCTGGAAGTTCGTCTGTTTGGGGTTCTCTCCCAGGGCCCACTTGCTGGTCAAAGGCGCGCCCTGGAAGATCATCTCTTGGGCGCTCTTGCCCCAACGCATTTTGAGCACAATGCCTTTTCCGCCGATGGGATTGGCCGAGCCGTGCATAGTATGGATGGAGGTCACTCCGCCAGTCAAGGCATAGTAGATATTGACATCTTCGGGATTGATGACGTCCCTGACGTCCACCTCAGAAGTCATCAGGTCTCCCATCTCGTTCACATCTCCTTCGACGGCAATATGAGAATGGGAATCAATAATCCCGGGCATGACCCATCGGCCGGCGAGGTCGATGACTTCGATATCAAGTCCGGCGGGGAGATTTTTCCCGACCCGGACGATCTTCGTTCCCTGAATCAGGATATCTCCTCCAGCGATGTTCTCACCGCTTGCGGTGATGATATTGGCGTTCTTGAGGAGAAGGGACTTTTCCGCGGCGTAACCCGTCGCGCTCAATCCCAAAATTAAAAGTCCAGCGAGCGATAATATCCAATATTTCTTCATGGCTGACCTCCCTAACCCGGAATGCGCTTGGCGGTGAATTCATCAGAGCCGGCCGTGCCCTGCACGACCGTGCCGCGCATGGTGTCGCCTTCCACAGTCGCCGAGAAATAGAGGTCGATTTCCTGGCCTCCTGCTGATATGGTCATTTCAAATGAGATGTCGCTCGCCGAGACCACGCCGCCCGTGAAATCGAAAGCGCCGAACGGCGAGATCATTTTTCCGGAAAGAGCGGCTTCTTCCTGGGTGAAGTCGATCGTGAATTTGAACCCGGCCTGGGCGAGAGTGAATTCCCATTTCCCGGTTACGTTGACGGTCGGTTTTTCGCCTTCCTTGGCCTTGACCTCTTTAAGCTCGAACTTCTTGCCTTCGGCAAAGGCGTATTTCACCTTGGCCTCCTTGACCAGAATATCTCCTTCGGCGAGAATGAGGTTGGCTATCTTTCCCGGCTCGATCGTGCCCAGGGCTTTATCCAGCCCGAAAAAGGCCGCCGGGTTTACAGACAAAGCCGCCAAAGCTTTGTCGCTGGGGAGGCCGGCCTCGACGGCCTTCAAAATGCCTTCCATGAATGACTTAGGGTCGTCTGTTCCCAGGGATGAGAAGGCCACTGGGATTCCGGCTTCGGCAAGCTTGGCGGGATTCTTGGGATAGACCTCTTTTTCCGCTTTCTCTCTCTCTGCTTTGCCTCGCTGCGAGTACAGACTCGTCACAGGGGCCTTGAAACCGACTGTGCAGAGGACCCGGGCTTTGGCCTTTTTCAATTCGGGAATGACGGCGGAGGCCTCATTGCCCAGATCACAGATAACAAAGTTCAGCTTGAATTCGGCGGCGAGGTTCAGGGCCCGTCGGATATCATGCTGGTTGCGGCAGAGGAAAATGACGGGCTTTTTCCCGGAGGCGTAATCGGCGAGGTTCTCGAAGTGCGAGTTGTAGGCCGGCCGCTTGATCCCCGTCATGTCCTTGAGCCAGCGGGACTCGTTCATTTTGAAGTAAGCCGAGTCCTGAAAAACCTGTTTGAGATAAGCATATATGCCCATAAGCGAGCTGGGATAGACCATAACCCTGGGCGAATTGAAGCCTATCCCCAGGCAGGTGTCTTTGAGGAGAAGAGCCTTGGCCCTGTCGGGGTCGCTCAGGCAGAAGATCGACGACCGTCCGGTGAGAATCCCCCGATCCGGCATCACCTGAGCCGCGGTGAACCCATATCTGTAATATTTCTCAAAAACGGATTTCGTGAGATTGACGTAATCGTAGGCGCGGAGGTCCGGGGTAATGCCTTTGTCTTTGTCGGTATATTCTCCGGAATAAAACTTCGCCATGTCAAATTTTTCCTCCGGCAATTTCAGAAGCGATTGACCCAGGCCGTCGATCAGGCCGGGATAGGCGGTGAGGTTGCTGCCGTCGATAACCTCGGCATCGGGCGGAACAGGAAGGCCAACCCCCACGGCTTCGAAGAGGCCGTCACGGATGACGATGGTGGCTTTCTCCAACGCCGGGCCGGCGGGCCTGACGATCTTCACGTCCTTGACAGCCCAGACTTTATGAAGCTCTTCGTCGGAATGGAGAAAAGTTGAAAAGGCCAAACCAGAAAGAACCATAGCCCAAAAGACAACGATGAGGCGGCGTCCGGCTTTCTTCATCAGACCTCCTTTCTGAAGATTAAAATAGCTCTGAAATATATAAGAAAGCGAAGGAAAAGACAACGTGAGACATCGTCCCAAAATTGTCGATAAAAATGAGAAACCCATCAAGTGATCCCGTGTTCTATTCCATTTCATTTGCATGAAAGCGGTCAACGGAATCTTAAGATTATAGATCCGAAATGCGGGAGGAAAAAGTTTCCAGAACTTCAATCCAACAGTTTTACAGCGGCTCTGACGGCGTCTTTCTTCTCCGGAGATTTGTCCAGGGCATCCCAGTTCCAGAAGACGACGCCCACCGACGGAGGCTTCAGAGCCTCGGTCAAGGCGTAAAAGTCGGGCCGTTTTTCTAATGCCTCGGGATTGTAAAAGATGTGAAAGATGATAAATGTGGCTAGGCCATTTTTCTTGGCCAGATTCCTGAATGCCTGCTTTGACTCGAGCGCCGGGCTGACAAAAGCTGTGTTGATGCCCAGCCGGCGCCATTCATCAAACAATTTCCCGAAGTCCCCGCTGTAGTCATAGATCTTGACTCCAATGAGGAGATCTTTATTCAACCCTGGAAGAGCTTGTCCCTGCGAGGCGCTCAACAAAACGACCGACAAAAAGCCAACCGCTATCCACCGGGATATCTTTTTGCGACTCATCATGTTTACTCGTCTTCCGCTGTGGGCAGGGTTTCTCTCAAGGTGAAGTCCACCCAGAAAATTCCGCAGTCTTGCTCGACCCTTATTCGAAGAGCATCGCCGATCGTTTTAGGGGGATTCGTCAATTGCTTCCACCAGGGCCTGTCCGAAGGATAGCCAATCTGGAAGAAGACGGTATTCGGCTTAAAAAAGTTGGCCCACGTATTCACAAATTCTGCCACCATGTCATTTAGACCCTTGAGTTCCTGGCTGTCGTCCACAAAGATAATATCCCCGCGGTATTTTGGCGGCATCCAGCGGTTATCCCAGTGCTTTAAGAACAGCCGGTACCCAGGGTTATGAGATTTCACCCTGGCTTCCCATTGTTGAGCCATGGCATCATCCACTTTAACTCCCCACTCCGGATTACTCGCTTCCCTGTGCCACTCAACGTCCACACCAAAACCGATCACGCATTCATGACGCTTATACCTTCCGAGCACAAGGTCGATCAAAGTGATCATATCGGCATTGGCTGGTTCCACCTGCAAGAAGACTTTTATCCCCGCTTTGTCAAAGGCGCTGAGAAATTCTTCGTGTTTATCGACGGGGTCAAATTGGATATGCGGATATTCTTTGCCGTCGCCAGGGAAAAAAAGATGGCAGTCCTTGGGACGGCTGAGCTCACCGACGATCCAAACCCCGCAGGGGGTCGAGTCTTCAAAATAACCGCTCATTGTCTTTATCGCCTTCAGCCATCCGGGGGGGCCTGGAAAAGGCTTTATGCCATAAGCTGACGACCTGACGCCGGCGAACACGACCTTGCCGGGGTTTTGAAGCACGGGCGGCAAAGGTTTTTCGGCCTGTTCTTGGACAAACCCGAGCGTCACGAGAGATAGACAGAAAAGAACCGGAATGATGACTCTAAGCTTCATTGGCCCTCCTTTTTTCTCTAATTTGGTTCTCTTCCATTTAGTGTTGGTAGATAGGATGGTGGAAGACACGGAAATGTCGTCGCTCCCTTCGGATTTTTAACGCCATTCCCTCACCGTTCTTCTCGGCGCCTGCGTAACTCCGCACGTTCGTCTTTCTCCTTGGGCCATATTTCTCTGGCATCAGAAGGGTTAGAGGATTGAATTCT
>Ga0315280_10011441_pt1 | contig 10904 bp, 9 predicted proteins | sample YL17G06_40_MG_FD_203697 | JGI IMG/M metagenome (GOLD analysis project Ga0315280, IMG submission 203697) | Sediment microbial communities from Yellowstone Lake, YNP, Wyoming, USA - YL17G06_40 | ecosystem: Environmental > Aquatic > Freshwater > Lake > Sediment | place: USA: Wyoming | collected... | reverse complement strand
GCTGGCTCCCGCTCTCCAAACCGAAGAAAATCAGCCAGCAACCGGCGTCGGACATCGTTTTGTAAAGCTCCTCGGAGGCGGTGTCGACCCTGCCCTCGCAGAACCAGTGAAATTTGAGTCCGCGCTCTTTGATCAGCTTGCATATCTCCATGACGCGCTTAGGAAACGCGGTGAAATTGTCGTCCACGATGAAAATCTGCTCGACACCACGTTTTCTGACGAGGTATTCCATTTCGTCTACAACATTTTCGGGGGACCTGACCCGTATTTTCCTGCCAGCGAACTCGGTGCAAGAGCAAAATGTGCATCCAAACGGGCAGCCGCGGCTCGTGATCATCCCGGACAGATTTTTGAATGCCACTTGAAATCCTCCGACCCAGAAGCGCCCGTAGCTGGCGTTTGGAGACACTAGATGCTTAGCGGGAAATGGGAGTTCATCCAAATTTGGAATATGCTCCCTGGGGCCCGTAAAGACCGCCTTGCCATTTTTTCGGTACATCAGCCCTTTCACCCGGCTGACATCGCCGCCATCGCTTATCGAGCGCACCAGCTCCAAAAATGTGAACTCGCCCTCCCCGACGACGACGTAATCCGCTTCGGGCAGATTTTCGATGATTTTTGCTGCCACAAATGACGCATTGTGCCCACCGAGGACGATTTTTGCTTTCGGGGCAGACCGCTTGGCTGTTCGCGCCACCTCAGCCGAGTCGGCGTAGGTTTCGGCCATCATATAGGCGATTCCGACCACATCTGGGTCAGACTCCGCAATTTTTCTTTCCAAATCCTCGTGCGAGAGTCGCTCGGCGATTCCATCTATGACTTTGACTTTCATCCCATTCTGCTCGAGCATCGCCGCCATGTAAAGCAGTCCGAGGGGTTCGCACATATTCGTGAACAAGATTCCAGTCATCTGCGTCTTGAGTGGCGGGTTTATCAGCAGTATTTTGACCACGTTCTCATTACCCATTATTTATTGCAGGGACGCGACGATAAATCCTTGACGATAGACAAAAAAGCTATCTCCCCAGACGCCAAGCGACAAATTTTTTGAGGCCATCTTCCAGTGAGAACCTTGGTTTGTACCCCAGGATTTTTTTAGCTTTTGTTACGTCAGCTTGGCTATGCCTGATATCGCCTGCCCTAGGCGCTTCGTGGACCGGTTCGAGGGCGGTTTTACCCATGATTTTTTGAAGCGTTTGGCACACTTGAATAACACTAGTTGCCCTGCCCGTTCCAACGTTGATTGTTTCGCCAGCAGCTTTGCTGTTGAGAGCCAGAATAGTGGCATCGACCACATCATCAACGTAGATAAAATCACGGGTCTGTTTGCCATCGCCGTAAATGATTGGCGGGAGGTTGTTCTGCAAACGGTCAAAAATCTGAAAGATAACCCCCGCATACTCGCCGCCTGTCTGCCGTGGCCCGTAGACGTTGAAGTATCTTAGACAAATTGTTTTGAGCCCGTTGGTTTTCCAGAATTCTTGGCATTTTTTCTCGGCGCCAAGCTTTGATTCACCGTAAGGGGAAAGAGGCTGGGTCGAGGAATTTTCCGTTATCGGCAGTTTCGTTGCGACACCATAAACCGCGGCAGAAGATGCAAGAACAAAGCAGCCGATGTTTTTCTTTACACTTGACGTGAGCAAATTTAGAGTTCCAGAAATGTTTACATCATTCGTCAATTTTGGGTTTTTGATCGAGAGCGGAACACTCGTAAACGCGGCTTCGTGAATCACCGCATCTACATCGCCCATAACTGAATTCACCGTTTTTTTGTCCCGTATATCACCCTTCACGAAGCGAAAATTCGGCTCGTTTAAATGGCGCTCGAGATTTTGCATTTTGCCGGATGAGAGGTCATCGAGAACCACGACTCGGCAACCATCGGCAAGCAACCGATTGACCAAGTGACTGCCTATGAACCCCGCGCCACCCGTTACCAAAATTTTTGAAAAGCCTGTTTTCACGTGACCGACCTCAATTGTTTCAGCTCATCCACTGTGGTAGCGTAGAATAAGAAACGGTCAGTTGCGCAATCTGGTACCAGCGGTTTTCTTCGATATTGTCCAAGGAGCATGTCAAATTGACCCAATAAGGCGCATTATCCCACACGTGCTGCACATTTTCCGAGAAGGACAACCCGGCTTCAACCCGGTATTTAGGCTGCGCCGCGGCCCCCTGTTGATTAACTGCCACGTTGTCCCAAATCAACAAAGAGTAGTTCTCGTATCGGTGTTTTAGGTTCAACGTCAGGCGAGTATTTTCATGGGAGTAAAATTTGTACCCGATAGTCACGTAGTTATCACATAGCGTGGACGTCTGCATCAACTGGTAGTTCTCCCAGCCCATATTGTGGCGCACCGAATCTTCAGTTGCGTAACTCCTAAAGGTGTGGTCCCAAAAACTCCTGGCCGAGTTATCAACCGTGATCGTAGATTCCCAGCCGTCGACCGCCAGCAGCTCTTCTTCCGAGGGCGAAAGGATGGTTGGTTTATTGTCGCCAGAGTTCATAGCGTATCTAACGATAAAGTGGTCATTTTTTATCTCTCTCGTCTCTTGCCAGATTCCAACTTCCACCAGCCTCTCTTGGTAAAGTATCCCCGGAACCAGCGTCAGGAGCAGGAGGAAAAGCACGCAGTAGCCTGCCACGACAATTATCTTGTCGATGCGTTTTGCGAGCCATCGCATAAGTGCGTTGCGGGTTTTCATTTTCTCAGTCTCTTCAACGCTTCTATAGGTACAGGGGGTTTCCCACGTATCAAAGTTATCAGTAAGCTCGATAAAGCCGCATAGAACATTATCACGACGGCGCCAAGCACGATGCCTTGGGCGAGCACGATGCCTGAGGGCAGCGCCTGTGACTCGAAGAGCCGCAAGACGTTTGGGTCTATGTAGCCGTACAAGAAGCGAATGAGCGGAACGCCAACCGCCGCGTAGATGAATGGGAGAATCCAGATAACGTGATAATGGATCCGCTTGTCGAGCGTGCTGCTCTCGTGCAGCTCTAGCAGGAAGAAAGGAATCAGCGTTAGGATGTGCGGCTCGTGCACGTTTTTGGAAACCATAAAGTAAACGACGAGCGTGATCAGTATCTTCCGTCTCAATGACATCTCTTTTTTAGATAGGTAAGCGTAGATGGCTGACATGCCCATGACAAGTAAGAATGTGCCGATCACGGGCAGGATGGCGAACTTCAGCTCATCCAGGGTCGATTGGCTAACCCCCGCTTCCTGGAGGACAACCGTGAAGTTTAGAGGGGTGAGACCGCTCGGCTCCCGGGCAGCCTGATATTCAAAGCTGAGCTTGACCCCGCTCCAAAATGGCGCAATAACCAGAGCGGATACCAAACCGAATATGAAAGCATACCGTACGAATTTCCAAGACCGCTGCCGGATGAACTCGGTGCAAAATATTGGGAGTGCAAATATCGGAAAAATTTTTGTCAGGAAGCCAAAGGCCAGAGAAACGGCGCTCAAATCGTACCTTTTGCGCTCGAACAAGTACGTGGCCAGCAACAAAAAGAAGGCCGCGATGCTATCGAACATCCAACACGCGCTGACGAGAATCACGAGCGGGTTGAACAGGAAAGCCACAACTGTTTTTTCACTGCGTTTGGTCATCTTGTAAAGCAGCAGCGCAATACCGATGTCTGCTAGGAAAATGGGCAGCTTGAACAGAAAGTTCAGGAGGAGCGGCACCTGAGGGTACGGGTCCACCCCAACCGGAGAAAAATTGAGCGGCACTGGAGGGTAAAACAACGCGTAGAGCTTGGCGAAGGGATAGTGAATCATCATCAACATCGGAGGGTAAGTGTAGTACATGTACGCGTCTGTACCGCTCCAACCCGCGCCGAGCGTTGCCCTCGCATCGGCGGTCAGGTTTTCCAGCGTATCGTATGGTGACCTGTTGTTTCCCAAGTCTACGTAGAGGCCCTGCCATGTTTGAAGATCCAGGGGATGGTTGAGGTTCATCAGCGCGAACCTTATCCCGATGGCAACCAATAGTATGATAAGAAAGCGCTTGGGCCAGCGTCTTTTTTGTTCACGTTTTGGCACGTTGCCACACCCACGTAGTACTTAAGAAAAAGTTCCACAAAGTCCCGCACGCTATTCCGACGAGATTCGAAAGCAAATAGTGCAAGTTAGCAAAGTTTGTTAGCGCTATCAGGGCCACGAAGTTGATGGCGGATCCGATCGCGCAGGCGAGGTTGAATTTCAATATTCGCTTGGGGAACCGTCCACCCGTCCTTCCCTTGAAAGTCCAGAGCTCGTTAAATGTGAAGTTGGAGAGAATAGAAACCTCTATTGCAAAAATTGCAGAGATTTGGTACGGCAGCCCAACTATCGCGGTGAGGACCCACAGCAACCCCTCATTTACTAAAACGCCGCTTAGGCCGACCACGCAAAATTTGAGGAAGGTGTTAGCTCCACCGCTTCGCAACAGCTTTCGCACTTCACCACTCCACAGATATCTTGCTGTCTTGATTTAAGTATGAAACTTAGTAGGGCGAGCCCAAGATGGCTAATATGACAGTTATCGTAGCTGTTCCGGTCCCGGTTTTCCCGACAACCGCAACAAGAAAGTTTTCGCGAGAAAGAAAAACCACCAAAAAACATCTGATATTTTTAGCTTGCTTTTCCCATAAGCCCTATCGATAAAAGTAATTGGAACTTCTTTAATGGCAAAGCCGTGGTCCTTGGTGATTAAAATGAATTCGATGGCAAACTCAAATTTTTTGGCGTGCGCGTTTTTCACGATGGCCGCTGCGCATCTTCTTGAGTAAACGCGGAAAGAGGTCGTATGCTCTTTGATACGAGTTCTGAACAAAAGGTTGCAAAGGGTATTCGCGGCAAAGCTCTCGAGCCTCCTGAAACGGCTCCACCCGATTATCTTGCCTCCCTTGACGTATCGGCTCGCTTGGACAAAGTCCACTTTTTCAGCCGCGCGAAGCAAGCGGGGGATATCTTTGGGGTCGTGTGAAAAATCCGCGTCCATGGTCACGATGAATTGAGTGTCTGGAAATGAAAGGGCAATTTTCATACCATCCAACATCGCCGAACCGATTCCCAGCTTTCCCGGCCGGCGATGGATAACGACGTTTCCGTATTGCGTGTTTAGTTTTTCGGCGATTTCTGATGTCCCATCTGGGCTGTTGTCATCAACAACCACTATTTTTAACTCGTCCTTCGTTAGAATACTTTCTATTTCTCCAATGAGCTTCGGCAAATTTCCAGCTTCGTTGTACGTTGGGAGGACGATGCAAATCTTACTCATGCACAGATCCTTTAGTGAATTTCTTTTTCCAATACTCTACCGATAGTTTCAGGCCTTCCTCTAGCGAATATTTTGGCTGCCAGCCCAGCACGCGCTTGGCCTTTTCAGGACTACCGACCAACTTTTGAATATCTAATGGCCTCGTAGGGATGGTGTTCCAGAGGATATCACCGTCAAAACCTACAAGTCGGGCGAGCAGATTGACTACCTCTTCTACTGTTGTCCCGCGCCCGGTGCAGAAGTTGAAGACTTCTCCGATCGCTTTCTTGTTGTTCAAACATGTCAGGTAGGCGTTTACGTGATCCTCCATGTACATCAAATCTCGTACGGGCGTTCGATCTCCAAGTTTGACCGTCTTGTCGCGGAGCATTTGAGTAAGTGCACGTTCGACCACGAAGTGGGTATCATCCTTGCGGCCGTAAGTGTTGAATGGTCTAAGGACGGTAATTGGAACGTCATAAGCGTCTCGCATGTACTGAATGTACTTGTCCGAGGCGACTTTACTGACGCTATAGGGGCTGTTTGGTCTTAGCTCGGCGTTCTCCTTGATTGGGAACTCCGTCTGGTTCCCATACTCCTCAGACGTCCCAGCGTATAGAAAATGTTTGAAGTGAGGCACCTCTCTCAGGCACGCCTCGGCCAAATTTATGGTTCCGAGGGTGTTTACTTCAAAGACTTCTTGTGGGTGATCGTAGGAGTAAGCAACCGGGCTTATCGCCGCGAGGTGAATCACCGCCTCAGGTTGAATATCTTTTATTATCTTGCGGATGGCAAAACTATCCCTCAGATCTCCGTAAACCGTCGTCCGAGCAGGACCAAGAACATAACGCCCGGTGACGTGTCGTTCAAGGACGTAGACCTCATGGTCGCGCTCAACGAGCGAGGGTATCAAATGGCTTCCTATGAACCCGCTTCCTCCCGTTACGAGTATCTTCGTAATCTTTCCCCCTCCGACGATTCTGGTCTATCTCAGGGGCCAAATATATAGAGTATTCTACTCCTGCGCAAAACCGAAAAGCTTCATCTAACCCATTCAATAAAAACAAGCTTAATATCTGGAGTGGTCAAAATTCGAACAGCGGGGGTAAAATGATAGGAATGATTTTATGCGGCGGTTACGGTAAGCGGTTTTACCCGTTGACCAAAAAATTGCCAAAATTGCTTCTCGAAATCAAGGACAATTACACGATTTTGGACAGGCAGTTGTTTGCCTACAAAAGCGCGGGGTTCGACCAGGTGCTTTTGCTAACCGGGCACCTGAGCAAGCGCATCGAGGAGAGGTATAGCTCGCGATACAAGGAACTCGATATTGAATACGTGGTGGAAAAGGAACCGCTTGGCACGCTCAACGCCGTCCGTCTTGGTATGGAAAAAGTCAACGAGGATGTGGTGGTGAGCAACGGGGACGTGGTCACGGACATCAACTTGAAGCGCATGGTACAGGAATTCAAGGCAACCGATTGTCTGGCGTCCATGTTTGTTGTTAGAATGCGAAGTCCATATGGGATAGTCGTGTTCGGGGATAAGCACATCGAGTCGTTCAAAGAAAAGCCGCTACTCGAGCACTACATAAACGGTGGGTTCTACTGCTTTTCAAAAGATGTTCTTCCCCTACTTCAGAAGTTCAAGATAGGCAATATCGAAAAAACCGCGTTCCCGCGGCTCGCCGAGATGAAAAAGCTCGCGTATTACAAGGAGGATGTTCCGTTCTGGGCGTCGATTGACAGCATGAAGGATTTAGATGAGGTGAGGAAGGAGTACGAGAACCGAACAGACAAGCCCTGGGGCTACGAGAAGCTCCTGAGCATCAATAAAAAGTGGATGGAGAAAGAGCTTTACATCATGGCTGGATATCGAACCTCATTCCACTACCACAAGCGCCGTGATGAAACCCTTCATATGATAAGTGGTGCTGGCAGGATCGAATTTGAGGGCAAAAAACTCGAGTTCAAGAAGGGTGCGGCAGTCCCTATACGGCTAGGGACAGCACATACAATCGTTGCCACTGAGAACACGGTGATTCACGAGGTCTCGACACCGCATCCAGAAGATGTAGTGCGGGTGAAAGATTTCTATGCCGTAAGATAACCAAAGAGGAGAACAGCAAAATTGGAAGTTTAAAATTTTGTAGAACGCAACGAATTTGAGGGATGAGATTGTCGCTAAAAAACAGATTTTCGATGAAAAATGATAAAGATGTGATGGTTCGGTTGGGCCTGATTTTCACAGGGGTTGTATTGATCTACGTTGGTTACTCAACATGGGATAGGGGACAGATTTATGCTCATTACGAAATTGCTGTGCTTAGCATGGTTTCGTATCTCTTGGGATTTTGCTCGCTCATACTTTCGGCGGTAAACTATCGCAAGCTTATAGAGTTCAAGCATATTGAATATTTCATATTTTTTGCGCTTCTCTTTTGTCTGATTATTTGGACATACACGTATATCCGGGTGATATCTCCGGGCTACGGAACTGACGCTATGGCTTTCAACCATTACTCAGCGCAGCTTGTTTTGGAGGGCAAGAATCCGTACCAATACTCAATGGCGCCAGCGATTGAAAAGTTCGACGTTCCCAGACAATTCACAACGTTATACACTGACGGCACATCGGTGGATCGCACACCGCACCCCGCATTATCATTTTTAATCTATGTGCCGTTTGTTGCGGTTGGCCTTTCTGATATGCGGTGGGTAACTTTACTCTTTCAAGTGGCAGTACTGGCAATAATTTTTTATAAAGCACCAAAAAGCCTGAAACCTCTGATCTTGTTGCCGTTGTTTTTTCCAGACATGCTAGACTACACCGGGGGCGCGGTAACCGACTTCCTTTGGGTCCTGCCGTTAGTCCTGATGGTGGTGTATATCGATGACATTCGTAAATCTGGCATATTTTTCGGATTGACGTGTGCAATTAAACCAACGGCGCTGATATTTGCACCCTTTCTTTTGATTTGGTATTGGAAAACCAAGCCCACGCCAAATTTTAAAAAACAATTCGTTAAAATAGCAAAGTTCTTTTCGATATCGGCAGCCGCTTTTCTGATTCCGAACCTGCCGTTTTTACTCAGCGATTTTAGCGCGTGGGCGCACGGGGCGCTTGCGCCGATATTTGGAAACATGATTCCATTCGGGTCTGGCGTATCATCCGTCTCTCAAATAGGCATGATTAGCCTCCCCAAGATGTTTTTCACGACATGTGTTATTTTGGTGACGCTCACGCTCATGTTGAATTATTGGGTTTACTTTGACCGGCTGAAATACGCGGTTTGGATTTTTCCGGCCGTAATTTTGTGGTTCTCGTACCGGAGTTTACAGAGTTACTTCATTTACTTTGTACCGGTATTACTCATCTCGCTCTGCTTATGGTACGATAAAATGAAGGGCGAGGGTACCAAAAAAAGGCCATCGAGACGAATCAAGACAATTTTTGGATTTAACTACCGAAGGTTCGTGGCACCTGTATCTTTAGCCGTGTGCATTTCGCTCATGTTTGTATCGGGATTCGCCTTTCGTTCGCAAGAAAGCGTATCGGTTAACCTAGCGGGAGCCATGAGCGATACAGAAAATATTGGGGCGGTGGACGCGCTTACTGTCAAAGTGTCCAATACTGGCACCACTGCCATCACGCCGGTGTTCTCAATTGTAGGGTGCATGGGTGGCACATATCCATTCTGTTGGGAAGTCGAAAATGGTCCGAGTTCCTTGGGAGGCGGGGCGTCTGCAGTTTACGAGATTCATGCAGGCAGGTCACAGAAAGCAATCCCGCTCGGGAACGTTTTCATAATAAGGGTCAATAACGCTCCCAACGACGTCTTCTTCGTTTCAGAACCGGCTGTGGCAAATCTTCAGAAACAGTGATTTGCAGCGCAACGACGTGTTTGACAAGGGCGAGAACATGGCATACAAAAAATTGTCCGTCTGGATCCCCGCGTTTGTTGTTGTAGTCGTAGTTTTCATTTCAGTTGTTTTTTGGGCCATTGTTTCGGGCACGACCCAGGAAACGTGGAAAGGCGTGGGTTATCCCAGCGCTTTCCTCTTGGGCCTCGTTGGTGCGGCTTCGGTCATCATCCCAGTCCCAACTACTGTAGTCCTGCTCGGGATGGCAATGTCCAGGATTTTCGACCCAACCCTGCTCGCTTTGGCTTTCGGGTTCGGTGCCGCGATAGGACAGCTTACGAGCTATGCCGTGGGCTATGCAGGTAGGATGGTTGCGGGTAAGAAACACAAGCGCCGATTGGACGCGATGTTGAAGATTTTCGAGCGGTATGGGATGATTGCGGTTTTCATCTTCGCGCTAACGCCCCTGCCCGACAGCCTGCTTTTCATCCCGATGGGTTTGGTTCACTACAGCCTACGGAGGATATTTGTTGCAGCAGTGGCCGGGAAGATCACGATGTCGCTGATAATCACTTACGTCGGGGTGGCCATTGGGACGCCATTTACTGAAAGTTGGATTTTCGCCGTAGTCATGACAGTTCTCCTGGTTTTGATAATAATCGCTATGTTTCGGATCGACTGGGAAAAATTAGTAGACAAATACCTGCCGAAGAAAAAGAAGCGCAAGAAATGATCACTTGATTGACTCGAATCGCTCGCTCAGCAAATAAAGCAAAAATCATTTGAACCTTTTTTCGACCTCAGCCATGACCGATTTGTACCCTGGACTATATTCAAGCTCTTCTGGGACTAACGTCGCCGGGTGCACAAACCCTTGCTCGCGCATGTACTCGGCTTTTTCTGTGGCCTTGTTCCTGTAGTAGTCCCAGTCTGGCGTGTCGAACGCGTCCGTGAATGCCGTGAACTTTCCTCCGTGCATGCTGAAAAGTGTGCAGCTTACGATTGGTATGCAGAAGTTGGCGCTTGCAGACGGTCTCATCTTGACAGGCATCAGTGGCAGATGATGGCTTCCTCTCGTGTCGCCTGCAACATAATGCACGGTCTTGAAAACAGAACACGTCTCTTCCGTCGCCGGGAACTTTTTCTGCATTCTTACTATCGCTGCAGGGTCGTCTTTTCCAACGTAGGTGCCAGCGATATTGTGCAATCTGTCTGTGGTGGCAGCAAGAATGGGGTCATTGTCTTTGTTTCTCACAGCGTCTATGACGTATCTTCCCGGATACATCAGTACAGCAGCTATAAGGAAATTGTCCTGCGGTATATGTAGTTCTGCTTTCTTTCCAGTCATCACATCCATCACGACCATCACCAAACCGTTTGTCAATGAAGGGTTCACCAACAGGCCTGTGTTTGCCGACGGTTCACAAAATAGCCTGTAAAACGGATAGTTGAAAGCGCCAGGTTCTGTCTTATCAGCAGTGAACAATGCGAATGCTTCGTTAGGCCTTTCCTCGAACTCCATCTCTGCGACACCAGGCCCCATACCTTTAACATTTCCAGAAAAAGAGTCTTTTAACAAATCTTGACCTGCACCATACAAACCCTGTTTCTTTGCAACTTCGGTGCCGGCTTTGAAGGCATCCCAGCAAAGTTTGTGTATTTCAGGATTATTCACGCCCTTGGTATGGCTTAATAGAATGTGCAAATCATCTCCCGTATATCCCACATAACTGTCGATGAACAACTCCTTTCCATTTTTTTGAACAAAATTTTTCACGGTTTCAAACAGTT
>Ga0315280_10011439_pt1 | contig 10905 bp, 6 predicted proteins | sample YL17G06_40_MG_FD_203697 | JGI IMG/M metagenome (GOLD analysis project Ga0315280, IMG submission 203697) | Sediment microbial communities from Yellowstone Lake, YNP, Wyoming, USA - YL17G06_40 | ecosystem: Environmental > Aquatic > Freshwater > Lake > Sediment | place: USA: Wyoming | collected... | reverse complement strand
GCACCCCTGAGCATCCAGAGCATAAGTGTGAGCGGTGATTTTTCCCAGACCAACAACTGCGGCTCCAGCCTCAATGCCGGCGGAAGCTGCACGATCAACGTAACCTTCACTCCCACGATGATGGGGTACCGGAGCGGTCTTTTGGCCATCACCGACAACGCCAGCGGCAGTCCCCACACGGTGAGTCTGAGCGGGACCGGGGCGATGCCGATGGTAAGCCTCTCGCCGGCTAGCCTGGCGTTCGGTTCTCAAACGGTCGGCGCCACCAGCGAAGCACAGACCGTGACCTTGGCCAATACGGGTAACGTCTCGCTGCACATCATCAGCTTGGCTGTCAGCGGCGACTACGCCCAGGCGAACAACTGCGGGGACTATGTGATTCCCGGGGGGGAGTGCGCAATTCACGTGACCTTCACGCCGACGGTGGAAGGGAGCCGCAGCGGGACGCTCACCGTAATTGACGATGCGCCGGGCAGCCCGCACGTCGTGGCCCTGGCCGGGACGGGGGTCCCGCGCGCGGTCCGCATTCGTTCGCTGACGTTTGATCCCAATGAACTGCTAGGCCGATCCTCAGGGACAGGCACACTGACCTTAGAGGCCGTGGCGCCCACGGGCGGGGTGGCTGTGAGTCTGGCGAGCGACAACGCAACACTCCAGGTCCCTGCGGGCGTCATTGTGCCTTCCGGTTCGGCGGCCGTGAGTTTTGCCGTCACCAGCGGCCCCGTGGCCAATCCGGTGCGGGTGACCATAACCGCGTCTTCGGGAACCAGCACGCAGACCGGCACCCTCACCCTAATCCCACGCGCGCCATCCATCAGTCATCTTAGTCCCCCCAAGAGCAAGGTAAGCCACTCGGGACTGACCTTGACGGTGACGGGGGAGGATTTCTCGCTAGCTTCGGTGGTCCGCTGGAATGGCTCAGCTAGGCCGACCCGTTTTGACAGCCTGACCCAACTGACAGCAGAAATTGCGGCAGCCGACCTCGACCACCCCGGGGCAGGCGAGGTGACGGTATTCACGCCGAGTCCCGGAGGAGGGCTTTCGAACACCCTGCACTTCACGGTGGGGTGTACGGAGAATGACTTTGACGGAGATGGAAAGACGGATTTCGCGGTGTGGCAGCCAGCGACGCAAACCTGGAACGTGGCCGCCTCCGGCGCCGCCCCCGAGACTCTGACTCGACAACTGGGGGCCGCCGCGGATGTCCTCGTGCCCGGAGACTACGACGGTGACGGCAGGACTGATTTCGCGATCTGGCGCCCGCGTGGTGGTTGGTGGTACACCGTCTCGAGCACATCTGGTACGCTGAGCAAACTCCCGTGGGGTCAAGAGGGGGACATCCCCGTGCCCGGAGACTACGACGGTGACGGAACGATGGACCCTGCCTTCTGGCGCCGCTCGAACGGGCACTGGTACATCTTGCGGACGAGCGATCCCGATCTTTTCTTTGCCCAGGAGTGGGGTGTGGCTGGGGATGTCCCGGTGCTTGGGGATTTTGACGGGGATGGGAAAACCGACCAGGCATTTTGGCGTCCCGGCAATGGCACATGGTATATCATCCCCAGCGGCGATCCCCAAGTGCCGCTGACCGTGCCGTGGGGGGAGACTGGAGACGTGCCCGTGCCCGGCGATTACGACGGGGATGGGAAGGCGGATGTGGCCGTCTGGCGGCGGGCGGACGGCACGTGGTACGTCCGGCCCAGCAGTGCTCCGGAACCGACCCTCACGCGGGTTCTGGGAACCTCCGCCGACATTCCAGTTCCCGGCGATTACGATGGCGATGGCCGAACCGACTTTGCCGTGCGCAGCGGGCAGACTGGCCAGTGGACGGTGATCAGTTCAGCCGATGGGACGACCTGGACGCGGACGGTGGGGGGCACCGGTGACCGCCCGGCAACTTTGCTGGCCTCGATTCTGCCGATGCTGCAGCCGATGGGCGGCGCGAATTTCGACGGCGGACGCAAAGCCGAAGTGGCCGTGTGGCGGCCGGCGGATGGTTCCTGGACGATTGTTCCCATCAATAATCCTGATGCCCGCGAACGCATCGTTTGGGGCGCAAGGGGGGATGTGCCGGTGCCAGGCGATTACGATGGTGATGGTACCGCCGACTTGGCTTATTGGCGGCCCTCGAACGGCCACTGGCATATTCGGCCCAGTTCCAGCCCGGACAATCCTGTCGAGATAGTAGGTGGGATAAGCGGTGACATTCCGGTCCCGGCGGACTACGACGGCGACGGGAAGACCGACGCGGCCTTTTGGCGCCCGTCGACCGGCCATTGGTACGTTCGTGCCAGCGGTAGTCCCGGGACTTTTGTGGAGCAGGTGGAGGGAGCGAGTGGCGACGTCCCAGTGCCGGCAGACTATGACGGAGACGGCAAAGCTGATCTGGCGCTCTGGCGGCCCGCCGAGGGTCGTTGGTATATCCCCCTCAGTAGTGACTTGAGCGCGACCGATGTCGTCAGTGCCGGGGCCAGCGGCGATGTTCCTGTCCCCGGTGACTACGATGGCGACGGGAAGGCAGACGTGGCCTACTGGCGCCCCAGCGAGGGACGATGGGTTGTTATCCCCAGCACCAACCCGGACCTCCGGCTCGAGCAGCAGTTAGGCGCCTCCGGCGACATCCCGGTGCCCAAGGACTACGACGGTGACGGCCGGATTGATTTTGCGGTCTACCGGCCAGCAAATGCGACCTGGTACATTATCCCCTCGGCAAGCCCTTGGGCGAGATTGGAAATCCAGTGCGGAGGCCCTGGCGATGTTCCGATAAACAAGCCTCCCGGGCCCTGAACGCCGGACCGGGAAGCAGCAGACCGCGGCGTCGGCTTAGCTCCGCCTGGGGCCAACCGGCTGGGATCAACCCACGAGCAAAGCTGTTTTGTTCCCAAGCCGCGCCAGCGGCAATTGCCCAGGTCTGAGCGGCCAGTCAAGCTGGCCACTAGGATATTGGCAATCGGCCTCATTCTGAATATCATGTTCTCGTAACCGCCAGGCGCTTGAATACTCGCTGGCCAAGCGGAATATTCTTTACTCTTTGCGGGACCGCGTTGCTTCTGGACGGCGCATTTGTTGATCCGAAGATGCTGCAGAGCTCTTTCGCCGTGAACACTGTCGCGGGGTGGGGCGCAGCCGTTGGCACAACGCGGCCTTTCAGGGCTGACCCGGCAGGGAGGGCCGCGTCGCGGCAGGGAACATGACCGAACTCCGCTGGAATCCGACCCTTCGCGAATGGGTTTCGACGGCCTCCCACCGGCAGGACCGGCCCCAGATGCCGACCGATTGGTGCCCGTTCTGCCCGGGTTCGGGACGGGTGCCTGAGGACTACGACGTTTACATCTACCCCAACGACTTCGCGGCGTTCACCATCCCGGCACCGGACCCGGCCATCAAGGGCGATGACTTCTATCGGGTTGCGCACTCACACGGCAAATGTGACGTCGTCCTCTACCACCCGGCCCATGACACATCGTTGCCCCAGCTTTCGCGGGAGCATCTTGTCAAGCTCGTGCGGCTTTGGCGCCACCGCTTCACGGAACTGAAGGCCACGCCGGGAATCCGTTACGTCCTGATTTTCGAGAACAAGGGCGCGGTGATCGGGGTGACCATGCCCCATCCCCACGGACAGATCTACTCCTTTCCCTTTATCCCGCCGCGGCTCGAGCGGGAGCTTGGCTCCGCGCGGCGCTACCAGCGGACGCGCCGGCGGTGCCTGTTTTGCGACATCCTGAAGAAGGAGCGCCGGGATGGGCGGCGACTTGTGGCCGAGAACGCTGCCTTCACAGCCTTCATTCCTTTTTACGCGCGCTGGCCCTACGAGGTACACATCTTCTCCCGCCGGCACTTGGGGGCGCTCGATGAGTTTCGTCTGGGGGAAGAACGCGCCCTGGCCGAAATCCTGAAGTGGGTCACGCAGAAGTATGACAACCTTTTTGGGATGTCGTTCCCGTACATGATGCTGTTTCACCAGGCGCCGACGAAAGGGAAATACCCGTATTTCCATTTTCATATCGAGTTCTACCCGCCGCATCGCAGCAAGGAGAAGCTGAAGTATCTGGCAGGAGTGGAATCGGGGGCCGGCACGTTCTTGAACGACTCCCTCGCGGAGGAGAAGGCGGCGGAACTTCGCCGGGTCCCGCCGCTGAGTTCCCGCGAACTTGGCTAGGATTCTGCTGCACAAGGTGATGCCGATGATCGAAGAGCAATTTCGCCAGTTGGTCGGATCGTCTCCGGAAGTTGTGGCGCGCGCTCCGGGCCGGGTCAACCTGATCGGAGAGCACACCGACTACAACGATGGCTTCGTATTGCCGGCGGCCATCGATCGGTATATCGAATTCGCCGGACGCCGGCGGAGCGACCGGCTGGTGCGAGTCTATTCGATCGATTTCCGGGACCAGACCGAGTTCAGCCTCGATGCGCTCCAGAAGGACACGGCGCACACTTGGAGCAACTACCTGCGTGGCGTCTCGAAATTGCTCGAGGCCGATGGCCATCGCCTCAGGGGCGCCGACATCGTCTTCGGCGGCGATGTGCCCCGCGAGGCCGGGCTGAGTTCCTCCGCGGCGGTCGAGGTGGCGGCGGCCGTCTTTTGGCAGAACCTTCTCAAGTTGGAACTCGATCCGGTGTACGTCATCAAGCTGGCGCGCAAGGCGGAGAATGAGTTCGTCGGCGTGCCCTGCGGGATCATGGACCAGTTTGTCTCCGCGCTGGGCCGGCAGAACCACGCCCTTTTCCTTGATTGCCGCGATCTTACGTATCGCCACGTGCCGCTGCGCGCTAGCGTGAAGATTGTGGTCTGCAATTCCGGCGTCAAGCGCGCGGTCGTTCAGTCCGAGTACGAAGTCCGGCTAAAGCAGTGCCGGCAGGCCGTGGCGCAGATTGCGACAACGGGGCTGGCGGTGAAGACGCTGCGCGACGTCGCGCCGGCGGACCTTGGGACCGCGCGGTCGGCGCTTAATGGGCTCCTGCTCCGGCGTGCTCGTCACGTGGTAACGGAAAATCAGCGCACACTCGAAGCCGTTAAGGTGCTCGGCGAGGGCGACCTCGTACGCTTCGGCGAGTTGATGAATGCTTCCCACGAAAGCCTGCGCGACGATTATGAGGTCAGCTCGAAGGAATTGGACACACTGGTCGAGCTCGCCCGCCAACAGCCCGGGGTGCTTGGCGCGCGCATGACCGGCGCAGGATTCGGTGGCTGCACGGTCAACCTCGTGCTGGCGGAGGCCGCCGCGGCGTTCACGGAGAATGTCCGCAAGGGGTACCAGGAAGCGCTGGGCATGAAAGCTGAAATCTATGTTTGCCGCGCCTCCGATGGGGCCTTGGCCGCGTAGCGCAAGACGCCCTCTTTTTACCGCGGCCAATATGCAGAGGATTTGGTGGAGGCAGGTTTAAAACCTGCCCCTATGGTTTTCTGCGGCTACCGTAGCGGCGGGCCCTTCAGGACAGCCAGAACCACGCCGAGAAGGAAGAAGACTAGCAGGGTGATGAGCACAATTGGGACCAGCGGTCCTCGCTCCGCTTCGACAAAAGGACACGACGCTTCCGGGGTGCGACGCCGGACAAGATACCAGGGAAAGAAAACGATCCAGAGCAGCAGGCAGCCGATGCCCCAGCGCAGCGGCTTCGGGACGTCCCGGTGGCGGGCGTCGTAAAACACCCAAATTGAGGAGAGAACCCACAGGCCGCCCATGGCGAACTGGCTGTTGCGCAGGCCGAGCAGACGGAGCGCCACCGAGGCAGTGAAGAACCAGATCGGTAGAATCAGGAGCAGGATGGCCCAGGGGAACGGCACGCGTTCGCGGCGAGGCGGAATGACCTCGGGTTCGGTCCGGGCTGCGACGGCCTCGGGGCGGCCGATCTGGGCGGGATCAACCGGTTGCTTGCAGGCCACGCAGACCCGGCACGTGGGACCAAGCATCTGCCCGCAGGCGGGACAGGCAAAGGGCTCGCTGGGAAAGTCAGCGTCGGCGGATGAACCTTGTGGTTTGCCGAGATGCGCCGCGCTACCGTCATCAATCATAAAGGGACCGATATCCGCCAGCTAGGGCGCGCCAGGAGGCGCAGGTGGCGGCCGATCGGAATCAAAACTGACACTTCAATTCGTCGAACACTTCCTTCAATGATTCAATGATTCAATCACTCAATCGCTCAATCACTCAATGGCTCAATTCTTTTCGTTCCAACCTTCGTACTCCTTCCAGTCTAACACTTGCCAATGAGTTTCGGTGCGTGGAAGACGGCCGAAAGTTCGCAAATTTCCCTCGGCGCGGTTCCCACTTTGCGATTGATAGAACCATCCGGCTTCCTGAGCAAGCCTCATCGCCTCGCCGGAGACATGGAGAATGTTCTTTTGATACTGGTAGGGCGCGTGGGTTTGAGGGCCGGGGCCATAGACTTGGTCCGTGAGCAAGGAAAGGCCGGGCGGCGCCGCACCCTCGTCGGCCAACTCCTGTAGCGCCTTCACCACCAACCAGTTGTTGACGCGGTGGTCCACATGCCGCTCGTCGGGATGACCGGTGTAGATCACCGCAGGCTGATATTTCCGGATCAATTCCTTGACCACCGCGAGGACCGGCCGGCGCGCGTAGGGAAGGTTTGCGCGAACAAGGCCGCCGTACGGTGCGTGATCGCTGGCCAGCAATACGGAAAGATACGGATCGGACGATTCCCGGTGCCGAAACCAGATGTCGCCCGAGCCGCCGTCAGGCAGTCCGAGAAAGAGGATGTCTTCTCGCGGCACGCCGAGGTGCCCCAGCGCGGCCCGCGCTTCCTCCATGCGCAACGCCCCGAAGCTCAACGCCCCCGCCGGACTGCACGAGTGCTGGTAGTAGCGGTCGCATGAGCCCGCATCGCCGCTGGTGAAATACACCAGGTGGAGAGGAATACGGTTCTCGACGGCGGCGCGAATAATCCCCGCGTGCGCCATCTCGTCGTCTTCGTGCGCGCAGAAGATCAGAATGGACTGTGGAAGGGGATTCACGCCCAGTTCCAGACTTGCTTGCGCGAGGTTTTCTCCGGTTGCATTTGTGACCGCAACTTCCACGCGATAGACGCCGCTAGCCTGCGCGGGCAGGGCGAAGGTTGCCCGCTCCGGTAAAGGTGGCGCCCCGGGTTCGAGATTCAAGCCGGTGGCGAGCCATATCTTCTGGATTTGCTTGCCGTTTTCATCCAGTAAGCGCGCGCTGATCGAGGCGCCGCGCCAGGCGCCGGGCGTCGGGTTCTGCAGCGTGAAGTTGACTTCAGCCTCCCCGCCCGAAGCAAACATGGTGTGGCTGGGGTCAAACTGAATCGCCGCGGAGACGGTTTCAGGAGCGTAAAAGTGCCTGTAGCTGGAAGTATTGACGGCGCTGAGATCAGGGTACAGGTACTGGAGAGGATATGGCTGCGGCGAATCCACGCCAGGAGGGTGAATTACCACCAAGGGACTGAAAGCGATGTCCAGGACACGTCTGCGTCCTTGGTCCCAGACCACGGCGGCAAACTGGTGGATGGCTGGCTGCTTCACGGCTTTGGCGACGGCACACTCGGAGTTGCCGGCCTCGAACCGTCTTTTCGCAGCCAAGGACAGGTTCTGACCGAGCGTCCGCACGTCAATGTCCGCGCGCTCAGATGACTGCGCGATCCAAGGCCAGTAGCGGTCCGAGAACTCGACCCGCAAACCCACGAGGGGCTGGGCGCTTCGATTGATGAGTGTGATCTTGCAGTCGACGGGGTCGCCGGAAGCGTAAACACTCTTGTCGAGTTTGATCCGGTCGATTTGCACCAGCTTGCGATGGACCGCGAACGACGCGGCCGCGGGCAAGTTCAAAACGACCTGTTGGGATTTCGAGTCTCGTGCTGCGAGGTCGATCTCGTAGCGGCCGGTTCGAGCGCGCGGCGGCACTTGCCAGAACCGGAAGTATCCGTTTGCGTGCGCGGTGCCGGCGCGCACCGCCGGAAGCGACAGGGTGCTGGTGTATACGGGCTTGCTTTCGCCCGCGTAGCGCAAGGTGGCGACAAGGTGTGCGGCTTGCGAAGCCGGCGCGAAATCAAAAAGAGCCAGCCGCACTGTATCACCGATGTTGTAACTGATGTTGTCGGTGACAACCCGAGGGGCCTGCTGGGACCGCGCCACGCAAGGAGACAGCAACAGCGCTACAACGAAGGCGAAGAGCTTCCAGGGTCTGGGTGTTGCTACCTGGCGAAAAGCAAGGCTTGCACTCTTGTGGCTTGCCGCGCGGGCGGTGGAGAGTCTGCCTTCCTTCCTCAAGGTCGGGACACCGTGCGCCAACGCATCGTTTGGTCTCATTTCCTGCCCCTCAGGGGGATTATAGAGTTGCGCCTGGGGGGCGTCCAGCGAGGACTTGTGCGGGGGCGAATTCCGGCAAACTGACGTATACTTGCGAGGTCAATCCAAGGAGGATCTATTCATGTCAAAGAGACCTGGTTTGCCTCCGGTTAGTCGCAGGAAATTCCTAGCGGCCACCGGCACCCTGCTGGCGGCCCCGACCGTTGCGGGAGCCGGCGCTTCACCGGTCGCGAGCTCTGCGCCGACCTCGCGAGCAGCTTCGCCTCTGGCGGCGGGCCGGAAGCTTCCCATCGGCGTGTTTAACCCCGTGTATCTCAACCTTTCGTTGGATCAGATGCTGGACACCATCACCGCCCTCGGCCTCGAAGCGGTTGAAATGGGGACCGGCGGCTATGCGACTTCGCCGCATTGTCCCGTAGCTGAGCTGTTGGCCGACCCGTCCAAAGCTAAAGCGTGGAAGAAGAAATTCGAAGATCGTAATATCCTGGTGGGCGCCTTGAGTTGCCACGGAAATCCCGTCCACCCGGACCCGCAGATCGCGCAACGGGACGACGAAGCCTTCCGGCGGAGCGTGCTTCTGGCCGAGCGTCTCGAAGTCCCCGTCATCGTCACGTTTTCCGGCTGCCCCGGTGGCTCGCCCACCGACAAGATGCCGAACTGGGCCACCTATCGCTGGCCGCCCGAATACGACCAGGTGCTCAATTGGCAATGGAACGAGAAGGTCATCCCTTACTGGAAAGAGGCGGTGAAGTTCGCGCGCGCGCACGGCATCCGCAAAATCGCGCTGGAAATGCATCCGGGGTTCGTGGTTTATAACCCGAAGACGCTGCTGAAACTCCGCGAGGCCGTCGGCGAAGAAATCGGCGCGAACTGTGACCTCAGCCACCTTTTCTGGCAGGGATGTGACCCGATTGAGGTGATCCACTTGCTGGCGAAGAACCAGGCTCTCTTCCATGCCCACATGAAAGACACGGTGATCGAGAAGGATCAGGTGGCCAAGTACGGCGTGCTCAATTTCCCCGAAGACCTAGCTAAAGCCACGGAAGGTTCGGTCTATTTCCGGGCGGTGGGCTATGGGCACGGCGCCCAGCTCTGGAAAGAGGTCGTGAAGGCTTACATGGACGTGGGCTTCGAGGGCATCCTGAGCATCGAGAACGAAGATCCTCTCCTGCCCGGACCCGTCGGCGTCGAGCGCGCCGCCACGGTCCTGAAGAACGTCCGCGCGGAGTTGCTGGGGCTGAAGTCGTAGCCGTAAGGCGGCGCAGGTTTGTCAGCTTACCCTGCGGCAATCGGCCTGGAAGAAATGCAACGCCGCAGCAGAAAATAACGACCGTGCCGCGGCTACCTGCTGCCCCACCCCGCGTAGTTATCTCCGCTTTGGAGCGACGTAAACTTTTTCGGACACAGCCCAGAAGCCCTTGTCTTTCTTCTTAGCTGCCCTTTTGCTGCGGAAGTAGTTGACTGTCGCTCGATGGTCTCCAGATACCGAGATGTTTTTGCTTCCCGGAAGCAGCGGATAGGGGTCAATGATCACGACATCCTTTTCTACGCTTTCGCCGGGAAGAAGCCCGAACACCTTTCTGCAGGGAATGTCCCTATAAGGACCCAGAAATTGCCACCCCTGGCGTTCCGTCCACATCTCTATATTCACCGCGTAAGGGACCCTGACTTGCCGCGAGTCCTCGTGTAGGTAAACTGGCTTGCTGCTTAGATTTGATACTCTTATGTGGAAAACAACACTTCCGCGCTCGTCTCTTTCCACCTTGAGGATCGACACCTGCACGTCGGGCTTGGGTGGCGGATTCTCACCATTGCTTCTCAGAACTAGCCCGCACAAGATAAGTAGCAGTTGCTCCACATACATCGTGCCCCTCTTCTATGGAGGATAATTGGTTCCGTCGGGCCGGACGTATCCGTGGGCTAGCGCAGAGCGCAGCTCTGCGCTTCAGTGTCGTATATTAGCGCTGGTCATGCCCACCTCCAAACGTCACTTTACGCCCGGACAGCTACAATTCCTCACTAGCAGCCCTTACCGCCGCGCCAAGCTTTTTGAGAGTGATCGCTTCCGCCGCAGCTTTGTCAAAGTCCCCGCCCGAACAATGGCCGTGGTCGAGCTTCCGGTTCTACGACCTCGATGATTCATCGGCTCTGAGTATGGATCGGCTCGCCAGATTTCAATCACGTCTCTTGGCCGCAGAGCTGCGCTCTGCGCCAGCCAGCCTGAAGGGCCGCGCTTGCTGCTGCCGTACCTGCCGCCAACTTACTTCACGATCACTACTACATTCGTGCCCTTGCTCATCTGGCCGTGGGTTGCGGTCAAGCCCAGCTTGTAGTTTCCTTTGGCGGCACGCGGTGTCGCTCGGACGGTGACTGAGGCGGTTGAAGCGCCCGAGCCAGTCAATTTCATCGTGCTGGGTGACACCGAGCAACTCAGGCCGGAAGGTACCCCGCTGCATCTCATCGAGACCGTTCGGTCGAATTCGTAATGCGGCGTCAGGGTCAGCCGGAAGACCGTCTGCTGTCCCGGGGTAATGCTGGCGGAGCCCGGGCCGACCGAGACCGAGAAATCGGAGCCTTTGCCGGACAGGACAATTCGGTGCGGACTGCCGGGAGCATTGTCGTGC
>Ga0315280_10011438_pt1 | contig 10905 bp, 8 predicted proteins | sample YL17G06_40_MG_FD_203697 | JGI IMG/M metagenome (GOLD analysis project Ga0315280, IMG submission 203697) | Sediment microbial communities from Yellowstone Lake, YNP, Wyoming, USA - YL17G06_40 | ecosystem: Environmental > Aquatic > Freshwater > Lake > Sediment | place: USA: Wyoming | collected... | reverse complement strand
TCGATCAGCTGTCGCAGGTCGGCGGGCAGCGGCCCGGAGCACTCGGCGCGCATCACCAGCGGAGCCGACGCGTCACCGGCCGAGCCATGCGGAGCAGCCCGCGGTCGATGGTCGGAAAACGAGCGACGAGCGGACGTTTTCCCCGGCTGCCGACCGGTTCGGCCGGTGGTGCGCCCGCTCCCCCGCCGCGCGGTCCCGAATCAACGGTCCCCGCGCGGTCTCGCTGGTCGCCGTGCCACGCCGGACGCGGAACGCGAACGAGCGTGCGTCGCGCATCGGACGAGGCCGTTGTGGAGCGGCCCGTGTCGGCCGCGCGATAATCGACAGTAAGTAAAACGCTGAGCGGCGCGGGGGTTCAGCCTGGTTGAGCGGACACACGGCCTTTGGCCGTGACCGCGACCCTGGCGGCTGGCGGTCGCAAGTGCCGCGCAGGCGTTTTTCCGCGCGGTCCGACCCGGGACGCGGAACAATGGCCTCGTCGGATCGCCGCCACCCCAAGCTAGACGCCGTGTGCGGCGCGTCGGCGAAGCGTCTCGAGGAGACGGCGCAGGTCGGCGGGCAGCGGGGCGGAGAACTCGACGCGGGCGCCGGTTTCGGGGTGGCGGAACGCGAGGCGCGCGGCGTGAAGGGCTTGCCGGGGAAATTCGACTTCGGACTTCGGACTTCGGACATCGGACGACGTCCGTGATCGGTAGATCCGCTCGCCCACCAGCGGGTGATGCCCGAGCGCGGCCTGCACGCGGATCTGGTTGCGCTTGCCGGTCACGAGGCGAACTTCGACCAGCGCGGCCGCATCGAACTGTTCGATCACCTTGTAAGACGCGACCGCGCGTTTGCCACGCTCGTCGTCCGGCTGCGCGCGCCGTTGCAGGCGCCTGGCCTTGTCCCATACCAGCGTGTCGGTCCATACGCCCTCGGCCTGCGGCAACCGTCCCTCGAGGACCGCCAGGTAGATCCGCTCGGCCGTACGCCGCTCGAACTGCCGCTTCAGGCCGGCCTGCGCACGTTCGTCCTTCGCGAACAGCACCAGGCCGCTGGTGTCCCGATCGATGCGGTGCACGACAAGGACGGTGCGATTGCCGAGATGATCCGAGACGAGGTCGCGCAGCGTGACTTCCGACGTGTCGCCGGGCAGCGGCTCGACGAGAAGCCCCGGCGGCTTGTCGGCGACCAGCAGCCGATCGTCTTCGAACACGACCCGCAGCGCGTTGCGGTGGGCGACAAGATCGCGCGACCGTGGCCGGCTCGAACCGGGGCGATCCTCCCAGATCGCGACCGCGTCGCCCGCGCGCACGCGTTCTGCGGCGCGATCGAACGTCACCTCGGCGCCGTTGAGGAACACCTTGCCGCGCTCGATCCAGGCCCGTGCGCGTGGACGGGAACCCACCTCCGGCCGTTTCGCCAGCCATGCGTCGACACGCCCGCCTGCCTCGGCGTCTGAGACGATCCAGCGCCTCGATGCGCGGTTCTTGATGTCACCGGACGTCATGAGGACGGTAATCCGGCTCAAGCCGGATCCCACATCTGACCGACCCTTCGACTCGCGTTGCTCGCTTCCCTCGACTCGCTTCGTTCGTTCGGGACAGGCAGGGCAGGCGACCAACGACCCTGACGAACGACCAACGACTAACGACGATTGAGAACCTCTTCGTAATAGGCCTCATAGATCGGCACGATCCTGTCTGCACAGAACTTCTCCTCCACGGTGCGCCGGCCCGCGTTTGCGATCCGCGCGTGCAGGTCGGGATCGGTCAGCAGCGCCACGCCGCTCGCGGCCATGCCGGCGAGATCGTCGGGATCGTGCAGGAAGCCGCTCGTGCCGCTCTCGATCACCTCGGGCAAGCCTCCCACGCGCGACGCCACGACGGGCACCTCGCACGCCATGGCTTCGAGCGCGGCGAGGCCGAAGCTCTCCTGCGCGGAGGGCAGCAGGAACAGGTCGGCCTCCGACAGCAGCGGCACCAACTGCTCCTGTTCGCCCAGGATCTCGACGCTCGATCGCAGTCCCAGGTCGTGAATGCGTCGCTGCACGACCGGCAGATCCGGCCCTTCGCCCACGAGCAGCAACCGGGCGTTCACGTGCTTGCGGATCTCGGCGAACACGTCGACCACCACCGGCACGCGCTTCACCGGCCGGAAGTTCGAGACGTGAACCACCAGCCGATCGAAGCCGCCGGCCGGGCAGTAGCACTCCCGCAGGGCCGGGACCGGCATGCGTCGATACACGTCGCACTGGAGAAAGTTGTAGATGACGCGGATGTCGGTGTGCACCGGCAGCTCGCGCCGTGTCCGCTGCTTCAGGTCGTCGGAGACCGCGGTGACACCGTCGGACGCGTTGATGCAGAAGGCAACCGTCTCCATGTAGGACGGGTCGCTGCCCAGCAGCGTGATGTCCGTCCCGTGCAGCGTCGTGATGATCTTCGGCGCCCCACCGTCGGTCGAGGCGAGGATCTGACGCGCCAGGTAGGCGGCCGCCGCGTGCGGGATGGCGTAGTGCGCGTGGACGATGTCGAGGTCGTGTTCCCGCGAGACCTGCACGATCTTGTTCGCCAGCGCGAGCAGGTACTGCGGCTCCCGGAACAGCGGATAGCCGGGCGTCTCGACCCGGTGGAACGCGACGCCGGCCTGATACTGGCCGAGGCGGAACGGCGGGTCGGTGCTGAAGACCGACACCTGGTGCGAGCGGGTGGCCAGCGCCTTCGCGAGCTCCGTCGCAACGATGCCGCTGCCGCCGGCCGAGGCGTAACAAATGATGCCTATATTCACGGAGTGCTCTGTGCCATGTGCTACGTGCTTGGTGCGGTGCTACGTGCTTAGTGCTATGTGCCGAGTGCCATGTGCCAAGTGCTGTGCGAGGTGCCTGCTGCCAGGTGCACGCGGCACCCAGCACAGCACCCAGCACTTGTGACGCTCGTCTACTCCCACCGTGGCCACTCGTCCTCACTCACCGACAGCGCATCCCATTCGCCTGGACCCGTTCCGCTATCGGCGTCGCGGTGCTTGAACAGATCCGGCCGCACGATCGGTTCGCGGACGACGATCCCTTCGGCGAAGGCGACGCCCGCCGCCGCGCCGAACTGCGCGTCGCGGCTCTCGATCAGCTGGCGAAAGCGGGACGAGGTGAGCCGGGTGCTCACGCGTTCGCCAGCCGGGGCGCCGAACTGACTGACGTGGCACGCGAGCGCGCGGCGCTTCACCTCGTAATAGCGCGACACGTCGACGACGAACGAGGGCCGGTCGGCGTCGTTGACGAAGTAGTAGCAGATCCAGTCGGGCCGCCAGGGATCGCCGCCGTGCGGGTATCGACGCAGGCCGGCCATGAAAACCGCGCGCGTCAGCAGGCGGCTTGCCCCGGCGTGATCGGGATGGCGGTCGCGATCGTGGGGTGCGGCGACGACGCGCGGCTGCCAGCGGCGGACCATCTCGACGACCGCCCGAACCTGCCCGGCGCTCTCCGCGGTCAGCCCGCCGTCGGGCAGTCGAAGGTTCTCGCGCCACGCGGCCCCGAGCGCCTCCCGCGCGGCCTCGGCTTCCGCGAGGCGCTGCTCGGGCGTGCCGTTGCTCGCCATCTCGCCGACCGTCAGATCGCAGAGGCCCACGCGGAAGCCGAGCGCGACGTGGCGCGCCACGGTGCCGCCAAGGCCGATCTCGATGTCGTCGGGATGCGGACCGAACACGAGCAGGTCGAGCGGCATAGGAAAGGCCCTCCCCCCGGTCGGGCCTTTACTAGTGTGGATCAGAACCGCTGGTTCTCGTCGAGCAGAAGTTCGGCCTTGAACCACCACCGCGGCTGGTAGGCGATGTAAACCGGCACCTCTTCGATCGCGCCGTCCGTCCCGAACACGACCGAAAACTGCTGTTTCGCTCCGTCCGCGCGGTTCCTGATCTCGAAGTCCCCTTCCACGAGCGTCGGGTAGGTGCGGTCGCCGTAGCGCGCGTTCTTCAGCACGTGCGGGGACTGGAGGGTCAGGTCGTAGAGCCGGCCGTTGTACGCGTAGGTGACGGTCCGCCGCGCCAGGCCGGCTGCGCCCGATCGGTGGAAGTCGGACGTCGCGTCGTGAATCAGGTCCGCCACGGCGATGAGGAACCCGGGCTTGGTGTTCTGCCCCACCCCTATCTGCCTGGTCGGCCCGGCCGTGAGCGAAGCGAATCCGTCGAGCAGCGCGGCGAGATCCCGATAGGTATAGTCGCGCGGGAAGCCGCCGCTGGCGACCACGGCGCTCGACTGTCCCTGCGCCACCCGCGTGCGTATCAGCTTGAAGAAGTAGCCGCCGTTCGACGCGTTCTCGACGTGCGTACGCGCCTCGTCGAGAGACTCTTCGTCGCTCTGCTTCATCACGCCGAGCATCGACACGCCGGCGTCGGTGCCCTCCTCCCTGATGTAGCCCCAGCGGTTGACGTGCGCGGGGGCGCGCGTGGGATCGGAGCCGATCAGCAGCTCCCAGCCGCGCGTCGCGTCGGGACCGCGACGCCACACGATGCGCGCGCCGCCGACGTTGTCGCGGCCCATCCAGAACAGGAGGAGCGGCCGGATTTTCGCGGCCATGCGGTAATGGTGTTCCGCGACGATCGGCAGGGTGCTGGACAGGCTGGACACGAGCACGGCGGAGGGAGGAGCCGCCGGTCTCGCCTGCCGGACCGCAGGCGTTCCAAGGCCGATGAGGACGAGCGAGGCGGCAATGCCGCCGTGAAGCAACGAATGATGCATGGGGACTTTCGCACTCACACGACGGATCGGGATTCGCTCCTGCCACTGTGCAGCCAGCCGTCCATCGACCAGGCGCCGGCGCCAAGGCAGACAATCGCGACGTTGGCCGCGAAGAGGATCAGCGGAAACTCGACGCCGCCGGGGTTGAAGAATCCACGGCGCAGGTGCACGGCAAGCATGGCCACGACCATGTCGATCGCGACGAGCGCCGCGGCGGGCCGCGCGAACAGGCCGAGCACCAGGAGGACACCCCCGACGAACTCGACCAGCGCCACCAGCACCGCCGCGACCGCCGGAAGGGGGATGTGGAGCTGCGTCAACATCACGGCGAAGCGCGGCAACCCTCCCTCCACGAGTTTCTGCCCGCCGTGCATCAGGAAAACGATGCCCGCCGTGAGGCGCAGGACGAACAGACCCAGACTCGTGGATCGGCTGCTTGGCATGCTGTACCCAGGATCGAAAGTACCGCGTTTGGCAGGCAACGGTCAACAAGTAACGAAGTGGCGAGTGACGAGTGGCGAGGGGCGAGGGGAAGGCGACGGCTGCTGCCGGTGAGATCGCCTCGCTCGGCACTCGCCACGCGTGATTGGCCACTTCGTTACTGCTGCCGCAAGCGGTCGAAGGCGGCGGCCATCGCCGTCTGGAACACCGGCTTCTTCGGCTCCGGCTTCGCCTTTTCGCGGGGCGGCTTGGCGGCGGGACCCCTCGGCTTCTTCTCGCGCTCCTGCGGCGCCGCGGCCACGCGCGTTTCCGAGCGTCGCATCGAGAGCGAGATGCGCTTCCGCTTCAGATCCACTTCGAGCACCGCGACCTTCACGATGTCTCCCGCCTTCACCACTTCGCGTGGATCCTTCACGAAGCGATCGGCCAGTCGCGACACGTGCACCAGCCCGTCCTGGTGCACGCCGACGTCGACGAAGGCGCCGAAGTTCGCCACGTTGGTGACGACCCCTTCGAGCACCATGCCCGGCTGCAGGTCTGCGAGATCGTTGAGGCCTTCCTTGAACGTGACGGTACGGAACGGCGGGCGGGGATCGCGGCCCGGTTCCTCGAGCTCCGCGATGATGTCGCGCACCGTCGGCACGCCGAAGTCTTCGTCGATGAACGGCTCGGGCGACAATCCGTGCAGCATCTCGGTGTCGCGCAGCAGATCGGGCACCGCACGGCCGGTCGCCGCCATGATTCGGTCCACGACCGCGTAGGCCTCGGGGTGGATGGCGGTCGTATCGAGCGGGTCGTCTCCGTCGTAGACGCGCAGGAACCCCGCGGCCTGCTGGAACACCCGCTCGTTCATGCGGGGCACCGACAGAAGCGCGCGGCGCGCGCGGAATGGCCCGCTCTGCTCGCGGTAGGCGACGATGTTGGCGGCAAGCCGCCGGTTGAACCCGGACACACGGCCGAGCAGCGGCACGGTCGCCGCGTTCAGGTTCACGCCGACCGCGTTCACGCAGTCTTCGATCGCCGCGTTCAGCGCGCGCGCCAGGTGCGCCTGGCTCACGTCGTGCTGGTACTGGCCGACGCCGATGGCGCGCGGCTCGATCTTCACCATCTCCACGAGTGGATCCTGCAGGCGCCGGGCAATGGAGACGGCGGCGCGGATGGCGACCTCGAGATCGGGCAGCTCGCGCGCGCCGACGGCCGACGCCGCGTACACCGACGCGCCGGCCTCGGAGACGACCACCTTGTTCACCCGCAGCTCCGGATGCCGCTTCATCATCTCGGCCACGAGCTTGTCGGTCTCGCGCGAGGCGGTGCCGTTGCCGATGCTGACCAGCTCCACCTGGTGTCGCGCAACCAGGTCCGCCAGGACGGCGATCGCGGCGTCCCACTCGTTCCTCGGCTGGTGCGGGTACACGATCGTCGTCTCGACGACGTTGCCCGCCTCGTCGATCACGGCCACCTTCACGCCGTTGCGCAGCCCCGGGTCGAGGCCCATCGTGCGCCGCGGTCCGGCCGGCGCCGCCAGCAGCAGGTCGTGCAGGTTGCCCGCGAACACGCGGATCGCGTCGCGCTCGGCTTCGTCGCGAACGCGGTTCATCAACTCGAGCTCGATGTGCGCCGCCAGCCGCGTCTTCCACGCCCAGCGAGCGGTCTCGAGCAGCCACGCGTCGGCGGGACGCCCGTTGTCGGCGACGTTGAAGTGCTGCGCGATCTTCTCTTCGGCGGGCGAGAGCGGCGCCGCGTCCTCGGCGTGCGGCTCGTCCTCGAGGACCACGTTCAGGCGCAGCACGCCTTCCTTGCGCCCGCGGAACATCGCCAGCACGCGGTGCGCCGGAATGTTCTTGATCGGTTCGGCCGCCGCAAAGTAGTCGGCGAACTTGGCGCCCGCCTCCTGCTTGCCTTCGACGACGCGCGACTGCAGGCGGCCGCGGTCCCAGAGCAGGTAGCGCAGCGCGGCCAGCAGGTCGGGATCCTCCGCGAACTCGTCGATCAGGATCGCGCGCGCGCCGTCGAGCGCGGTCGCGACGTCCGTCACGCCCTTGTCGGGCGCGAGGTACGCAGCCGCCGCCGTCTCCGGCACCTGCGTGGGGTCCTGCAGCAGGACGTAGCCGAGCGCGTCGAGCCCCGCCTGGCGCGCGATCGTGGCCTTGCTGCGGCGCTTCGGACGGTAGCGGAGGTAGATGTCCTCGATTTCGGTCTTCGTGCCCGCGGCGTTCAGCGCCAGCTCCAGCTCCGCCGTCAACCGATCCTGGTCGCGCAGGCCCTTGAGAATCGCCTGGCGCCGCTGGTCGATCTCGCGCAGCGTCCGCAGCCGATCTTCGATGGCGCGCAGCCGGCTGGTCGTCAGCCCCCCGGTGGCTTCCTTGCGGTAGCGGGCGATAAAGGGCACCGTCGCGCCCAGATCGAGCAGTCGCACCGCCGCTTCCACCTGATGTTCGGGAACCGAGAGTTCACCGGCTATCCGCTGGCAGATCGTCACCATGGCCTTCTGGTACTCCGCACCATTCTACCTTGACCGGGGGGCTTCGCCCCGCCCGCCTCCGCCAAGGCTTCGGCGTGGCTCGCCGAAGCGCCTACGGCTTCCGACGGCGCGGAGGCGGGCAGGCGGGAGCGAGGTGGTGACCTGCGCCATCCCGCTCGAAAACACCGTCCACGGTTCGGTCTTCATGTCCCTCAGCAACCCGCGCATCCAGCCGTACTCCGGATGGGCGGCCAGGAACGGCTCCGCCTTGAAGTCCGGCGCGCACGGGTGGCCCATCGCGGCCGCCAGTTGCATCCTCGCCGCCATGCGGCTGTCGGTCACCTTCGCCTGCACGGTGCCGCCGGGAAAGTACTTGCCCCAGTCCCACTCGGGGATGCCCCGTTCCTGCGTGTCGATGACGCCGCACAGCGTCCGGTCGTTCGGCCCCTGGCGCCGGTTGATGACGTCGTAGGCGTCCGATTCCATCTGCTTGCCCAGCTCGACGTCGATCTTCCCCTTGTGCTGCGCCATCAGCTGCTCCCAGCGTGCGCGGCGCGCGTTGGGCGAGCCGGCCTGGTTGTTGACGTCGAAGTCGGTCTCGGCCTTGATGAGCTTCGGGTCGACCGGGAAATTGGAGCCGACGAAGTAGCCGTCGCCGGTGCGCCGGACGCTCGATTCCTTCAGTCCGAGCTCGAACAGGGCGATCTCGCCCGTCTTGTTGTCGCCGAGCAGCCAGTCGTTGGCGTAGCCGCCGTTGTTGGCCTCGCGCATGATGCGCACGTACTCGTCGATCGAGCTGCTGTACTGCATCGCCTTGCGCGCGCGGTAGAACTCGGGCGACCCGGCGGGATCGAAGCCGCTGAAACCGGTGATTGTCGTCTCGGTAATCATCAGCCCGTTGCCGTTGATGCCGAAGTCGTCGCTGCTGGCGATGACGCCCGGCAGGCCGTCCATCAGGATCGCGAAGCCGCGCTCGGGCTTGATGTCGAAGATGACGTTCCACCGCTCGCCCGTGATGTAGTTGGTCCAGGCGTTGTGCCCGATGACGATCTTGCGGTCGGCCGTGTAGCTGCCGGTCGCGACGAACGCGCTGCAGTTGCCCGGCGCCTTGGTGGACGGCGGCTTGCCCTGCTGCTTCTCGAGCCAGGGCACGTAGTAGGATGGCAGCTCTTCGAGCGCGTTGAGGGCGACGATGTCCCAGCGGTCCACGACGACGTTCTTCGACCGGGCGCCCTCGACGATGCCGTCGATCTCGCCCTGGAACTCGGCGTCGATCTTCGGCCACAGGATGCGCTCGGCGGCCTCCCGATAGAACGCCCAGTCGCGCTTGGTGGTCTCTTTCAGGAACGGCTTGAGGACACGAATCAGGTCGGCGATCTCGGGGGCGAGCAGCGCGCCGTGCTGGAATCCGAGGCGTTGCGGCGGCCCTTCCAGATGGACGAAGATCCAGCCGTTCTGCTGGAAGCGATAGCTGCCCTGCAGGGGATCGGCGGCGGCGACCGCGCGCCCGGGCGAGGGATGCTGGCAGGCGAGGACGACAACGCCGAGCGCGACGAGCAGACCCAGGCTGCGTTTCATGCGGGCTCCGTTGTTAGACCGGGGGGCTTCGCCCCGCCGGACCCCCCTATCGCCGTCGCTCGCGGGGGGCTTCTTCTGAATGGCGGGGTCCCCTGCACCCCGCCAAGCTCGGTCGCTTGTGGGGCCCCGGGGCCCCACGCCGCTCCCTCGCCGCCCCGCTCTCAGCGCCGGCGGGGCGTGCCCGTGGCACGCCTGGCGGACTGCGCGGCTCCTTGACAACGAGTACACGATTCTCGTTGTGAGCCGCGTAAGGGCATGGTGACGCGGGGGCGCGCCGGCACAACAGGCCCAAAATTATAGCGCTCCGCCGCACTCGGGCGCATCTGTGACGGCTGAACCGATGGCTGACGCCGTTTCGGGCGCGCAACCGCGCCGCATCATCCACGTCGACATGGACGCCTTCTACGCGTCGGTCGAACAGCGCGACGACCCGTCGCTGAAGGGCAAGCCCGTCGTCGTGGGCGGCGACCCGCAGCGGCGCGGGGTGGTGGCGGCGGCCAGCTACGAGGCGCGCGCCTGCGGCGTCCACTCGGCGATGGCGATGGCGCGCGCGGTCCGCCTCTGCCCGTCGCTCGTCATCGTGCGCCCCGATTTCGGCAAGTACCGGGCAGTGTCGGCGCAGGTGTTCGGCATCTTCCGCGAGGTCACCCCGCTGGTCGAACCGCTCTCGCTGGACGAGGCGTACCTGGACGTTACCGAGAACGCCTGGGGCGAGCCGCTGGCGACGACGGTCGCGCGGCGTATCAAGGAGCGCATCAAGGCGGACACGCAGCTGACGGCATCGGCGGGAGTCGCGCCGAACAAGTTCCTGGCGAAGGTCGCGTCGGGCTGGAAGAAGCCCGACGGGCTGACGGTGATTCCGCCCGAACGCGTCGAGTGGTTCCTGCAGCAGTTGCCGGTGGACGCCCTGTGGGGCGTGGGGCCGGTGACCGCGCGCAAGCTGCAGGCGATCGGCGCGAAGAAGGTCGTGGATCTGCGCGAGGTGCCGCTCGAAGTGCTGCGCGAGGCGGTTGGCGGCCAGGCGATGTGGCTGCGCCAGCTGGCGGTCGGCCTCGACGACCGGCAGGTTGAACCCTCGCGCCCGGCGAAGTCGTCGGGCAGCGAGGAAACGTTTGCGCAGGACCTGACAAACCTGCAGGAGATCCGCGGTCGGATCGTCGAAATGGCCGGCGACGCGGCCGCCTGGCTCGATCGCGAGCGCCTGCTCGCGCGCACGGTGACGCTGAAGATGCGTTACAGCGACTTCACGACGATCACGCGCAGTCTGACGATTCCCGCGACGCGCGATCGCGCGCAGGTTGTGCAGGCTGCCGAAGCGCTGCTCGAACGCACCGAAGCCGCGAATCGGCCCGTTCGCCTTCTCGGCGTGTCGGTGAAGAACTTCCGCGAGGCAGAAGCGAGCGTGATCGTGCCCGACCTGCGCCTGCCGTTCGATCTGCCGGAGTAGACATCTCCCAAGGCCGTGATCGTGAAGGTTGAAGCACGTTTCACGGACCGCCTTGTGATCTGTCTTAGGGCGCGCTGCGCGCGCCTTGGGAGATGGCTACCCCGCGTAGCGGGGCTGTAGGAAAGGAAACGCAGCGAAGCGGAGCCACTCGATGCGCGTTCTCGGCCGTTTGAGGCGAAGCTTCGCTGCATTCCCGGAGAACCCTGACATGGTGAGCAGGATTTCGGTCCTGCTTTCTCTGCGTACGGATTCTTCCTGGGGGGATCGCAC
>Ga0315280_10011436_pt1 | contig 10906 bp, 7 predicted proteins | sample YL17G06_40_MG_FD_203697 | JGI IMG/M metagenome (GOLD analysis project Ga0315280, IMG submission 203697) | Sediment microbial communities from Yellowstone Lake, YNP, Wyoming, USA - YL17G06_40 | ecosystem: Environmental > Aquatic > Freshwater > Lake > Sediment | place: USA: Wyoming | collected... | reverse complement strand
CGCCGGCCTTGGTCCTGTCCTCACCGCGTGCGGCCTCGTATTGGCGTTGGCGGATGGTGAGGACCTTCTCCTGGCAGGCGGCGGCCCTTTCGGGGACCTTCTCGGCCAGGAGGTCGGCGGCCGCGGCAGCCGTCTCGTAACCTTTGGGGTCGATCGCGGCGAGTTCGACGGCCTTTTCGCACAGGAGGACCAGGAAGGCCGGCTGGTTCTGGGCCACCTTGGCCGCCTCGAGCAACTTGGCCGCCAGCGCGATGTCATCGGCCGGGTCGCGCGTGGCGGCGACGCGCTTCAGGTCATCGCCGTAAAGCAGGTCGAACGCCTCCTGGGCCTTCTCGGCTTCAGAGGCCGCCGCGGATGGCCGCAGGACTCCAAGCAGGCTCAAGGCTGCCAGGATCAGGGCCGGCAACTGCCTCATGGGTGGCTTTCCTCAGGAACGTGGCAACCGGCAAGGCGCCCCCAGACGACAGAGAGGATTCTAGCCGTGCGCCGGGGGCTGTCAATCGGCATTCGCGGACAAGGGCCGTCAAAATGCCCGGACGGACGTCTGCTCTTGTTATCGGAGGCCCTGAGATTTGCGCTTGACTTGATCTGCCTGGCTGTCGATATACTCTTGCAGGTGATCTCCTGCTTCCGGCCGCATCCGTCGACGGGCGGGCTGTGGCCATGCCACCCGGCTATCCATCGGTCCCTGTGTGACGGACCGCTAGGCGAAAAGGAGCCGCGATGAGCAAGCGCCTGCTGGTTCTGGCCCCACATACGGACGACGGAGAATTCGGATGCGGCGGCACCCTCGCAAGGCTGGTCGAGGAGGGTTGGGAAGCCCACTATGTGGCCTTCAGCGGCTGCAAGGAGAGCCTCCCCGCCGGCTTGCCCCCCGACACGCTCGTCAGAGAGGTGAGGCAGGCCACGGCGGTTCTCGGCATCCCCGCGGCCAACCTGACGGTCCTGGACTTCAGGGTTCGCGATTTCCCGGCCAAGCGCCAGGAGATTCTGGAGTACATGATTGATCTGAAGGTGCGGTTGGACCCCGACCTGGTATTCCTTCCTTCGCTCAACGATACCCACCAGGACCACCAGCAGGTCGCCCAGGAGGGGTTCCGCGCGTTCAAGACGACCCGCATGCTGGGCTATGAGATGCCGTGGAACAACCTTCAGTTCGCGACCACGGCGTTCGCGGTGCTCGAGGAGAGGCACCTTGCCAGGAAAATCGAAGCCATGAAGTGCTACCGGTCGCAAGCGGACCGGTCGTATGCCAACGAGGAGTTCCTCCGCAGCCTTGCGCGGACCCGAGGTTCGCAGATAGGCGTAACCTACGCTGAGACCTTCGAGTTGTTTCGCTGGATCCTGTGAGCGCAGGGCCATGAAACCACCCGTTCGCATGCCAGGGAGGTCCAGTTGATGAAGGTGGCGATCATCGCCGCACTCTACAGGCACGGGTGGGGCTACCAGGAGACTTTCTGGATTCAGCAACTGAAGCAGGACGGCCACCAGGTGCGTGTGTTGTGCCCGGCAAAGAACACGTCGTTGGAGCGTTTCGAGACCACCTTTGGGCCATACGAAGTGCTGCACGTGGCGACCCTGGCGCTGCCTCATTCCCTCTTCCTCTCTGACCAGGTGGCCCCCGCGCTGTACGAGTACAAGCCCGACCTGGTGATGTGGCATGGGCCAAGCATGTTCTTCGGCCGCTGCCTTGTCAAAGATCCCAATCTGGCCCAGGTCCCCGTTGTGTCGTTCTGGGGCGAGCACCTGGGCATGCACGAATTCGATTGGCGTAAGAAGGGGTTGACGTTCAAGCAGCGCCTGCACGCTATCGTCTGGCGGGTGCTCCGGGGCAGGATGATGCGAGCGGCCTTGTTTCGCAGCCAGGTCATCGTCGGCAACACGCCGCAGACCAAGGATATCCTGAGGCTCCCATTTGGCGCGAGTCCCCGGTGGGCCGAGATTGAGCCAAAGTACATGCAGAAAACACTGGGGTTCCTCCGCCACAACTTCCACTGGGATCCGCCGTTGCGCCAGCGTATCCGCGAAGAGTTGGGCATGGGCCCGGACGACATCGTGGCGTGCTTTTCCTCTCGGTTCGATGCGGGTCCCAAGGCTCGCGACATCGCGACCGCCATCGGCGGAATCCAGGAGGCCATGCGACGGCAGCCGGATCTGAAGGCCATGGTCATCGGCTTTTCCGACAACGCCACGTCCGAGCAGTTCCGCCGGACCATCGCCAGCGGGCCCGGGGCCGACCGGATAGCCTGTCACAGTTTCGCCAACCTCGTACGGCTGAACGAATTGTACAATGCATCGGACATTGCCCTCTTCCCCAACGCCACCATCTCCGCGCAGGCGACGATGGGCACCGGGCTGTACGTCTGCCTGGCCGACAACGGCGCGATGGGTCACCTGATCACGCATGCAGACCAGGGCGTGTACTTCCGGCCGGACGATCCCGGCGCCCTGGGCGAGAAGATCGCGGCGGCGGTGGACAAGTTCAAGCAGATGTCCCCGCCGCAGCGGGCCGAGTACCGCGCCCACTTGGCCGAGGAAAGCCGCTGGATGAGTTACGACCAGATCCTGTCCGACGTGATGCGGAGGCTCGAGCAGGTCGCCGGCGGCCACAACCAGCCCGCCAGGACGTGAAGGTCGGCATCCGAGGAGTCTGTCAACCGATGATAGTCGCCATTCATCAACCGAACTTCCTGCCTTGGCTGGGGTACTTCTACAAGATGGTCCGGTGCGACCGGTTCGTCCTGTTGGACAGCGTGGGTTTTGCCAAGGGCGGCTACACCAACCGGGTCATGATCAAGACCCCGCAAGGCCCGCAGTGGTTGACCGTGCCGGTGCGAACCAAGGGCATGCTGGGCGCTCCGATCCATGAGATGCTGACGGCCGACAACGTTGACTGGCGGAGCAAGGTCTGCCGGACGCTCGAGATGAACTACAGGGCGTGCCTGCACTACCAGCCCTACGCCAAGGAGATTTCCGCCATCATCGCCTCGGCCGGCGCGAGCCTGTCGGAGATGAACATCCGGCTGATCGAGTACCTCGCCCGCCAGTTTCAGATTCCCACGCCCACCTGCCGCAGCAGCGGCCTCCAGGCGACGGGCAAGGCCGCCGAACTGCTGATCGCCATCTGCAAGGAACTGGGGGCGACCACGTACCTGTCGGGCTCGGGCGGGGCGAACTACCAGGACGAGCAGGCGTTTCAGGCGGCCGGGCTGGCACTGACCTACGCCAACTACAGGCATCCCCGCTATCGCCAAGCGTTCGGCGACTTCGCCGAAGGCCTCAGTGCCGCCGACCTGCTTTTCAACTGCGGCCCTGAAAGCGGGGCGATTCTCCGAGGCAAGGACTCATGATCTCCGGGGGCCATGTCCGTACTACAACGCCAAATCGGGTGCCTTGCCGCCGGTTTGAGAAAACGCGAGTCGGGCCTATTATCTTAACAAGACCCGTTGTTGGGTTCTGTTGAGATGATCGGTCCGTAACCGACCCGCAAGGGGCTCCAGCGGTGGACCGGCTCCCATCAGGAACACGAGGAGGCGAAGCATGGGCGCGCCGAAGTGCCCGCTGTGCCAAGGCGCGGAGAGCCAGAAGCGGTTCGCGGACAAGGAATACGACGTCCGCCAGTGCCGCGAGTGCGACCTGTTCTTCATCGACCCGTATCCCGCCGATGCCGGCGCCCAGCACGATCGCGTCCGGGAGTATCGGTACGACGACCTGGAGGTCGCGGATGCCGACAAACACTATCGCGCCGAGGTTGTGTATTACGCCGAACACTTCCCGACAATCCAGGAGGAGTGCCGGGGCGCCAGGGCGGTGCTCGACGTCGGATGCGGGACCGGCCGGCTCCTGGAACTTCTGGGCGGCGACCCGGCCCTGCGCCGCACGGGAATCGAACTGAATGCGGCCCGTGCCGCCGCCGCACGCCGGCATGCCGGCTGCGAGATTCACAAGGTGCCCGTCGAGGAATTCACGTCTCCGCAGAAGTTCGACGTGATCACGATGATCAACGTCCTGTCGCACATTCCCACGTTCGACGGCCTCTTCGGCGCGATCCGCCGCCTGCTTCAGCCGCAAGGCAAGGTCATCCTGAAGGTCGGCGAGTTGGAGAGCAACGTCCGGCGCGGGGACCTGTTTGACTGGGGCATCCCGGACCACCTGCATTTCCCGGGGATGAGGACCATCGATTTTGCGGCGCGCCGGTACGGGTTCAAGGTAGTCCGCCACGACCGGATGCCGCTTTCCGAGCAACTCTTCTCTCGCACCCGCTGGAAGATGCCCGGCCGCAGCGCCCTGCGCAACGCCGTGAAGACGGTGGTGGTCCACACGCCGCTGGCGCTTCGGGCGTTGGCGGCGTGGTATGACTGGCGGCACGGGCGGCGCGTCTGGTCATCGTTCATTGTCCTCACGCCTGGAGCCTGAGGGTCCCGGGGTGTCGAAAAGAATTGCCCGGCCCGCAGTGTGGCTATAGTATGACCCTGGGTTTTGTCGAGACAATACGTCGGATGTCGCAGCCCGGGGGGGGCGCAATGAAACAGGTCCTCCAGAACATCCGCACCGGCCGGACCGAAGTGGCCGAGGTTCCCGCGCCGACCGTGCGCCCTGGCCACGTCCTCATCCAGACGCGGGCCAGCCTGATCTCGTCGGGCTCAGAGCGGATGATCGTCGAGTTCGGCAAGGGCTCCCTCATCGCCAAGGCCCGCAGCCAGCCCGAGAAGGTGCGGCAGGTCCTCGACAAGATGAAGACCGACGGCCTCGTGCCGACGCTCGAGGTGGTCTTCAGCAAACTCGACGAGCCGATGCCGCTGGGGTACTCCAGCGCGGGCGTCGTCCTGGAGGTCGGGCCGGGGGTGACGGAGTTTGCCCCGGGCGACCGCGTCGCCTCCAACGGCCCCCACGCCGAGATCGTCTGCGTCCCGAAGAACCTGTGCGCGAGAATCCCGGAGGGCGTGACCGACGAGCAGGCCGCCTTCACGGTCGTCTCCAGCATCGGCCTTCAGGGCATCCGCCTCCTGGCGCCGACTCTGGGCGAGAAGTTCGTGGTGTACGGACTCGGCCTCATCGGCCTGGTGTCGGTGCAACTGCTTCGGGCGCACGGGTGCGAGGTCCTGGGCATCGACATCAGCGAGGACCGCATGAGACTGGCCGAGCGCGGCGGCGCCCGCACGGCCCATGCGGACGCTGACCCCGTGGTCGCCGCCCAGTCGTGGACCGGTGGCCGCGGGGTCGATGGCGTCCTGATCGCGGCGGCCGCCCAGACCGACGAGATCATGCACTCCAGCGCCCAGATGTGCCGCAAGCGCGCCCGGATAGTCCTCGTGGGCGTTGTCGGGCTGAACCTGCGCCGCAGCGACTTCTACGAGAAAGAACTCTCGTTCCGCGTTTCGTGCTCGTACGGCCCCGGCCGGTACGATGAACGCTACGAGGAGGGCGGCCAGGATTATCCCTACGGCTTTGTCCGCTGGACCGAGCAGCGGAACTTCGAGGCAATCCTCGAAATGATGCGGACGGGCCGCCTCGATGTCCGCGACCTCATCAGCCACCGCTTCCCGCACGCCGAGGCCGCGAAGGCCTACGACGCCCTCGGCGGCGACCGCGACGCACTCGGCATCGTGCTGGAGTACCCCGCGGAGGTGCGGCGGGAGACCGCGGTCCGCATCGGGTCGGCGCCGGCGCCCGTCGGCGGGCGGCCGGTCCTGGGCATCATCGGGGCGGGGGGTTTCTCGAAGGTCCGCCTGCTGCCGTCGCTGAAGAAGACGCCCGCCCGCATCGCCTACGTGGCCGACATCGTGGCGCCCTCGGCCCGCTACCTCGCCGCCAAGTTCGGCGCCGACCACGCCGTGACCGACTACAGGGACATCCTGGCCGACAAGGGCGTCGACGCGGTCATCATCGCCGTCGGCCACCACCTGCACGCGCGGATGGTCTGCGATGCGCTGGCGGCCGGCAAGCACGTCTTCGTCGAAAAGCCCCTGGCGATGAACCCCGAGGAACTGCGCCAGGTGACGGCGGCCGCCGCCGCCCATCCCGATCGGCTCCTCGTGGTCGGCTTCAACCGGCGCTTCAGCCCGCACATTGTGAAGGCGAAGCAGGTCCTGGCCTCTCGCCAGGAACCGCTGGCCATGACCATGACGATCAACGCCGGCGCCGTGCCGCCGGAACACTGGGTGCAGGACCCGGCTCGCGGCGGGGGACGCATCATCGGCGAGGCCTGCCACTTCATCGACCTGATGGTCCACCTGGCCGGCAGCCGCGTGAAGACCGTGGCCGCCACGATGGTCGGGCCTGGCGTGGCGACGCGGACCGACAAGATGTCGATCGGCCTGGGGCTGGAGGACGGCTCAATCGCCGCCGTCAACTACTTCGCGAACGGCTCGAAGCGGTATCCGAAGGAGGTCCTCGAGGTCTTCAGCGAGGGCCGGACGCTGCGCCTGGAGAACTTCCGCCGCCTCGTGGGCTACGGGTTCAAGGGGTTCTCGAAGGTCTGGACGTGGAGCCAGGACAAGGGGCACCGTGCGGAGTTCGCCGCCCTGGTCGCGTGGCTGACCTGCGGCGGGCCGCCGCCCATTCCCGTGGCCGACCTGGTGAACGTGACGTTGGCCAGTTTCGCGGCCATGACGTCGGCCGCCGAGAACCGCACGATCCTCCTGGCCACGGAGTACGCCGGTGCGCTCGATGGGCCGCCCCAGCGGGCGTAGCCGGAAAGGCGGGCCGCATGCTCAGTGAATATTCCGGTCCGCGCGCCCTGGCCCTCTGGCACGAGATGCGGGCCCTGCCGCCGGCAGCCAACCTCTACCGCGTCTACTACGAGTTCTGCCGCAAGATCGGGCTGCACAAAAAGCACTATCGGGCGCAGGCCCCCACCGACGCCGAGTTGCTGGCCGCGCTGGGCGGCCGATTCAGCGGGCCGCAGGCGCTGGCCGACCACCTCCGCTCTCGCCGCACGCCGTTCTTTTTCGACTGGCGGCGGCGGAAGGAGTATGCGGCCATCCTGAACGGCCGATTTGCCGCCGACCGGGCCCGGTGCATCGAACTGGCCGATGCGGTCTGTGCCCACCGGTTCGACCTGATGGGATGCCACGTCGAGTTCCCCGGCGAGATCGACTGGCACCGCCTGCTGGAGAAGGAGAAGTCGTGGCCCCGGCGCCACTGGAGTGCCATCGACATCCGCTGCCCCGCCGCCCCGGGCGATGTCAAGACCACCTGGGAACTCAACCGGCACCAGTTCTGGCTTCACCTCGGCCGCGCCTACTGGTACACGGGCCAGGAAAAGTACCCGGCCGAATGGGCCCGGCAACTGAAGTCGTGGATCGAGCAGAATCCGGTAGAGATCGGCGTGAACTGGGCCTCGAACCTCGAACACGCGATGCGGGCGGTCAGTTGGGCGTGGTCGCTCAACTTCTTCCTCGACAGCGCCGCCATTGCCCCAGACCTTCTGTTGGAGATGTACCGGTCGCTCCTGGCGAAAGGCCGGCACCTGCGGCGCGACATCGCCTACTCGCTTCACGTCATGCCGACGAATCACCTCCTCGGCGACGCGCTGGGCCTGGTGTTCCTCGGATACTGTTTCCCGGAGTTCCATGAGTCCGCCGCATGGCGCGAGTTCGGCCTCAAGGTCCTGTTCGACCAGTTGCCGCGCCAGGTGCGGGCCGACGGCACCAGCATCGAGTCATCGATATCCTATCACCGCTTCGTCCTGTACTTCTACGTCCTGGCGGACCTGCTGCACCGGGCCAACGGCGGGACGCCGCCACCGGGGGGCCCCGAGCGACTGGAGAAGATGATCGAGGTCGTCCAGGCGGTCACTAAACCAGACGGAACCACTTCGCTCTACGGCGACATCGACAACGCTAAGGCCATCTTCCTCTCGAGCGAGGGGCCGGAAGATTACCGGCCGACGCTCGCGACGGGCGCCGCCCTGTTCGGCCGCAGCGACTTCAAGTTCACGGCCGGACGGCTCAGCCAGGAGGTGCTCTGGCTCCTGGGTCCCGCCGGCCTGGAGGCGTGGGACCGCATCGAGGCCCATCGCCCGGCGGCCACGGCGATCAGTTTCCCCGAGGGGGGCATCCACACGTGGCGGTCGGGGTGGGACCGGGGCGCCGACTACCTGATGCTCAAGTGCGCCCCGTTCACTGGCCACTGCGAGGCGGACCTCGGCCACGTGGACCTGGCGGTCGGCGGACGCAACCTGCTGGTCGACGGCGGCACCTGGACGTATAATGGCCCCTGGGAGTGGCGGACGTACTTCCGAAGCACCCGCGCCCACAACACCGTGTCGGTCGATGGGAAGAGCCAGGCGCTGGCGCACCGGTCCTTTCGGTTCCTGTTCCATCCCGACCAGATCGCCAGTTGCGCGTGCCCGGCAGGCGATGCGTACCTGGTGGATTGCGAGCATCGCAGTTACCGATTCCTCGGCGGCATCCGGCATCGGCGTATCGTCATCATCGTCGCCGCGAGGTACTGGGTTGTCGTGGACTGTCTGTCGGGCCGCGCGGGCGAGGAGCACGAGTTCGGCCAGCACTGGCACTTCGACCCGGCGGCGGACGTTTCTCTCCAGCCCGATACCCTGACCATCCGGGCAGTGCCGCCGGGGGGCGAGCCGGTCTGGTTCGTGCCGACTTCCGGGCACGGCCTGACGGCGGAACTGGTAGTGGGCCAGGAGCATCCGATTCAAGGTTGGACTTCTCGCGGCTTTGGCACAAGGTTGCCGGCCCCGTGCGTCACGTATCGCTGGAGGGGCCGCCTGCCTTCCGTGCAGGCGGTGGCCGTGGTGCGGGCCGAGGATGCGGCCAAAGGCCGCCTGGCCATCCGGGACGCGGCCGTGCGCGATCCGGCCGGCCTCGAGGTCGGTGCCCAGGTGGCGCAGGGCCTGCTCCTGGTCACTTCCGAGCGCCCTTACGCCGTCTTGATCCGCCACGCAAGAGAGGCGGTCGGCAGGATGCTGCTTGTTGAGGGGCAGCCATTCGCGCCGGAAGTTGTGGTCAGACCTTGGGACTAGAGGAGCACCCCGCATGCCGGATTCCGCCAATCGGGTCTCGATGGTTTTCATCGGGCAGCGCAACTTCTACACCGAGTTCCTGACGGAGTGGCTGGCGGGGTTGACTGACCTGAAAGGGATTGTCTGGACCGCCAGCCAGCGCAAGCAGCGGCGGGCGAAATGGCGCCGGCTCCGCGGCCGGATCACGCGGTTCGGACTGGTCCGCGCCTTGAGCGAGGTCCTGTTCTACGTGGGTATCACGCCCCATCGCCGCACCGACGAGGCGGCCTTGCGCCAGATGATTGAGGAGGCCAGGAAGACCCACGTTCCCGTCCGGCCGGGGCTTCCGGAGGCGTTGGAGGTGCCCGATCTTCGCGGCGACGAGGTCCGCCGGTACCTGGAAGCGCGCCGGCCCGACCTCGTCCTGACGCAGTGCATCAACGAGAGGATCCCCGAGTCCGTGTACACGGTTCCCCGCCTCGGGTGCTTTGTCTACCACGAAGGCATCGTCCCGAAATACCGGGGCAAGTTCTGCACGCATTGGGCTATCCTGAATCGCGAATATGACCAGATCGGCGCGAGCCTCGTCAGGGTGGAAGCCGGTATGGACACCGGCCAGGTGGCCTTTACGTGTCCCGTGCGTCCTCACGGCCAGGGCTACCGCCACCAATGGTGGGAACACGAGGTGCTTTTCCTCGCGCTGCCCCGGCTCAAACAATGGATTCAAGAGGTGGCGGCGGGACACCTGCCGCTGAAGGACCAAGAGGCGCGGTACCCGATCTACAGTTATCCGCTGTTCCGTCACCTCCTGAAAATGGGCCGGCGGGTGCGCCAGTACGAGAAGTGGCTGGCGCAACACGGCGGCCCAGGCGCGTGAACCGCAGGGGCCTGCTGCGGCAGCGCTCGCTGTCGAACGCCCCGAGTGCGCGAGGTGCCGTACGCGCTAGCGATGAAGGAAACGCTTTTGCGCATCCTCATTATCCATCAGTACTTTCTCGGCGCCCGGGACCCTGGCGGCAGCCGGTTCAACCAGTTCGCGCGCTACTGGGTCGAGGCCGGGCACGAGGTCACGGTCCTGGCCGGGACGGTCCACTACGCCACCGGGCGCCAGGCCCCCGAGTACCGCGGCCGCTTCCTGGTGTGCGAGGCGGCGCCGGGAGGCGTTCATGTCATCCGCTGCCACGTGTCGGAGCAGTACAACGTGTCGTTCGTCGGGCGGGCGTGGGCGTACCTGAGTTTCGCGGTGTCGAGTCTGTGGGCCGGCCTGACCGCCGTGCCGCGGCCCGACATCGTCATTGCCACCAGCCCGCCGCTGACCGTGGCCCTGACGGCCATCCTCCTGCGATTCTTCGCGGGCGTGCCCTACGTCTTCGAGGTGCGGGACCTGTGGCCGGAGTCGGCCATCGACGCCGGCGTCGTCCGGGGGCGGCTGATGAAGGCCGCTGGATACGCGATGGAGTGGCTGGCGTATCGCGGGGCGCGGCACATCAACGCCCTGACGCCCGCGTTCGAGCAGGTCCTGGCCACGCGCAAGAAGGTGCCGCACGGGCGCCTGTCGATGATCCCCAACGGAGCCGACCTGGACCTGCTGGCGCCGGGGCCGAAGGAGAACCGCGTCCGCCGCGACCTGGGCCTGGAGGGCAGGTTCGTCGTCACCTACGTCGGAGCCCACGGCGTAGCGAACCGGCTGGGCCAATTGCTCGATGCCGCCGAACGCCTCCGCGGGGACCCCGACGTGGCCTTCCTCCTGGTGGGCGACGGCATGGAGAAGCCCATGCTGCGCCAGGAGGCCGAACGCCGGGGCCTGACGAACGTGCGGTTCGTCGACAGCGTGCCGAAGGGCGAGATCGGCCAGTACATCAACGCCGCCGACGTGTGCACGGCCATCCTCCAGGACAGCCCGGTCTTTCGCACGGTTTACCCGAACAAACTGTT
>Ga0315280_10011435_pt1 | contig 10908 bp, 10 predicted proteins | sample YL17G06_40_MG_FD_203697 | JGI IMG/M metagenome (GOLD analysis project Ga0315280, IMG submission 203697) | Sediment microbial communities from Yellowstone Lake, YNP, Wyoming, USA - YL17G06_40 | ecosystem: Environmental > Aquatic > Freshwater > Lake > Sediment | place: USA: Wyoming | collected... | reverse complement strand
GCTTTGCTTCAAGCAGCAGTAGCCGACAAGCAGAAAGCTATAGAATTGTGCATAAAAGAATTGACGTATATGACGAAGAAAGGCTCGGGAACCTCTCTCTTCGCAACCGTAGGAGCACTGCAATATGGTTATGCACAGGCGCTTGTTCGTTTGTACGAGTTAACGGGCGACAGGGAGCATCTGAAAAAGGCGGGACAAAGTTATGATGCTTCCACTGAGTCTTATAAAAAGCTAAGCCTAGTGAGCAGAATAGCGGAGAATTGCTGGAGAAGAGCACAAGTCTTCGACAAGCTTGGAGAGCATTTGACTGCCGCTCAAGACTTTGACTGCGCAGCACGGAGCTACGCTTCGGCATTGGAGAAGTTCCCGCAGCTCAAAGCCTTCTACAATGACCATGCCCTGTACATGCAAGCTTGGAGCGAAATTGAAAAAGCAAGATTTCACCATCAGAAACAAGAATATAGCATGGCAGAAGAGCATTTTGACAAAGCCGCCGGTCTTCACAAATCCTTGAAGCGATGGAATTATCTCGCACCAAACTATTCCGCATGGGCAAAGCTTGACGAAGCAGAAGAACTAAGCAGAAAAGAGAACAGTGAAGAAGCTCTAGAAACCTTCGAAGCAGCTTCTACGCTTTTCGAAGAAACCAGAAAGTCTCTTGAGAACCAGCTGCTAACAATCGAGGACGACGAGGAAAAAGAGATGGCAACAGAAATGTTGAAGGCCACCAACCTAAGACATCAATACTGCGCAGCACGAGTCGCAGTTGAAGAAGCCAAGATCTTTGACAAGAAGGGAGATCACTTTTCGAGCTCCGCGAAGTACAGTTCGGCAGCCGAAATCCTTGAAGGAATACAAGAGGCTGTAGAGACAGAGCGGGACAAGAAGGAGTTCAGACTTATCGCAACTCTCTCTCAAGCTTGGGCAAAGATGACTTTGGCTGAAGCCGAGGAATCGCCAGGTTTGTACGCGGAAGCATCTCAACTCTTTGAGAAGGCCAAAGAACTGAGCCCCAATGAGAAGGCGAAGACGCTGGCTTTAGGGCACAGTCGCTTCTGCAGAGCACTTGAAGCTGGGATGGAATTTTCCGACACGGGGGACGAAAAACTCCATAATATCGCTGTTGAGCAACTGGGAAGCGCTGCAAAATACTATGTGAAAGCTGGCGTTCAGAGCGCTTCGGAATATGCAAAGGCAACCGAACTGCTTCTGGACGCTTACTCAAACATCAACAACGCAAAGAAAGAAGCTGACCCTGAGAGAAAAACGAAGCTTTTTGCGATGGCCCAAAAAATCCTGCAAACTTCGGCGGGCTCTTTTATGAAGGCTGAGCATCCTGAAAAGAGAGAGCAGGTTCTGAGGCTTCTGGATAAGGTAAAAGAAGAGCGAGAATTGGCTATGTCCCTCAGTGAGGTATTGCATACTCCCGCGATCGTTTCCACAACGACGGCGTTCAGTACGCCTACTCCGAATCATGAGAATGCAGTGGGTATTGAAAAGTTTGAGAACGCCAACATACAGGCAAACATCATTTCCCGCCAGAAACAGCTCAAGGTTGGTGAAAATTTGGACTTAGAGATAGAACTCGTCAACGCAGGAAAGGGCCCAGCGCTCTTGATCAAAATCACCGAGCTCATTCCGAAAGGTTTCGAATTGGCAGAAAACCCCGAAGTCTATAGAGTGGGGGACAGCTACTTGAACATGAAGGGAAAACGAGTTGACCCCTTGAAGACCGAAGAAGTGAGGCTTAGGCTCAAGCCGAAAGTTCAAGGCGAATTTTCCTTCAAGCCTACGGTGCTGTATCTGGATGAGAACGGGCAGTATAAGTCAAATCAGCCTGAGCCACTTACTTTAACAGTCACGGAGCTTGGAATCAAGGGCTGGCTCAAAGGAGAAAGATGATCTTTTAGCTGGTATTCGGGAAATTATTAGCATGCATGCACGAATGGTGTAGTGTTTCTGATGATGGGTCTAGTTGAATGCTTTGTACAGAGCCTTCGTGGTCTTTGCGAATGGCGTGCCGATTAGTCCGTAGGCGGTGTTTCCGAGGTATTTTCTGATGTAGTGTTGGGTCATTCCTTTGAACAGTGCAAATTTGAGTTTGGACTCAGAGATGGACGATTGGTAGAGCAGTTTGTGTTTTATGAGGTGAATATTGTCGGGTTCGGTCCATTCTTCCATGATCATGCTATCCTTGACTCTTTCGTACAGTGGTGTGCCAGGTATTGGGTAGGGGAAGGTGAATGATAGGTAGTCAAGCGGCAGTGAGGATGCGAAGTCGACGGTGTCGAGGACGGTCTTGTCTGTTTCGCCCGGATATCCGAGTATGAAGAAGGCACCGACTTGAATTCCGGCCTTTTTGCAGGTGTTGACGGCTTGTTCGGCTTGTCTGACAGTGATTTGTTTGTTCATCAGTTTCAGGACCGTGTCATTTCCAGATTCAATACCGAAGAAGACGCGTACGCAGCCTGCTTTCCTCATTTTTTCGGCCACTTCCTCGTCTATTGTGTCTACTCTTGAGAGGCATTCCCAGCCGATGTTGACGCGACGCCGGATGAGTTCGTGACAGATGTCGAGAAAGCGTTTTCGACCCAGGGTAAAACAGTCGTCTGCGAACCATACGCGATCATAGCATAGGTCGTGGACTTGTTGGACTTCCTCTGCTATATTCTTGGGGGTTCTTGACCTGAATCTGTTGCCGAACACTGGGCGGCTGCAGAAGTCGCATTGAAAGGGGCAGCCTCTTGAAGTCATAATGGACGTCGTCGTGTAGCCGAAGTTTCTCGAATAGTAGGCTTTGTAGGCCTGGTTATCAAACATTTCCCGTGCAGGGAATGGTATTTCGTCAAGGTTATTTATGAAATCCCGCGGCGCAGTGAAAATGGTCTTTCCAAGATCTTTGTAGGCGATTCCTTTGACTTGTTTCAACGGTTTTCCGTTTTGAACTGCTTGGACTATGTCGAGCATTGTTTCCTCGCCCTCTCCGAGGCCTACGACATCGAAAGACTGTAGGAACTCCTCTGGGTTGGAGGTTGGAAGCGGTCCACCTGCAACGAGGAGCTCGCAGTCTTTTCTGAGAAGCTCAACCATTTGGAGGGCTTTTTCTTTCATCGAAAACATTACTTGTAAGCCGATTATCCGGGGATGAGAGTTTCTGATCCTTTCCATAGCGTCTTTGAAGCTCAGGAAGGTGCAGTCCACAAGTTCGACCGAGATGCCCTTGTTCTTGAGGTGCGCTGTTATGTATCCTAAGCCTAGCGGCGGAAACCTGAAGATAGAGTTGTCGTTCGAAGGGTGAAAGTAAGGATAAACCAGAGTGACCGTCGTCATCGCGCTTTATGCTCCTAATATTTCAATAGGGTATTCGAAAAGAAGGGTTTCAGGGCTCAATTCATAGTCTAGGCCAACCCAGTCAAGAGAATCTTTCAAGTATTCTCGGCCTCTTCGTAATATGCTATTTTTCTTTTTCCATAAGCGGAAGCCAACCTCGTTGTCGGGAAGTTCAAGAGAAGCCCATTCGGCCTGTATTCCGTCCCATGCTCCTATTTGCGAGTCTTCCAATTTGGTTCCTTGAGAATCGCTATACTTTCGGAAGAATCTGGATCCCTGTTCATTTAGCATAAACATCTTTTCAAGTCTGTCTCTTTCTAAGTCTTTGAAATCGGCGCTTATGGAGATTCTTTTTTTGTCAATAGCATAAATAACATTGACTTTGCCGATAGGTTTTGTCTGGACGAAAGAAGCATTTATGTCGATTCGCTGTGTCACGCCTTTAAGCCTAAGGAACCTCAGTTTCGGGTGCATCTGGTACAAACGGGACAGGTAAGCGATGAGGTCGCGAGCCACCCTGTTCTCAAGCGTGATGTTCCTGAATCTGTTTCTAGCAGTCCTGTCCATCATAAACTCTTTGCGAATGCTCCAACGATCATCCTGTTGTGCAACTCGGATTGTTGAGGATCCTGAAAAGTACGTTTGATCGGAGCAGACAAGGACAGGGAGTCCAAAACCTGTTCCTTCTCCCACCAATTCGTTTCCCTCGTAGACGAGAATTAGTCCCTTCTGCAAGTTGGCGATTTTCAAGTTGCTTGGTCGTGTGTCTCGGTAGACGCGGAGACTCATCAAATCGGAGATGCGGATCGTGCGACTCTCGCCGATCATGAAATCTAGGTCAATCTGCTGAACTGGGGGGAAGTTTGTAGGCATCAGGAACCCGCTGATATCTTGAACCTGCTTATGCGAATTTGCTTTCTAATCTTCTGTATTCTTAAGGTTTTAACGCTGTAGGCTGTGCCAGTGCAATTAGCAAGGCGCACGTGTTCCTGGCTAGATCACATCGACACAGAAGACAATGAGAAAGAAGAAAAAGAGATCCTGCCCACAACTCAGTGGACTCGGTTAGTCGAGGGTTGTGCCGTCATGTGATGTCTCAACCGCTAAATATGAGGACGAGTAGTTCTCTATTATGACGCTGTTTGAGGTGACATTCAAACTAACGCACGACTGTCCCCTACTGCAATGTGTCAAAGAAACATCCTCGGCTGAAGATGTTCGACTGGTGCAACAGAGAATACGACGTGATCGAACTGATAATCGACGAACCAGACGAATATTCTGCCGTGATTGATGAAATATCCCAGATAAAGGGAATGGTAGAAAAGTCATCCGACCTTCACAACGCCCATTTCTTCGTGAAGAAATGCTTCTGCAAAACCGAAGATTCTGTGACGAGAATCCTTGACGAATTCGACCTTCTCCAAATCTCGCCGATAATCTACCGCCACGGCTGGGAATACTACCGCGTGATCGCGTTCAGACACGAAGACGTGAAGGCTCTCATGGAAAGATTCGAGAACAGAGGCATCAAATACGAGATTCTCCGCAAAGTCGATTTTGAAGGATTCATAGCAGGTTCGCTCACTTTGACAGCCGATGCACTATTTTCTGACCTGACAGAAAAACAGATGGATGCATTGCTAACTGCTTACAGCAACGGCTATTACAGCATGCCGAGAAGGGCCAACGTCCAGGACATTGCACACAAGAAAAGAGTTTCCAGAACTACCTATCAGGAGCATCTGAAGAAAGCCGAGAACAAGCTCGTCGCGTCGCTAGTCCCGTATGTTCAACTGTTCAAGCGCGTGGCACCAGAGAAAAGAACTCGCACAAGCGTCTTGCGCACAGCTTCTTCGGATTAGTGAAAAAAGGCAAAGAGGGACTGGCATTATCCTACCGTTTTTCCGATTGGACAAGCTTCTAGGCATATGGAGCATTCTATGAAACTGTTGGGAGTTGGCCGCTTCACGAACCTCTTCTCCAGCTCCCTCGTCTCCATGGGAACTTGCCTTGAACGCGGGTTCTCAGACGCGTACACCATACATTTGTCGACCTTGAGCTTGTACGGGTCAATTGCTTTAGCCGGACAAGCCCGCGCACATTTGTCGCAGTTCTTGCACAGATCTTCCTTGAAAGGCTCGTCTAGGTCTAGTTCCGCGGTTGTGAGCAGTGAAACCAGCCTGACTCTCGGTCCATAGGTCGGAGTCACCAGCAACGTGTTCTTTCCTTGGCAGCCGAGGCCGCACTTGACCGCAGAGGTTTTGAGTGGAATGCTGAATGAGGGACTTGCATTATAGCCCTTTTTCATCAGGAATTGAGCGACTTTCCAAGCCTTGCTCAACGCGATCTGATAGTACAGCTGGTAGCCCTCCAAAGGCACGTTCGGTCTATATTTCTTGTTGAAATGAAGTTTCGTGGAGTCTGCGACGACGTTGAACACTGGATCCCAAGCGTGAATGCCCATCAATATGACTGATTTGACTTCTGGCAAAACTTCTTCCGGGGTTTTCAACACGCCAACATACTTGATCTTACCGTAGGGCAACTCGCGGAGCATGTCGAGGTTTGACACACCGACCGCCACGAAACCAGCTTTCTCTGCCTCCTTCTTTACGTCCTGAGTGAGCGTCATTATCTCGAACCTCGCCGTTAGGATTGAAGAGTTTTTCGAATCTTTTCAAGGTTTTCGGCAGCCACAGCCTCGTTTCGCAAGAATTCCTTCAGTCTATCGCATTGATACTCGTCACAGTGAGCACAAGTAACGACCTTCTTTTCTGCAGCGCACGGTCTTATCTTGCAGAGTTTTCGGCACCAACCGGAAATCACGTCAGATTTGCATCCTCGACAGTCGATGTCTTCTGGCTTGAATTTGACGTCGCCTTGATTAGACCAGCGTTCGGCCATCTGCTTCTTCAGTTCAAAATCGTTCGCCTGAGTCGCTTTATACGCTTTACATTCGCTGCAGTCAAGTCCGCAATAAGCGGTCATTTCATACACCATTCTATCGCCTCCTTCCTAACCAAACATCATCTTTTCAATATTCAAAGCAAGCGAATAAGCGTTATACCGTCACATGCTGGTAGTAGTTTCATCCGATGCAAAGGCAATCTAACGTCTGGTTTGAGAACATGTTTAAGCAGCTACTATAAGGATTATGATTATATCGGTGTCCGTCACAGTCTTTGTGCCAGTAACGATTTTAAACCAGTACTGAGGATGCTCTCTTGGCGAAAAAAAGGTAGAAAAAGATGGACCACACGATCGTTCACTTCGAAATACCCGCAAACAACACTGAAAAACTCCAGAAATTCTGTGCAGGCGTCTTTGGATGGAAGATCGAGAATGGCAGTGGAGACATGAGTGGAACAATGGAATACTGGCTTCTCGGCACTGTACCAGTAGACAAGCAGATGCGACCGTTGCGACCAGGCGTCAACGGAGGCATGTACAAGAAGACGAGTCCAGAGATGAATACATCGAGAAAATCAAGAAGCTCGGCGGAAAAATCATCGTTCCAAAGCAGGAAGTGCCTCAAGTCGGCTGGACCGCTGTAGCCACTGACCCTGAAGGAAACCATTTCGCCATACTGCAACCGATGAATCCATAACTACACATATTCCTTCCTCCTTTTTCTGTGACGCCAAGAAACGCTTTCAAGATGTTGTGTGGATTATGGGCAGTGGCAGTACATCGCGCGCGCTACGTTTCAACCAATGCCTTCAACGAGTCAATATCCCACACTGAAACGTACAATTCCTGTTTGAACACTTTCCCGGCAAACATCTTTTTCAAACGCTTTACGGCTTCAGAATTCACGTCTTCAGGAATTTCCCACTGACTAGAACGATTCCTCTCCATCATACAAGCAAGAGTATCATCGGCAAGTGTGTCATAGGAAGCAACGAACAAAGACTTCGAAGGTGGAACAAGCTCCCGCAAATCTTGTTCTGATTTACCGACGTGACGCTGGTCAAATCCTTGCTCTTTCAGCAATCTGCGATACGCATCTCGAACAGGGTCCGGAGGCGTATTATACAGAGAGAAAAGGGCGCGTCGACTGACCCGGCAAATCTCACCGACCACTTTCTGCCAATCGCTGATCAAGTGAAGAAGATGAACGCTGACGGCAACGTCGAAAACCTTGTCCCTGAACGGAATCAAACGCGCATCCGCAAGAACCACGCCCTCAACACCCTTCTCTTTGGCCTTGTCGACCATCTTCCTGCTGATATCAACCCCGGCGAGAGAGAATCCTGCCTTCTGCAACGGCGCAGCCAACCTTCCCGTCCCGATCCCCACATCCAAAACGCGCCTGCAGTCGTCAAACTCGGTTGTGAACGTCTTGACCAAACAAGTCATGACTTCGTCGGGCAACCGCCTGGTTCTATCATAAACCTCTGCGACCCGGTCAAACGACACGCTGACCTCAAACCGCCCCCTTGATCCTATAACCCCCATCACCGTTGGCACATGCTGAACGCTTAAGCCTACCTGTCATAATTTCCTCTTCCAATCTCTCTTCCACACAAAAGTCCATGTGCTCGCCACGAACGGACATAGACCTCGAAAAACGTTTATGAAGCCGATAGCAATCAGTTAACCCGCTATGAGCGACAGTGAACTGGCCGCAATCAGACAGAAAAAACTTCGAGAAATCCAGAGAAGATTTTCTGCAAAACAGACCCAGCCAGACACAACTGGCCCAAAAGACGTTTTGAACAGGATTTTCAAAGACCGGGCTTGGGAAGTCTTCAACTCAGCAACAGCTCAGTTCCCTGTCGAAATGAGCAAAGTCAGAAAAATCCTAACAGAACTAGCTGTTTCTGGCAAAATAACCCAGGTTACCGGGGAAGAACTCTTCGTCTTCCTCAAGAAACTGGGGCTAGATGTCAAACTGAACACCACGATCACTTATGCGAGCCACGGACAGCTGAAAACGCTCGAAGAAAAGATGAAAGAAGAACTAACCAAGACTTGACCTACTAAGAATTACTGGGAAAGACCAAGCCCAAAACTCCTACGCGTTATGGTCTCACGCATTCGGCCTTAGGCCTGTAGGGTCGCTTCCTCGTCCGTCGTTGCCTATGGTAGTCGCATTCAACAATGCGAACGATCATGAACCCTTTGTCTTGATATTTACACCCGCATGGTAGTGTGGTTGTCTGCTCAGGCATCGTTTCACTGTTCTTTGATTCGTGTGTTAGGGTAGAAACTGTTTGTAAATAGGGTGGCCTTTGAACCGCAAAGTAGTCTCGGACCTCTCGATGGTTCCGCTCGGTAACCGCATGCAGATAGAACATACGACTGCGCCCTCTGGAATGAAACGCACGCCATCAAGCAGCTCGCCCTTTGTCACTCCTGAAGCCACAAACGCCATCTCGTTGCCCTTGGCCAACTCGTCTTCACAGTAAGTTTTGTCGACATCAACGCCCTCTAATGCAAGCCTTTCCATGCGTTTTGGGTCGTCTTTTTCGCCCTTCCAGACATTGACCAGCATAGTTCCTCCAAGGCATTTGATCGCTGTCGCTGCAATTGTTGCTTCAGGACCGGCTCCCGCACCCAGAAGAAGGTCAATGCCCGAGCCGGGCCTGCATGTCACAACGGCGCCAGCTATGTCGCCGTCAGGAATCAGAATGATCCTCACTCCCATCTTCCTCAGACGCTGCAAAATCGTCGTATGCCTGTCCCGTTCTAACATTATGACCGTGAAGTTTTCGAGATGAAGCCCTTTTTCATGGGCCACGGTCCGCACGATCTCCTCGACAGGCATGTCGAGACTAATCTTTCCTTTCGAATGATGGTCTGTGGCCACTTTGAAGTAGTAGCCATCGTCTGGGAGCACTTGGAAGCAGCCAGACGGCGCGCATGCGAGGGCAGAAATGGCATCTTTTCTTCCTTTAGAAGCGGCGGTCGTTCCGTCAACTGGGTCAACCACAAACTCGACTTTCGGACCTTTACCCGTTCCAACTTTCTCCCTGTGTAAGAACGCAGGCGCGTTGTCCTTCGGTCCTTCACATGCTATGACTTCGCCTTCAACGTCAGTTTGAGCTAGGACGGCTCTTGAAAACTCGACAGCTTTCTGATCGATAAGGTCACAGTCACCCTGACCGATGTGTAGTGCCGCTCCAACTGAAGCGGCAACGGTTATGCGCGTCAAAGAAGGGGCCAATGCCCTAAGAGAAACCATCTTCACGTCCCCACGCTGTACTTCTGCGCTTGAGGTACTAAAGATTTTTCTCTCAGCTTCCACTGAGCGCGCGAGTTGCCTAGTCCGCAGGCGGGGTCTTGCCTTTTCTTAGTCCTCTGAACCTGAGTTTCGCGGTCAAGATTTTCTCTGTTGCAAACAGTCTTGAAGCGACGTACATGATAACGAGCGTGAAGGCTGTGACGTATACTATGCCTAGTCCTGCGGTCAAGTAGTCGCCCATGGTGATGGCTTTTGAGGCTATGATGGGTTGGCTGAACGGGATCGCGTAGAAGATGGTCCTTAGCCAGAATGGTAAGGAGTTGATGTCCAAGTACATGAGGGCTAATGCTGGTATGAACAGGAACGGGTAGACGTAGCTCACGAGGGACTGTGCGCTTCTGACGTCTTGGGCAAAGGCAGATAGGATTACTGCTAACGCCAAGGCCGCGAAGAGCGTGACGAAAAGGGATATTCCCATGAGCAGGTAGCCAAAGAGTGAGGGAACTAGTCCTAGGGAGACTAGGTCCACTGACGGCGCAGTCGTTGCTATCGTGCCGGTGAATGAGCCTATGTAGTAGTTGAAGCCGAACATGTAAGCTATCGCTCCGATGCCTGCGACAACGATTGACCCGGAGACTTTTCCTGCGAGGATGGAGAAGCGATCCATCGGCAGAGTCAACAATGTTTCGAGGGTTTTTTCTTCTTTTTCCATGGCAACCGATGTTGCGGCTATCTGCATCGAATAGGTCAACAGAATTATCATGGTGATCGGCAGTGCGAATGCCTGCGAGAGTACGAGGCTCGAGAGCACGCTGGGGCTGATGCCTTCAACGCGTTTTCCTTTGACGATGACCGAGTCTTCTGGAACGAGTAGGTTGGGCGCCATTGCCCTGTTGTACGCTTCCACCAGAGAGCTGACGATCGTGGACCCGACGTTTTCAAACAATCCGGAACCAGAGAAGACGGTGTAAAACTTGACGTGTGCGGGTGTTTGCGTGGAAATGTTCTGACTGAAGTCCTGAGGGATCTCAATTATGCCTGTTGCGTTGTTGCTGGACAGCAGGGGGATTGCAGCGTCAACCGTTGTGACGTTGACCTGGATTGCCTTGACGTAACGATTGAGAAAATCGATGAGGTCAGTTGAATTGCCTTCCAGATCATGGTTCACGACGAGGACGGTGGCTTTTTGAGCGCTCTCTTTAGCTGTCTGCACTGAGAGATTCATGACGTAGCCAAGGACGGGGAACATGATCAAAGGAACAATTAAGAAACCCACGAGGATTTTTGGGTCCCTCATCAATTCTTTGAGCTCTTTCAGCAGGAAAGCTCCGTAGCCTTTAAGCAAAGCCAACCACCTTAGCAAAGACTTCTTCGAGGTTCGGGCTTCC
>Ga0315280_10011434_pt1 | contig 10908 bp, 9 predicted proteins | sample YL17G06_40_MG_FD_203697 | JGI IMG/M metagenome (GOLD analysis project Ga0315280, IMG submission 203697) | Sediment microbial communities from Yellowstone Lake, YNP, Wyoming, USA - YL17G06_40 | ecosystem: Environmental > Aquatic > Freshwater > Lake > Sediment | place: USA: Wyoming | collected... | reverse complement strand
GGACTTTGAAGTCAAGGTCTACGGCTTCGCGGGGAGGCCCCTGCTCGTGTTCCCTTCCCTGGGAGGGCGGTTCTTTGACTTCGAGAACTTCGGGATGGTAGAGGCGTGCCGGCCGTTCCTGGAATCCGGGCGGCTGCGCATCTTCGCGGTCGACGGACGTGATAGGGAAAGCTGGCTCAATGCAGGCATCCCTATCGGCGACCGCGGCCAGCGTCATGAGGCGTGGGATGCCTGCATCGTCCACGAGGCGCTCCCGTTCGTGCGCGAGCTTTCGGGGCGCAGGGCCCCGCGCGACGTCATCGTCGCCGGCTGCAGCACCGGCGCTTTTCACGCGGCGAATTTCCTCTTCCGCCATCCCGACCTGTGCGATACGGTCATAGCCTTGAGCGGCATCTACAGTCTGCACCGCTTCAAACCGCTGGGCGACTACTGCGACGATCATGTGTATTTCAACGATCCCCTGAGGTACCTGCCCAACCTGGCCGACGAGCGGTATCTGAACCTGTTCCGGCGCAGCCGCATCATCATCTGCGCAGGCCGGGGGGCGTGGGAACATGTCTGCCTGCTGGAGAGCCGTCGCCTCTCCGAGGTCCTCCGCGCCAAGGGCATCCCGCACTGGCTGGACCTCTGGGGGTGGGACGTGAACCACGATTGGCCGTGGTGGCGCAGGCAGTTGCCGTACTTCCTGGGTCATGTCCTGGCATAGCAGGTCCTGGCGAGAGTCCGTCCGGAAAACGGAGGCCCGGAGATGAATGTCTTGCTTCTGTCCCCGCACTTTCCGCCGAACTTCCAACGCTTCAGCGCCGCGCTCAAGGAGGCCGGTGCGAACGTCCTGGGGATCGGGGACGCGCCGTACGACTGGCTGAGCGGCGATCTGAAGGCGGTCCTCTGTGATTACTGCCACCTCGACAACATGGCCCATTACGAGGGGCTGCTTCGCGCCGCGGCTTTCCTGACGTACCGGCACGGCAAGATCGACCGCGTCGATTCGCACAACGAGCACTGGCTGGGCCTCGAGGCTCAGCTGCGCCAGGATTTCAACGTCTTCGGGCAGAAGCCGGCGGACCTGGAATTCAACCGCCGCAAGTCCGGCATGAAGGAGATATTCCGCCAGGCCGGCGTGCCCACGCCTCCGGGGGAGGCGGTGCGGTCGGCCGAGCAGGTCCGCGCCTTCGTGGCTCGGCACGGGTTCCCCGTAATCTTCAAGCCGGACGTCGGCGTAGGCGCGGAGCGCGTTTTTCGCGTGGACGACGAAGAGCAGCTTGCCGGGGTCCTGGCCTATCCTCCGCAGGATTACTTCGTCGAATCGTTCTTCGCCGGGTCGCTGGTGTCGTTTGACGGGCTCACCGACCGCGAAGGCGGCATCGTCTTCTGCGCCTCACACCGGGTGAGCTCCGGCATCATGGAGATCGTTACCGAGCAGCGGCCGGTCCATTACTACTACCGGCGGGATATCCCTCCGGCGGTCGAGGATTTAGGGCGCAAGGCCGTGCGCGCCTTCCGGCTCCACGAGCGCTTCTTCCACCTGGAGTTCCTGATCGGCGCGGACGACGAATGCGTCGCTCTGGAGATCAACGTCCGGCCTCCCGGAGGCTATTCGCTGGACATGATGAACTGGGCCTGCGACATCGACCTCTACCGCGCCTGGGCGCGTTCCCTGGTGTGCGGGGAAAGCCGCTTCGCCTACGAGCGCAAGTACAACGTGGCCCATGTGGCGCGGCGCGAGCGGTTCCGCTACCGCCGCCCGCACGAAAATGTGCTGCGCGAGCTGGCCCCGCTGCTCCTGGCCCATATGCGGTTCCCCAAGGTCTTCAGCCTCGCCATGGGCGACTATGTCTATTTCCTGCGCCACCCGGACCTGGAGACGCTCCAGGCCGCGATCGCCTATGTCGAGGAGCAGGCGTGAGGGGCTCAGGCTCCCGCTTTTCCCGAAGACTTGGTCTTGTTTCCGCCTGCCTTAAAACTGGTGCCCCCAACGGGAATCGAACCCATGTTTCGGCCTTGAAAGGGCCGCGTCCTAGCCGTTAGACGATGGGGGCCCTTGTCGCGTCCCGCGCGCATGCCGCGCTTTCGCGCGGACGCTCGCTGAATCTCCCGCCGGGGAGTTCTAAAGAACCGATAAACTTGAGCCCGGTGGGATTCGAACCCACGGCCCCACGCTTAAAAGGCGTGTGCTCTACCCCTGAGCTACGGGCTCGGAAGCATAGATTGTACAACAATTTTTCAGGCTTGGGGCTGTAGGATCCGGGGCTCCGGGGCGGCCCTAGCGGCGGCCGAGATGCGCGATGGTCTTGGCGTAGGTGCGGTAGAGGTCCGTGGTCTTGCCCTGGGCCGGAATCATCTGCTCCAGGGTCTGCCACCAGAAGCCGCCGCACAGGGAGCGCGGCATGGCGCAGGAGGCGGTGGTGAAGAGCACCAGAAGGTCGTCGCGCGCGGCCGGGACGTCGTCGGCATCGAGCCACCAGTAGCCCTGGAGCTTGTCACCATCCACGTAGCCGAGGCTGCCCAGCATGAGGCGCTTGTCCGGCAGCTCCTGGTGCAGTCGCTCGAAGATGGCCTCGAAGGCCATGCCCACGGGGTTTTCGTCGGGCTGGAGGCTCACGGCGAGCAAGTCCAGGTTGCGGCCGAAGCCCTCGCGGGAGTAGCGCTTGAGCCACCCGAAGAGCGAGTGCTCCCTGTCCGGAGCCCCCCCGTCCCACCAGTAGAGCGTGGCCACGGTCTCCAGCGCCGGGTCGAGCTCCTTGACCTTGGCCGCCCCGGCCGCGTAGATGCGGTAGACCTGGTCTGGGGGCAGGGGCGCGCTCGCGCCGCCCAGCCAGTCGCCGTTGAGCTCGCTGCCCACCTCCCAGGAGCGGATCTGGTCCTGGTAGTGGAACACCAGGTTTTTGACCCGCTCCGCGTATATCTGGGGGGTGAGGGATCGGGGCCACTGGCCGGTGTCGAGGACCGTACCCATGATGCGCAGGCCCTGGCCGCGCAGCTCGCCTATGATGGAGTCGTACTCGTTGAATGAGTGCAGGTTCGCGTAGAGGAAATCGTCCGGGTTGCTGCGGAAGACCAGCCGCACCCAGTTGGCGCCGGAACGCTTGATCGCGGCGATGACGCGCCGATACTCGTTGAGGCGCTGGAAGATGCCCTCGTCAATGACGAGGCCGAAGCGCAGGGCGCCTTTGGCCCGCTGGGTCTGGGCGATCTGCAGGCCGTGCTCGAAGAGCAGCTTCTGCCAGGCCAGGGAGACCGCCTGCAGGGCCGCGTCGAAAGCCTGGGCGCGCGCGGCCGCGTCCCGCTCCGCGTGCGCCCGGGCCATGAGTTCCTTGGCCTGTTCCGCGGCCTTGCGCGCCTTGGCGCCCGGCTGGTAGACGGGGTTCCAGTCGGTCGCGCGCTTGCGCAGGGACTCCTTGAAACGGCGGTACTGGGTGACGGCGATCTCCTCGTTGACGAACACCATGTCCCCGTCCGAATAGCCGTCGCCGTTTTTGTCCAGCCAGACCGTGGAGAAGCCGTCGCCTGCCACGGGCCAAGGCAGGCTTAGGTGGATGCGGGGGAGCCGCTCCCAGCTCAAGGTCAGGAACTCGCCCTTCTGCTCGAGGATCGGTTTGGACGAGGCCGCCTCGTCCGGCGAGGTGACGAGCATGCCGGAGAGTTGCGGGTCCGGAGGGTCCGTGCGCTCGCCCCGTGCGATGAAGGCCAGGAACTCCGGGAGCTTGAAGAGCCTGCCGGACGGGCCGTAGGCGAAGAGCTTGACCGACTTGCGGGCCGGGCCCAGGCGGCCCTGGAGGGGCTGCGCGGACGCAGGGGTCTCCGCCCTGGGAGAAGCGTCCGGCGGCGCGGCGGGCGCAACGGCGGAAGCCGGCATGTCCGCAGGAGCCGCGATGATGCCGGCCGCCGGCAGGCCGGCGGCGGCTAGGACCGCAGCCAGCAGCAGATTCGGCATGTCCCCAAAAAATAGCAAATTCAGCGCCGGCGCCGCTTCCATTCGGTCCAGTGGTCGGCGCCGAAGAAGAGCGCGTAGTTCGCGAGGCCGGCCAGCGTGCCCACGCGCGCGGCCGCGCCGCCGAAAAGCACGGTCCAGCCCGCCCAGACCCAGACCAGGGCCGCGAGCCATCGCACCTTGACGGGCAGGACGAAAAAGAGCATGAGCCGCGCGAAGGCCAGGAACACGCTCAGCTGCAGCGGGCCGCTGGAGAGGGTCCCGCCCCACAGGAGCGCCGCCGCGGACATGGCCGCGGCGCCGACCAGAAAGAAAAAGGTGAAGCGGAACTCTCCCCAGGCCCGCTCGAGAGCGCGCATAAGCGCGTAGATGAGGATGACCCAGAAGGCCAGCCACAGCGGCGCGGTCTGGGGCGGGATGAAGAGGAACGAGACCGTGCGCCAGACCTCGCCGGCCAAGAGCGCGGCCGGGTCGAGGGTGAGGCCCGCGGGGAACTCGGGCTTGAAGAGGGCCAGCAGGCCCACGGCCGCGTTCATCCCGGCCAGGAAGGCGGAGAGGCCCGGCAGGGCCAGGAATCCCAGGCGGCTTTCGAGCCGGTCGAGCCAGTTGCGCGGCACGGGAAGATTTTACTTTTTTTCGCGCTGCCGCAGGCGGCGCGAAAGCCCCGCGATAAAAATTGCATCCCCCGGACAAAGTTGTTATAATAAATTCAGCTTCGTTGTGTAAAAAACGGATTTTTTGCGCGCTTTGTCCGCACCCTTGAACGTGGCCTCTTGCTTTCCAGATTCTTTTCGGTCGCTTCGCGGCGCAGGTCCAGGTGGTCGGTGAACCGAAACCACCGCATCCGCCGCCATCGCATTGCCCTTCGGCCCAAGGTGCGTAGCCGGCGGCTTCAGGTGCTCGCCATCGTCTCGGCCTTGGCCTTCTTGGGAAGCGCCGCAGCCTTGACCATCCGTCACTTGAGCCGCAGTCTGCCGGGCATGCCTGAACTCCTGGCCCTCCTCAACCCCCGCATCGAGTCCGTGGAGGTGGCCGGAGCCCCGGCGGCCCTGGCCGGCCCCCTGAGCCGGTTCCTGCGCGGCGAATCGGCCGGGGCGGGCTTCTCCGCCCGGGCCGCGGAACTGGCGCAGCGCTTCCCGGCCTTGCAGGCCGTGCATATCCGGCGCGACTGGCTGGGGCACAGGGCGCGGGTGGAGGTGACGCTGCGCCGCGCCCTGGGGCGCGCCCTGCGCGGCGGCCGGCCGGCGGGATTCCTGGATCCGGACGGCGTGGTCTTCCGCGCCCCTGAGACCCTTTACCCGGAGGCGCGCCTGGTCCTAGAGGTCGGGGATGCCGACGCGGCGCGCTTGCAGGCCCTGGCCGAGGCGCTCGATGTGCTTTCCCGTGACGGGAACCTGCCCGCGCCCATGGAGCGCCTGAGCTACCGTTCGGCCTACGACGGCTGGGAGGTCTTCCTCCGGGACGGGACCAAGGTCCTATGGGGAGACTTGAGCTGGACGCGGGAGAAGCTCGCGCGCCTGCGCGAGGCCCTGGCCGAGGCGCGGGGACGTTTCCCCGGCGCACTGGCCGCGGCCTCTTCCCGAGACGGCGTCCCCTTGGTCGCCGATCTGCGCTATTTTGAGGACGGCCGGGTGCTGCTGCGGCCCCTCTCGGGGGACCGCTTCTAGAGCGAGGCAACGGGATGGCGAAACCGGATGTGATCGCCGGACTTGACATGGGCAGCGGCCGGGTGACCTGCCTCATCAGCGCGCCCGAGCCCGATTCCGGGCGCATGCGCATCCTGGGCGGCGCGACCGCCGCCTGTCGCGGCATCAACGGCGGGGTCGTGGTCAACATCCAGGAAACGAAGTCCGCCGTCAGCCAAGCCCTGGAGGAAGCCGAGGCCGCAGCCGGGGTCACGGTCACGGGACTCTTCCTCGGCGTGCGCGGCACGCACCTGCAGTCCTTCAACAACAAGGGAGCCTTCAATATCGCCCGCACGGACAAGGAGATCACGGCCGAGGACGTGCACAGCGTGGTGGCCAACGCCAAGGCCATCCCCCTTTCCTCGGACCGCGAGATACTGCACGTGGTGCCGCAGAGCTTCTCCCTAGACCGCCAGCGGGGCGTGCCCAATCCCGTGGGCATGGAGGGTTCGCTCCTGGAGGTGGACGTCCACATCGTCACCGCCTCGAGCGCCCACCTCAACAACGTCATGAAGGCCGTGGCCCAGGCCGGTTTCGAGGTCCATGAGATCATCTACGGCCTGCTGGCCACGGGCGAGCAGTTGGTGACCCCGGAGGAGAAGGAGCTGGGGTCGCTCCTGGTGGACCTGGGCGGGCAGTCTCTATCCCTGGGGGTCTACTCCGAGGGCAGCATCCGTTATTCCAAGGAGATCGGGATCGGGTCCGATTTCATCACCCGGGACGTGGCCGTGGGCCTGCGCACCTCCATGGTCACGGCCGAGCGCCTCAAGCGAGCGCACGGCATCGCCCATTCCAGGTTCTTGGACGGCGACGAGGACATCGAGTTCAGCCGCGTGGACGGCCGCACCATGGATCGGGTCAGGACCAGCACCATGATGAGCTACATCCTGCCCCGGGTCGAGGAGATATTCACCATCGTCGCCGACGACCTCCAGAATTCCTCCTATACGGACTTGGTCAGCCCCGGGGGGGTGATCCTGACCGGGGGCGGAAGCCTGATGAAGGGCATCGCCGCGGCCGCGGAGGAGCTCCTGGGGCTGCAGACGCGCATCGGCATGGCGCATCCCGACCAGGCGGCCGGAGACGAAAAATGGTTCAGCCCGGCCTACGCCACGGCCATGGGGCTCTTGACCTTCGCGAACTGCTCGCGCTGGGGCACGGGAGTTTCGCGCCTGACCCCGCGCAAGAAGCCGGTGTGGCTGCGGCGGCTGACCTCCGTGTTCGAGGATCTGGTTTGAAAATCGAGATTTCGGAAGACTTAAAGGACACCCGCGCCGTCATCAAGGTGATCGGCGTGGGCGGCGCGGGGGGCAACGCCGTCAACCGGATGGTGGAGTCGGGCTTGAGGGGCGTGGAGCTCATCGCGGCCAATTCCGACGCCCAGGACCTGCGCCGCAGCCTGGCCGAGGTCCGCATCCAGATCGGAGAGACCCTGACCAAGGGCCTGGGCGTGGGGGGGGACCCGGCCAAGGGCCGCGCCGCGGCCATGGAGTCCGAAGGCGCTCTGCGGGAGGTGCTCGCCGGCGCGGACATGGCCTTCGTGACCGCGGGCATGGGCGGCGGCACCGGCACCGGCGGCGCGCCGGTCGTGGCCAAGCTCGCCAAGGCGGCGGGGGCCCTCACCATCGGCGTGGTGACCCGGCCCTTCCGCTTCGAGGGGCTCCTGCGCTCCAACCTGGCGGAGTCGGGAATCCAGGAGCTGCGCCAGAGCGTGGACACCCTGCTGGTCATCCCCAACGACCGCCTCTTCGACGTGGTGGAGGACAACACCCCTTCCGAGGAGGCCTTCCGCCGGGCTGACGACGTGCTGCGCAAGGCCGTGCAATCCATTTCCGACGTCATCACCACGCCGGGGACCATCAACATGGACTTGAACGACCTGCGCGCCATCATGAAGGACGCGGGCGAGGCCTTGATCGGCTTGGGGGAAGCCGAGGGGCCCAACCGGGCCGTGCGGGCGGCCAAGGAGGCTGTGACCTCGCCGCTCCTGGAGAACGTGAACATCACCGGGGCCAAGGGCCTCATCGTCAACGTCACCGGCCGCAAGTCCACCCTGACCTTGAGCGAGCTTGACGAGGTGATGAAGCATATCGGCCCGCAGGCCAGTCCCGAGGCGAAAGTCAAGATTGGCAAGGCCTACGACGAATCCCTGGGCGAGTTCATCCGCATTACGGTCATCGCCACGGGCTTCCCCCCGCAGAGGGGGAGCCGCAGCCTCTTGCGCGCCGGGGCGCGGCCGGGGCTGCGCTACCACCCCCAAGTCTTGGGGGTCCAGTCGGACGCCAGGCTCGCCGCCGCGGCGAGCCCGGAGGACTGGATCAAGCCGGCCTTCCTGAGACTCAAGGTCAGAAAACTGAAATAGCCATGGACCTGCAGGACCTGCTTCAGAAGATGGTCAATGCTCGGGCCAGCGACCTCCACATCCGCGCCGGGGGGCCGGCCTACATCCGCGTCGACGGAGACCTCCAGCCCGTCTCGACCGACCCCGTTTCCCAGGCCGAGGCCGAGGCCATGCTCGGGACGATCCTCACCAAGCGGGGCAAGAGTCTCTTCGCAGAGAGCGGCGAGTGCGACTTCTCCTTCCAGGCCGGCGAGGTGGCCCGCTTCCGGGTCAACGCCTTCCGGCAGAGGGGGCGGCTCTCGATCGCCATCCGCTTCATCCCGACCGCCATCCCGACCTTCCAGGACCTGAAGCTTCCCGTGGTCACCATGCGCAAGATCGCGGACAACAGCCGGGGCCTGGTGCTGGTCACGGGAATCACCGGGGCGGGCAAGTCCTCGACTTTGGCAGCCATGGTGGACCACATCAACGAGACGCGCGCCGAGCACATCCTGACCATCGAAGACCCCATCGAGTACGTGCACAAGGACAAGAAGGCCATCGTGACCCAGCGCGAGATCGGCGAGGACACGGCCAACTACGCCGACGGCCTGCGCATGGCCCTGCGCCAGGACCCGGACGTCATCCTCGTCGGAGAGATGCGGGATCTCGAGACCACCTCCGCGGCCCTGACCGCGGCCCAGACCGGACACCTGGTTTTCGGCACCCTGCACACCAGTGACGCCATCCAAACCATTTCGCGCATCATAGACCTCTACCCCCCGCACCAGCAGGACCTAATCCGCATCCAGCTGGCGGAGAGCCTCAAGGCCGTCATCAGCCAGCGGCTGCTGCCCTCCCTCAAGGGGGGGCGCGTGCCCGCCGTGGAGATACTCGTCGTCACGCCCCACGTGCGCAAGATGATCGAGGAGAACAACTCGCTGGGCATCACCCAGGCCTGCGCCAAGGGGCAGTTTTACGGGATGCAGACTTTCAACCAGGCCCTGGTCAAGCTCTTCAAAGACGGGCTGGTCAAGGAGGATGACGTAATGGAGGCCGCTTCCAGCCCCGACGACGTGAATCTGGCGCTGCGCGGCATCGAGCAGGAGATCAAGCCGGGCTGACGCAGGCCCCGCGCGAAAACCGCCGAGGAGGATCGTAAAATGTTCGCCGAGGGATACATAGGGATAGCCGGGACCATCGGGGTGGGCAAGTCCACCCTGACCACGGATCTGGCGCAGGCGCTCAACTTCGAGGCCATTCTGGAGGAGGTGGACGGCAACCCCTACCTGGAGAAGTTCTACAACGACATGAAGGGCTACGGGACCATGATGCAGGTCTGGCTCCTCAACCACCGGTTCCGTCAGCACCGGGAGTTCGTCACCCGCATCAGCCTGGGCAAGATCCGCGGCGTGGTCCAGGACCGGACCATCTGGGAGGACACCATCTTCGCCCGCATGCTCAACCGGCATCCCGAGAAGATCATCACGGACATGGACTACAACACCTACCTGGACCTCTTCGACAACATGGTCCTGCGCGAACTGGTCTTCCCGCAGCTCCTCATCTACCTCGACTGCGGCCCGGATACGGCGCTCAAGCGCATCCATGCCCGGGGCCGGGGCATGGAGCGGACCATCACCATAGAGTACCTGCGCGCCCTGAAGGACAACTACGACGCCTTCGTGGTCGAGATGGAGCAGGCAGGGGTGCGCATCCTGCGCATCAACTGGGAGGAATTCCGACCCATCTCCGAGGTGGCGCGCCTGGTGCACGAGTATTCGCTCAAGCCCTCCAGCTTTACCAAGTGGGTCCGGCCCCTGCGCCGCACGCCCAAGATGGAGCCCAAGCCCAAGCTCCTGGAGACTCTGGCGCCCGCGCCGGGGGCGCGGGAGGAGCAGACCGTGCCGGTCAATGCCGTTGTCTGAAACGGCGGCCTCGGTCCCTTCCAGGAGAGGAGAACGCCCGCCCGAAAGTGCCGGCGAGCCCTGGGACGCCGGTGACGGCTTTTTCCGCGACCGGAGGCTGGCGGACCTGGAGGCCGGCCATGGCCTGACCGTCCGCTCCTGGGGCGACATGCGTTGCTCCCGCAACCGCCGGTCCGCCTTGGCCCGGGCCGGAGCTCCCGAGCCGGACGCGCGCGTGCTCAGGCAGGTCCATGGGACCGGAATCTCAATTCTGCGTCGTGAGGGCGCCCCGGACGGCTCGCCGCCGCATGCGGACGGTTGGATTACGGATCGTCCCGGCGCGGTCGTGGCCGTGCAGGTCGCGGACTGCCTGCCCATCTGGATATGGCATCGCTCCGGGAGGGCGGCGGGCGTGTTCCACGCCGGCTGGCGGGGCCTGGCCGCAGGCCTGCCTAGGGAGGCCGTGGCCGGGTTCGGCCGGTCCTTCGGCTTGAAGCCTATGGACCTGGAGGCGTCCGTGGGCCCCCATGCGGGCGCGTGCTGCTACCGGGTCGGTCCGGAGGTCGCACGGCAGTTCCGGCTCGAGAGCTTGGTTCGGCGCGGCGGGGATGTCCGCCTCGACCTCGGGGCCGAGGCGCGCGCCCAACTTCTGGAGTCGGGCTTGGCCCCGGCGGCCGTGTCCGTAGCGGGGGCGTGCACCATCTGCCGGCCGGAACTCTTCTACTCCTACCGGCGCGAGGGGAGGACCGGAGAAATGCTCGCCTTCCTCTGGCTGGGGGCCTGATGGAGGCCCTGCCCAGGCGCACCTTGAGGGGCGTGACGCCTTTCGCGCCTGAGAAACCGGCCGACCTGATGCGGCGCGAGCTGGGCTTGCAGGAGATTGTGCGCCTATGCTCCAACGAGAGCCCCCTGGGGCCCTCCCCCAAGGCTCTGGCCGCCTTTCGCGAGGCCGCCGGGTCCCTCTATTGCTATCCCGACGGGGGCAGCCCCGAGCTGTGCGCGGCGCTGGCCCGGCGTCACAAGGTGAAGCCCGAGAACGTGCTCGTGGGCAGCGGCTCGGACGAG
>Ga0315280_10011433_pt1 | contig 10908 bp, 8 predicted proteins | sample YL17G06_40_MG_FD_203697 | JGI IMG/M metagenome (GOLD analysis project Ga0315280, IMG submission 203697) | Sediment microbial communities from Yellowstone Lake, YNP, Wyoming, USA - YL17G06_40 | ecosystem: Environmental > Aquatic > Freshwater > Lake > Sediment | place: USA: Wyoming | collected... | reverse complement strand
CTGCCGGCGCCAGCCGGGACTGACACGAGGAAACGACCTTGGGCAAGTCACAGCCTCTGCGACAGCCGATCGAGGAGCCGGAGCTCCAGACCGAGGCCGCCACGGGCACCCGAAAGACTCCCAAGCTCATGAAGTTCTTTCGGGCGATGGCCAAGCTCGGGGCGTCGGACCTTCACATTCGCCCCGGCATCTCGCCGTACATGCGCGTCGACACGATCGTCAAGTCCACGACCTCCGAGCCACCGGCCAGCGGAGAGATAGAGGCGATGGCGGTCGAGCTGATGACTCCCAAGCAGGCGGCATTCTTCACCGAACACGGCAGCATCGACGTCGCCTACGAGGAGTCGGGCGGGGACCGGTTCCGCATCAACATCTTCCGCCAGCGCGGGCAGATGGCCCTGTCGATCCGGCGGGTGACCAGGCACATCCCCGACTTCGCCGCCCTGAACCTGCCGGCGGTGCTGGCGGAGGTGGCCGAGGTGCACCAGGGGCTGGTGCTGCTCAGCGGCGCCACCGGCAGCGGCAAGAGCACCACGATCGCCTCGATGCTGGAGTACATCAACACGCATCGACCCTGCCACGTCGTGACGATCGAGGACCCCATCGAGTTCATCTACGACAACAAGAAGGCGCTGATCAGCCAGCGCGAGATAGGCATCGACGTGGAGAGCTTCGAGTCGGCGCTGAAGTACCTGATGCGGCAGGACCCCGACGTGGTGCTGATCGGCGAGCTGCGCGACCGCGACACGTTCCAGGCCGCCCTCCAGGCCAGCGAAACCGGCCACCTGGTCTTCGGCACCGTCCATGCCTCCGGCGCGGCCCAGACGTTGGGCAGAGTGCTGGATTTCTTCCCGGCGGAAAGCCGCGATTTGGTCCGCCAGTCGCTGGCGTTCAACCTAAAGGCGATCATCTGCCAGAAGCTGCTGCCCAGCATTCGCCCGGACATCCGGCGCATCCCCGCTGTGGAAATCTTGCTGACCAACCCCAGCGTCCGCCAACTCATCGAAGAGGGCCGGGACGCCGAGATACCGGACGTCATCCGCGCGTGCGAGCAGGAGGGCATGCGGACCTTCACCAGAAGTTTGCTCGAACTGATCGAAAAGCAGCTTGTCGATCCCAAGGTTGCCTACGAAAATGCACCCAACGTGGACGAACTGAAGATGCTCCAGAAGGGCATCACCACCAGCCGCACCGGACTGATAGGCCGATAGAGGCTCACCCCCGCCGGGGCGGAGGGACGGCGGACGACCAGGCAAACATGAGCGGAGCAGCCATGACAGACGTCGTAGCGGCCGTGCAGGCGGCAGGAGACTACTTCTCCATCATCAAGATCGTCTTGATGCTGGTCGTGCTGACGCCCTGGTTCTATGTCGCGCCCTGGGTGCAGAAGGACGCCAAGAAGGTCCACACCTCTCAGACGGCCTGGAGCCTGGCGGTCCTGCTCGTCGGAGCGGTGACACTGCTGATCTGGCTGGTGCAGCCCTACTACGTCATCGGGCTGCTGACCTACTTGCTGCTGACCGGCGGGGTGCTGGCGGCCTACGTGGCGCATCGCAACAGCCGCGTGGAGGATGAGTCGGAAAAGGTGCTGACGATGGCGCATCTCAGCCACCTGTTCAGCAAGGACAGGGGCCGGGCGATGAAGGTCCTGGCCAAGGTCAAGCTCTATCACGCGACCGGCAAGGTAATCATCCCGCCCAGCCCCGAGGGGAGCGAGGAGGAGGTTTCGGCCTACAACACGGCCCAGGAGCTGCTGTACGACATAATATGGCGTCGGGCCAGCGAGGCCGACCTTTCGCCCTCCGAGGGGCAGACCAGGGTTAGGTACGTCATCGACGGGGTGGTCATAGAGCGCCCGCCTTTGCCTCTGACGGCAAGCGAGCCGGCCATCCAGTGCATCAAGAACATCGGCGGCATGGACGTGGAGGACCGCCGCCGCCCGCAGGCCGGCAAGTTGTCAGTGGACCTCGCCGGCATGCAGGTGGAGATGGCCCTGCGATCGGCAGGCACCACCAGCGGGCAGCGCATGCAGTTCCGCGTCTTGCAGGAATACGTGCGGACCAAGCTGGATACGCTCGGCATGGACGAGGTGATGCTCGAGAAGGTCCGGGCGATCAACCTCGCCGGCGACGGGCTGATCATCATATCGGGGCGGCCTGGCAGCGGCGTAACGAGCACACTGTACTCGCTGCTCCGCGAACACGACGCGTTCGTGAAGCAGTTGGAGAGCCTGGAGTCGCGGCCCGCCGTCGACATGGAGAACATCACTCAGCACGCCTACGGTGAGCCGGGCAGGCTCGCACCGTCGCTGGCGGCCGTGCTGCGGCGGGACCCGGACGTGCTCATGGTCGATGCCTGTCCCGACGAGGCCACTGCCCAGTTGGTCGCCGAGGCCGCGGCAGGCAGGGCGGTCCTGTTGGGCGTCTCCGCCAGCGACACATTCATGGCGCTGGCCAGATGGGTCAAGGCCTGCGGCGACGCTAAGCGGGCGGCCGCGCCCCTCCGAGCGGTGCTCTGCCAGATGCTGCTGCGAAAGCTGTGTCCCAACTGCCGCGAGTCCTACATCCCGAATCCCGAAGTGCTGGCCAAGGCCAACCTCTCGGCCCAGCGTATCGAGCGGTTCTTCCGCCCCCCCACCAAGCCGCTCACCGACGACGACGGCAGCCCGATCACCTGTCCTGCCTGCCAGGGAATCGGCTACCTGGGACAGGCAGCCGTCTTTGAACTGATGGAGGTGACCGACGAGGTCAAGGGCCTGATCCGCGAAGGCGCCCCCGTTGGGCAGCTAAAGGCGGTGTGTCGCAAGAGCGGGATGCTCTACCTACAGGAGCAGGCCCTCCAGCGAGTTATCGACGGCGTGACGAGCATTCAAGAAGTGATCCGGGTCTCGCAGCCCGAAAGGAAGCGCTAGCCCCATAGGAGAGCGGCGACGATGTTACTGATCCTGCTGACGACGATCCTGGTCCTGGCGATAGCGTTCTTCCAGGTGACGCAGGGCCTTTTCAGCGCGTTGATGATGACCGTGCTGTCGCTCGTCTCGCTGATCGTAGCATTCAACTACTACGAGCCGCTGGCCAGGCTGCTGTATCCATATCAGCCGGCCTCGGCCGATGGCATCGCCCTGGTCGTGGTCTTCGTCGTCGTGCTGCTGGCGCTTCGCATCTTGGGCGACCGCTTCATCAAGCGCAACGTGGTGATGGGCCTCTGGGTGGACCGGATCGGCGGAGGCGCGCTGGGGATACTCACCGGGATGCTGCTGGTCGGCGTGCTCGCCGTCGTGATGCAGATGCTGCCGTGGGGCGAGTCGATACTGGGCTACCGGCCTTTCGACGACTCGCTTCGCCGGTCGCAGCGGCTGTACCTGTTCGCGCCCGACGATTTCGTGGTCGGCACCGTCCGCGCGCTGTCGGGCCAGTCGCTGGGCAGCCGGGCGGGGTTCGGCTATGGCAGCGTGCATGACGACCTGTTGCGGGAGCTGTTCTGCGCCCGCAACACCGCCGGCAGGGGCGGCCGAATCGACGCCCGCACCGACGCCCTCACCGTCGAAGGGGCGTACTCCAGCCCAGGCGGTATGTGGGGCGTTGCCATTCCCACCTGCCCAATGCTCAGCGATCAGATAACCAAGGTCGTCGTTGTGCGGGTTGAGGTCGATCGCCGCGCCGCCGGCGGAGACGGCTGGTGGCGCCTGCCCGGTACGCATTTTCGCCTGGTCGGCGAGAGCGGCCGCAGCTATTACCCCCTCGGGTACCTCGCAACGTCGTCCCGCGGCTGGGAGTGTGTCTCCGCCCCCAGCAGCGAGGGCGTCGTTCAGCCAGCCCTGCTCATAGCCGAGAAGAGAGCCGGCAACGAGCAATCCGTCACGGTCGACTGGGTGTTCAGGATGCTCACCGACGATAAGCCGGACCACATGGTGTTCCGCCGAGTCTCTCGGGCGATCGTGCCCAAAGTCGCCAGCCGACTGCCCGATCCGGCCGGTGCCATGAAGGCGCCCGGCGCGGACTAGCCGCTGCCCTCTCTCTCCCCTGCCGCATGCCCTCACCGTCGGCGGCCGCCGGTCGCGTTGACATCGGCCGCAGGGGTGTCTAAGCTGCCGATCATCCAGCTTGAAGGAACACGCACATGGCAGGAAAGAGCAGACTGTCGATTTCATCCGCCGACGAGAACGCCGTCATCAAGAGGCTGCTCCGCTTCAAGGTCGAGGTCCCCTCGTGGGGCTACGCCGACACGGGCACGCGATTCGGCAAGTTTCTCCAACCCGCCGCGGCCGTTGACTTGGAGGATAAGCTCGCCGACGCCGGCGCCACGCACGCCTACACCGGCATGACGCCCACCGTGGCCGTGCACGTACTGTGGGACTTCCCTAACGGGTTCGACCGGTCGGTCGTCGCCCTGGCGAGGAACTACGGCGTGCGGATCGGGTCGATCAATCCCAACGTGTTCCAGGACCAGTGCTACAAGTTCGGCTCGGTCACCAACCGCGACCCGGCCATCCGCCGCCGGGCTATCCGGCACATCCTGGACTCCATCGAGGTCGCCCGGCAGTGCCGCAGCGGGTACCTGTCGCTGTGGTTCGCCGACGGCGCCAACTACCCCGGCCAGGCCGACATCGTTCAGCGCAAGGCGTGGGCCGCCGCCGCCCTGCGCCGGGCCCACCAGGCCATGCCCAAGAACATGACCATGCTCGTGGAGTACAAGCCCTTCGAGCCGGCTACCTATTTCACGGACTTTTTCGACTGGGGCAGCGCCTACATCTTCGCCAAGGCCGCAGGCCCCCAGGCCAGGGTGCTGGTGGACCTCGGCCACCACCTGCCCGGCTGCAACGTCGAGCAGATCGTCGCCTGGCTGATCGACGAGGAGATGCTGGGCGGCTTCCACTTCAACGACCGCAAGTACACCGACGACGACCTGACCGTCGGTTCAATCGATCCGTACCAGGCGTTTCGCATCTTCAACGAGATCGCCGCGGCCGAGTGGCGGACCGGGCGGGACCTGACGATCGCCTACATGATCGACCAGTCGCACAACATCAAGCCCAAGGTCCTTGCGATGATCCAGACGGTCGTCACGGTGCAGTCGCTGCTGGCCAAGGCCCTGTGCGTGGACCGCAAGGCCCTCGCCGCCGCCCAGAAGCGCGAAGACACCGTCGCCTCCGAGGAGGTGTTGCGGAAGGCCTTCTACACCGACGTGGAACCGATCGTCCGCCAGGTTCGCAAGGCACTGGGCTGTCCGGCCGATCCCGTCACAGCCTACCGCGCATCGGGCTACGAGGCCAAGGCCGCCAAGCTCCGCACAGCCAAGCGAAAGGCGCTGGGCATCCAGAGCGAATCCACCTACGCCTAGGTCCAACTACGACCTGGCAAACGTTGCCGCCGACTTGGAAGGTTCAGTGCATCTTGCCTGATCAACCGGTTCTAATCGACGGCTCCTGGGGTGAAGGCGGCGGGCAGACACTGCGCACCTCGCTGGCGCTATCCGCGGCGATGGGCATTCCTGTCAGGATCACCGCCATCCGCGCCGGGCGGCCGAAGAGCGGCCTGCGGGCCCAGCACCTCGCCGCCGTCCGTGCCGCTGCGGGCGTCTGCAAGGGACGGGTGACAGGGGACAGTCTCGGCTCCCAAGAGATCACGTTCACCCCTGGGGCGGTCTCGCCCGGCCGATTCCGGTTCGACATCGGCACAGCCGGCTCGACTGTGCTGCTGGCACAGACGATCCTGCCCGCCCTGGCCGTCGCCAACGGCCGTAGCGAAGTGACGGTCACCGGCGGGACGCACAATCCGTTCGCGCCGTGCTTTGAGTATCTGCGCGACGTCTTCGGCGTACTGGCGAGTGCGGCAAACTTGCAGGCGTACTTCGAGCTGCACCGGGCGGGTTTCTATCCGGCCGGCGGCGGCGAGATGCGCATGGAGGTGCAGGGGCTGGGCTCGGCTGAGGGCCTGGCCGGGGTGCAACTGACCAGCCGCGGAGAACTGAAGCACATCGACGGCGTCTCGGCGGCCTGTCAGTCCCTGCCGCGGCACATCATCGAGCGACAGACCCGCCAGGCGCTGGGGATGCTGGCGTCGGCGGGGCTGCGGGCGACGATTGAGGAGGCAGCCTGGCCGGCGGGCGGGCCGGGCACCGTCGTGTTCCTGCGAGCGGTCTTCAGCAGGACGGTGGCGGGCTTTTTCGCTCTCGGCCAGCGCGGCAAGCCGGCCGAGGACGTCGCGGCCGATGCGGTCGAGCAACTGCTGGCCTTCTTGGATTCGCCGGGCGCCGTGGACCGCCATGCCGCCGATCAGTTGATCACGCTGCTCGCCTTGAGCCCATCGCCAGGCCGCTTGACGACCGAGCGAATCACCGACCACCTGCTGACTAACGCCGAGGTAATCCGGCGAATGACGGGAAGGAGAGTGGACGTTGAGGGTGGGGTCGAAAAACCAGGCACCGTCAGCATAGCCCGCGCGTGAAAAGCATCAAATCCGAAATCCGAAACAGGCGCGCCTGGTTAGCCCCCTAGGCGCTTTCCTTCTTCATCTTCTTGGCGGCGGGCAGCGTGCGCGGCGCGGCGCCGGTGACCATCTCGGCCGTGACCTCGTACGTGGCGCCCTCCTCCTTGTGCTCTGGCAGCTCGTACATCAGCTCGAGCATTACTTCCTCAATGACGGCCCGCAGCGCCCGGGCGCCCACGTCGCGCGTCATGGCCTTTCGCGCGATGGCTACCAGCGCCTCTTCGGTGAACTCCAGCGAGCAGTTCTCCATGCGGAAGAACTGTTGATACTGCTTGACCAGGGCGTTCTTCGGCTCGGTGAGTATGCGGATCATCGCCTGCTCATCGAGCGGCCCCAGCGTCGTCACGCACGGCAGCCGGCCCACAAGCTCGGGGATCATCCCGAAGTGCACCAGGTCCTCCGGCTGGACCTGGCTGAGGATCGACGTGTGCTCCTGGGCGGTCTCGGCGCGGCTGGTCTCGGAGGCGAAGCCGATCACCTGCCGCCCCAGACGCCGCTGGATGATCTCCTCCAGCCCGTTGAACGTCCCGCCGCAGATGAACAGGATGTGCGTGGTGTCCATCTGGATGTACTGCTGCTCGGGGTGCTTCCTGCCGCCCTGGGGCGGAATGTTGGCGACCGTGCCCTCCAGCATCTTCAGCAGCGCCTGCTGGACGCCCTCGCCGCTGACGTCGCGCGTGATGGAGACGTTCTGGGTGGTCTTGCCGATCTTGTCGATCTCGTCGATGTAGATGATGCCGCGCTGGGCGGCCTCCAGGTCATAATCCGCCACCTGGAGGAGCTTCAGCAGTATGTTCTCCACGTCTTCACCCACGTATCCCGCCTCGGTGAGCGTGGTAGCGTCGCCGATGGCGAACGGCACGTTGAGCACCCTCGCCAGCGTCCTGGCCAGCAGCGTCTTGCCCGCCCCGGTCGGCCCTACCAGCAGCACGTTGGACTTGTCGATCTCGACGGCCGCTCCCTTCTCCCCGTCCGCGTGCGTCAGCCGCTTGTAGTGGTTGTGCACGGCCACCGAGAGGACCTTCTTGGCATGCTCCTGGCCGATGACGTACTGGTCGAGAAACTCCCTGATCTGCCGCGGCGTCGGGATGGCCGTGAACATCGTCCCGGCCTGACTGACGCGGCGATGCTCCTGGCGGATGATGTTGTGGCACAGTTCGACGCAGTTGGCGCAAATAAAGACGTTGTTGGGTCCTTCGACAATCGGCCCGGCGTCGTCGCTGGTGCGCTGGCAGAAGCTACAGACGCTCACCGGCCGGCGCGGGCCCCCGCCCTCCCCGCTGCCTTTGCTGTGGTCAAATGAAGGAGCCATCAGAAATCCTTATTTGAGGACTGGTTACTACTCTTGCCAGACTCTCCATCGTCATCGCCGAGGGGGGGACTTGAGTGTCCCTGCCCATCGGTGCCGCCGGCGGCGTCCAGTTTCAGCGCCTGCCGCCGAAGACGGCCGAACTCCTCGCGGCTTATCTGCCCGCTGGCGTGCATCGCCTCCAGGTGCTCGATGGTAAAGCCTGAATCCCCGCGAGCTTGCCTGCGCGGGCGGGCGAGCAGCCGCTTCCTCACCCAGGCCGCCGCCGTTGCCAGCACGGCCAGCAGCAGGGCCGTCAGCAAGAAGTACGCCACCGCTCGCACGGGCCCGGACGCCGCCACCGTCGTCAGGCAGATACCCGTCATGCATCTATTCTAGCGGCCGCCAGCGGGTCAGTCCACGCCTGCCTTCGCCAGGGCAGCACACGGAGCCGACGGTCGCAGCCGCGTCAGCCCTGGCCGCCGAAGCCACTGGCACGGCGGTAGCGGCGGAAGACGTTGCAGTCGTAATAGTCGCTCACGCAGCTTCCCGGCGGGCAGACGGCGTCGATGCGGGCGAAGTCCTCAGGAGCCAACTGCACCTCCACCGCCTTCAGGCTCGAAGTCAGGTGGGCAAGCGTTCGCGGCCCGGTGATCGGCGAGGTGATGCCCGGCTGGCGCATCACCCAGGCCAGGGCCAGCGCAGCCAACTCCACGCCCTTCTCCGCAGCCAGGGGTAGCAGGCCCGCCACCCGCTCCAGCGCTGCCGGAGTCAGCCGCGAGTTCATCTCGCGGAACCTGCCGCCTGGCGCGATAGGGGTATCTTCGCGGTACTTGCCACTGAGTATACCGGCTGCGATCGGCGCCCACGGGATGATACCCACGCCGAACTTCTGGCAGGTGTAGATCAGCTCGTTCTCGATCCGCCTGTCGAGCAGGTTGTACGGCGGCTGCTCGCTGACGAACTGCGCCCAGCCGAACCGCTGCGAAGTCATGATTGCCTCGACCAGCCAGGCCGGGGCGAACTTTGAGCAGCCGATGTAGAGCACCTTGCCGGCCCGCACCAGGTCGTCAAGGCTACGAAGGGTCTCCTCGATCGGCGTGGTGAAGTCCATCCAGTGGAGCTGGTAGAGGTCGATGCGGTCGGTCTGGAGGCGCTTAAGGCTCCCCTCGACCTGGCGCATGATGTGGTGGCGGCTGGATCCCTCGTCGTTGACGCCCTCCCCCATGCGGGTGGTGACCTTCGTGGCCAGGACGACCTTGTCACGCCGGCCTCCATCGGCCAGCGCCTTGCCGACGATCGTCTCCGACGCGCCCGCGCTGTAGGAGTTGGACGTGTCCAGGAAGTTGATGCCCTCGTCGATCGCCCGGTGGATGATCCGCAGCGACTCCTCCTCGCCCGTCCTGCCGCCGAAGTTCATGCACCCCAGGCACAGGCACGAAACCTTCACCCCGCTGCGCCCCAGGTTGCGGTACTCCATGGTCATGGCCCGTCGCTCCTTTCCGTGCAGGCCGCATAGGCAAAACCTGGCCGCTCCGCAGCCTGCGGCTAAGACATTACCCCGCCACGGCGGCGGCTTCAAGGCAAGCTTTGGCCGGGCGGCGGGGCTGGGGCGGAATCCCGTTGCCTCCGGCCGCCGCAGCGCGCATAATCCTACAATGAAGGACTCGGTTGGATTTCAGGGCCTTTGGCCCCGGGCTCCCGAGGCTCGTTGCAGCAGGTTTTGGGGTCCCCGCCTGCCGCGGGCCGGGTGGGACTCGCCGGCCCGGCCACCACGACACGCTCTAGCAGACGCTCTCAAAGGACGGTCAACATGGCAAGACGCACAGTGATGATGGATGGCAACGAGGCCGTTGCGTACGTTGCACACAAGATCAACGAGGTCATCGCGATCTACCCCATCACGCCCTCCAGCTCGATGGGCGAGCACAGCGACGACTTCTCGGCAGCCGGACAGAAGAACATTTGGGGCACGGTGCCGCTGGTGGTCGAGATGCAGTCGGAGGGCGGGGCCTCTGCCGCCGTGCACGGGGCGCTACAGACCGGAGCGCTCACCACGACCTTCACCGCCTCGCAGGGGTTGCTGCTGATGATCCCCAGCATGTACAAGATCGCCGGGGAGCTGACGGCGACGTGCTTCCACGTTTCGGCCCGCTCGCTGGCCTGCCAGGCGCTGTCGATCTTCGGCGACCACAGCGACGTGATGGCCGTGAGGCAGACGGGCTTCGCGCTGCTGGCCTCCAATTCGGTGCAGGAGGCGATGGACATGGCGCTGATCGGCTCGGCGGCTTCGCTGGCAAGCCGCGTGCCGTTCGTGCACTTCTTCGACGGGTGGCGGACCAGCAGCGAGGCGGCCAAGGTCGAGGAACTCACCATTGACGACATGCGGGCGCTGATGACCGACGAGCTGGTGCTGGCCCACCGCAGCAGGGCCATGACCCCCGACCGCCCGGTCCTCCGCGGTACCAGCCAGAACCCCGACGTCTACTTCCAGGGCCGCGAAACCGTTAACAAGTACTACCTCGCCTGCCCGGAGATCGTCCAGAGGCAGATGGACAAGTTCGCCAAGGTCGTCGGCCGCCAGTATCACCTGTTCGACTACGTCGGGGCGCCCGACGCGGAGCGGGTCATCGTGCTGATGTGCAGCGGGGCCGAGACTGTCCACGAGACCGTCGAGCACCTGACGGCCGCCGGCGAGAAGGTCGGCCTGCTGAAGGTTCGCCTGTTCCGCCCGTTCAGCGTCAAGCACTTCGCCGACGCCCTGCCCGCCAGCGTCAAGGCCATCGCCGTGCTGGACCGCACCAAAGAGCCGGGCGCGCCCGGCGAGCCGCTGTACATGGACTGCGTCAACGCCCTGGCCGAGACCGGCAGGAACATCAAGGCCATCGGCGGGCGCTATGGGCTATCCAGCAAGGAGTTCACCCCCGCGATGGTCAAGGCCGTCTTCGACGAGCTTGCCAAGAAGGAGCCCCGCAACCACTTCACCGTCGGCATCAAAGACGACGTGACCGGGACGAGCCTACCGTATGACGCCTCGTTCGACACCGAGGGCAAGGGCGTGGTGCGGGCCCTGTTCTACGGGCTGGGCAGCGACGGCACGGTCGGGGCGAACAAGAACTCCATCAAGATCAT
>Ga0315280_10011431_pt1 | contig 10908 bp, 13 predicted proteins | sample YL17G06_40_MG_FD_203697 | JGI IMG/M metagenome (GOLD analysis project Ga0315280, IMG submission 203697) | Sediment microbial communities from Yellowstone Lake, YNP, Wyoming, USA - YL17G06_40 | ecosystem: Environmental > Aquatic > Freshwater > Lake > Sediment | place: USA: Wyoming | collected... | reverse complement strand
CTGGGTGTCAGACACCCAATTTCTCCTACACATGACTTTTGAAAACAGCACAAATCAAGGTAGAAAAGGACGCTAAACGCCTTTTTGCGCTCTATTTCCGGATCAAGTAGATTGAGCTCTGGTCTCAGTGCAAATTCTACCATAGACCGATTGAAGCATGGGGGCAGCGCGCGCGGAAGCGTTGAATTTGTGGAGGCCGGTGCTCTCGATGATCTTACGAAGGAGGAGATCCTGAAGCTCACACCGAAGAGCGATGCCGATCTTTTGGTTTCAAGGACAAGGGATGGTTCTGAGATCATCTTTGGAAAGAGCCACATCATACCGAGGCTACAGAAATGCATAGACAGTTTGAATGCTAAAGGCGTGGAAGCGATAGCCTTGCTTTGCGCAGGAAGCTTCCCCCGATTCGAATCCAAGGCACCTATAGTAAGACCTGACCTATTGATGTACGGCTTCCTGAAATCGATCCCTAATCTGAAGAAGGTTGGTTTACTGGTTCCGAATGAGAAACAGCAGGGATCGATAGGAAAGGAGTTTGAGGAGGAAGGTTTTCAGGTATTGACCTCGTGGCTCTCTCCTTACCGAGAGAGATCAGTTGAAGAGGCAATGAAACCGTTCATGAGGCCGGATGTCACGGTGATCTCGTTACTCTGCATGGGCCATAGCCTGGAATTGAAAGAAGAAGTTGTGAGGAGTACTTCTAAGCCTGCCATTCTTTCACAATCTCTACTTGCGAAGGCGATAAATGAACTGCTCACGTAGCTGGTTGGCGATGGCGGGATTTGGGATAGCTGTTTACCCGTGGAATAGTTGCATTATTGCAGCGCTATTCCACGGCGGGTCATTAACATGTTTGGGCGATTGTTTTAGCACGCATCGAGTTGTCAGTGGGTCTCAGTATTGAGCAAAGAAAGGGTTGCTTTCCTAGGGGTAATGTAGTTCTCGGAGGGCGGCCGGGTGTCAGACACCCAGTTTCTCCTGCACATGGCCTTTGAAGACAACGCACATCAAGGTAGAAATGGACACTACGCCTTGAGCCCTACTTGAGAAACCTAGCAACGGGACTTACGCGTCTTTCTGGAACTTCGTTGTATCCGTATTCGCCTAGCCTTTTCTGAACCTCTTCGGTGCTCAGACCATTTTCGAGGTTAGTGGCTGGTTGACTCAATGATCCACCCTCTCTTTCAGGACAGGTTCGTGAGAGCGAAGCCTATAGGGATTTTCGCAGAAGCACCATCCGGCTTCTGGCAATTCTTATTAGAGCTGTGTTCAAACATGGTTTGGGTCGTTAACCATGTTCAAGAAGATTTGCTGAGAAGATAGCCGAACTCTTTGACACCATAGTGCAGTAATCCACGAACTCTCTCATGCTTCGATCGCTCTTAGTTGTGTTGCATTTGTGACAGACGATCTGAATGTTCGAGCGGTCGACTCACTCAATCTCCTAGGAGGGTGTATACACCCCTCATCCTCCCTCAGAGATTCAACAGTCCTCTGTGTAGGGAGTTGAAAGTGCAAAAATACCTAGGGGGGGCTGTATTACACCCTTGCGATTCAATCACAAATCCCATGTGTAGGGAATTGAAAGAAGGAAGGGCACTGAGGGGTTTCAGATTCATTTGAAGCTTCTTCTTACAAGAGATGATTGAAGCTACAGCCATCTCGTCTTGATCTCTTTGACCGATTGAAGATGAGGATCGTCGGTTACACACGGGGCACCTAAGAGATTACTGGTGCTAGCTATGAGTGAGTCAGCTAGAGAAAGTCCATATTTGTGCCTGAACTCTGCTGAGGAAGAAGCTATCTCAGAGTCAACATCGACAATCTTAAACTCCTTCTCTATGAAGTTACGCCTTATCCTTGCAGCTTCTTTTCCCTCCTTCTTGAGAGAAAGTACGCAGATTTCGTGAATGACCACAGATGAGATTGATCGATTCTTGGTCTTTCTGATCTCCTCCCTTATCTTTCTCTTCATGTCGATATCGGGGTTGTAGAAGTGTTCCACAAAGAAGCGTGTATCATATACTCCCTTAGACATCCTCTTCCCTCAGCTTGTCCAGTAAGCGCTTCATCTCGTCAACAGTTGCCCTCCCTGCTCCTGACCCAGCAAGGTCAAGGAATGATTTCTTCGGTCTGAATAGTATCCCATGACCCTCATCAACGACCTCGAGCCAAGTCCCCTCCTCAATGCGATACTTGGCCCTGAGTTCAGCAGGGATTGTGGTCTGCCCCTTCCTCGTCACAATGACTTCAGTCATACGCTGATCACGTAGGACTCAAGCGGTGTAGTACTCTTAAGCATTTCCATCAGCACAGCACTGATCCCAATTGACGCAATCGGAAAAGGTAGTGCAGACTATCCAAGAGTCCAAGGTAGTCTTAGCAGCTTCTCCGCCGCCACGCTCGCGGCGATGTCGCAGACCTTGAAGCAGCCTTTGTCACTGTGGCCGCCCGCTAGCTTGAAGGCCTCTCTTTCAGCGGGATCTCTGAAGTTGAAGACACGCCCATAGATCTTCATCTGGAGCTCTCTGCAAAGCGTCGACTCTAGCGGTTCCTTGAATCCAAACTCTGTTTGAAGTCTTCGCTGAAACTCGTCGCTGATCTCAATGGCAATGTTCATGGCCCGATTGTACTGTTCAGTATCCTCAATATTCTCTCTTCCAGAAACGAGTCCAAGGGCCATAAGGGCCCCCAGCAGTGCACCGCATGTCTCGCCTTGCCGAGCAACTCCGGCTGAAAGGGTAGAGGCGGCTTTGAACGATGCCTTATCGCCGATGCCCAGTCCATCTTGGAGAGCTAGGAGAACGCTTTGAGAGCAGCCGCTGAACAGGATATTCCTACGGGTCTTTTGCCTTATCTCCTCAACGAGAGCAGCATTAGCCATCTCGCATCACAGTTGGTGTTCGCAAGCGCGCGGGCTCTCAGCGGAGTCTTCTATTTCTTCTTCCACATGTCTAGAGGCGGCTTCATTTCAGGCGACAGCGGTGACTTGTAGACTCTTCCGCCCAGTTTCTGGGCGAACTCGTCCTTAACCTTCTTGAGCAGGTCAGGGTTGGTCAGCAGATCAAGGGAACAGGCAGCCATTGTCTTCGCTGCAAAGATCAGAGACTTGTGTCCAATCCCCATACCTGACTGAGCAGCATTCTGCCAAGAGTGGCCCGGGCTTCCCAATATGAACGTTGAAGTTGTGAGCTCCATTGCCGGACCCTTCCAGCTCACGTCTGAAACGTCAGTTGACCCAGCGCCCCACCTATCCCAAGTGTCAGGAACCGTCCGATCCAACTCAACGTCCACCAGCTTCTCCCAGTCCGGCCTCTTAGACTTCCTCAGCCAATCTCTCTTTGCCTCTGCCGTAATTGTCTTCGAAATCTCCTTCGCGAACTTTCTCTCTTCCTCATTGTACTCCGGCGGACAGATCTCCCTCATGTTGCTGATTATGAGATCGTTCAAAGTGCGGTTCAGAATCTTGTTGTATAGGCCACCAACGAACTCCACCCTGAGCGTCGTCCCGGTCATTATGGCAGCGCCTTTCGCAATCTCAAGAACTCGATTGTATATCTGCTCAACTTGGTCTCTCTCAGGAGCCCGCACGTAGTACCAGGAGCATGCGTATGCCGGGACAACGTTCGGCTGCTCACCGCCAGAGCTCACCACGTAGTGTATCCGAGCTTCTTGGATTATGTGCTCCCGCAGGTAGTTCACGCCTATGTTCATCAGCTCCACCCCGTCGACTGCACTACGTCCCTCCTCTGGGGAAGCTGCTGCGTGAGATGACACTCCATAGAAGTGGAACTTCGCATCGTTCACCGCGTTGTTCCCTGAGTAACCGCCCGTATTCATCGAGCCCGGATGGTGGCTGAGAACTGCGTCCACACCGTCGAAGACACCGTCCCTCACCATGTAGACTTTCCCACCCGCCGTTTCCTCTGCCGGAGTTCCGAAGAACTTCACCGTCCCTTTGATTCCAGTCGTTTCCATCGCGACCTTCGTAGCTATTGCTGCCGCCATTCCGGAAGTGCCGTGGATGTTGTGGCCGCAGCCGTGACCTGGGGCACCCTCCACAAGTGGCTCCTTCCGAGGAACGGCCTTCTGCGACACGCCTGCTAAGGCGTCGTATTCGCCCATTATTCCAATCATAGGTTTGCCAGATCCGTAGGTTGCGACGAATGCAGTAGGCATCCCGGCAACACCAATCTCAACCTTGAACCCCGCCTTCCTCAGCTCCTCAACAAGCAAAGCTGACGACTTGAACTCCTGCAGCCCAAGCTCAGCAAACTCCCAAATCCTGTCACTGACCTCAACGATACGCGCTTCATTCTCAGAGATCCAGCACTGAGCCTTCTGTTTCGCTCCTTCAGACATACGAATCACACATCCAATTTGTCAAACCTTTTGTTATAAGACTTAGAGTGACGCCGAGAAATCCACGGGCAGATATTCTTAGAATCCTTGCAGCATCGATCCCACAGCTTGAGGTGTGAAAGTATAGAAGAGCAGCGAAATAGGAAGACCGCGAATAGATACCCGCATTGCTCAGATCTATATCGATCTATCTCCTTCAGTATATGCAAGGTGTTTGGAATGTTGACCAAGAAATCGATCGTGTATTTCTCCGAACCAGGTGAAATCAATACAGACGAGACCTTGAAAGCGGCGAAAGAACGTGCAGATGAACTGGGTATCAGAGACATCGTGGTCGCAAGTACGCGAGGCCCAGCGGGATTGAAGACTGTCGAGATGTTCAAGGGCCACAATGTTGTCGTCGTTAGGCATGTGACTGGTCAGAAGGAACCCGGAGTCCAAGAACTCAGTGAGGAGTTCGCCAAGAAGATCGAAGCCGGCGGGGGGAAGATACTGACCTCTGGTCATGCCTTCTCAGGAGTGAACAGAGCTATCCAAAAGCAGTTCGACACAATGTATCCAGCCGGCATCATAGCGCAGACATTGAGACTCTTCGGTCAGGGAATGAAAGTGGTTGTCGAGATCGCTGCGATGGCAGCGGATGCAGGAATGATTCCTGCGGATAAAGATGTTATGGTCATAGCAGGCTCAGGGAAAGGCTCGGACACCGCAGTCGTTATCAAACCCGCAAACTCTCACAACCTTTTCGATATGGTGGTTAAGGAGATCGTCGCCAAGCCCAGCAAGCTCTAGTGCACTCTCTTTCCAAAGATATGTCGACGGGTCAGGATACCGGGGGATGGGATTTGATGGGCTCCAAGCTACTGGTGATCATCGCAACTGGGGAGAGGGAAAAAGCTCTTACTGGCATGATGTATGCTGGCAACGCAATGAAACGCAGCTGGCTAGATGATGTCAAAGTCGTTTTCTTCGGTCCGTCTGAACGACTTACTGTGGAGGATAAACAAGTGTCTGAGAAGGCCAAGGAGCTAATTGCTGCGGGCGAATGCTTTGCCTGCAAGGCCATCGCTGACAAAGAAGGCATCTCGACAGAACTTGAGAAGCTTGGCGCAAAGGTCGAGTATGTCGGACCGATCTATCCACGTTCATCAAAGACGGTTACATTCCAATGGTTTGGTAGTCGCATCAACTAGAAGCCAGAAACAATGACAATTCATGCATAGCGGTTCTTTCACCTTCGAAATATCTTTTAGACGGTAGTACTCACCCAAGTGGAGGCGACTGCATATGGATTATGTCAGATTAGGCCGGGCAGGTTTGAGGGTATCGCGTATCTGTCTAGGCACCATGACTTTTGGCCGCGAGGCCGATGAGGAAACCTCGTTCAAGATCATGGATCGATACGTGGAACTTGGAGGCAATTTCCTAGACACGGCCGACGTGTATTCCGCAGGAAAATCCGAGGAAGTCGTGGGTCGGTGGCTGAAACAGCACGGTGCCCGTGATAATATTGTCTTGGCCACCAAAGTGTATGGCGCTATGGGTAAGGGACCGAATGATCAAGGCCTGTCACGCTCACACATTCTGCAGGCTGTTGAAGCAAGCCTCAAGAGGCTGCAGACAGACGTCATTGACCTGTATCAGATACATCGTTGGGACCCTGAAGTGCCTGTCGAAGAAACCTTGGAGGCTCTCAACGATCTTGTAAGACAAGGCAAGGTTCGTTACATAGGTTGCTCCAACCTCACCGCATGGCAATTGTCAAAATACTCGCGCATAGCTGATCGACACTTCTGGTCACGCTTTGTCAGCATTCAGCCAGTGTACAGCGCGCTCAACCGGAGCATTGAAAGAGAGATTCTGCCTCTTTGCCAAGAAGAAGGTTTGGGGGTCATCACGTATAACCCGTTGGCTGGTGGTATGTTGACGGGTAAGTATAGGCGGGGAGAGAAGATGCTGGCAGGGGCACGACTCGAAGCTTTCCCCATGTACCATGACCGCTACTTCACCGATGAAGCTTTGGGTATCGTGGAACGCTTCGTTGAAACTGCTAGGCAGAGAAGCGTTACACCGGCGCAGCTTGCGCTGGCTTGGGTTCTAAGCGAGCCACGAGTGACCTGTCCCATTGTAGGTGCTCGAAACCTAGAGCAGTTCAACGATACTCTCGGTGGTCTAAAGATCACTCTGGACCGGGAGCAACGTGCAGTCATCCCAGCCGTGTCTCCGGGACAATGGGTGGGCAAAGATCCGGTCTACGACCGCGAGCCCTAGCAACGGCCAGCACGGGTTCACAATTCCAGCGTATGTTAGTAGCACATCGAGCTGATGGTGATCGTGGCTAATCTGACAATAGAAATCACAGGATGGATGGGTGCCCTTCTTGTCTTGTTGGCGTATTTTCTTCTCACAACAAGGAGGCTGGACCGGGGATCTGGGACTTATCATGTGATGAATCTGGCCGGAGGAATAGGTCTGGCGGTCAACTCGGTTGTTAACGGCGCTTACCCTTCTGGTGTAGTGAACGTCGTCTGGATTGCTATAGCAATATATGGCATACTAAGAGGAATCGCACGTCCGTGAAAGGGCTCGCGCTGATACGACCGGACAATCATTTCTAGCTCCGATGAAGTGGGGATTGCAGTGAAAGATTGGCATCGAAGAGGTTGCTCATTACCATTCTTGGTTTCAATAGCATCGGCCCTCATGCTGTTGGCATTCTCACCAATCGAAACTGACGTGACCGGGGCGGCGCACCCCTCAACTTATCATGTCAACCGCGGAGAGATTTTGAAAAAAGAGATGAGTGTTCTTGCAGACTCTATTGCAACAGGAATAACTACCACAACAACAACCAGTGTCAGCACAACTACATCAACTAGCACCTCAACAACAATCACAACCTCAACAGTCTTGACCACCACCAAATCGACCACAACCACGACATCAACGAAGTACTTGCAGACAACGACTACAAGAACTACCACGACGACCTACGTTCTCACACGTTTCTCACCAACTATCATAACTCCCCTCACGATAGTTGCGATGTTGACGGACAAAACCACTACTACCACCACTACAACTTCGACTAAGACGGAGATGTTTCAAACAGCCCTGACGACCCTGATCAGAACAACGGTAACAGCCACGGCCACTTCAATTACAAGGCCCTGCATAATCGCGTCGGTTGCATACGGCTCACCAATTGCTCCTGAAGTCCAATTCCTAAGAGAATTCAGAGATGAAACGGCGATGAGAAGCTTCGCGGGGACTCAATTCATGAGGGTCTTTGATGGATTCTACTATTCGTTTAGTCCTTGGCTCGCGAGAGTGGTGGTGGAAATTCCTCTTCTGCAAACATTGATTCGAGCCTTCATCTATCCACTTCTCATATCGCTTCGCGTGTCAATCGTCGTCCCCATGCTTGCACCTAAGATGTCTGAGTTCACAACTGTTCTTGTGGGCGTAATTGCAAGTTCGTTGATTGGAGTGGTCTACGCTTCGCCACTCGCTATTCTGTGGAAAGTGGTTCCCAAGAAGGGACCGAAGCTGAGAAGGCTCCACGTGAGAAAAATCTATCAGTGACTACCTTCTACCAGCTCCTCCTCCACCAAATCCTCCGCCAGATCCGAAGCCCCCACCGCCGCCAATGCCACCTCTCATTCCTCCTCCACGGCCACTAGGTGCAGCGGCCAGCATAATTGGTACGAACAGCGAAGGAATCCGGGGTGCCAAGCTTACTTCTGGAAGTTGGATTTTGAGCTCCTTCATAGCTTTAACAACGCTGTCCCCCACCCCTAATGCGGTACCGTATACGAGCCATTCACCCCACATTGAGAGATCTTGTGGCGGATATTTCCTTATGAGAGCTAGATCTGAGAGGAAGGACTTGAATGACTCCCATTCTAGCTTCTCTTTGTACGCCTCGCCTAGCCACTTACCGAAAAGGGTTGAAGGAAAAGCAATGGCTATCACAGACTGAATAATGGGTACGACTGAGGCGATGACGGCCATGCTCAATATCGAGGCGATGTTCGGCAGCATTAACAATGCTACGAGAGAGGTTACCAGTAGAAGGCCCGAAACCAACAGTATTGGTGTGATTCTCTTTCTGCCACTTGCCGTGAACTCAGAAGCCACTCTAGGCTCCGCTACTCTTGTCAGATAGTTTAGCTCCGCGTTCAACTGGAACAGACGCCCATATTCGCTGGCAGAGAGGTTTTTTGTGAACTCTTTGATTGAGTCAGTATCCATAACTCCCTCCTTGGACAAATCCTTCAGGAATTGTAATGCGCGACCTTCGTAGATGTCGCCGTCTGCTTGATCAAGAATCCGAATTGCCAACCCGCCGTTCTTGGTATCTATGCGGATCTTGCGCCTCATGTGGAGATCTAGAAGAGTTGCAAAGAAGCCATCCTCGTCATAATCCACTGCATCGCGCTTGAACACAAGATTGACTATCCAGGGTTTCCTTTCTTTGTTTGGGACTGTGCTCACATACCTTGGAACGATGAAACGCTTCTCTCTACCGAACGCAACATAAAGAAGAACCAGAATTGGAGGGTTGAGAACAGCAAGTGCTTTCGCCACATCCCTCAACAACTGAGCCATTCTATGCTGAATCAGGTAGACAGTGTTAGCTTGAATTGTTGAACCTCTCACATTATCGACTCTTCTCAGAAAGCCGTTCAAGACATTCAGAACATCTTTTTTGAATAGAACTTCCAGTTCAAGAAGCTCATCTTTGGCTACACTTCCATAGAACGCGATTTCGTTCCTATCTCTGACCTCTTTCAAAGGTGGCGGACGGCAATAGGTCATTACAGAATAGTCTACGTCTTTGATGATAAGACTAAAGCTTCGATATGTCAAGTGGGTACTTGCAAGTTGCAGATTCAGGTGGCATATATCCTCGTCATATTCTAATGGAGGATGAAGGACGAAGACATAGCGGACCTTGTATCTTCCGGCCGCGAATCTTTCAGGCTTCAGTATGCCAACTTCGTTCAGGCCAGCCAGTGACTTCGCTAAGCCAAGTACGTTTTGGTCACTCTTGTAACGGTCCTCGATCCAAACTGAGCCTTGAGAGTCTTTGGCATAGACTATCACCTGCTCGGAAGAAGAACCTTTCAAGAACTGAATGTATGGCTTGTTCAGCTGTCCAAACGATAGAGGGGCATCCCAAACTCTGAACAGCATTCTATACTGGTTAGACACCTTCACCTGGTACGTGTAGTCTTCCACAAGCGTACCGTTAGCGTACAATGTGGCAACATACTCATCGACCACAGTGTCCTCTTCCATAATGGATGGAAGGTAACTGACTATGGTTAATCCGGAAATGCCTACTAGAAGCGTGAGAAATACTAGAGCTGCTATTTGTCTGGTTTCAGCCAAGGTTCTCTGCCTTAGACTTCAACGCTAGGCCGCTTCTGCGTTTCCTCCTCGAACCTCAGATACTCCAACTTGCCAAGCTTCATAGCACGAGCCACAAGCCCTGATGGAAAGGTATCCTGCATGATGTTGAATTCTTGAACAATGTTGTTGTATGTGTATCTTTGTCGAGCAATCTCGTCCTCAACGCTTCTGATCGCATCCATGAGATTCAAGACAGTGCTGGAAGCTTTCAAATCAGGATAACTCTCTGCTATGGCCAAGACAGCATTCATAACCGTTCGAGACTCGTGTTCAATGTCTCTTAGATCTTCAGCCCTGCCCTTGAGCATCTCACTTCTCAGGCGCGCGATTTTCTCGAAGATTTCCCTTTCGAATTTTACATAGGCCCTGACAGACTCCACCAGCTGCGTTATCAGATCCAGCCTCTTCTTCAACGCAACTCCAATCTGACCTAGGGTTGCCTCAGCCGAGTTCCTTAGACTATAGAGCCTGTTGAACAATGAGATCAAGTATATGACCAAACCCACAGAAACAATACCTGCTGTTGCTATGAGGAACAGTGATGACAAATCCAAGATAGACAGCTCACCTACATATTTCCGAGATCGGGTTCATTCTCAGCGTTGAGATATCAATGTTGCTAAGGTGCCATAATGGCCTGTTTCTTCGAGGAGAAAATCTTAATCCCCTGATTCGCCCTTTGTTCCACATCGTTAAGGTGATGTTTCACGAGCAAGCCGATTTGGATTGTTAGAGATTACGTAAAGTGCAGTGGATGTAGGCGATGTGAGATAGCGTGCAGTCTGCATCATGAGGGGTGGATGTGGCCTGAAGCGTCTCGAATAAGGATATTCATGCCGTTCCCAGGACTTGAAGTTCCCCACCTTTGCGCCCAATGCGATGACTACCCGTGCATCAAATCCTGCCCCGTCGAAGCACTATCCACTGACCAAGGAACAAAGGCTGTGATTGTAAACAGGGAGAAGTGCATAAGTTGCAGTAAATGTATCACCGCGTGCCCCGGCCATGTTCCTTTTCTCCACCCAAAGGACAACAAAGCAACCATCTGCGACTTCTGTGGTGGAGATCCCGAATGCGTCAAGGTCTGCGTTGAGGCCAAATACAATGCCTTAACACTCGTTCAAGAAG
>Ga0315280_10011430_pt1 | contig 10909 bp, 9 predicted proteins | sample YL17G06_40_MG_FD_203697 | JGI IMG/M metagenome (GOLD analysis project Ga0315280, IMG submission 203697) | Sediment microbial communities from Yellowstone Lake, YNP, Wyoming, USA - YL17G06_40 | ecosystem: Environmental > Aquatic > Freshwater > Lake > Sediment | place: USA: Wyoming | collected... | reverse complement strand
TCTCACTCGAGAGTTGACAAAGATTTACGAGGAGGTTCTCAGAGGAAAAGTAAGCGAGATTCAAACTCAGATGGGTGAGCGTAAGTTAAAGGGCGAAATCACCCTGGTCATTTCCGGGAAGACACGCAAAAAGAAAATGATGGGGAGAAACGGTGATGGGGAGATGGGGTGAATCTTCTTTGTCTCCGTATCTCCCTCTTTCCCAATCTCCGCATCTTATTTTATCTTTTGTATATCCTCCCCTCTCCCTATCACCACTAAGATATCACTGTCCTTTATCACAAAGTCGGCTCGGGGCACCATCGTCAGCCGTTCGGGCAACATCTCCCTTACGGCAATCACCTCAATATGGTATTTGCTCCTAAGGTGGATCTCTCCGATCGTCTTTCCCATAAAACTGGAGGGAGGCGCCATCTCACAGATCGTATAATCCTCAGAAAGAGGGATATAATCAAGGACGTTTGGGGAAACCAGGCTCTTTGCAACTTTATCCGCCATCGCCCTTTCCGGAATAACCACTTCTGTGGCTCCTACTTTTTCGAGGACATGCTTGTGATCCTCATTGGGAGCCTTGACAATAATAGTCTTCACCTTCATCTCTTTGAGATGGAGTGTAATAAGTGTACTGGCAGCCAGATCCTCCCCAAATGAGATGATCGCCACATCATCGGGCTGGATCCCAATGGATTCGATCACCTCTTTGTCTGCGCCATCGGCAAGGATCGCCTTTGTGGAAAAATCCTTGATCTTCTGAATGTTATCCTTATTCTTGTCAATGGCAATGACTTCAAACCCACTCTCATAAAGATCTTTTGCAATATTAAAACCGAAAATCCCCAATCCAATCACCACGACTCGTTTCATTCAATTTCCTCCCCAAATTGGCATAGCGCAGAGCGCAAAGAGCAAAGCGTAAACCCATTCTCCACCCTGTAACTCAGGGCTTTCAGCCCTGACGAATCAGCCCTAAAGGGCTGAGTTACACCACATTCCCTCTTCCCCCCTCCACTTTCCTTACCCCACCATCACCCCTTCCTCTGCATAAGTCAAGCCTTTTCCTTCAGCGCTCCGTGAAAGTGAAAAGGCAAGTGTGAGAGGCCCCACCCTTCCGGCAAACATCATCAAGATGAGGGCATACTTTTGAAAGTCGTTCAATTTGGGGGTGATCCCCATGGATAACCCAACGGTTCCAAAGGCGGAAACTGTTTCGAAAAGGTACTCCACAAAAAAATGGCGGCTTTCCATAGGAGGAAGTTTTCCTCCCCCTGCGATCAGAAGAACTGATGTAATAATAGCGATTGAAAAGGCGGAAGCAAAGATGATGGAAATAGAACGGCTCACGATTTCTCTGGGGATGGTCCGATTGAAAATATTCACATCTAAACTTCCCTTCAACCGGCTCCACATTAACATAACGAGGAGGGCGACGCTCGATGTCTTCACACCTCCTCCTGTTGAACCAGGAGAAGCTCCAATAAACATGAGGATGAGCATGAGGAGAAGGGTTTCATTGGTCAATGCTCCGATATCAACGGTGTTGAATCCACAGGTACGCGGGGTCACGGATTGAAAAAAAGAGGCCAAGATTCTATTCATCATTGGAACATCTTTAATGATATGATTTCTTTCAAAGAGATAGAATAAAAACGCACCTGAAAGGATAAGCACGATTGTGGTAATGATAACGATTCGAGTGTGGATAGACAGTTTCTTCTGAACCCCTTTCAACCTGGAAAAGACTTCATATTGAACAATGAATCCGACTCCTCCCATGACCAGCAGCCCCATGATAGTCAAATTAATCATGAAATCTCCTTGATAACTCAATAAATTATCTGAAAAGAGTGAATATCCACAATTATTGAATGCTGAAATAGCATGGTATATGGCTTGGTAAAAAGACTTTCCTAATGGAAATTCCTTTGAAAATCGAATAAAGAGTAGAAGGGTTCCAATGGCTTCGAAAACGAAGGTGTAGATGAGGATCGATTTCAATATGTTGAAGAAATCCTTTCGGGGAGTATTAAGGAACGTCGACTGAATAATCTCCCTTCCCTTGGAAGAGATGCCCCTCCTCATCAGGATAAAAAAGACTGTCGAAAAGGTGATGATTCCTAATCCCCCAATCTGGAAGAGAAAAATGGTGATCACCTGGCCGATGAGGGAGAGATCCTTCCCAACATCAATCACGACAAGACCTGTGACACAGACAGCAGAGGCGGAGGTAAAAAGGGCATCTACAAAACGGAGAGAATCCTTGGCCGCTGAAAAAGTAAAGCAAAGGAGAATGGCACCTGTGATGATCACCCCGGCAAAACTGAGGATAAAGATTCTTGAAGGGGAAAGGTGCCTTGAAAAGAAGTTCTTAATTCTGATATGGACCTTCATCGGCCTCGATACCTCAAAGACCATTTCTCATGCCAAGATAGACTCTACTCAAAAATATCTTCCCTGTCAATCAAACCAACCTCATATCAGCAATTCTCGGTGAGTTCACAAACTATTGAGATTCTTCGCTTCGCTCAGAATGACAACTGGGGACTTTCGTAATGTCATTCTGAAGGAGCCCTAGCGACTGAAGAATCTCGCTGTATTTTCACCGAGAATTGCTAACCTCATATATAGAAAAAATAGAGGAGGAGGTTGCAGACACCCACCACCACCATCATGGCAGGATAGCATGCTTTACAATAATATCCCCAACCGATCTTTTTATCCGTCATCCGTTCATAAGTCGCCACGGCCACGACATTGGCTGAGGCGCCGATGGGAGTTCCATTTCCTCCGATATCGGTCCCCAAGGCAGTGGACCAAACCAATGGAAGGAGTGGAAACCCAAAGTTCTCACCCATATGCTTGAGGATAGGCGCCATGGTGGCGGCAAAGGGAACATTGTCAACAATGGAAGATCCAAAGGCGCTCACCCACAGGATAATGGATAGGGCGATGAAGAAACTCCCGCCGGAGGCTTCCTTAACCACGGCGGCTGCCATTTTAAGAAGCCCTACATGCTCCATGGCGCCCACAATGATAAAAAGCCCTGCAAAAAAAATGATCGTAGGATAATCGATATTCAGCAACACCCTACTCATTTTGTGACCACCAAGAAGCATGGCGATTAATGCTCCGGTCAATGCGCAGGTAGCCACAGAAAGGTGGGTGATATGATGAGTGACCAGAACAACCACGACATAAAAAAAAGCGATCAGCCCCACAATGAAGAGCCTCTTATCCTTAATCGCTTCTTTCGGGTTTAAGGCTTTGACCTGCTCCTCAAGCCACTGCGGATCTTGACGGAGCCTGCTGCGCGCTGAAAATATCTCGCGCTTGTAAAACCAGAGGAAAAAAATTACATTGACTCCAAAACCTATCCAGGCAATCAAACCCGTATTCTTTACAAAGTCCATAAAAGAGAGTTGGAAGTAAGTCCCCAGAATAACATTAGGAGGATCTCCCACCATGGTGGAGGAACCCCCGATGTTGGCGGCACAGATCTCAGCAAAAATGAGGGGAAGAGGGTTGATGCCGATGATATGTCCCACTTCAATCGTCAGGGTGGCCATGAAGAGCATGACGGTAATGCTATCTACAAAGGCGGAAAGAAATCCAGCGATGAAAGGGAAAAGAATGAAGAGTTTGAGAGGATCGAGTTTGACCCACTTGGCGCTGTGAAGGCCTAACCATCGGAAGAAACCCGACTCGTTCATTGTCTCAATGACTGTCATCATACCAAAGACAAAGAGGATCGTCTCCCAGTTTTCATAGTGGAGGAGATCCTGAGGCGTTAAAATGAAAAGAAAGGCAAGAACAGCTCCGAAGATCGAAGCAATCGTCCTGCTCACCTTCTCCGAAATGATCAGTCCGTAAGAGAGGACAAAAATCCCTAATGCAATCCATTGCTGCGTTGTCATTGAATTCTCCGTGAAACCTGAATTACCTCCAACCTATTAAACATATTTTTACAAAAATTAAACCCCTTCTCATACCGCCAAAATCATTTCTTTTCTTCCTTTTTGACGTCCCCAAGGAGGATGCCTCCCGTTTGTTTCCATCTCCCGTTAGTCGAGCGCTGGAGATTTCTGATGGCAGGTTCGTAGGAAGGATCAAGTGAAAGGGCTGCCCGATAATTCTTCTGTGCTTCAATGCGATCCCCCCGAATCTCTATCAGTGCTCCCAAAAGGTTAAATGCTTCCGGTCGGACGGGATCAAGTGAGATAGCCTTACGGACATGTTCTACGGCAGCATCGAAATGACGGTCTCCAATGCACCTCTTTGCGAGCTCGATGGATGATGTATAATCCATCGCTTTCTGTTGATCAAGCTTTTCCCTGTCCATCACACGGGATACCAACTCCCGGATCTCCTCCGGAGTAAATGGTTTCTGAATGAAATCGGCAGCCCCTAATTTAATGGCTTCAACTGCCGACTCAACTGTTCCATAAGCTGTAATAATGATGATGCGAATGTCAGGCCTCATCTCAGAAACCTGGCGGAGAACTTCCATCCCATCCATCCCCGGCATCTTGAGATCTAAAAGAATGAGGCCAAACTCTTTCTCTTTGAGCTTGGCCAATGCCTCCTCACCATTTGCAGCGGTGTCGGTTTCCACTTCCAAGACCTCCAGGGCTTGGGATAGAGTCAAACGAATATTTTTCTCATCATCGACAATTAAAACGGATTTAGCTTTCATGGTTCCCCCTCTTTTTAGGTCACTGCCCAATGGAAAGCGTAAAGGTGAACGTACTTCCAGATCCTGGAACTGAATCTACCCAGATGGTTCCACTGTGGGCACGGACGATCTCCTTACAAATAGCCAGCCCGAGCCCACTCCCTCCGACTGCCTGGTCGCTTTTGACCTGCACAAATTTGTCAAAAATCTTAGACTGATATTCATAGGGAATACCCGGCCCATCATCACTGACTGAAATTTGGACGTAAGGAGCAAATGATTCAGCAAAAAGCTTAATGTGTCCTCCACTGGGAGTATAACGCAAAGCGTTAGAGATCAGATTGGTTAATACCCATTTGATCTTATGATCATCCGCCTTAACATTTAGCAACTCCTCTTGGACATTATAAGTAAGACCCACCGCTTTTTCCTCTGCCTGGGCTTTAAAAACCGTAACGACTTTCTCGAAGAGCAGGCGGACGGGAATGCTGGAAAACTCCATTTCCATCTTGCCTGCTTCGATTTTGGAAAGATCGAGGAGATTATTGACAAAGACCTTGAGCCGTTGTAGATCCTCATGGGCTGCTGAAAGGAGCTGTTGTTCCTTATCGTTAAGTTTCTGCACCGCGCTTTCCAGAAGAAGATCAATGCTCATGCCGATGCTCGTCAAAGGAGTTCGCAGTTCATGGGAAGCAGTCATCACGAACTCACTTTTCAGACAGTCCAACTCTGTCAGACGGGTTACATCGCGCAATAGTAGCACTACCCCTATTAAAACGCCCTTCTTCCCGCGAACAGGTGTGATTGAAAACTGGTAGTGGCGTCTGGTCTCTTCCCGTTCTACCATGAAGACGTTCTGTCTTTCCTCAATGTTCGGAGGCTTACCCGATTCCATCGACTGTTTAATGTAGTTGAACAATTGCTCGCTCTTTACCACTTCAAGAAAGTGTCTATTCTGCGGCCCGTCCGGTTGGATATCGAGGATTCTCCTTGCCATAGGGTTCATTCCGGTTACTTTGAACTCAGCATCCACCAATATAATACCATCGTCAATGCTCCGGATGATGGCCTCGCTTTTCCGCTTCTCTGCCATGATCTGTTCGATATTCAGATCATGAAACCCCTTCAATTTTTTGGCCATCGAATTAAACTCATCCGTCAAGCGGCCAAGTTCATCAGAGGAATGGGTCGGGATTTGAATGTCATAATTCCCCTCTGCAATCTTTTGGGTCGCCTCCACCATCTGGCGAGCCGGTTTTGTAAGGAGATTTGAAAGGAGAAGACTGAACCCTATTCCTATCCCCACGGCTACAATCCCTATGATTGCCATGGACCAGATGGCCCTCTTTGCAATATAGCGTGCCCGGTCACTGGCTTTGAACATGGTTTCCTGGTTAATTTCTCGGAGGTGGATGCATGTATCCCGAACGTTTTGGAACGTTGGAAGAATGGTTTTGTGATAAAAGGTAGCTGTCTTTCGCGGACCGGCAACGGAGAGTGGCCGGAGTTCAGAGACACGCCTTAGATAGGAGGAGTATTCTCCTTCAATAGCATCGACGATTTTTTCCTCACCCGCGATCGTGATATTGTCTCTTGCCCGGGCCAGCCACTGAAAAAATTGACTTTCATTTTCGCGGAATTGTTTCCACCCTTGATCATCATAACCAAGAAAAATGAGCAGGATAGCGCTATCCTGTCTCTCAATGGCATAGACCATATTTTCTGCAGCAAGAATACTCTTGTAATTCTCTCTCAAAATGGCATCGCTTGCCTGTCCCAAATCCCATAGGCTCATAAAGGCCCAGACCAGAACCAATACCATCAAAAAGAGCGTAATACCATACCCAATGAAAATCTTTTTACGAAGTGTCCAAACCATGAACCTTCCTTTTGGATTGTCGCAAAGAGAAATTGGTTTCGTTAAATTTAACGACCCCTAAAAGATGGAATATCAACCGGAAATATTACAACATCTCCCGAAGGGCCTGTTCGCTTGTACGCTTCACAAGTGCAATCACCTTGTCTTCTGCTTGGAACTCTGTCTCCCCATAAGGAATGATAACTTCTTCTCCCCGAATCACAGCAATAAAGATGGACCCTTCGGGAAGCGATAGATCCTTAATCTTCTTCTTTACGATGTGTGAAGACCGGGAGAGTTCCACTTCGACGATCTCTACATTTCCTTCTTTCAATGTGAGCAAGGGAATCATCATATCTCCCGCCTTAACCTGTTCCTGAATAACGGCATCGATGATCTTCGTTGCGCTGACGGAGGCATCGACTCCCAAACCAGAAAAAAGTTCCTCGTTCCTTGGATTGTTAACCCGTGCAATGGTCCGGGGACGGAGAAACATCAATTTTGCAACCTGACAGATCACAAGATTGTCCTCATCATTGCCTGTCGTCGCCACAATTACATCCGCCCGGTTGGCCCCAGCCTCTTTCAAAACCTCCACCGTTGAACCATTCCCTTGCATGATCGCATCATGAAACTCCAATGAAAGGAGTTCTACCTTGGAACGGTCTTCCTCAATCAGCATCACCTCATGACCTTCGGCCATCAACAAACTACCGAGATGATACCCGACCTTTCCTGCGCCCACAATGATGATATACATAGCCTCCCCCATTAGCTTTCTTGGATCGTCTGTAATAAATCTTTTATGACTAAATCCGTAGGACAAACTGTCTCCACGCCCAATTCCTTGTAGAGTCCTGCCAGAATTGAGTCGTGAACCACTGCGACCACCCTTTCCAATTGGAAATTTCGTTTCACTCTTTGGGCAATCATCAGATTAACATTATCCTTATCCGTCATGGCAAAAAGGATATTAGCCTCTTCTTGGAGTGTTGGACGCACATAGTCTTCCACCAGACCATTGCCCACTATCCGCTTACCAGAAAATTTTTCGGAGAGCCTCCGAAAGGCCTGCTGGTTCCTGTCGAGAACCACCACCTGATGTCCAACCTCATCCAAACGATTCGCCAGAACAGATCCTACTCTGCCACAACCGATAATCATTACCTTCATCCAACCCCTCCTATTTTGTCTACCCAGAGAGTTTATCTAAAATCACTTCACAGGGAGCCCGACGCAGAACCAGATCAGAATCCCGGCCCAAGATATCCTGGGCCATCGTGACCTGGGATCGGATTCCCATCACAATCAGGTCAACCTCTCTTTCTTTGGCGACTCTGATAATCTCCTCTCCAGCAATCCGACCTCGTCTTACCTCTCCCTTGACTTGAAGTCCTCTCAGATTGACAATTGTCTCTCCCTCCTTGATGATATCCTCTGCCTGGGCTTCTGCTTCAGGCATGGGTGCCTCTAATGGTAGTGTTCTCGGAACTTCAAGAACAGTAACCAGATAAATCTCTGCCTTCTGTTCCTCTCCCAAACGGCATGCCAGCTCGATCCCCCTTTCTGAATAAAAGGTCCCGGAGGTTGGAACCAAGATCTTCTTAATCGCTCCCACAGCTCTTCGGGCCTTAGCTGCGGCTAAGGGGATTACCTTCGGAACATGAAACATCCACCAGAGCAAACTCCCCATGGAGGCTGCAAAGATAAAAGCCAGTAAAGCTCCTAAAAAAGTGATCTGAATTTCAGATCCCACTTCTCCTGCCTCTCTGCTGAAAGTAAGTCCAGATCATTCTGACTCGAAATAGACTGTAAAGCAAAAGGGCAATGCCGAAAATCAAGGATGGAATGGCCCACCTCACGAAAATGGTTTGCCATAAGATATAAAAACCTAAAACGACCATGAGGCCGGTTGTGATAATCTGAAAATAATCCCGCCATCCAGGTCGCTCAGGAACTTCGGGTACCTTTACCAAACGCCTTCTCCTTTTCCCGTTTATCTCTTTCCGCTAAAGCAATTTTATATTGTTCAAGCAGATCGAATTCCTCTGCGGACGTCAATATCTTCTTCTGCTCCTCCTCCCAGTTGTGTTTCACGCTCCCAAGTAAAGGAAACCCTTTTTTCTTTCGAAACCAGAAATAGTAAATGAGACAGACTAACACCCACGCGGGTCCAGCAATACGACCTATCTCATGGGTCAGAATAACCTCAAAAAGAATAAAACTTACCCCGATCATTCCGATAAATCCAAGAATGGGAACTTCTACGACTTTTCCATTATGATTCCATTTGATGTTGAGGGGCATCTTATAAGGCCTCGGTGAGTAGGGATCGGAGAAGCGAAGCTTGATCATGGAGATGAAGACAAGGAGATAACCGCTTGCTGCACCAAAGGCATACATGTTTCCTAATGTATCCATGGCGCTGGGTGTTAGAAAAGCAAGAATGGCCTCCAGCATTCCGATAAGGGAGAAGAAGACGATGGTTCGAACCGGAGTACGATATTTCGGATGAACTTTATCAAACCAGGGAGTGATCAGATGGAGTTCGCTCATCGAATAGGTGAGACGTGACGCGCCCATGACGCCGGTGTTCGAGGAGATGAGTAGAATCGTTGCCCCAAGGATGGCCGCAAAGGGCCCAGCCAGCACGCCGAAAATAGGAAGGGCATGAGCGAGTTTGGCCACAGGATCCCCTTGAGGAAATTCCTGCCATGGGAGGATACCAAGACCCAAAGTGGAGAAGGCCATCGCAAAGATAAAGACTGTAAAAATCAAAGTGATGGAGGTTCGAGGAATGATCGTAGCTGGTCTTTTGGTCTCCTGAGCTGCCTGAGAAATGGATTCCAGACCAACAAAGGAGATAATAGCAAGCGAGGAACCGTACATGAATTCCTTCAAGCTTGGAAATTGGGTTTTCCATTGGAAGACGAAAAGCTCGGGTTTCCAAGCCAAAAGAAAACCAAGAATAATGATGGATGATTCAGTGACGATATCGATAGCACCGATGATCTCATTGAAGAGGGAGGATTCCCGAACTCCCCGGATATTGAGCCAGATGAGAAAGGTGATGAGGATGAGCGTTTCCGCTGCCCAGACCGGATTCACTTTTTTGAAGATCCAAATGTCCATGGCAAAATATTCAGGAGGGATACCTAAGACATAGGGCATAAAAAAGTTCATATAGCCTGCCGAAGCCGTGGCGAAGAGGGCAATGTCAATGGTGTAATCCAACAGAAGGGCTACCCCAGCCGCATAGCCCCAAAAATCTCCCAGTCCCCTCAGGGCATAGTAATGGCCTCCTCCAGCGACAGGGTAAGTCGATGCCATCTCTGTATATGAGAGTCCGATCATGATGTAGATGAGTCCGGCCACAAAGAAGGCAAGACTTGCTCCACCGTGAGCAGCCCCCATCACGAGACCTAACGCCGCATAGATGTCGGCCCCTACATCGGCATAACCCCACATGTAGGACCCCCAGACCGTAACGTCCCGACGCAATTCCACTTTTTCTACGGGACAGGATGCCGCTGTCGATGCTTCAGTCACCCTATTCACCTCAAAAAAAAGCCAGGAGAAGAACCCCTGGCTTTTACTCTTCTCTTCCCTTAGTCGCCTGCGGAGTTAGCTGACGGGTTAGGATTAAGGGATATCCTTTCCGATTGATTCGGAATTCACCCCACGAGGTTGGGTCCTCCGCTTATTTCAATTCGGCCAAATGATAATATATTAAATGATAAACTCCTCCATTTGTCAATATTCATGAATGGAGGAATGTTTAAAAGGGCCCTTAAAATATATCCGCAGAAAAAATATAGATTTCAATCTCTTTCTCCTTCCAGGCATTGGAAGGAAGCCCTGCCTTTTGGCAAGTATGCTCCAAAAAGGTCTGACGATCCCATCCATATTCTGTAGCGACCTGGGGCAGAAGAAGACCTGCCCACATTCCTTTCACCATATAGATTCCGTGTTTCCCGACTTGAATCTCATTGATATCGGTGATCCGCTTAAGGGGAGTCAGAACGGATATTTCAATATCGAGTTCTGAAAGTTCTTTTTCTTTAACAGGAGTAAAACGGGGATCTTTGAATGCCGCCGCCTCGGCCATTTTCTCAATGGTCTTATGAAGGGGCCCCTGCCCTTCAATGTACCCAATGCATCCTCTTAATTGCCCCTTCTTATGAATGGTCACAAAGGCCCCCCGATTCTCCTTCAGAATAGGAGATTCAATCTTGAACTCTGGAACGCCCTTCCCTCTCGCTTTATTTTCAATCACTGTTTTTGCAATATGATGGAGGGTTTTCTTCTCCTCCTCATTTAATCCCAAATCGACGCCAACTTTCTTCTCTTCTTTCATCTTTTCTTTCCCCCCGACCGTCTTA
>Ga0315280_10011429_pt1 | contig 10909 bp, 10 predicted proteins | sample YL17G06_40_MG_FD_203697 | JGI IMG/M metagenome (GOLD analysis project Ga0315280, IMG submission 203697) | Sediment microbial communities from Yellowstone Lake, YNP, Wyoming, USA - YL17G06_40 | ecosystem: Environmental > Aquatic > Freshwater > Lake > Sediment | place: USA: Wyoming | collected... | reverse complement strand
TCCCTTCAAGGGAGAGGCGGGGTGAGGGTCACCGCTGGACGAGGCCGGCGGCGCGGTGCGCCGCTCCGGAAGTGCGGCGCAGCCGCACTCAGGCCTCGTCTCCGGAGCGACGCCGGCGGCGCTAGTGCCGCTCCGGAATGCGGCCAAGCCGCATCAGGCGTCGCCAGGCGACAACAATCTTGCAAGACAGCGCTAGGCGGTGAACCTCGCGGCGATCCGTGGTTATCGCCTCCCACATCGCTGCACAGGACAAGCCTCGCGCGCGCCGAAGCAGCGCCTCACCAATGCCTCCCGGAGACGCAGCATGCAACAGCGCGAGCATCTGGTCGAGATTCCGGCCGGCAAGATCCGCCTCGAAGGCAACCTGGCGCTGCCGCCTGGCGCGAAAGGAATCGTCCTGTTCGCCCACGGCAGCGGCAGCGGCCGCCACAGCCCGCGCAATCGCTACGTCGCGCAGGTGCTCCAGGACACGGGCATCGCAACCCTGCTCTTCGATCTCCTGACCGAGCAGGAAGAGGCGCAGGATCGGGTCACAGGTCACCTGCGGTTCAACATTCCGCTGCTGGCCGAACGGGTCAGCGCGGCCACCGCCTGGGCCACCCACGACGAGCTAACCAAGCGCCTGCGCATCGGCTATTTCGGCGCGAGCACCGGCGCCGCAGCGGCGCTGGTGGCGGCGGCGGAGCGCGATGACATCGCGGCCATCGTCTCGCGCGGCGGGCGACCTGATCTTGCCGAAGAAGCCCTGGAGCGAGTAACGACGCCGACGCTGTTGATCGTTGGCGGCTACGATGCGCAGGTCATCGAGCTCAACCAAGCGGCGATGCGCCAGATGCGGGCGGTGCGCCGCCTGCGAGCCGAGGTCGAGCTGAAGATCGTGCCGCGCGCCAGCCACCTGTTCGAGGAGCCGGGCAAGCTAGAGGAGGTCGCGCGCCTGGCCGCGGAATGGTTTGGCAAGCACCTGTGACGCCGGGTGCGTCTCGCATTACAGCGACATCGCCAGCGCGTCCTCAGCCGGCACCCATGCCGCTCATACCCGCTCCTGCGCCCGGCGGGCGATGTTGGTCACCAGCGAGCGCGGGCCGAGCCGCGTCAGCCACGCGCCCGCCTGGTTCTTGAAGCCCGGGATCACCAGCGTCTTGCCGGCCATCATCGCGCGGTAGCCGGCTCGAGCGACCTGCGCCGCCTCCATCATCCCCCAGCGAAAGAGCTTGGAATCCGCCATCTGCGCGCGCAGGTGGAACTCGGTGCGCGTCGGGCCGGGGCACAGGCAGGTCACCGTCACGCCGCTGCCCTCGAGCTCGTTGGCGATAGCCTCGGAGAAGAGCAGCACGTACGCCTTGGTCGCATAGTACACGGCCATGAGCGGGCCAGCCTGGAAAGCGGCGGTGGAGGCGACATTCATGATGCGACCCGCCCCGCGCGCCAGCATCGGTCGCACCAACAACCCCGTGAGATGGGTGAGGGAGGTGACATTGACCTGCACCATGCGCAGGTCGGCGGCGAGGTCCGCCTCCGCGAACGGCCCAAAGCTGCCGAAGCCGGCGTTGTTGACCAGGGCGTCAACCTCGACCGACCGCTGCTGTAACTCGGCGAAGATGCGTTTAGGCGCGGCGGGGTCGGCCAGGTCTTGAGCAAGCACGATCGAGGTCACCCCGAACCGAGACGAGAAATCCCGCGCGATCTCTTCCAGCCTCTCGCGGTTGCGCGCGACGAGCACGAGGCGGTAGTCGTCCTGGGCGAAGAGGCGCGCCAGCTCATAGCCGATGCCGCTGGAGGCGCCGGTGATGAGGGCGGCTCTGGCTGCCGATGAACCCGACTTGCGGTCCGACATGCGTGTATCTCCTTGGCGTGTATCATAGACCTTGGCGGCGGCCTGGCAAGGCGCGGGTGTGGGACCGGCGGGACTGGTGCCCCGACGGGTGGGCCGGCACGGCGCGGGAGTGCTATAATAACTATCGAGGTTCGTGTATCAGAGAGTTTCGGGCATTACGGTGACACCCGAAAGTCTTGCGGAATACGCTAACCCGCATTATTCATGTCATTCCGAACGAAGCAAGGCGGAGTGAGGAATCCCCTACCAGGAAGCGCCAACGATAGGGGATTCCTCGCTGCGCTCGGAATGACAGTGTGCACCCGCCACACGCTGGTGGTGAATAATCCAGGCTAATGGTCTTCGCCGCCCCGCGGACGAACCTCGTCCGGAGGAGTTTCGTGTACCAGCCGTGTCCTCGCTGATACACGAAACTCCATGAGTGATGGCTGCCAACTGGTGACTTCGTGCCAGTCGCGGCCAACGCTGGAGGAACGATGAGCGACAAGGTTGTCAAGACAGACGAAAACTGGCGGGCGCAATTGACGCCCGAGCAATATGAGGTGACGCGGCGCAAGGGCACCGAGACGCCGTTCACCGGCAAGTACTGGGACTGCAAGCAGAGAGGGGTCTATCGCTGCGTCTGCTGCGGTGAGCCGCTGTTCGGCTCGGAGACGAAGTTCGATTCCGGCACCGGCTGGCCCAGCTTCTGGGAGCCAGCCGAGGCGGACAACATCGCCACCGAGACCGACACCAGCCTGGGCCGCGTTCGCACCGAGGTGCGGTGCCGCCGCTGCGGCGCGCACCTGGGGCATGTGTTCGAGGACGGCCCGCAGCCCACCGGGCTGCGCTATTGCATCAACTCGGCGGCGCTGGATCTGGAGCAGCAGGAGAACGGCCAAGAGTAATCGGGGACAGTTACCTATTTCCCGAACGGCTTTAGCGGCGCGCTCTTGATTGTCTGCGCGAAATAGGTAACTGTCCCCTGTCGCTAATATTCATCAGGTCACGGTTGGCGGAGCACTGGGGACGTCATTCCGAACGGACCGACATGCGCGTTCCTCGCGAGGCGTTCGAGCGTCTGGTCGCCGAGGCGGTCGAAGGGCTGCCGGCGGAGTTCGCCGAGAAGCTCGACAACGTCGAGTTCGTGATCGAGGATGAGCCGACGGCCGAGGATTACGATGAGCGCCGGATCCGGCCGGGCATGATGTTGTTGGGGCTGTATCACGGCGTGCCGTTGACGAAGCGCTCGGCTTTCCGCGTCAACCCGTTGCCCGACCGCATCACGCTCTATCAGCATTCCATCGAGCGCGTCTGCCGCACGCCGGCCGAGATCGTCGAGCAGGTGCGCCGCACCGTGCTCCACGAGATCGCGCACCATTTCGGGATCTCGGAGCAGAGGCTGAAGGAGTTGGGGTATTGAAGCGCTGAGCGCCCATCGGGCCGACGCTGCGGAGCTTGCTCGGCGTCAGCGCTTCGACGCGGAGGCGACGGACGAGCTCGCAGCCGTGGCCGCCGATGCCTGGGTCGCGGATGGCCGCCCGCCGGCGATGACCAGATAGAGCCCGACGAGCGCGGCGATGACGAGCGCGGCCGCAATCAGCCGTGCGGACACGCGCGGTCGCTGGCGGCGGCCGCGGCGGGGCCGCTCGTAGCGCCGCTCGGGGCGCGCCTCTATGACACGCATGGGCCTTGGCGTCCAGCCAAACGAAGCCATCATTGCTACCTGCGAGAGCCGTGCTTGCGAAACTCCGGTGTCCCGATACCTGCTCTCCCTGAACGGGAGAGGACGAAGGTGAGGGTGACAGGCACTGCCACGCAATCCCGCCTGGGGCGGGATTGCACAAACCTAGCGCTCGGCCAGGGAGCGCCCTCCAGCCTGGTGAAGAGGTTATTCCACAGACCAGCGTCGGCGCGGAGATGAAACGCGGCTAACGGCGCATTATCGCGCCCATTCGCCAGCGCACTGAATGCGAATGGCGCGGAGAAGGCACATGGGCCAGACGATCAAGTGCCCTCGCTGCGGAGCGGACAATGGCGTCCGGCGCGCGACCTGCTACGCCTGCCAGGCGGCGCTGACGCCCGTCGTGCAAACCGGCGCCGCCAAGCAGGTCGAGAGCCCTCCCAGGCCCACCGACAGCGCCGCGAGCCGCCGCTTTGCGGCGGTGATCGAGGAGCGCCCACGCGGAGCCACCGCGCCGCGCCCGGCCACCGCGCCGCGCCCGGTCGGCGCGCCGGGGCCAGCGGCTGCCGCGTCGCCTCTGCCAACCTTCTACCCCAGCATCTGGCAGGTGCGGCGCGCGATGCTCTTCTTTCGCCAGCTCCACACCATGGTGCAATCGGGCATCGCCCTGGCGCCGGCGCTGGTTGACCTTCAGCGGCGAGGCGATCCGGCGTTCAAGGCGCCGCTGGGCGCGATGGCCCGGCATGTCATCGAGGGCGGGCGCCTGAGCGACGCCATGCGGCCGTACAATAAGCTCTTCCTCGCCTATCACGTCGCCCTGGTGCAAGCGGGCGAGATATCGGGCAGCCTGCCGCAGGCGCTCGATCACATCGCCGCAGACTGCGAGATGGAATACAAGCTGCGCCGGGGCATCGGGCTGGCGCAGTTGCCGGTCAACCTCGTGGTGGGGATAATGCTGCTGGTCCTGCCGGTAGCGTTGGTGCTGCGTGAGCCGCCGCCAGGCGAGTTCTGGACCTGGTCGTCGCTGGCGGCGCGCTACGTGACGAAGCTGATGACCGTATCGCTGCCGGCCGTTCTTGGGCTCGGGGGATTGTGGAGCCTGTGGGCAACCGCGTCGCGCAGCCGGTCGCTGGCCGCGCTTCAGCACCGTATCATCCTCGCCCTGCCGCTGGTGGGCGCCGCCCATCGGCGCGCGGCGATGACGCGCTTTCTCGGGTCGCTGTCGCTGCTGCTGAGCGCGGGGATTCCAGTCACCGAGGCCTACCGCGTCGCCTCAGCCGCCACGGGAAACGAGGCCCTCACCCGCCAGCTCATGCGCGAGGCCGACGACCTGTACGCCGGGCGCGGGCTGGCCGACATGTTGCGCCGCCTGGGGGTGACCTCAGGCGTGGCGGTGGACCAAGCGGCCATCGGCGAGACGACGGGCAAGCTGCCGGAAACGCTGGGCCGCATGGCAGGGGATTGCCGCCGGCGCGCCGAGACCTCGGCAAAGTATCTGCCGCTCCTGCTTCAGTTCGTCGCGTACCTGGTGATCGGGCCGCTCGCGGTGCTGCTGTGGTACAGTCTGCTCAACGCCTACCTACATTTCCGCTTCTACGCACCGCTGGAGCAATTGTTCAACGTGCCGTAGCGCCCCCGGCTGAACAAGGCGAGACAGGTGCGCCAGCGAACCAGCGCGAATGATTCCCCAATCGCCAACCGGAGATTCCCAGCCGTGCGCATCCTACCTCGTCGCTTTGCACCCGCGCTGCTTCACCCGCGCCTCTGCGCCCGCTTCGCCGCCGCCGCAGTGGGCTTGCTAGCAGCCGCCTCTCCCGCGAGTGCGACGACGAAGGGCCTCAACCAGATCGTGACCCCCGATCTCCAGCCCGCCGGGCTGCTATCGGTGAGCTTCCAGGCCGAGCACCCTGCCATCGGCAATAGCCTTCAGCTCCAACTCGAGCTGGGGATCACCCGGAACCTCGAAGTGGCGCTGTTCCAGGGCTTCAAGCCTGGCCATTTCACGGCCGGGGTGGAGTACGGCCTGATGCAGAAGCCCTCGTTTCTTCTCTCGACCGGCTTCCTCGGGCCGTGGACAGGCGACGACCTTCAGCCTTTCGTCGAAGCTGGGTATCTGCGTGAGAGAGAGTACTTTATCCTTGGGGTTATCCGCGTCGAGAACAATGACCAGGCGCTGCTTGGCTGGGCCCACCGCCTGACGCCACGGCTGAGTCTGGCGCTGGACTACCAGGGGGGCGGTGACAACTTCGCCACCGCAGGCTTCACCTACAAGTTCACGCCCACGTTGCAGCTCAACCCGGCGCTTTACATCTCCAACAGCTCCCCTCACCACATGTTCGGTTACGCCGTGCTGACGTGGAATGTGCAGGCGTGGTGATGGCGCCGCATTCGGGTGTGACAGGCTGCACTACTTTGCCCGGCATTCCAAAGACCCACGGTTACTCGGCCGCCCAGGAGCTCCGTTTTCTTGGCGCCAAGGCGCGTCGGGGCGGACTCCGGCCTCATGTGGCACAGCCCGGGGCGGCTATGGACTGCGGCAGCTTGCTCCCGCTTTCAAAGCGGCGGCGAGCCGCCGCACTCCACAGCGTGTCCCAAAGTCTCGAGGTCACACCCCCACCGCATCTTGATTGACAATCCCCCCTTGGTTGCCTTATAATGTCGTTGACCGAAGCCTCTGGGCTTCGGAATTTTGTCTATTATGGAGGCTGCCGCGCGGCCGTACCGGCGCGGCAGGTCGGTCGTCGGGTTCAGGGCACAGTTCCCGTTTCGTGACAGCGCCTTGTAGGGCGCGCGTTCACAGGCGCGCCGAATTCGGCGGGGCTAGGAAGCCCCGCCCTACAGCGGCTTCATACGCGACTGTCCCCAGACCCCCAGCCTATTCACCGAGGGTCTCATGCAAGCGCGCACACGTGCCTGGTCCATCGGCATCATCATTCTGGTCATCGTCTGCTTTCAGATCGTCTTCGAGCCCATCCGCTTCAGCCCGCGCATGGATCCTCTGCGCGCCGGCCGCGAGCTTCCGCCCTCCGGCCGCGTGGGCGCGGTCTATTTCTACCGCCCGCTGCCGGTGATCAAGCTCGGGCTCGACCTGCGCGGGGGCATTCACGTCGTCCTCAAGGCGCGCAACCAGGCGGTGCTCTCATTCGATTTCGAGAAGCCCATCGCCCCCGAGGAATCGGATCAGATCGAGGTCCAGGGCACCGTCGCCAAGCTGCTGTCGGGCCTCGATCTCGGCGCGCAGACGCCAGCGATTGACGTCGCTACCAAGTCCCTGACGGTGCGCCTGGAGGCAGCTACCAAGCAGCAGGCGGAGCGCTACCAGGGGATGATCCTCGCCCGCCTGCGCGACGGCCTGGGCACGCAGTACGGCGCCATCACCGCGGGCAATGTCGACCTCATCCAGATGGACAACCGGAGAGTGCGCGAGGTCAAGGCCATCCTCGAGCAGCGCGTCAACAACCTGGGCCTGGCCGAGGCGGTGCTTCAGACCCAGGGCAGCGACAAGATCATCGTCCGCCTGCCGGGCATCACTGACCCCGAGCAGGCGCTCAAAGTCATTCGCAGCACCGCCCAGCTCGAGTTCCGCCATATTCCCCGGCGCTACCAAGTCGAGGTCGAGCCGAACCCGACCGGCAGCAAGACCGTCAGCTTCCTCGACGAGGCCGGGCGCGAGGTGCCTGAGAAAGAGGTCATCGCCGAATCGCCGGTGATCGTGCGCGGCGACCAGCTCGAGCCCAACTCGCGCGTGGCATACGATTCGGCCGGCTTCCCGATGGTCGCCTTCCAGTTCAAGCCCGCCGGCGCCGACGCGTTCTGGAAGTTCACCCGCACCCATCGCGGCCAGTATCTCGCCATCGTGCTCGACAACACCATCATCTCCGCGCCCGTGGTCAAAGCCGCCATCAAGGCGCGCGGCGTGATCGAGGGCATCGGCTCGACCAGAGAGGCGACGCAGCTCTCGGTGCTGCTCAATGCCGGCGCCCTGCCCATACCGCTCGATGTCGAGGAGAACCGCACCGTCAGCGCGACCCTGGGTAAAGACTCGCTAGTGCGCAGCCTGTGGGCGGGCCTGGTGGGACTGACCCTGGTGCTCATCTTCATGGTCGCCTACTACCGTCTGCCGGGGCTGCTGGCCGATCTCGCCCTGCTCATCTATATCCTGCTGGTGCTCGCGGTGCTGAAGCTATTCGGCAACACGTTGACTCTGCCCGGCATCTTCGGCATCATCCTATCCGTCGGTATGGCGGTCGACGCCAACGTCATCATCTTCGAGCGCCTCAAGGAGGAGCTGCGCGCCCAGAAGACGCTCAAGAGCGCGATCGAGGCCGGCTTCAACCGCGCCTGGACCGCCATCCTCGACTCTAACGTGTGCAGCATCTTGACCGCCCTGGTGCTCATCGCGTTGGGCACCGCCGCCATCAAGGGCTTCGCCATCACGCTGCTCATCGGCGTCGTGTGCAGCCTCTTCACCGCGGTCACCATCACCCGGCTGTTCATGAATCTCACCAGCCAGAGCAGCGCGGCGAAGAAGCTGTCGTGGTTCGGCGTGTGACCGACGGCGCCAGGCGAGACGAGACCCCTCTCCCTTAGAGGGAGAGGATTGAGGATTGAGGTGAGGGTGGCAGACCGGCCATCCTACCCTCACCCGACCTCTCCCTTAGAGGGAGAGGGGTTGCCGGACGCGGCGCGACCGGCGCCGGATCTCGCAGGACTTCGGACGACGGAGCGCGGTTTTTCCGGAGGACATCTTGGTCGAGCTATTTCGAGAACGAAAATGGGACCTGGTTGGCCTGCGCAACTGGTGGTTCGGCATCTCCATCATCACCATCGTTGCCGGCATGTACTTCCTGGCGATCCACGGCCTCAACCTGGGTATTGACTTCACCGGCGGCGGCCAGTTCACGTACCAAGTGACCAGGCCCTTCCCATCGGGCGAGCAGACCGCCGCCCTCGCCGCCATCCGCGCCGATGTCGAGCGCCTCGGCATCTCCGGCGAAATCCAGATCGCCGGCGCCGCCGTCGGCCCCAAGGACCAGATCCTCATCCGCACCAAGACCACCGGCAAGCCCGAGCAGATCCACCAGGAGGTGCAGACTCAGGGCAACCAGATCCTGGCCGCGCTGGAGGAGCGCTATCCTGGCGTGCGCCTGGCCTCGACCGAGATGGTCGGCCCGGTCATCAGCCAGGAGCTCGTCACCAACGCCATCGTCGCCGTGGTCGTCGGCATGCTGCTGGTGCTGGTATGGATCATGATCCGCTACGACTTCAAGTTCGCGGTCTGCGCCATCATCGCTCTGCTGCACGACGTGCTGGTGCTCATCGGCGCCTTCGCCATCCTGCACAAGGAGATCAACAGCCCCTTCGTCGCCGTGCTCCTGACGGTGGTCGGCTTCTCGGTCCACGATACCGTCGTCATCTTCGACCGCATTCGCGAAAACCTCAAGCTGCGCAAGGGCTCGACCTTCGCCGAGACCACCAACATCAGCCTGCTCGAGACCATGGCGCGCTCGGTCAACACCGTGCTCACCGTCCTCTTCACCGTCTTCGCGCTCTACTTCCTGGGCGGCCACACCTTGCGCGATTTCGCCCTCGGCCTCATCATCGGCATGACCAGCGGCGCCTATTCCTCCATCTTCAACGCCAGTCAGATCCTGGTGGTGTGGAAGAGGCGCGAGGAGCGCGGCCGCAAGCCCCTGCCTGCCGCTCGCCCCGCTGCGGCCCCGCGCCGCGCCGAGCCGGCGCCCGCGCCGCGCTCCGCTCCCGCCCAGGCCCCGCAGACGCAGCAAACGGCGCAGCCAGCCTGGACCGGCGCCGAGGCCGAGCCGGTTGCCGTCGTCGGCGCCGGCCGAGCCAAGGCCAAGACGGCGAAGAAAAAGCCCAAGCGCAAGCGGCGGTACTGAGGCGGCGCTGTCATTCCGAGGGAGCGCTGCGGCGCTTCGCGCCGCAGCGACGGAGGAATCTCCTATCGGGGTTGCTGAAGTCGGGGCAATGGACTTCCGTAAGGCAGTAGGGGTCGGGTCACCTCGACCCGTTTTCTTTTTGTGCGGTCGCGTACGCCGGGTTAGACCATGAGCTTCGACAGCCTCGCAGAGCAAGGGCGCCTCAAGTCGGATGTCGCGCGCCTGTCTGTCATCTCCAATTCGCTGCTGACCGCCGCTAAGGTCGGCGTCGGGCTGACCATCGGCTCCATCGCCGTCGTCGCCGAGGCGATCCATTCCGGCATGGACCTCGTCGCCGCGGTCATGGCGTTCTGGTCGGTGCGCAAGGCCGCCCAGCCCGCAGACGAGGATCATCCCTTCGGCCACGGCAAGTTCGAGAGCCTCTCCGCGGCGTTCGAGGCCGCCCTCATCTTCGCCGCCGCCATCGGCATCATCTACGCGGCGACCCGCCGCATCATCCACCCCGGCGCCGAGATCAGCACGCCCCTGGCCGGCGTCATCGTGATGGCCCTCTCCGCCATCGTCAACATCGTCATCTCCACCCTGCTATTCCGCGTCGCCGCGCGCACCGAGTCGCCCGCCCTCGAGGCCGACGCCTGGCACCTGCGCACCGACGTCTATACCAGCGCCGGCGTGTTCCTCGGCATGGCGGCGATCTATGTCGGCCGCGCCGTCGGCTGGGCTCGAGCCGGCCTGGTTGACCCCGTCGCCGCCATCATCGTCGCGCTCTTCATCCTCCACGCCGCCTGGGATATTAGCTGGCGCTCGCTGTACCATCTGACCGATCGCATGTTGCCCCCCACCGAGCACACCCTCATCGAGGGCCTCATCGCCGAACATTACCCCCAATTCATCAACTATCATCGCCTGCGCTCGCGCCGCGCCGGCTCCGAGCGTCACGTCGATCTGCACCTCGTCGTTCCCCCCGATACCCATGTCGCCGACGCCCACGCCCTCACCGAGCACCTCGAAGAGGACATCCGCCGCGCCCTGCCGAATGTCCAGGTGCTTATCCACGTCGAGCCCGAGGGGCACGAGGAATAGCCCCGTCTCCCCGAAAGGGCGAGGAATACGCAACTCGCTCCTCTCCCTTCAGGGCGAGGACTAACCCGGCCTATTCATACCGTGCGCCGGAGGGACGCAGGCGAGACGCCTGCGCTACCGGTATGAATAATGCGGGCTAACAGCCCTGTGATAAAGTCCAATACCTCTGTGCGACGAGCAGGTTTCCACCTGTAGGGCGGGCGTTCCTACGCCCGCCTAGAGGCGGCGGGGATAGGAATCCCCGCCCTACAAGGCCAGGACTTGCAGTCCCTGAGCCCAAGAGCCACTTTATCACAGGGCTGCTAAGCTATAGTTCGGCCATTTTGCCCGCAAGGGCCTGATTTGGCCAGATTTGCCGAAATTGGGTACAACATCTTGTGTCTTATTCGGGACTGCCCCACAGGATTTAGTGCCCTTTGAAAAATGGCC
>Ga0315280_10011428_pt1 | contig 10909 bp, 10 predicted proteins | sample YL17G06_40_MG_FD_203697 | JGI IMG/M metagenome (GOLD analysis project Ga0315280, IMG submission 203697) | Sediment microbial communities from Yellowstone Lake, YNP, Wyoming, USA - YL17G06_40 | ecosystem: Environmental > Aquatic > Freshwater > Lake > Sediment | place: USA: Wyoming | collected... | reverse complement strand
AACCCGCATTTCCACGGCACACTGAGAAATGTGAGTTAGGCGTTTATAATCTTTTCAGCTTCTTCTCTGTATGCATCCATCACATAAGGTATGCCGGATACTTGTGCGGCTTCAGGCGTTAGGGCCATAAGGTCGTCTCTACTGATAGTGGAAATCCTGAAGTTTCTGCTGCCTGCCATCAATTGCTGCAGGCCCACTTTGAGCTTGTCGATGAATGTATAAAGCCCGATAGCTCCAAGCGGCATTTTCTTGACGGTATTTTTGCCGTATTTGGCAACGAGGTCCTCATAGCAGACGAAAATCTCTTCGAGGGTCGTGCCGAACTCGCTAACGGTCTTGGGTAGAGCATTTGCACCTTCCTGCAGCCACAAGCCGATATTCTTGCCTACCATACCAGGAATCATTAGGGCTCGGCCCATACAGATAGCTTTTGTAAATGGGGCACCCATAGCCAGGGCTTTGAAGATATGGTCTTCAGTGCTAAAACCGCCAGCAATGGCGATATCCGGCACAAAAGCACCTTTGGCTGATAGTTTTTGACACAACTGGTAGGCCATCGACTGCAGATAGAATGTCGGGATGCCCCATTCTACCATCATTCGCCAGGGACTCATACCTGTCCCGCCTGGTGCACCGTCAATAGTGAGCAGGTCAAGTTTTGCATCCGATGACCATTTGATGGCCATTGCTAACTCGCGCATCGGATAGGCGCCGGTTTTGAGGGTTACGCGATTAGCACCGAGCTTACGGATACGCTCAACTTCCTTCATAAAACCTGCCTGGTCGATAAATCCCAGGCGTGAGTGCCTTTCAAAATGCTTCAAGGCACCATCCCTGAAAGCGGCCTGGTTTGTCCCGACGGAAGGGTCAGGAGTAACTAAGTATCCTCTTTTCTGGAGTTCGAGGGCACGTTCGAGCGAATCAACCTGAATTTCGCCGCCGATGCACTTTGCACCCTGGCCCCATTTAAGCTCAATGCTTTCGATGCCGAGCTTGCCGATAACATATTCAGCAACACCAAGGCGGGTATCCTCTACGTTCATTTGCACAATCATATCACCATAGCCCTCGTGCCATTTGCGATACTGCTCGACGCGTTGGGCCATATTCGGGGCTTTTTTGATTTTGCCTTTTGAATCAAGCTCCAATTCCGGGTCGATACCGCAGACATTCTCGCCGCAAACTATTGTAATACCTGAAATCGAGGCTCCGGCTGCAAAATGCTCCCAGTTTTTGCGGGCTATATCTGTAGAACCCAGAGCGCCTGTAAAGACCGGCATTCGCATCTTGACTTTGTTTTTATAGCCATATTGGGTTTCGGTATTAACCACCGGAAACAGGGTATTGTCTGGATTGCCGATTTGGCCATCAGGCAGACCTTTTGCCCCGAAGGCATACCCCTGGATATTCAAATGAGAATAATCGACAGGATAGTCCTTATCGCCACCGGCTGTGAGAGTGCCGAATGGTCCGGGGTAAATTACCTCCCGGCCGCGAAAGGAAGACTTGAAAATCTCACAATTACCGCGGCATCCATCAATGCAGCGTGTGCAAATGCCTGAAACAGGCGAAACACTTCTCGAACGGTTCGAAGTCTGCGTAACTTCGTTGGAGTTGGGTTGTTGCAAACTCATATTATTACTCCTTAAAAATAAAATTTTTAGCTTGTCTTTATATTAGGGAAATTTATAGTATAAGGCTGTCCGACTAATTGAGCAAGCATATTATCCTGATAGAAATTATTAGGAGAACTAATAATGTATATAGAAACCCTAAAGATGTTCTGCGATATAGCTGATCTGCGAAGCCTTTCAAAGACGGCTGAAAAACACCTCCTAAGCCAATCAGCGGTCTCACAACAGCTTGCACAACTGGAACTGTCGCACAATTGCCAACTGTTAGATAGGCAAAAAAGACCGCTGGAACTGACCACGGCGGGACAACTGTTTTACCAAGCAGCCAGGGACATTCTCGAAAGATACGAGCAACTAAAGACCGAGCTAAATGCCTTGAAATCCTCCGCCGGCGGCAGAATAAATGTAGGTGCGATTTTCAGTATCGGGATGCACACCCTGCCGGACTACATCAAAAAATTTTTGGTCAGCTATCCAAAGGTCAATGTCCATATTGAATACCTGAGCAACGACAAGATTTACGAATTGGTTTTAACCGGCGAGATCGATATTGGTCTCGTGGCGGTCCCGAAACGAGACAAACGGCTGGATGTATATGACTTTGAGAGCGAGCCGCTGGTTCTGGCCTGCAGTCCGAAACATACTCTATCACGCGAATCGCAGGTGGATATTCACCGGCTGCAATTTGAAAAATTCATTGCCTTTGAGAAGAATACCCCTACGCGTGCGTGGATAGACGGCATTTTAGAGCGTTATAATGTTGTTGTGCGACCAGTGATGGAATTCGACAATATCGAAACCGTCAAACGAGCGGTGGAAATAAACGCAGGTGCAAGCATACTGCCTCAGACGGCGATACTTCAAGAGGTCAACAGCGGGACAATAAAGGCGATACCGTTCTTGAATGAAAATTTTGTCAGGCCGACCGGAATAATTGTTCGTAAGGGGAAGATTTTAAGCCAGGCGGGACGATACCTAATCGAGCTATTGCGGAAGCAGGGCAAATAACGGGAACAACGAATTTAGAATGACGAATTTTGAATGTTGAATTACGAATATCGAAATGGTTTCGCTCAGAGTGGTATAAACGTAAGCGAACTACTGCGATGGCGATTAAAGCGGTAATATTTGATTTAGACGGCACGATAACCCAGCCATATTTTGACTTTGACGTTATACGACAAGAGATGGGTTTACCCAGAGATTCCGGGCCGGTTCTGGAGTCGATGGCGAAAATGACACCAGAACAGCGAAGACGTGCAGAACAAATCCTGCATCTCCATGAGCAAAGGGCGGTGACGGAATCCAAGCTCAATCGTGGTACAAAACGCACCCTTTCAGCACTTCGGGCAGCGGGAATCCGAATAGGCGTAGTGACACGCAACAGGCGAAGCAATGCCTTTGCCATTGCCGACAAGCACGGGTTGAAATTCGATGCTGTTGTCGGCAGAGAAGACGGGCCGATCAAACCCGATGCGTTCGGGGTATTAAGACTGTGTGAGCAATTCGGCATAAAGCCGGAGGAGTCCCTGGTGGTGGGTGATTATCTGTTTGACTTACAGTGCGCGAAAGCGGCGGGAGCAGCAGCAGTGCTATTAACAAATCACGAGCGGGCGGACGAATTCGACGAGCATGCGGACTTTTGCATTGGAAACATAAGTGGGTTACTTCAAATTATAAAAGAGAAAAAGTAAGGACCAAAGCAGACCAATGGATAAAAAGATAATCACAAAAGTGGCTGTTGCATTACTATGGATAGCGGCCTGGTGCTGGGCCTCGGAGTGCGACAAAAGTTACGAGGGGGTAAAAGGTCTCCAGAGGGGGGAGCCGCAAAAGGTCGAACCGAATTCGGTTGATACGGTTCTGAAAGAATTGAACAAGAAGGCCTCGGAGCTTAAATCATACGAGGGACAGGTTGAGTACAAATACATACAGCCGCTGCTTGAGTCGGAGGCGCTGCGGAAAGGAATTTTGTATTATGCGAAGTTTGATGAGAAATCGTTCCTGAGAATAAATTTTGAAACGCTTAAACAGGAGGACGAAGAAGAACAAAAATACATCGAGCACTATATCTGCGACGGCAGATGGCTAACGCAGATAAATTATCAAATCAAAACGGTTAAACGGTATGAGCTGGCTGAGCCGAACAAGCCGGTAGATGCCTTCGATGTGGCAAGTAAAAATTTACCAATAATCGGCTTTGCAAAAATAGAAGATTTGAAAAAGCAGTTTGAGATTAGATTGGTTGAGCAGGAAAAAAACAAACCCAAAGATTTCATCCGGCTTCATTTGAAGGTCAAGCCGGAGTCAATTTATAAAGACGACTATATCTGGCTCGATTTCTGGATTGATAAGAAACTGGGATTGCCGGCGAGGGTAGTTGCGCTCTCGATTGAAGAGGATATTTACGAGATAAAATTACTAAAACCGAAAGTCAATAAAGGCATAGATAAAAAGGTCTTCGAGTTTAAGATTCCAGCGGGGTTCGGCGAGCCGGAGATAGTTCCATTGAAGAGAAAGACAAACCTCCAGTAAAACCCCCACAGACGATGTCGGGATAGGCTGGGGGCCAAATATATTATGATTGGCGGATAAGTAAGGAGCAGACTTGGCAGGCCCGGCAAGTATTAGTGATAAAGATTTTCAGCAGCTTATTGCAAGACGCGCGCGGAGATTGCTGGCCCTTGCGAGATATCTATCAAGGTGCGAATCGAGCAAAAAGGTGCTGACCCGGCCATTCCTGGGGGAACTATTGTCGCAATCGATACAGGTTGAGGAGCTGCTTGATGCCTACGGTGCGCGGACCAATTGCCGGTGGTGCGCGTTCGGGTCGTTGACTGCGGCGATTAAGCTTTTTTCCGACATAAGTTACGAGCTGCTACACATTCAACATGTGCTGCCTGCGTACCGGCTCTTGCCGATTGAACGAGACTTTGTCAAGGCGACGGAAGAGGCACTTGGTTTTACGGGGGATGTCCTTTTACGAGCAGCACGACAAATGCTTGTCAGTGCCGGTCAGCTCGGTCTTCCAGTCCTGTCAGAAAATATGGACGACAGGTCTTATGCTGAACAGCTTCCGCCCGGCCGATTACCGCACGAGTGCGGCGCACGCAGGAGGGAAACGGTTTCTGAAACGGTAACTTTGCTCTCGACTGCTTTTCTAAATTTGGCGGCGGAAAGCGGAGATGTCTGCTCTGCCAGCAGAGCCGAACCTGAAGAATACGCCGCTTATGCCTCGGACCAGACAAGCGAGGATAAGCTGCGGAGTCTGGAGTTTCGGTTCCATAATCTTCAATCGTTATATGATACATACGTGTCAGGAACGGAAGTTGAAAGATTGGATGCAGACTTATCCGTTTTGAGGGGACATATAACCATTGTGTTCCATCTACTAAAGACGGCGACACTGTTTTCTCATTACTACGAACGGCACGTGAACAAACAGCCGTGCGGTTCGGCGGGGTGGCAGGAGCCATTGGTTAGTGCCGAGGCGATTTTGGGTGTATTGATGAGCTACTCTATTGTGCACATAAATCTGTACATCAGGAGCGCGGAGCGTCTTTGCCGGGATATGCTAAAGCGTTATGCAGAGGCAGGACAAATTGAGGTTGCGGCACCGCCGTATCGCGGCTTCCATGTTCGGCCTTGCACATTGATTGCCAAGCTGGTGCTGCATTATGGAAGTGACGTTCAGATGCGGCTGGATGATGAGGTTTATGATGCAAGCGCGCCGCTGCAACTATTTCGGGCAAACGAAAAGATAAATGCGCAAAAACGACGGTGGCTGGCTGCGGAAATCGTGCGTCTTAAGCTTGTCGATGAAGGAACAAGAAAAGGCAACATAAGTGACATCGTCCGCGATGTTATTGGGGCGCTGGTAGAGCGAAGCAAATTAGTCCTCTATGAACAACCCCTGCAATTACCGGAAGAACCCGCGAGAAAAGAAGGAACAATGCTGGAAAAGGTTACCGATGAGATAGGACGACTTCTGGCGCTGGGGAAAATCGACGTTGATACTGAGCTAATGGTAACGTTTGTCGGCGATAAGCGAGTGTTAGCTGACATTAAACTACTGGCTGAATCAGGATACGGCGAGGACAAACTCGGCAACAATATGCCGCTGCCGGAAAAGCTTGCATACCTGCGGCGGTAATAACAACAAGATAGAAAAGTCGAAAGTGAAAAATTATCACAACATAAAATAGAAAGGATACACAAGATGGCAAAGGGGATAGTCGTTTATTATTCGAGAAGCGGGAATACAAAGGGGATGGCGGAGATAATAGCGGAGGCGATGAATAAGGCGGGCCTGCCGACCGAATGCAAGAGCGTAGATAAGGTAAAACCGGAGCAATTGTTAGAGTACGATGCCATAGTTGTCGGCTCGCCGACCTATTACGGCCAGATGGCAGGTCCTATAAAAGAGATATTTGATGACATAGTAAGCTGGCACGGGCAGTTAGATGGGAAGGTAGGGGCGGCATTTAGCAGTGCTGCAAACATCGGTGGAGGCAATGAAACCACCATTATGGGGATAATAGAGGCGATGCTTATCAGCGGTATGGTGGTTCAGGGGGACCCGCAGGGCGACCACTATGGGCCGGTTTCCATCGGTAAGCCCGATAAAAGGGTGCAGGAACAGTGCCGGCGGCGAGGCCAGAGAATTGCGGAGCTGACAAAAAAGCTCACAGGTTAGCAGGGAAAAAGGCGAAAAATAAAAATACCGATTTTTTTTGCAAAAAAAGCAATTTTCTTTGACAAAAGCAGCTTGCAGCGTTAAATTTCTGGCAATTTAACCTGCATTTATGGAGGAATATTAAATGCAAGAGTATGAAGATTTGAAAGTGTTGGTGGCTGAAATAGAAGCTGATATCAGCAAGGGCGAAGGCGGCAACAAGGCAGCAGGGACGCGAGTCCGCAAGCAGATGCAGAAAATCAAAACGGCTGCTCAAAACGTCCGCAACCGCATTCTGGAAATCAGATCAGTGGAATAGCGCTCTGTCGCTGGTAACTTGAGGGATTGTCATTCCGTCCGGCTGCGACGGAATGCGGAATCCAGACTTCTCAATACGCTGGATTCCTGCTCCTTCGGCTGCGCTCAGGGCAAGTTTCGCAGGAATGACGCTCACCAGTTGAGTTGCGACAGAACACTAATTTATCGCTAATTCCGGAACTGCTATCCGCATTGTGACTGACATGCGGGACGTCAGGCATATTGGGTATTGAGTGAAAAGGTTCTGGGGGAATGCACAATATGAGGGTGCTATACCCCTTTTGCGAGGTGAATAATGCCGCCACCACTATTGTTTAATTTATCACAAATAGACCTGACGGCCAAGCCGGTCTTCGACAAAGAAACAATTTGCAAGGTGAATCCGCAGTGTTTTGAGATGCAGCAGCTTGACGGGGTGCTCTGGTACGATAAGGAAAGAGCTTTGATTCTGGGCTATAAGGATGTAACAGCGAACGAATTCTGGGTTCGTGGCCACATTCCGGGTCGGCCAACGATGCCTGGCGTAATAATGGTTGAAGCAGCGGCACAACTGACGAGTTTTTTTGTTAAACAGGTTTATGGAGAGGGGGGCTTCATCGGCTTTGCCGGTATAGAATCAGCAAAGTTCCGTTCAACCATCCAGCCGGGACAGCGGTTATACTTACTTGGCCATATTACAAAATACAGGCACGCCACACGCTCCAGCCGGGTTGAAACCACTGTGCAGGGAGTTGTTGGAGGCAGTATTGTATTTGAGGCGGTCATAACAGGCATGCGAGTTTAGCCTCGTTGTTTGTCGCTTGTCTCTCGTTCCCCCTCGCAGGGCATTTCCTTTTAGCATTTTATTCTCCTCAACATCACCGCACAGGGGCCGAGCAATAGGAGCGTAGCGGGCTTACTCGCCAAAGCACTGGTTTGTTTTCCAACCACTACCGCCTGCGTTTTGTCACAATCAGGGTTGTGCCCAGAATCAATAGTGCTGCGGAGCAGACAAGCAATCGGGTCAATCGTTTTTGTTGTGCTATTTTCTATCCCTGTGCGTATCTCTGTTCCTGTGCGTATCCTCGACATCGGTTTTTTGTTCATCGGCCGGCCGAGACGGCGGGCCTTTCCCAAAGATGCCCAGCCAACTCTGCCTGCCAACAATCGGTGGGGACGGAATCTTCACTCGCTCCGGCCTGGTCAGATTGACCTCTCGCGGTTGCGTCATAGGGCCTTTGTGTTCCATCGGTGACTGGACTGTCTTCGGACCTGCCGACGTGGACTCCCAGCGGCTTCGCTCCTCGCTGAACTTGCGCACGTCGGTCGCCTGTCTGGAGAGCTTCTGTCGTGCGTCGGTTTTGTTCTTCTCAAACTTCAGTGGGGCCTTCTTGTCGGCAACGACCGTGCTCAACGGCGCGGCCATCCGAATGCTCCTTCGCTGCGGCTCGGGTAACCCGGCCTGCCGGGTCTCCATTTCGTGATATGTCCTCGGCGGACGAAGGTCCCTGTTGGTGCGGCGGAGATCGTACTCATGTCGCTCGTGCTCCTCCCAGCCGGGTTCAATCCTGCGGTAGCGCCAGCGGTCATGCTCATAAATCGGGTCATACCACGTATGGCGCCGCTCGCACTCAAACCGCGGGTAGATGCCTACGCTAATGTAGACGTCATCGTAGTAATCGCCGAAGTAGTAGTGGCAGTAACGCGGACAGGTGAACATGTTGAGCTCCATCATGCCGATGTCGATGATAACGCTGAGCGAGAAAGAGAACCCCGGCTGCTCATAGATGTGCCTTGGGAAATAGACCGGCGCAAACAACACGCCTCGGCGCGCCAGCGAGTAGTCCCAGTGCCCCGCGACGAATACATAACCCCGCGGCGTCCAAACGTAGTGAGACGGCACCCAGACCCAGCCCGCTTGAGCCACCAGCCAGTAACCAGGCCGCCGAATATACTGACCCTGATACCAGTACCAGCAGGGGGGTACCCAGATATTGTCCGGGGATGGCGGTGGCCCCGGCGATTGCACGTCGTTGAGTACTGGAGGGGCCGGCAGATACTCGATCTGCTGAACGCCGGCCACCGGCGCCCAGAAACCGGGCACCCACTCCCAACCTTCGGGCACTCTTGCCCAGTAGCCCGGCACCCAGTACCTATTTGGCGGAACCGCTCGCCAGCAGCCGCTGACCCAGATGTAGCTGTTCCGTTCCGAATCCCATGCCCAATAGCCGGGCACCCAGACGAATTGTCCGCCTGTCGGCCTTTCTGCCGGCGGGTTTTCCTCTATGTTAGCCGGCGGCTGGTTCGGGGCCACCAGGCCCGCCTGAACCTGCAAGTCAACTGGTTCGGCAAAGGCCTCATGCACCGGGCCGCGGGTCAAAACCTCAGGCTGCTCTTGCGCCGGCGTCGGCGGAGGCTGCCCGGTGGCCTCGCCATAGAGCAGACCGACCGCAAGAGCCATTGTTATCACAAGCACAATTGCAGTTTTCATCTGTTTTCCCTTTCTTAAAAAAAAACATGTGGTCATACAGCACTACTTCTAATCGTTAAATACGTTTGTCACACCAAAAATATTGCAGGAAAAACGAGGAACCTGTTAACCGACTCCGGTTCAAAGGATTTCTCATATTAAACTCTTGGCTGCATAACGAAGCCTAGCAATCCTTTATTCTTATAACAGGAGATTCTCATTATACAATTTGGCCAGTGGCGGTCAAGGAAAAACGATTGGAAACAGCCAACGGTCGGACTAGAACCGACAACCGCCAGTTTACAAATCTATTGCACAAAAACGCTAACCCCCAGCAAAATCAGACACTTACAGAAAACAGCCAAGACACGCTACAAAACGCAATCCTGGCCAAGAACACAATAGCCCCAAGGGGATTCGAACCCCTGTTGCCGGGTTGAAAACCCGGTGTCCTGGACCGGCCTAGACGATGGGGCCGATGTAAAATCAAAAGTCAATATCAAAATGCAAAAATAGTTGGTTGCGGCTTGGCAGCAACTCTGCGATTTTCCTTTTTAATTTTTGATTTCTTATATTATCATCCCATACTGATTGCCTCTGCAGGACAGGCGTCAATGCAGACGCCGCAATCAATACAGGTGTCAACATCAACTACTGCCTTGTCATTAACCATGCTTATGGCCTCACTGGGGCACTCTTCTACACAGGCTTCGCAACCTGTGCACTTTTGTTCATCTACTTTAGCCGGCATTTATGCAACCCTTTCAAAAAAATTAGGATTCACCCCGTTAGAAAAGAAAGTCGTTTTTCTAACAGGATTCACCAACCCCGCCACACAAAGGGCAGGCAAGCAAAAGACGGAATGTTACAAAAACACGATGACATTACAACCGATTTTTTAAGAAATTTTGCATAAACCTCCAACAAAAGACAATTCAAACAATCATTTTTCCGCAATGGTGTCAAAGATGGCTTCGTAGTCCCCTATCCGCTGATGGCAGAGCGGTTTATCCAAAATTATTGTGCCTACCCCTCTCATTTTTTGTTCGCTAAAGCCTTGTTCAGATGTCCCACAGTTACTGTAACAAGTGGATGTTAAAAAGGGTTCTACCCCGTAATTTCACACAAGCGAATCTTATTTGAGCGGTTCAGCAGGAGTTTCCTGGGTTGTGGGTGGTAGAAGGGTCCTTTCGGGCTGCACCGGCTGCGCCGAGGTGGTCCCTCCTAAGGCGATTGCCATATTGCGAACGAGGGGGTGTGGGTCATATTTTGCCGCCCAGTTCAGGACCTTGCCGAATTCGGCTTGCCGGTTTTTGGCCAGCAGATAAAGGGCCATCATACGGACCGGCCAGTTGCGAGAATTTATGCTTTCTGCAACCGCCCCAGACAGGTCGTGGTCCAACGGTAGGTAAAGCATATCAGCCATAGTGTTGACCTTAACCACCCATTCACCATCGGCAGAGTTACGCAACAGCCCGGATTCATGTATCAGGCCGGACTTCAACATAGTCGGCATCCAGTCAGCATACACAAATCTGTAAAGCGGCTTGCGGCCAGACATCGCTTGCTGTTCCATCAGCAAACCGACAAACAACTGTGCGGTTTGGATTTTTTGGCCGAGCTGCCCGGTTGAGATGGAATTGAACCGGTTCCGCAGATATTTGCCGGTAATCTCGATGCCCGGACGTTTCACAACAATTTTGGCCGGTGTTATATAAGAGAGCCTGTTAGCTATCTTGCCTCCATCAGTGATTACAGGGTCAAGATAGAGGGTGAATACCATATCCAAAGATGCCTGCGGATGGGCAAGCAGCAAACGGCTAATCTGGCCTG
>Ga0315280_10011427_pt1 | contig 10910 bp, 3 predicted proteins | sample YL17G06_40_MG_FD_203697 | JGI IMG/M metagenome (GOLD analysis project Ga0315280, IMG submission 203697) | Sediment microbial communities from Yellowstone Lake, YNP, Wyoming, USA - YL17G06_40 | ecosystem: Environmental > Aquatic > Freshwater > Lake > Sediment | place: USA: Wyoming | collected... | reverse complement strand
GCCTTCTGGACGAAGTTCGGCGACCAGAAGGTCTCAGGGTTGTGGTCGGTGGCGTAGGCCAGGCGCTCGAACCCGCGGCTGCAAGAGGTCACCCAGCTCAGCGCGTCCGGCACCTCGCGGTAGTCCGGGCCGGCGTTCGGGACGAGCTTGTGGAAGGGGAGGGCCTCCTTCGCCCCGCGCTCACACCAGGCGCGTTCCAGCTCGATCGAGCGCTGATTCCGCACCGGCGCCTTGATCACGGGAGCCTGGCCGGGGGTCCCCGGTGGCGGGGCCGGAGGGGTCGGAGCGACGGAGGCTTCGAGCGCATTTGCGGCCGCGGCGTACTCGGCGCCGGCCTCGGCGCGGCGGTTGAGGCCGTCGAGGCACCAGGCGCGGACGAGGCGGACCCAGTCCTCGCCCATGAAGGGCAGGCCGGGGCTCTTGAGCACGAGGTCCGTCTCCGCCAGGGCCCTGTCGAACTCGCGCGCCCGGTAGAGCAGCCGGGCCAGTATCCAGTGGTTCGATACCTCCTCTGGCCCTATCTCGATCAGCCGCTGGTAGGCGACGATGGCTTCGGGGTTCCGGCCGGCAGGTGCGGCGGTGAGCTTGTTGGCCTCGTTCCACAACGTCTGCACGTCTTGGATGCCCTGGAGGTTGTCGACGACCCAGGGGATCGGCTCGCGCGGGGCGGGGTAGAGGATCCCGCCGGCGGGCGCCTCGACGACGGCGGGCAGCACCGCGGGCGGGAACAGGCCCTCGGCAGTAATCTGGTCGAGGGCGATGCTGCCCTCGAGGGGCTGGCCGGTCATACCGATCAGGCGGGCGCCGACGAGGGTGAGGGGGTAGTCGACTACGCCATCGGCATTCGGCCCCCAGCAGTCGTCGTAGCTCTCCACGGAGATCGCGAGGTGCTGCCAGTTGGGCCGGAGGGCGCGACCGGGCGGCATGACGGTGTAGAACGTGCCTGAGGCGTCCTGCAGCAGCAACTGGAAGTGGTGGGCCCCGGCGTCGCCCTTCACCCACAGGCCGATCGAGGAGGGGCGACCGGGCACTGCCAGGTTGAGGGGGTAGGTGAGGTACGACTGACCAGGAGGGGCGGGCTTGAAGGCGTAGTGGATGGCGAGGCACTTCGCGCCGTCGTGGGCACCCTCGGTGGCGATGTCGACGAAGGACGTATCGGCGTTGGTGCGCTCCGGCTCCCTGGCCGCCGTCTCCTCGAACGTCTCGCCGACCCAGGTGCCCTGGCGGAAGGGGTCAGTGCCCTTGATCGTGGCGACCGTGGCCCAGCCGGTGACGGAGTCCCACGTGGCGGAGATGACGGCGGTGCCGACCTTGCCGTCGCTGGCGAAGCGGACGGCGGCGACGCCGTTGCGGGTCACGGCTTCGGGCTCGATGGTGCCAGAGCTGGCAGTGAAGGTGAGTTTCGTGCCGTCCGGCGCGAGCCCTTTCCCCTGGCTGTACACTGCGGCAACGACGCGGCAGACCTTGGTCTCGGGGGCGCCCGCGTCGGGCACCGCCGCGGGGTCGGCGCAGACGTTCACGATGCGCTTGCTCAGCCAGACCGCACTCACGAGCACGTCGGCGGCGCGCGGATCGCCGGTGTCGGTGAACCCATGCACGGCGAAGTCGGCCACGCCCTGAGTGCCGTTGAGGAACACCGCGTCCGGGAGCTGGAGGACCATGTCGCACCACTCGCCAGAGCCTTGTCGCTGGAGGCGGATGGCCTGAGCCATCGGGTCGTTGGCGCCGTGGTAGCGGACCGTGACCAGCCCATCCTTGGGCTCGTCGAGGTAGCGAATGATCAGCGTGTAACACGCCGGCCCGGTGGCGGTCACAAAGGCGCGCGGCACGTCAAAGCAGAGCCAGTGCTTGCCCGAGGCGCCGTCGGTGGCGACACAGCGAACGCCATTGACGGTGCGCTCGACATAGTCGTTGACCCCGCCGGCGTGCATGGCCTGCAGGCCGAGGGCCTGGCCGGTCTCGAAGTTGGCCCAGAGGTCGTCGGAGGTGGCGAGGTTCTGCGAGGGCGCGGCGGCGGACAGCAGGATGAGGGCGAGCCCGAGCAGGGCGGAGCGGGGAACGGCTGCGTTCATGGCGCCACCTCCGGGGGGCGTGTCCGACCCGTTCACGCCACCATCCCTCAAGGACGGATAGTCGCGGAATCGGCTACGCCATCCGCGCGGATGGCGGGGTTGTACATGCCATACGCCTCGGGTGGGAGGGCGGTGTACCGGCCCGGGACCTGGGCGGACATCCGGTAGGTGAGACGGTGAGCGCCCGGCTCGAGGTTGCGAATGGCGAAGCACACCTTCTCGTCGCGGACGATCCGGTCGGCCCACCAGTCGTGCCACTCCCAGGTGTCGATGCGGCCCCGGTCGGAGGCCTCACAACCCGCCGGCAGCGGGTCCTCGACCATGAGGTACGTCTGAGGGCGATCCGAGCGGAGGGTCAAGGTGACCTCTACCACGTCGCCGCTGTCGAAGGTGGTGACCGATTGGCGACGGGCGACCTCGTCGCTCGATCCTCGGTGGCGAGGGTTCAGGTCGAGCTTGCGGTACGTCCGCTCGACCATTATGCCGGCACTGCCGCGGACCGGTTGCCTCAGGTCGACCGCAGCCACCTGTTCGAGGGTGGCCGTGTAGTAGAGGTTCCCGTGGCCGGTCTTCTCGATGGTCACGGCGAGCGGCCCCTTGGCGAGCGCCTTCTGGTCCAGGGCCAGCTCGAACTCGGGCTGGAAGACATCGCGGGCGGTGAAGCGCTTTGCCGCGGCTGGGCGCCCGTTGACGCGGATGACAGCCTGCATGTCGGGCTGGAGCTCATGCGCGATCTCCAGGTACTGGACCAGCCCGTAGAGGACGAACGCGGTGTCGCGGGTGGAATGCCAGCAGTTGCCCCGCCGGGCCTCGAGCATCTGGCGGACGAGGTCGGGCAAGCGCGAGTCCGCGGGGGTGAGCTCGGAGGCCTCCACCTCGGAGGGCTGCTCCCCCCAAGTGGTGGCGCCGGGTGTCACGGTCGGGAAGCGGCGCCAGATCTCCTCCAGCACCCTCCGAGCCTCCTCGGTGCGCCCGGCCCTGGCCATGGCGAGGGCGAGCCAGGCGCGGCCCCGATTCGTGAGCGCGGCGCGCAGCCCCAACCCTTCCCAGTGGGTGAAGCGGTCAACGACTTTGCCGGCCTCCTCGGGCTTCTCGGCGAGGGTCAGCACGTAAGCGAGGTAGGCGTACTGGTCGGCCTCCAGGCCCATCCACTGGGAGAGAGGGGCTTTGGGCACGGTGAAGGCGCCAATCCCCTGGCGAAGGACGCCCTCGTTGACGGGGTAGCCCGCATCGCGGGCCTGGAGGAGCCCGAAGACGACGTAGGCGGTCATCCAGGGGTCAGACCGGTCGTAGGCCCACCAGCCCCAGCCGCCGTCATCGTGCTGGTACTGGTAGAGCTTCAGCAGGCCAGCCTGCACCATCTTCGGGAGCTTCGCCTGGAGGTCGGGATTGCTCACCCCGAGCTTGCCCAGGGCCTGAGCGATCATCACATCGGGGAGGAACGCGGACATGGTCTGCTCGGTGCAGCCGTAGGGGTAGGCGGCGAGGTACTCCAGGGCGCCGAGCATGGCCGAGGCGAGGGAGGGCGTGAGCCGGACCGTGAGACGCTGCGTGCCGGGGATGCAGTCGTCGCGGACCGCGAACCGCAGGTCGACGGTCGACTGCGCGCTGCCGGAGCGCACGTCAACGAAGCGCCGGCCCTTGGGCAGCACGGGGATGGTCAGCTCCATGGCATCGGAGAGCTTGGCCTGGGGGGCGGCGATCCACACGCGGACCGGGATGCTGCCGAGGGAGGCAACCTGGACGGGCCACTCGACGCGGACGGTCTCCCCGGGCGGGATGCGGCACGTGTGAGTGGCGCTGCCGGCGACCGTCAGGCCGGGGGCTTCGAGGCCCACCGTCGAGGGCGCCTCGGTGTCGGACAGATTGTGCGCAACGGCCGCGAGGCAAACCTCATCGCCCTGGGTGAAGAAGCGCGGGGACTCGAGGCGCACCAGCAGCGGCTTGTTGACGACCGTGTCGCAGGCCGCCTGACCAACGCGAGTGTCGGTGGTCGCAGCCCGGCAGGTGGCGCGCCAGGTCGTGAGGTTATCGGGCAGGTGGAGTTCGAAGACCGCCTCGCCCTTGTCGTTGGTGACGGCCGCCGGCCGCCAGAAGGCAGTGTCCACGAACTGACGGCGAGTGGGGATCGTCTTCGCGGCCTTGCCCTCGGCGTCGAGGTAGATCTCCGGGAAGGAGAAGGCCGTGTGGACCAGTAGCTCGCGCTTCGGGTAGAAGCACTGGACGATGTCGGGCGTCCGATCGCGCTCGACCGCGTACACCGCGGCATCAACCAGGCCGAAGGAGACCTCCGCCTGGACCGGCTTGCCGTCGGGCGTGGTGGTCTTCACATGGTAGCGCGCCCACCCGCCGGGGCGGTACTCGGGGTTGTCCGAGGCGACAGCCACCTTGAGCGCCTTCCGCTCGCGGGAGACGTTGAGGGGCGCCTCGCCCTGGAAGAACTGCTTCCCCTGCACGAAGCAGACCTTGGCGGCGACGGCGGGCATGAAGGCGGGGTCGATCTTCACCTGGAGGATGGTGGACTTCGCCTCGAGGCGAACGAGACGCTCCTGCAGGACACCGCGGCTCTCGACCGTCAGGAGCGCGGCGGTCGGCGCGTGCTTCGTGTTGACGATGATCTGGGCGGTGTCGCCCTCCCGGTATACCTCTTTGTCGGCCCGCACGTCGAGGTCCTGGTAGGGATAGCGGAAGGACTCGCGGTCGCCGCTCATGACCCACAGGGACGTCGCCCGCGTGATTCGGTTGCCGCGGCGGTCAACGGCGCGGGCGATGAGGCGGTAGTCGCCCGACTCGGGCGGGGTGAGGGTGACCTGGGCGCAGCCCTGGGCATCGGCTTGCCACGACTTGCGCTCCTTCTCGACGAGATGCTCGCGGTCGCCACTCCATGAGGAGAGCGAGAGGACGGCCTCGCCTCGCGCGTTCTCGACGGGGCGACCCTCGTAGTCGACGGCGCGGATGGAGGCGGAGATGGGCTGGCCGGGCCGCGCGACCGAGTCGTCCACGGACAGTTCGAGACGGTACTCGCCCTGGGTCACGAGGACGGTGCCGGAGCCGCTCTCGTTCCGGCGGCTGCGATCGGTGACCGTCGCGTGGATCGTGTAGTGCCAGTCCCCGGCGAGGCCGTCGCCGCGGTCCTTCTTCGAGGCGGTCGGCACCGAGATCGCGAGCCGGCCGCGCCTATCGGTACGAGCGTGGGCGGCGGTGACCGTTTCGCCGGCCTCGTCGCCCTCGGGCTGGCAGAGATCCTCGTCCCAGGCCGCACTGGTCGGGGGAGACCACCAGTGTGAACGAGTGACGTCGTACTCCACGTCCGCTCCGGGCACGGGGGCGCCGTAGTAGTAGCGGGCCTCGATGGCGGCCTCGATGGCCTCTCCGCGCACATAGCGGTCGCGGGCGGTCTTGACCGTCACCTCGAACTCGGGCTTCCGGTACTCCTCGACGCTGAAGTCGGTCTCGTGCGCGACGCCGCCGATGAACACGGTGAGTGTGTAGGACCCCGGGAGGGCGTTCTCGGAGAGCGCGAACTCGCCGTGGAGGGTGCCGAAGTCACTCAGCTTGTGGTCGCCCGTGTAGACGACATCCTCGTGGTAGTCGATGACGCGAACGCGGGCGTCGCGGACGGTCGGGACCTGATAGCTGTCGCCCTTCAGCTCGCGGACGATCGACTTGAAGTAGACCTTGTGGCCGGGCCGGTAAACGGGGCGGTCGGTGTAGGTGTAGACGCGGAGGGCGGCGTTGTCGTCAGGCCAGTACGGACGGACGATGGCGACGGCCATCGATTCGCCCGCATGACCCACGAACTCGAGGTTGTGGTGATCCTCCTCCTTGCCGCGAGGGATGCGGAAGTGCGCGAAGCCCGAGGCGTCGGTGTCTTCACGCGCGACCGACTTCCGGTCGCTCACCAGCTCCACCGCCGTCTTGGGCGCCGGCGCGCCGGTGTGGATGTCCGTGGCGCAGACAAGCGCCTCGCCGGGGGCGGCCTTGGCGACGAGGCTGAGATCGGTGACCGCCAGGATCACCAGCTTGCGCACCTCGCCGACGGCGCAGACAGCGAGATACACGCCCGGAGGCAGCTTGCCGAGGCTGATCTCCTCCCGGAAGATGCCCTCGAGGTCGCGGTCGGCGAGGGGGACGCGGCGCGCGGAGACGACGGAAAGCTCGGGCACCTGGTCAAGCAGCGCGGTGTCGATGTTCGCCGCGTGGCCCGCCAGGCCCGGCGGCGTTGACCCCCGCCAGACCTTGACGGCGACCTCAGGCGCCGCACGGTAGACCTTGACGAGGAGGTCCTTCTCGGGCGAGAAGCCGTGACAGTGGAGGCGGGGCTCCTCGCGCGTCGTGAAGACCTGGTCGTGGGTGAAGACGCGGAGAAACGGCTTCGTCGGCTTGAGCTCGACTACCACGTCGGAGGTGCGACTCTCCCGCACCACGATCTTCTTCTGGGGCTGCTCGTGAGCCTGGGTCTTGGCGGTCAGCCTGTACGCGCCGGTCGGCAGGTGGGAGAAGGCGAACCGGCCGGCCGCATCGGTGCTGGCGCGGTACGGCTCTCGGCCGCCACGCTCGGGAGTCAGCCAGACGGCGATCCCGGTGAGGGGCTGGCCGGTCTCTTCGGCGATGAGGGTGCCGGTTGCCCTACCGTGGGGCGTCTCGCCCCACAGGAGGGTCATCATGACACCGGCGCAGGCCGCGAGCATCACCGCGACGGTCTTGCTTGTGTCGGGCGAGCTCCTCATGGCTTTCCCCCTCCCTCCTCGGGCCGGGAGCGGCGCCACGCATCTGCGAACACCCAGACGAGGGCGATGAGCGTCACGACACCCACGACGACAAGCTTCGCGGCCCGGGGCAGCTCGACGGAGAGCACCAGCGGGCCGAACTGGATGGCAATCAGGGCCACAGCGACGAAGTACAGGTGGGGAACGGCGGCCAGGATTCGGTCGCGGTCGGGGCCGACCGTCCAGGCCAGAAGCATCATCCAGGTCGCCTCGGCGAAGACAAGGCCGGTCAGGAAGGCGCCGATGGCATTCGCCCCCCAGAGCGCGGCCAGCACCAGGGGCACGGCCGTGACGACCAACCCCAGCAGGACGGGGCGGGCGACGAGGAAGGCGGGGCCGGGAGCGGCCTTGCTGAGGTGCTCGACCCCACGGAGGCTGAAGGCCAGGAGGCCGAAGCAAGCGCCGAGGCCGAGGACGACGCCGACCACGTCGTAGTGGCGCTGGAAGTCGAGCTCGGTGGCCCCGGGCGCCCTCTCCAGGAAGACGCGGTAGAGTGCGAGGAGCAGCATGATGGTCAGAGCGCCGAGGGCGAGGGACTCATCCACCGGCTCGCGCGCGCGGCCGCGGGCGAGGTACGCCGAGGCGACGACCGGCAAGGCGGCGACCACTGCCAACGCCTCGCCGTAGCCGTGCTGGCGCCGGAAGGCGGCGGCCATCACCGCCAGCGCGAGGAGGACAGCACCGAAGGCCAGGCACACAGGCCTAGCCTTGCCCGCCTCGTCGGCGATCCAGCCGCTCTGGTAGAGCCCAACCAAGATGACGGCCATCGCCAGGAGGCCATACCAGCACGGCTCCGAGGCGAGCTGGGGGAGGGGCTTGGCCCGGAGCGCGACGAGCGCGACCAGCGAGAGGGCGCTCGCTAGAAAGCCGGTAGCCAGAGCGGGCCAGGCAGGCTGGCTGCGGGCAGGCCATTCGCCGATCACTACCAGCACCAGCGCCGCGACAGCGGGCAGCAGGGCGGGGATGGCCCAGTAGCCGCCTGCCTCGTGTGCCGGGCTCGCGCGGGGGAAGTGCTCGATGCCGAGCCACATCCCCGCCACGATGGCGGCGGTTGCTAGAGCGTACATCTCTACGCCGCGGTAGGCGGAGAGCGTCGGCCGTCGCTCGTCCTCGGCCGCCGCGAAGGCCGGCCGGAGAACCGTGGCGGACAGCGCCGCAACCAGCGTCGCGCCGAGGGCACAGCCGACCAGAGCGGCGTTGGGGTAGCCGTGGAAGACCAGCAGGACCACGCTGGGCCCCAAGGAGGCCAGCGCGAGCGGAGCCGCGGTTCGGGCGACCCACTCCTGGGCTTCGACGCCGCCGGTGGCCTCGTAGAGTGACCACAGGCCCAACGCAGCGCCGATCAGGAAGCCGAGACCGAGGGTCAACCCGGGTGAGAAGGGGCGTACCGTAGGGACCGTGAGCAGGAAGAGGACGACGACGGCGACGACGGCAAGCACGACCACGGGACGAAGCTCGCCAGCGAGCAGCATCTGGAGGCGAGCCGGTCGAGGGACGGTCTGAGGAGCGAGGGTGGCGTAGAGGAGAGCGAGCACACTGCCGGCGACTGCGCAGGCGGCCAGAATGGTTGCCATCGTGTGAGCCTCCCTGCCAATGGCCACGGCCAGTGCTGATATTGGCTGTCGGGGAGGGTTCTCCTGCTACTGGAGGGAGGGCGCCGCGATCAGCTCTCCGCGGAGCTGCCTCGCCTGCTCGGACGGGTCGAAGGTGCCGTAGAAGAGGGCGTTGGCGTCGATCCAGATGGCGAGCCGCTCGATGCTCTGCGCATCGAGTTCGACGCCCTGGTGGCGGTCGAGAAGCAGGCGCATGAGCCGGCTGCCACGAGAGCCATACAGGCCCCCGATCGGGGTAGAGTGGACCGAGTTCCAGCCGCCGAAGCGCGGGACCAGGGCCTTCGCCGCGTTGTCGGGGGTCGTGCCGTCCTGCCAGAACGGGTTGCCGCCCGTAAGCGCGAGGTAGGAGCGAGTCCACTGGCCCTCGACCGTGCCGGTGAGGCACAACCCGCCGGCGGGCTTGTCACCTTGGTGGCAGGAGATGCAGTAGCGGTCGAGCACCGGCTGCACCAGCCGAGGGTAGGAGAAGGGTGCGCAGCCGTCCGGTCCGGGGGCGATGGGAAACGGCGAGCGGCGGGCGGCGAGGGGGGAGGTGTTGATGGGCGCGGTGTTGCGGCGCTCGTGACAGCCGACACAGGAGACGCGCTCGCCGGGCTGGAGGTAGGTGATGCTGCGCATGGTCTGGATGGCCATGCCGCGATCCTCGATCGCCTGGAAGAGGAGCGGCTTCCGCGCCGGCGCCGCGAAGTGCGCAGAGCCGTCCGGCTCGACGGCGACTGTGCCGAGGACCATGCGCCCCGGCTCCTGTCCGGCGAGGCCGATGGCAGGCACGTCGCCGACGGGTGTCCCCTTGGGCAGGATCTGCAGGACACGGAGGGCCTTGACCGAGCCGCGCGCGATGCCGGGGAGCCCCTGGTACACGTCAAGCAGGAGGAAGGCGCCGGTGTCGCCGGCGTCCCTGGGCAGCGCACTGGGCAGAACCGGTGGCACGGGCCGAGGGGCGACCGGGAGGGGGCTGGTACTGCCGATGGCGGGGTCGCGGTAGAGCAGCTCGCGGTTCCCCCACCGGTCGAGGAGGTAGAGGCCGAGCGCCGCGGGCTCATTGGGGTTCGGCTCGGGGATGAGCGGTCTGGGGCTGTAGGAGGCGAGGCAGTAGTCCTCCGAGAGGGGCCAGGGCGTGGCGTAGTAGCTCTGGGGCCAGCCCTCCGCTTCCGGGAAGCAGACCTCAGGTGTGAACCGCTCGATGGGCGCCGGGCCATCGTAGTCCACATCTGGATCGACCAGGACGATGGAGCCGGCAGTGATCGAGTGGTGCGCCGAGGCGGTGGCGATGATCTTCCGCGAGCCAGGAATCGGCCGAGCCTCGAAGAGGCAGTGGGGGCTTTCCGTCTGGTTGCCGTAGACGGTGGCGGGATTCGTGCCATCGGGGTTCGTGCGCCACAGGTTCTGGTGCAGCACGGCGTGGCGGTCGACGTAATCCCAGCGGGCGTAGAGGACGCTGCCATCGTGGAGGACCGACGGGAACCACTCGTTGGTCTCGTGGAAGGAGAGGGTGCGGAGGTTGGCGCCGTCGGCGTCCATGCGGTGCAGCGTGTAGACGTGCCAGCGGTCGCCGAACTGGGCGCCGAAGCAGCGCGCATAGCCGCGGCGGCGGGTGGAGGAGAAGACGATGCCGCCGTCAGGGAGGTAAGCCGGCATGAGGTCCTCATAGGGCCCGCTGGTGAGTTGACGGAGGCCAGACCCGTCGATGCCGACCTCGTAGATGTGGAACCAGGGGTCGGCCTCGGCGCAGTGGGAGTATGAGAAGACCACGCGTCTCGCGTCCCAGGAGAGGCATGGGGCCAAGACGCTGCCGCCGCTGAGCGTGCCGCGGAGGAGGTCGCGCGTTCTCGTCGACCACCCAGGCTCCCCGAGGAGGTAGAGCCCGCCGCCCGGCCTTGCGCGCCAGCCGAAGTACTGCATGACGAGGTGGCTGTACGAGGTGGGGACGCGCTTGACGAAGAGCAAAGGCACCGGTGAGACAGACAGGGATGCCTGGCCCACGCGGGGAGGATGGCTGAGAAGCGGATTCGCGAGGGCGATCCGGCGTTTGGCCCACCGGGCGGCGAGGTAGAGCCCGCGCTGACCGTTCCGGTCGACTGGGGGCTTCAGGTCGGCCAGCCGCGCGAGTTCCGCCCGCTCACGTGCAAGGCCGACTCCGGGGAGGCGGTCGGCCAGCGCGCGGGCATCAGCGAGAGCCCTCGCCGTGGCCCGGGCGTACGAGTCGGGAGTGTCGCCGATGTGGTCCTGCAGCATCCAGTCGGCCTCGACCAGTTCCCAGAGGTCCATGTCCGGCCGTCGGGAGAGGGGGCCGCGTTCGCTGCCGGCCGTGGCAGAGGCGCGGACCGGCTCGGAGCGCAGGAAGCCGTGCTCGGCGCAGACGGCGTAACGGCAGGTCTGGCCGGGGAGGAGGGTAGCGGGGGGAAAGGGGCGGGGGGGGTTGGCGGGGGGTGCGGGGGGGGGCGCCTAGCCCGCGC
>Ga0315280_10011426_pt1 | contig 10910 bp, 10 predicted proteins | sample YL17G06_40_MG_FD_203697 | JGI IMG/M metagenome (GOLD analysis project Ga0315280, IMG submission 203697) | Sediment microbial communities from Yellowstone Lake, YNP, Wyoming, USA - YL17G06_40 | ecosystem: Environmental > Aquatic > Freshwater > Lake > Sediment | place: USA: Wyoming | collected... | reverse complement strand
GGTTTTCTTTTGTCCCTCCACGTCCAGGATATACTCGCAGGGGCCGACGCCCAGCGTGTCCCGCATGACGTCCACGACGGTAAACGCATCGAGCGGGGTGGCTTCCAGGCGGTTGATCGGGTAGATGACCGCCGGTCCCAGGAACCGCACGCCTTTTTTCAGCGGTTGGAGGTAGCCCGCGCCGTTCCTGTCGAGCCAGCAGGGATAGAGGAAACTCCCCAGCACCGTGGTCCACCGCTGCCGACCTTCCTTCAGCCAGTCCACATTCCCGAACGACTCCGGCTGGCCGTACCAACCGTGTTTCACGTATTCGCCGTCCGGGTTCTGGGTCAACATTTCCCAGCTATCGGTCAGATTGTCATCCCGCCGCCAATCCACCCGCCAGTGGGCGATGTAGGGGGCCTTCCAATCGAGGTGGAGGATCTTGTCGGCTTCATCGGCGGCAATCTCGCGCATGTGCCAACTTCCGGGACCGTTGATTACGGCGACAAACACCTTGCCCTCCTTCGCATAGTGGATTTCCGAACCGGTGATGGTCCGGGCTTTCCCCTGGCCCGAGAGCGTGATCCGGACATCGTCCTTCGCCGGATGCCATACCGCCATGACGACCGCTCCGTCCACCATCTGCAGGAGGAAATTCTCGCTGGGCAGCTCGGTCTCCAAAACCGTGAGTTCGGTGGCGTCCACCACAATGTCATCGGCGAAGAAATCCGGCAGCACCGCAAACCGACACGGAGCCACCACCCAGAGCCCGGTCACGCCCGAGCGAGGCTGTGTCTGAACAAACTCCTGGCCCACTTTCAGCTCGTACCCGAGCGTGAGCGACTCGCCCTGGGCGGTCTTGTAGGTGGCATCGAGTGTCGCGCTGCCCGAGTTGTTTTCCACGATCTTGACCGACGAAAGCGACTGAGCGGACGGAATGGACGGGGCGGACCGAGCGCCGAGTTGTCCACTCCGTCCACCTTGTCCACTTCGTCCATCCGCGGCCGGACCGCTACCCACGGCGACCAACTCAGCCCGCATCGCCGCGCCTTTCGGGCTTACCGTGTAAAGCTCCGCTCCGCGGCCTTTTTGGCGCAGGGCGATGGCGAGCCTGCCGTTCAAGAAGACCACGTCACCCTGGAACTGGTGCTGGATTTGGTCCTCCGGGATGAGCTTCCACCCGGCCTGCCGTGAGAGCGCATCCGGCGTCAGGGGAGCGGACGAGGACATGCCAGTGTCGAACAATTGCACTGCCAGCGGCGCCTCCGCACGGGCGAGATGAACGCTCAACAGGACAAACCAGATGGCCAGCAATGCAAAACGAGAGGTGGGAGGTTGGAGGTGAGAGGCGGGAGGTGGGAAAGAACCACCCGGATCATTCCTCTCTCCAATAATCCCGTGCCCGTTCCCATGCCCGGATTCTTCGTTCCTCTCAGGGTGGCGCCGCGCGCCATGAGTGATTCTCATGGAATTAGGCCCTTCCGTCTGGAACATGTGTGTTTCACAAAGATCTTCTTCGTGTACCTGCTCGTGCACGGCTTTTTCAACTTTGGATTGTAACTGCTCAACACCAATACGAGTCCTGGATTCGTGATGGCGCTGAGCAGTTACAGTTCTTCTGACTTCTGACCTCTGACTTCTGTTTTTGGGTTAATGCCTTGCTCCCTCGTGATTGGCGGGGTTCCGCAGCACGAGCTGGCTGCGCCGCCGGATTCCTTTGGCGACTTCCGCCACGCGCGGATCGGTCGCCATCAACAGCCCAGCCCGCTGCCGGAGCAGCTTCACCGCCCAGCGACATTCGCCCACGAGCTCGTCCTGGTTGCCGCCGATCTCCACCCAGCCCTCGGTGAACCGCCTGCATCTTGCCGGCGCATCGTCGCCTTCATAATCCAGGACCGTCTTGCGGAATTCGGCGACCATTTCCGCCGCCCGGTCTGGCGTCTTGATCTTGTCCTTTCGCGCGGCCACTTTGGCATCCATCGCGCCAGCCAGAGTTTCCAGCTCGCCCAGGCGCTCGGCCAGTTCGGGATGGGCCTTCTTCTGCTCCGCCAGGTAGGCGAGGGTCTCGTGTCCGAAGGCCACATAGCCCTCGATCCGCCCGCGGATATGCCTGATGAAGAGCATGACGTCTTCGAGGGCCTTCTCGATCTCGGCCTTGCGCTGCTTCTGCTGCTTTGCGTCGTAGATGGGGTTCAGCGTGTCCCTCACGGAGCACGTGGCCCGGCCTTTGCGCTCCGATTGCTGTCCCTCCACGTCCAGGATGTACTCGCACGGGCCGACACCCAGCGTGTTCCGCATGATATCGGCCACGGTGAAGGTGTCGAGCGCGGTGGCCGACGTACGGCTGATCGGATAGACGATGGCCGGTCCTTGGAACCGCAGCGCCGGCTTCTTGAGCGGTTCGAGGTAGCCCTGGCCGCTCTTATCCACCCAGCAGGGGTAGTTGAACCAACCCAGCACCGTAGTCCACCGCTTTCGGTCCGCGGGGATCGTCTCCGGTTCGCCGAACAGGCCATGCTTCGTAAAGCTGCCGTCCGGCCGCTCGGTGATCATCTCCCAACTGTCGGTCAGGTTCTCCTCCCGCCGCCAGTCTATGCGCCATTGCGCCGGGAACGGTGTCTTCCAATCCGTGCGAACGACCACGCCCGCCTGCTCTCGGGCGACTTCCTGTTTATGCCAGATCGCCGGGCCGGTCATGACGCCCACCCAGATCTTTCCATCTTTCCCATAGTGGAGTTCGGAGCGGCCGATCATCCGCTTATCGCCCTGGCCGGAGAGGGTGACTCGGATGTCTTCTTCACTGGTCTTCACGACGGTCATCACGATTGCCTGACCATCGGGCAGCAGGTGGAGGAGGAAGTTGTCGCTGAGCAGCTCGGCCTCCGCGACGGACAGTTCGGCGGCGTCAATCACGATGTCGTCGGCAAAGAAATCCGGCATCACCGCAAACCGACACGGGGCCTCGACGCGCAGACTCGTCGCGCCGCCGCGCGCCTCGGTTTGGACGAAGGGCTGGCCGACTTTCAACTCGTAGCGCAGCGTGAGCGTCTTGCCGTCCGCCGCCGCGAATGCCACGTCCGCGGCGCCGGCGCCCGGGTTGTTCTCCACAATCTTGAATGACGAAAGCCTGCCCGCGTTGGCGCCGCTCGCGGGAGCCAGCACGGCCCGCTTCGCCGCGCCCGCCGGACCGATCGAGTAAATCTCGGCCCCTCTTGCCCCCCGGCGAAGCACGCAGGCGATCCGGCCGTTCATGAAAACGGCGTCTCCTTTGAACGTGTGCGTAACATCATCCTCGCGAACCTCCGTCCAGCCGGTCCTGCTCGACAACGCCCCGCCGGACAGCGTGGTCGGCAACGGCGCGCCCGTGTCGAACAAGCTCACCGCAGCCGCTGCGGCCCGACCGGGCGAAACAAAAGCAAGCGCCGCGAGGAGCAACAGCATCGAAATCAGGCTCCTTGTTGGAACTCTGGCGGCTCGCCGGTGCTTTGCCGGAACGCCGGCGGCTCGCCGGTGCTCTAAAACATCCTTGAAGAGAAGAAACCCGTCATAATGGCCGGCCTTCACTGGCAGGAACAGCGTCGTAGCGCACCGGCGAGCCGCCGGCGGTCCAGCAAGGCGCACGAGCTTCGTTCCAAAGACAAGGCAGATTTGAGCTTTCATCACTTCAATCCTCCGGCTTCCGCGGATGGCGATGATTTCTTCTGCAACACTTGCTCGGCGAGGCGCTGGACTTCCTGAGCCAGTTCAGCCTCCTGCGGCTGGTTGACGGCAATGGTCCGGCCTTCCTGCTTCAGGCGCCTGACGGCCATGCGGCACTTCGCGAGGGCGCCGTCCTGGATGGCGCCGATGGATCGTAGTTGTTCGCCGAGGCGCCGGCATGCGGCCAGCGCATTCTCCTTGCCGATGAGCGCGGAGACCTCGGCGGCCAATTGCCCGGCGCGTTCGGGCGAAGCCGTCGGGGCCAGACCTGCTTCAACAAACCGGTTCAAGTCAACAATGATTGAAGCATACGGTTCTGAGCCCGGTTTGCCGGCCAATAGATTCCGAGCCTGGCCGGCGAATTGACCATAGCGCTCGATTCTTGCCCGCGCGTGGGCTATGTGTGCGGCCATTTGCTCGAGGCGCTCCTTGATGTCGTCGGCCGCTTTTTTTTCCTTCTTCTGCTCAAACTGCTTTTCCACCCAGCTCATCACGTTGTTGGGCGTGGGATCGCCCCCTGCGGCCAGTCCTTCCACGGCCAGGATGTACTGGCAGGGACCTACACCCAAGGTGTTCCGCATGACATCGGTGGGACAAACGGCCGTCAGCGGGGTAGCGCTGCTGCGGTCGAGGGGATACATAATGAGCGGTCCCGTGTGTTTGCCCGTGGTTTGCTCCGGGCTGGGTCCCCGGTCGCTGTCCCACGAATCGGCGACGCCGTTTTCCCGGACGAAGCTGCACCGCCATTTCGCGGGAAAGGGCGCCTCGCTTTTGTCCGACACAGCGCCGGCGCGCCAAATGCCGGGCGACTCGAGGAAGGCCAGCCAGATGCTTTTGTCTTTTAGGCAACCAATCCGGCTGGAGCAGACATCCTTCGCGTCTCCCGGCTCCTTGCTGCTGGTTGCACCAAGCCATACGTCCTGTTCGCTCGATTGCCAGACGCTCATCACGATGGCGTCGCCGCCCTCGAGGAGATTGAGGCAGAAGTTCTCGGCCGGGAGGCCGCGACCACGGAAGGATTCCGCGCCAAAGACCAGGTCGTCGCCGAAGAAATCCGGGACAACCACATAGCGGGTTTTGGACTGCACGGCGACGGACCTGGCGCCTTCGCCGGGTCGGATTTCCAGGAGGGCCTCGCCCGTGGTCAGGCGAAAGCGCAGCACGGCCGGTCCGGCCGTAGCCGCCGAAGTGATGAGGCGGACAGTTTCCGTAGCCGCCGAAGTGGTGAGGCGGACGGGTTCGCCCCCGAAAGCCGCCTCGACCATCACGGCGCCGGAGTTGTTCTCGACAATCTTGAGGCTGTCGAAAGGCTCGCTTCTCGCCGAACGCTCTTCAACGTGACCGATGGTCGCTCGGTGCTGGAGGCCGTTGGCGGTTTTCGAGTACACCTCCGGCCCGCGCCCCTGTTTTCTCAAGACGACCGCCAGCTTGTCGTTCAGAAACACGGCATCGCCCGTAAATGGGTGTGTGACATTGTCCTCCGGGACCAGTTGCCAGCCCACTCGTTTAGCGACGGCTTCGTTCGCAAGGGGCTCGGCGGAAGCGACGCCGCTGTCGAACAGCCGAGTCGTCGGCGTCTCCTCTTGCTGCCCGAACGCCGGGGAAACCACGAGGCAGGCGATCAGCAACACAAGATAACGGCTCAGCAGAGACGCTCGTAATTGCGGTTGTGTATTCTTGCAGTTCTCTCGCAAAGGCGCCAAGATGCAAAGATGCTTCCCTCTGCGTCCGCCGTAGGCGGATTGCGGCTTTGCGCGGGGCATGCCAAATATGTCACCGATCCGCCTCAGGCGGATATGAGCTGGGGCACTTGGTGCAGCGCTATTCGTCATGGTCTGAAACTCTCTGCAATGGGCCTTGAGTCCAGAGTCCAAAGCCTAAAGCCCAGAGTCCTGGGTTTTGAGTCCTGAGTCTCAAAGACAAGCTGGCCGCCCCCTTATTTCCATTCCGTGTCACTTGTAGATGAGATTGAACAGCTCGTTGGCCGAGTTCTTGTCGAGTCCTCTGAGAATCTTGTATTCGTCCAAAGCGGAGCTTTTGTCCCCCACGATCAGATATAGCAGGCCCAAATCGTGGTGCGCCGCGGTAAAGTCAGGCTTGATGCGAATCGCCTGCTTGCAAGCTTCAATCGCTTCCTGCTCGCGACCGAATTTGCTATAGGTAAGGCCCAAATAGAAGTGCGCCATGGCATCCTCAGGCTTGATGCGAATCGCCTGCTTGCAAGCTTCAATCGCTTCCTGCTCGCGACCGAGGTCGCGATAAGTACCGCCCAATTCGAGGTGCGCAGCGGCATAGTCAGGCTTGATGCGAATCGCCTCCTTGCAAGCTTCAATGGCTTCCTGGTGGCGACCGAGTATGTGATAAGTAACGCCCAAATTGAGGTGCGCCGTGGCATCGTGAGGCTTGATACGAATCGCCTCCTTGAAGGGTTCAATGGCTTCCTGGTCGCGACCAAGTTTGACATAAGCAATGACCAAATTGACCTGCGCCTGGCCGCGATCGTCAATACCATAAGCGTAGCCCGAATTGAGGTGCGCCTGAGCATCGTCAGGCTTGATGCGAATCGCCTGCTTATAGGCCTCAATCGCTTCTCCGTAGCGGCCGAGGCCGTGATAAGTAAGGCCCAAATTGAGGTGCGCTTCGGCATAATCAGGCTTGATACGAATCGCCTCCTTATAGGCTTCAAGCGCTTCCTCGTGGCGACCGAGTTCCCGTTTGCAGAACCCGATTTGGAAATGGGCTTGCGCGTATCGTGGGTTCTTCTTGACGGCCTTGTCAAAGTAGGGAAGGGCCTCGTCGTAGCGCTCCCTCCATAAAAAAACCATCCCCGTGTGGTAAAGTCCTTCGGCGGAAGCAAGCCATTCCTCCTCTGGGCTCCTTTGCCATCCGGCGAGGCTTTTCCCCTTACCCGCCGCAAGTTTTGCTATCCTCTCACTCGGAATGGCGAAGTTGAGATTCTGTCCTCCCGCTATTTGGAGAGTCGCAACGCCAATAACCTCGCCTCTCATGTTCACCACCGGACTGCCGCTCGACCCCGGCGATATCGGTGCGGTGATCTGAATAATCTTCCCAAATGCAGGGATCTGACGAACAGCCGAGACAATGCCATCCGAGACGGTTTGCTCAAGGCCCAGTGGACTGCCAATTACGACGATGCGTTCTCCCACCTCGACCGACGAGGTGCTTATTTGCATGGCGGATACTGTTTTGGAAGAGATCTCCACCGTGGCACGCACAATATCCCCCTCTTTGTCCTCTGCTACGATGTACTTGATAGGGAATACTTGACTCTGTGTTATCTTGACGTGGGGGCGAACTGCACCACGGAGCACATGTCCGTTGGTGACGATATCGCCGTCCTGGCTGATGAAAAAACCGCTTCCCAAAGTGCGGGTTGTTCCTTCCCTGTCGTAGGTCAAAATGACCACGGTGGATGGCTGAATCCTTTTTACAAGCGCCGGCAAGTCGTCCTGCCCCAGCGGTGGGGCAACAGACGCAAAACAGAAGAGAACCGCTGTCGCGGCGATTTGAGACCCGCGATGCGTTAGCATGATTGCACCTCCTTCTGGGTACCAAATGAAGGTCCTCTCAGTCGGCATATCTGACAATTTAGAAGTATGGTGGCTGGCCCGCTATTGCTTCGGTTTGAGAAAGATTCTGGCCAGCTGAAGCGCTTGCTTCCCGGCCGCCAACTGGTCATGCCGAGGCTTATCCCTCAAAGAACTCCCGGCCGTCGCAAATGCGTGCCGAAACGCGCCTGTGGCGTCCTCACTGATGAATTCCGGATGTATCGCCGTGTACCAAGCGAAAAGGGCCATCATCTCCGGGGTAAGCTGTTTGACAAGATCCTGATAGTAGAGGCATGCAATAAACAGGACAGCATCGTTTATCTCTTCGTCGACGTCACCGCTCGTGGCGTCTGCGTCTTTGTCGGCGTGTTTCAAGAAATTCGCAAACGACTGCAGACAGCCCCAGAATTTGTTTTCCATGCCTGGCCGAATGACTGACTGAGTAATTCTCTGTGTATAGCTATCCGGCCGCTTAGCAGCCCAGTCCCTGAGGATTCGAAAGCCTGCCATTGCTAGCGTGTGAATAGCTACAGGATCTTCCCCTTCGAAGAGCATCCTTATCGCCGCATCAATCTGCCGGCGTGCCGCGTCAATCTTGTTTACCTTCATTTTCGCCATCCTGTCCTTAGAGTCTCGATTCACTGTGTCGATTCGGGGCAGGTACTCTATTTCCCGGCTCCTGATGGATGTTATGTTGTCATCCGCCCGTCTCCGTCTCCAACCGTTGCAGAAACGGTAACAGGCAGGTCACTGTCCTCGAATTCATCCGGGCGCATGCTCGGACCATTGCTGTTGCGGTCCATCCAACAGCAACGAAGCGTGGTTGAGAATGTCCCGACCTAGGATTCCGCGATTTTCCTCGATCAACAGATATCGGCCTCGGAATGCGCGCTTCAGGAACACCATGTCCAAGATGACAACAGGGGCGAAACTCTTGCTGCCGTCAAAGCCCACCAGTTCGTAACGCGAGCCGGCCAGAGGTGGGACACCGAGCTGCTGAACCACGCTGCGCGACAGCAAGGTGACGTCCGCCCCTGTGTCCAGAAGCAGAGGTACGTCGGAGACCGTCGCCCTCTTTCATCCCTCATACTCCGGATTGGCTTCCTTGACCATCCCGGCCGGATAATCCGGTTCCGATTCCCCGTAGGACAAGGCCAACCCCTGAAGAGCGACGGGCATCCACTCGGCAACATCGTTCTCATTGCCCGCCGGATCGGCCACGGATACCACCACGGTTCCGCCGGGCGGTGCGTCTATGGGGCGGGCCAGTTCCAGATGAGTTGAATCCACCACGCGCGCTTGAATCACAACCATTTCCAACCTCCCTCGCCATCCCACGAGTCGCCGCTTCCGCGAACCGTTTCTATGCTGCGGTCTCTGCACTTCGAGAAGCAAGCAAAAAGGCGGGAATCCTGTCGAGGTTGTAGTGTTTGAGAGAAGGCTGGATCTGGCGGCTACCTTCGAGTCGAACTTGTAAGTATTCCTTACAAGTTGCCTCTTCCCCGAGTTCGCCATCTTCATAGACGCCCTTGATATGCAACGTGATATTCTGGGGCGTTGTTTGAAACAGCTCCGCCATTGCCGCTTGAGTGAGCCAGACGGTCCGACCATCGAGCCGCACTTGGAGATTCAGCGCCCCGTCCTGATAGATGCGCACTTGCCCGCCGGGCGGTTCCGGGATTGCTGGAAGATTGCGCGGATTCTCATTGGCCATAGCCGATGTCCTCCGAAATCAGGCAATGGAAATTGGAGGCCTGTTGCCTTGTTTCATGAGTCGTTCGTCCGTGCGCATTCTAGACACCCAATAACCCATCTGACCTGCGAGTCGGTAACCATTCTGGGGATTCTCCGTTTCCCCCAACATATCTGTGGATCTGCGAAATTATTTCAAAGGAAAGATCGACAGCTTTCTTCACTATATCGAACTCGAGATCGTAGATTTTCGAGAGCTTATCATATCCACCAAACTTCTTGGGGGCCGAGTAGGGTGACGCATGGACGATAGAATCTCGATACGGCTTTATAATGTCGCGAAACTCACTCAGTGGAGGTTTATCTTTGGTCAAAGGTGATGATTCGCTTTCCTTAATGATTTTTGGGATTTTGGTCAGCTTGTCAAGAATGGGGGTTTGATCTCCTTCAAGGAGCTTTCTTTGATTATCCGATAGATGCGAAGTCCCTTTTTTATTCACGTATTGCCATGCAATGCCATTGACATAGGCCTCAACCAAGTTGAAGCAACCAATCAAGCACATTCGCATGTTATATTTCATCTCCGACGTGGTCTTTGCCAATTGATCTTCTTGTCTTTTTGCATCCGGCCAGCTTGGTTTTCGCGCTTCGATCTCGTCAATCTCCTGTTTGGTCTTCACTACATTATTATGTGCGATTGCAACGTCACGTGCTAGATGCATTTCGGGATACTCGAACCGCAATCCCCAAGGTGACAGAGAAACAGTCGAATGCAGGGGGGCCCCTCTCAGCACTCCCTCAAGTGGCTCGCCAACTATTCGAATGAAATCGATCAGGGGAAGTCTATACTTACCCCCATGCTCGTACAGGGGCTCATACAGCTCGGCGATCGCCTCCGGGGATACTCCCTTGAAGTTCTTACGGCAGAATTTCTGAATTTCTCTCCATTTGCGCTTAATGTCGTCAATGCCCGCTTTGAGGTTTTTCCTGGGGAGCTTTTGATAATCCTCTGGAAAAATACGTCTGACGTCATTGAGCTCGCCCAGCATCAACTTGGCGACCTCTACGGCTCTGTCGTAAAGGACGATTTCTACTACCTCATCTTCTCTTGTGGACATTGTTGACCTCCCGTTCTTTTCAGAATGAGTGGCGCAGCTCACTGTGCGCGAACGAGGGGACAGGCACTTCATATCACAGATTCGCGGTCAAATTGATCTGGTCGTGCGCCCCTCCCTCCGAAAGGATCACGCTTTCACAGTCGTTTTCTTTTGCCTGCCGGCAATCTCTCTCAACCGGATGACCAGGCGCAGGGCATCGTTGACGGCTTTCTCGGTCGGAAAGGCCTCGGCAACGTCGGGGGCAAGCAGAATCAGATTTGTCCCTTCACGATAACGACTGGCGTATTTTCCTTGAACGCCCGCCTTGAGCAACTCACGGAGGTCATATTCGGGGCGGAGATCGTCAGCCTTTTCGTTTCTCGATTTCGTTTTCATAAACGTCACGCTCCTTACGGCTAAGTTCTCGTGCACTGATGATGCGGATTCGGTCGCCCCGATCCGCATGGGCGATCATCAGGAGGCGGCCCGCTCTTGACATCCCGATGGTGATGTAGCGGTCCTCTTCCTCAGAGTGATCGGGATCAAAAATGGTGATGCCCAACGGATCGCCAAAAACAGTGGACGCCTCGTTGAAGTCAATACGATGCTTCCCGGCATTAGTCTTTGCTTTCGCCGGGTCCCATTCGAACTGCATCATTGCCATCCTCGATGCGGGGACAGGGACTCACTTCCAACGTCAGGATAGGGCGTCTCTTGTCGGGACGCGGAATCTCATACCAGCGCACCTCGGTTCATTCGCCGCCCAACGCCCACTCGGTCTCCCACACCCTGAACTCTTCCCTTCGGGCGAGGCGCTTTTCGCATCCTCGTCGGTGCTGCCGCTCGAACTGGCCAGCGTTGTGTTTTGCAA
>Ga0315280_10011425_pt1 | contig 10911 bp, 11 predicted proteins | sample YL17G06_40_MG_FD_203697 | JGI IMG/M metagenome (GOLD analysis project Ga0315280, IMG submission 203697) | Sediment microbial communities from Yellowstone Lake, YNP, Wyoming, USA - YL17G06_40 | ecosystem: Environmental > Aquatic > Freshwater > Lake > Sediment | place: USA: Wyoming | collected... | reverse complement strand
ATCTTACTCTTTTTATGATGAATCCCTTTCCATTACACTCTCTGCATTTGATCTGAGTTTTTTCTTGTCTCCATCGTGGCGGATCGTAATAGCTATCCTTCTTTAGGACCATTCCGCTGTCTCTCCAAATGTATCCGGTCCCCTCGCAATTAGAGCAAGTCACCTCGATATATTCCGGCTCCGGTTCTCTCTTGCTCTCTGCCTCCTTGCGGGTCTTGTCCTCCTTTTCTTTTCTTATCCTTTGTTCATATGCTTCGTCTTCGGATTGCTTTTGACTTCTTCTGAGTTTTTCCTCTGCAATCGATCTTTCGAACTTAAGTTGTTCGCTTTGCCGACGCCTCCAGAGATCCTCTTCGTGGATCCTTTGGGCCTTTGCTTTATCTTCCGGAGTCATCAGGTCTTCCTCGGTAGCCCTACTTTTTGCCCGGTCGCGGTACTTCTCAGGGATCGTTTCAGGATCCTCGGTGAAATGAACGGTGCCCTTCTCATCGACCCATTTGTAGATCTCCCCAAAACAAACTGAGGTAGCAAAAATTATAAGGATGATCAGAATCGTTTTCATGACAGTCCTCGCTAATCTATTCCCGGAAAACATATCGGATGAATATTATTTGCCGGAAGCGTGGTGAATTTCCCCAGCCGCGGCGGAAGGCACGGTCGGCTGCAACGATTATTAGCTTTTTCCCACACAATAGATTATCGCCGTTGTTCAATCACGGGAATTATATTGCCATTCAAGTCAACCTTGGCTTTAACCCGATTCACAATGGCTCCTCCAAAAGCATTCTTGCCTCTGAATGTTGCTATTACGATTAAATTATCGTTCATGTCATACTTAGACGTTCAGAGTTTTGCAGCGCTGAAAGGCAAAAACAACGACGGTACCCATTCTTTCGCCAGATATATATTATTGGTGAAATAATTCTTTCATTGCGATATGTGCGAGGCCAACAATGAATCCGATATATCCTGCCCCACCGAGCAACCCGGTGATGATGCGTCGCCTATTCGTGGACTCCTTGAATCCGGTATACTGAATTATCCAATCGACGGCCATGGGAATCATAAGCGTTGCGTCGAGCGAAAGGGGAGTGCGGATGCCTGCAAGAGTACCCAAAAGCATCAATATTTGGCCGAGAAACACACCTGTGCACCTTGCACAGACAGGGAATTGTACTCCTCTGATGTGGAGGCTCCTCTCGGGGATCTGGTGACAACCGAGCCAGTCTCCCAAGTTCCCAAGTGCAAATCTGATCTGGGCGAATTGACTATCAAAATTTCTTACCACAGTCCACACACATCCTTACGGCTTTCGTTTTTCCTTTTCCCATTCCGCAGAGGCCACAGAGAAAGCCGAAAGGGCCGAGTAGGGTAGCACCGCAGCACCCTTTGCCAGCACTAAACCCTTTGATTTCTCCTTCTGCTACGGCTTGGATGTTAGATGCCCCACATCTTGGGCATTTAGGCAAATTATCCACCGGTTGCTTTGATGGGGGATCTTCAATATTTATATACTTTGCAATTTTGTTTAGATACTCATCAATTTCCTGATGTTCTGAATGTTCTTCTTTTAATTTTTGTAATATTGATTTGGCGTCTAAAAATCTATCTTCTTGAAAAGCCTTAACTCCTTTATCAAAAATATCTTGGAAATCCTTTCTTTCTTCTAGTTGCTTTATGTGTCTATCGGCCTCCTCTGTATAGCCAGGATATTTTAATTTTAAATCCCTAAATAAATCTATTGACCGACTAAACTCCTTAGAATTAAGAGCAAAAACTGCCTGCTCAGCAATTAGCATAAACTGTCTACAACTATTGGATAAATCAGGATATTTATTTACAAGTTTGTCAAACTTAGACTTTATACTCTCTAATGAATCGTTGTGGAAAGACTGCAAAATCACACCAAATTCAATATCTCGGCTTTTTTTATATTTCTCAAAGACTATACCACATTTGATGCATTCAATTGAATGTTGTGGGTTTTCATAGTCACATTTTGGGCATTTTTTAGCGTCAGTATTCATGGTTCAAAAGTTATTTTCCAAATTTCTCTAATTCTTCGTGATTCTTTTTTTCAGTTTATCGATGATGACTGAACTTTCCTTGGTGTGGCTTGATCCAACTTAGATGCCTTCCACTCTTCATATTCCTCTCGGTTTTTGAATTTTCAAGGCATGTCAGACTCCTATTTCTGCAGGCTCCATTACCACCAGCAGGCTTTTCTATGCCTATGTTCCTTTCTCCGACTCAGCAAGTATCTTTTTTGCCTCTTTCAGGTCTATCCTGGCCTTGTGACCTTGCTTTTCCAGCAGATGCAATAGGTTTGATCCGCTCAACAGAGTCAACGGCTTGTCTCTAGCAAATTCATAGGCATCAGGACCATAGTCGGCAGTAGAAACCAGAATACCTTTTATTGCACCTTCATTGAGGACCGTTCCGTATAGATCCCGAACAGCTGAAACAGGAACCGTATCAGTATATCTCTTGGCTTGAATAACAATTTTGCCCCCTCGTAATGGGTCTGGATAAAAGACAACTGCGTCAACTCCTGCATCTCTGCTCGCTCGTGTTATCTTCACTTCGCCACCGTCATGTGAGAATTCTTTTTCGAATACTTCACGAACCAAGTGTTCAAAATCTTCCCAATCCATCGCAGCTAAATTATCGCCATTCTGGATGGTATCCTCTACAGTATACGATTCGACAAACCGTTTATCCTTCCGGTCCATTTGGAGAATAGGAGCAATTGGAGTCAGACTATGGAGCTTCGAACTGCCTACCCCCTTCAGGGCCTTAAAGCATGTTTTGGGCTCCACTTTTTCAAGGTTTAACGATAGGAATTCGTCTCGACTCGCCTGCACCGAAATGATACAAGGACAAATCTCTTTGCCTGTCCTTTTATCAACCGATTTAACCCAACCATTCAAGACAATGCTGGCAAGGGTTTTAATGGTATCAGCCTCATAGAGTTCGTGAAGAGTTCGCAAAGCTACCTGATAAATGAGATCATCAAAGATCCGTAATAATTCAGATTCAGACAGGAAAACATCCATGAATTCATCGCGCGACTGAATGTATTTTACTTCTTTCACTCTTGGTAGATCCTCAATAGACGGTAAGCGGTATTCAACCAGAAGGATTTTAGTTGTCAGCTTGTAATCGAGTTCCCATTCCTTTGGGAAGCTGTCCGGGTACTGAGAATTCGAAAGAACCATATCACAATAGTCAATAATTGCTTCGGGGACTTTCTGTTCATATTGCTCTTTCCTCGCACCGATAGCAGCATTCGCCTCGGCCTGCCCTTTAAGAAATGCTTGCTTTTCTTCTTCCCATTTGGACAACGCAAGCTCATGCTCTGCTTCAGCCCCGGCACGCTGGTTTTCGTATTCCTGGCTGATTTTACCGTTTTTTGATTCGATGCTTTTCTTAGCTTCTTCCCATCGAGAATGATCACGGCGGAAAAGAGCTTTTGAGGCTCCGATCTTTTCCTGCTTTTTTGATGAGATGAGTTTGTCAAAAAAATTGAGTTTAGGTATGTATTGGGAATCCGTGGAGATGGGCTCTTTCGGTATCTTCTTAAATACAGGAGAGGATACAGTCTTCTTTTCTGGCTTAAGCTGGTTGAATTTTGAATCGTCTTTGAGAGAGTTCCAGTCTATTGCATCGTTAACGCTCAGAGTATGCTTCAGGGTATCCTTTATGTTATCGATCGCCCTCAGAGCCTCATCCGTTTTGCTAACTGCAAGGACCTTCTTCTCTTCTTTGTCCAGACGGAGTTTTTCCTTTTTCTGGGCCTCTTTACTTTTCTCAACCTGTTTCTTCCATAATTCATCCCATACGCGAATTTGGGCACTGACCTTTTGTTGTGCAACCCCTAGATCAGTGCTAGAGATAAAACGATTTTTCATTAAACCCCTGTGTACCACAGTGGCATCGTAACGGATTCCTCTCGCCGTTGAAACCTCGGTCCCAGTGAAATCGATTTGTGAAGGATCAAAAACCTCTTTGATTTTGAACTCAAGACCCATAATGCCTCTCCTGGAAGGGTTATATCCAAAGCATGTTCATGCCCAATATCGGAGGTTACTCCTCCCTGCCCTACCACTATACGACTTTCGCGACTCCTGCATCATCCATTCCCTTCTCTAGAATCTCTTTTGTTGTCCTAAAGCCCTTTAGAACTTAACCAGCCTAAACGCCAAGGCAATGGTTGCAAAAAGGATGGAACCCATGATAAGCAAACCCATGCAACACCCCATGGCACGCCCGAATTTTCGCTGACGGCCCGATCGGGTCAGAGGGATTCCGATTTTTCTTGAGATTTTAGCCTTTGCTGAGGAGATCCTCAGTGCTCGCTTCCAGGAGAAAGAAAAGCCGAATTTCCTGCCCATCGATACCTCCCAGGGATGGCATCTGCAAGGCACGAGACCTATTTACAGAGCTGGAAGAATATCTCTCGGGACATCCTCGCGATCCTCGCCATAAAAATGTCCCGGTCCACGGCTTTGTAGGTAAGAATGATAGCAAGCATTTGACCATTTTTAAGCAGGAATGTCAATTCAAATCAGAGGAGGGGTTAGACCAATGGCGAGGGTAGAAACCCCAAAAATGTTATAAATAGGTTAGAAATTAAAAATTTAGCCAAAAGATTGTATGATGTAACTATTTGAAATTATTGGAGCCGACGCTCGGATTTGAACCGAGGACCTACTGATTACGAATAGGTAAAAGTCACTTAATGATTTCAATAAGTTAGCGAAACGACTCACATCTTCAGTATAAATAATTACCCCATTTTACCCCGTTTTGTCAATTAAAAGTGGGAAAATAGTGGGAAGTGGGAAATTTGACTACTGATCTTTTTTGCAGTGCTGATCAGTAGTTATGCTAAGTTATGCCTTCAATATCACTTGGTTAACAGTGATAGGCTCCTACCTACTGATTTCAAGGAGCCGAGTAAGTTCAGGAAAATATTGCTAACCTCAAGGATCAGTAAAAAATCCACTTTCCCACTGAAACCACAAGAAGCGTTCTTAGAATCCATTTTGTCCTATCCATGTTGCCTGCCTCCTTCAGAAAGAGTTTGATGACAACTCGGTTTGGGATGAGTTCAATATACGAAAAATCGGATCGTGGGTCAAGAAAAAAGGGGCACTAATAATTACCAATTCAAATCATGGATACTTGGTCAAAAAGCTGGGTCGTTGACTTCAGGAAGAAGCTCTCAGAAAATTGACTGGGGACGCCACCTACTACTCTGCGGCCAAACCAGAAGAGTTACCGTTACCATAACAAGAAGAAATCTTTTCATGGAATCCTCCTTCGGTGATGTTTATCATTTCATGAACCGCTATTTCTTGCACTCCCCGACTGAGCCTTCTTTACATTTCGACCCGTCCGTCCATGTCGCCGAGTCCAGCATTGTCCCAGCTATGGTTGCCCCAATCAGAATTGCATAGGTCAGGTTTGCCTCGGTCGGGACTGTCCTCTGTAGGTTTGCCCTCCTCAGGTTTGCTTCACTCAGGTCTGCGCCCCTCAGGTCGCAACACTGACAACGAGGATCGTTGTCGTACAAGACGAATGAAAAGGAGAGTGTGATGGCTGGAACTGATGGGGCAGTTTCAATTACGACTTGGCATCCGTCGAGACATTGTTCTTCAAAAACACTTCGAACATGGATTCCAGGTCCGGAAAACCGCTGTCAATGAAGTAGGAAATACTGTCACCAAACGAATGGAGGATCACAACCGCGTTGATGTTCGCGTCCTTTTCAGTCGCTTTGCGCAAGCGGGTCGTCATCCACTTGTTGACAGTGTTGACCTCCTCATAGATTTTCTGGAGACCTGCCAGGGTCCAGTCCGGAGCGCTGCCCCGTTTCATCAAGAGGAACTGTGCGATGAGATAGGAAGAGATAGAACGGAAAAACGTTTCAAAAGCATTCGCGAACGGGAGATGGAACCGTGTCATTGGACGCAATTTCGACAGAACAGGGCAGTTGCTTGTCGGCATGTAGATACCGATGATCCCGCTGAGTCCCTTCTGCAGGGTAGTTTTCTTCATATATGTACGTTGCGCCGTCTCGACAGTCACCAGCACAGCCTCATAGGAAACGGAATCAGAGAAGACTCTTACAAGTCCTGCCAGGTTAAGGGCAACCGGACAATACTCGACATCGTCGTGAAGAGGGCAATTTTCACACTGGGAGAATTTGAGCTTTGTCCATTCCGGCTTCGGATCCAGATCCTCGCGAACGAGCTCGAGAGTTGCTTCATCGAGAACAACGTCGAACGATTTCTCGACACCGTTGTCAAACTGGAAGCGGTACTTATATTGAATCTGTTTTCGATCAGTAAGTACAGACATATGTGCTTAGTTTTTCCTTCCGCACCAGAGTCCTCTCAGCCCCCTATTTCGCTGCTCCTTTGCGAATGCCCCTGAGTTGTTCCGCCAGGTGCATCGCATTGACTTCTCCAGAGCCCTCTTTTGCTTCCGATGCCTGCTTGTATCGCTCGAAAAGAGTCGGCAATTCCCCGGCTGCAACCCCCACTCCATTATCTACAATGCTCACGCGCACAAATTGCTTTTGGTTTGGCCCTCGGCAGTCAGTCCTTCCTCGCTGTGGGGACCCGCTTCGACCATGATCGTACCGCCGCTCTTTGTGAGTTTCAGTGTGTTACTCAGCGGGTTCATTACTACTTGCTCTGTCTTTGCGGCATCAATCACGACGTCGGGAAGCCCTGGTGGCAGATTCGAAGCGATCTTCACATTCCTCTGCCTGAACTAAACATCCATCTGGCTCAGCACGGGCTCGATCAGCCGATTGACTGGGACCGCCGATTGATCGAAAGTGATCGTCCCTGCCTCATACTTCGAGAGATTTTGATATTTGATAAAAACTCGCTTTGGAATGGGTTAAACATATAAAAAAGGGAGTTGTTTGTCAAGAAGGATCAACCACAAGATATGGGAGTTTCCTCCTCATATTTTTGACCACCAACCGGGCAGGAAGAAGGACGCTGATGATTACCGATTCAAATCGTGTATACTTTGACAAAATGCTGAGTTGTTGAGTTCAGGAAGTACTCCTCGGAGAGAAAAAGCTTGACAAAATAATCAAATGGTAGTATATAGATTACCATGGCCTTTGAAAAGGTTTTGAGAGAGCTTGTTAAAAAGCGAGGACTGAGAAAGGTTGCCCGTGATTTGGGTGTCATCCATTCAAGCCTTTATAATTCGATACAGGACGGATCTAATGTGGGTTTAGACCGTATCGAGGCCATTTTGAATCTGTTCGAATTGGAATTAAAAGCGGTTAAACGAAAGGACGTGAACGGATGAAGGTCAATCTTAACGCTCTGCCCGAATTCACCCGGAGACAGGGGCAAAGATCATCGAGAAAAGGAGGGAAAAGAGATGCCTTTGAGTGAGGAACAAAAAAGGAGAGTGGAGGAACGTTTCAAGAAGTTCCTTCAAGACGAATGGGATGGAAACTGCCCTATTTGCGGGCAGCCTGTCGAAAAATCTGACCTATGGATAAACGAAATGCCGGATATGATCAATGGTGCTGTACTTGGAGAGTGCATTGAAATCTATGGTCATCGAGTCTGCGTTCAAAATGCTGACAATCTGATTGTCATGCCAAATCGTGCCCGTCTTATCGAATTTAGTGAGAAGATAAAGCAGGAAGTTGCGGACATGGAGGAAGCGAAAGCTTTATTGAAACTTATCGATGAGGAGCTAGTTCTGCGAGAGTGAAAGCCGTATAACCCCTAACCGGCCAATGGCCAAAAAGGAGGTGAACACCTAACTAATTCATTCTTGGTATGAGGTTTACCATTGGCAGGAGTGAGAAGTCTATTTGTAAAACATTGTGGAGATTGATTTTGATTCCAAAAAGGAAAGGGAGTGGGTCGTTTCGCTAACGGTTAGGAGGAATTATGAAGCGTGAGAAGACCAAACACAAAGGAATCTACAAGGTAGGCGATACTTATTACATCACCTATTATGTAGGCTCCAAGAAGTATGACAAGGCTGTCGGCCCACGTTTATCAATGGCCCTACAAGAAAAGATGGAGAGGGAGAATAAGGGTAAACGTGGCAATTATGAGGTATTGGAGAGGCAGGAGAAGACAAGCTTCAAACAGTTGGTTGATCTCTATGAAAAGGAAGGGGATGGGAAAAAATACATCCTTCAATTCGTCTCGACCTATCTGAACCATTTCGGGGAAAAGAAGCTCTCCCAAATCACAAGAAGGGACCTTTTTAAATTCAGGGATGCTTTGAAGGCAACTCCAAAGCAAAGAGGGGGAGAGGAAATAACAGACTCCCATGTCAACCGAGCCTTAGCAGGGTTGAGAAGGCTATTCAACTTTGCTGTATCGAGAGAATACATGGAGAATAATCCATTCCCAAAGACTTCAAAGAGCGGTCTTTTCTACTCAAATCAACAAGGCTTAAGGAACTTCTTCACCCAAAATCAGATGGAGAAGATCGTCAATCCCTCTCCTGATTGGTTAAGGCCCTTGATCCTCATTGCTTATTATACGGGGATGAGGGAGAGTGAATTATTGGGTCTCCGGTGGGAATGGATTGACCTGAACGATGGGATAATTTATCTCCCTTCCACAAAAACATTGAAAGACCCCACGGGCAGAGGTCAAAGGGTGGTAATGCAAAAGGAACTGATTGACCTGTTTAACGCCCTCCCCAAGCGTTCAGAATGGGTCTTTTGCCAGGGGGATGGAGAACCCTTCAAGCAATGGCATGTCTACCAACCTTTCAAGAAAATTCTCAAGTCTTTGGGGATTGACGTAAAACAATATTCTTGGAAAGAGTTGAGACATACCACGGCAAGCCTTATGCACCGGAAGGGAGTCCCAGCATTGGTAATCAAAGATCAATTGAGACACAGCAACGTAAAGACAACCGTTGATTTCTACATTGGGTCAGATGTCGATTATCAAAGAGAGATGATTGAGAGATTGATTCTCAATAGTGGGAAAATAGTGGGAAATGACCAAATTGCAGAAACTGCCCAATTACCTACCGCTTAAAACCTTCAGCACTTCCAAGAAGTTACTGGAGCCGACGCTCGGATTTGAACCGAGGACCTACTGATTACGAATCAGTTGCTCTACCGCTGAGCTACGCCGGCTCCAAGGTAACATTGCTTCTTTTCTTATCATGTTTTAGAATGATCGTCAATCTTGGATTACATCGCTCAAACAAATTTTTGGAGTTTCATCGTTGAAACGGCTTTTCCTTTCCATTTTGATCACCGTCGGAATCCTCTTTTTTCTTTTGAGCCAGATTTCCCTTAAAGACCTTTACACTCTTTTAAGGAAAGCCGATCCTTTCTGGACCCTCTTGGGGGCTCTGGCCTATCTGCTCGGAATCTTCTTTCGAGCCCTTCGGTACAAGTGGCTCATTCACTCAAAGGAGATCCCCCTTTCAGATCTTTTTCGCATCTCCGTCTTCTATGGTTTTTCGCTAATGCTTCTGCCTTCTAAGCTCGGAGAACTCTCCTATCCCTACTTCCTGAATAGACTTTGCGGGATGAACATGACAGAAGGACTCGCCTCGTTAATCGCCTCCCGGGTGTACGATTTCTTCACCATCTTGGTCATCTTTCTTCTGGGCTCCATAGGGTTTCAAAGCCTTCTTAAAATCAACTTATCCCTTATTATCGTGCTCGTCGCCTTATTGTTTGGACTCACTTTTTTTGCCTTCTTTTACATGAGTGATCTGATGAAGTTCTTCTCAAATGCCTTGGGAAAGATATCTCAGCGGATTGGAGGAAAAAATAGCAAACCTTTTCAGTGGACCCAGAAAAAAATTCATGAAATGGCAGAGGACTTTTATGCCATCAAGGCCAGACGGACCTATCTTCCGGTCACCGTGACGAGTTTGGTCGCATGGATCATGGCCTTCTGCATGTTTTTTGCATTGATGAAGGGATTTGGAGTTTCGGTCCCTTTCTCGAAAGTGATTTTTGGTTCTACTGTTGCAATGGTCGGCAATGCCCTTCCAATCAGCGGACTGGGGAATTGGGGAATCTTGGAGGCCGGATGGACAGCTGGGTTCCTTTTAGTTGGACTATCCAAAGTCGAAGCGATTACCACAGGGTTTGGGGTTCACATTATCGTTTTTATGACCAGCGCTGTCACGAGCCTTGTCTGCTGGGTAACCCTTAGCCTGCCTTCTGGCAGGCACGAACAACAAAGCCCTTCCCCCAACTTGCCAAATAGTGGAAGGTAGTTGAGAGAAGGACTTTCCTTCAACCGAAAGGATTGAATCAAACCCTCTGGCTAACATTTCGCTTTGAAGCCTTTAAAGGATTCAATTTGAAGTTATCTTCTGCAACTACCTTCTTGATGTGGGTGGCGAAATTACAGGGTCCCTTTGCCCATTTCAGAGTGGGCTCGCAATAGGTCTTGCAGTAGGAACCCGCTTCGTATGTCACCACTCGGTCACACCCTTTGCAGGACTCCACGGTGGGATAACATCTCCCACCATTGTAGGAACAGCCGTTCTTCTTCATGAAGATACATTCTGTTCCAACTTTGACAGATTGACAAACCATGGCTTTCTACCCCCTTTCTCTATTGAATTTTTCTTTTTTAAAGGTAATGGAAATGATTGGACTTTATTGTTTTTTAAATCGGCACAAAAAAAAGAGTTACCAGTTTTGGCAACTCGCTTTGGCCTTATACCAATCGAGATCCCTTATTTAAACAAATAATCTAATACATATTTATTCTTTTGTCAAGAAAAATTTGTTCAGTGTTACGTAAAAATCATTTGTGCACATGTGGGAAACGATTTGTGGACATGCCTGCCTGCGGTAGGCAGGGTCAAATCCTTCAGAGATGAACCTCCCATAATTTTTTGTCCTCCTTGTAGACCATG